>Ga0316197_10003390_pt1 | contig 11345 bp, 9 predicted proteins | sample OudBiesiAoxic_MG_FD_204939 | JGI IMG/M metagenome (GOLD analysis project Ga0316197, IMG submission 204939) | Coastal sediment microbial communities from Oude Bieten Haven, Netherlands - site A oxic | ecosystem: Environmental > Aquatic > Marine > Coastal > Sediment | place: Netherlands...
ATGTCCGACGAGGCGGTGACCAGCTACCTCGAGAATCGCGGATATCTGCAACCGTTGCCGGTCAAGTTCGGCCAGTGGCTCGGTGTTGTACCCGGATGGACCCGCACGACAGAAGACGGCGTCGAGGTCGGGCGCTGTTTTGCCGAAGGGACACCGGAAGCTGAACGCGCAACCCGCTGTGGTATCCTTCAAGGCGACTGGGGTTTCTCGACCGTGTTCAAGGAACCTGTCGGGGCGACGGTACTGACCCGGTTGGCGCTAACCGGAAAGCTGATGTTCTGGGTGTTGATGTTGATGGTGCCTTCTGCCCTGCTTGTAGGGGTGCTGGCCGGGATGCGCGAGGGATCGAAGCTTGATCGGTCCCTGTCGACCTTTTCGATAGCCACCACGGCCACACCGGAATACGTCTCGGGCGTGATCTTTATCGCAGTGCTGGCATCGTCACGGTTTGGCCTGTCGCCGCTGCTTTCGGAATGGGGGTTGCTGGAAGGCAAGACGTTGTTTCTGGGCTCGGCAACGAGCGCCATGGAAAGCGCGAACTTCTGGAACTTCTTCCTGCCGGTGCTCACGATCTCACTTTACGGGATGGGCTACATCGCCCGGATGACGCGCGCTTCAATGACTGAGGTGATGACGGCACAGTATATCAGGACAGCGCGGCTCAAGGGCGTGAAATTCTCTGACATCGTTCTGAAACACGCGCTGCGCAACGCGCTGATTGCCCCGTTCACGGTGATCATGTTGCAAATCCCTTGGCTGCTCAACGGCGTTGTGATTGTTGAGACCCTGTTCAACTACAAGGGCTTTGGATGGCTGCTGGTACAGGCGGCGTCAAACAACGACATTGAGCTGTTGCTGGCGGTGTCGGTGGTCTCAGTCATCGTGGTTCTGGTAACACAGCTGATCTCGGATATCGGTTACGTCTATCTGAACCCCCGCATCCGCATTTCTTAAGGAGTATATGGACATGGAACAATTGACATGGACCGGATCCTTAAGCGGATTCAACTTTCTCTTCCTGCTGGTCTTGGCGGTGCTCGCCATTGCCATACTGGTACAGATCATCGCATCTTTCGTCCCGTCTTCAGACGTGCGTGCCATAGGCGCGGACGGGACGGCGGCAGCCAACGCCGGATTTTCGGGGCTGGTCGGCATGGTCGTCACCTACGCGTTCTATGCGTTGCTGATCATCATTGTCGCCTATCTGATCGGCGGCATCCTGATGGGTCCCTCTGCGGGCATCCTTGGCGGTATGGCACGACAGTTCTTACCTGTCTGGGTGGCGTTGATCGCAACCTTTGCACTGTCAATCACCTACAAGCGCAAGCTGGGACTCTACGGCAAGTTGTTTGACAGCACCGTCGGCATGATCGGCTTTGCACTGGTGATGTTCTGGGTTTTCACGGGCATCTTCGGCGGTCTGTTTGACATGCTGATCACCCATGACAGCCTCAGCCAGGTGTCAGGCATGAAGAACAAACTGCCCGGCACCCCGCTGGCCCGCGCCGAAGAAGGCGAATACCCGTGGTTCCTGCTGGGCGGTGATAACCTTGCCCGTGACGTGTTCAGCCGCCTGATCAAAGGCGCCTGGGTGGTGGTGCAGATCGCTCCGATGGCGACGGTCTTTGCCTTCATGGTCGGGATCACGCTGGGACTGCCTGCAGGCTATTACGGCGGCAAGCTCGACACGCTTCTGAGCTTTCTGGCCAACCTGATCCTCGCGTTTCCGGTGATCCTGCTGTTCTATCTACTGGTCACGCCAGAAATCGTGCTGACAGGTATCCCCAACTACATGGCGATCTTTTTGTTCATCTTCCCGCTGATCTTTGTCGGGATCTTGTTGAACTCGCGTTACTACACACAGCCTTCAGTGCGTACACCGCTGCTGATCGTGGTGCTGGGGATCATGGGATGGCTCTACCTGTCGCTGGTTTCAACCGACGGCTACATGGTGCCAAACAAGATACCCGGCCTGCCCAACTTTCTGGATCTCTTCAACATTGATCCCGGCATTCTGGTGGTGTTTGTCTCGGTGGTGTTTGTGAACTCGCCCACCGTTTTCCGGATCGTCCGGGGCCTCGCGCTTGATATTAAGACACGCGACTATGTGGCCGCGGCACAGACCCGGGGCGAAGGGCCCTGGTACATCATGCTGTGGGAAATCCTGCCAAACGCACGAGGGCCGCTGATCGTCGATTTCTGCCTGAGGATTGGGTACACAACCATCCTTTTGGGCACCTTGGGCTTCTTTGGTCTGGGGCTTGAATCGGAAAGCCCGGACTGGGGCAGCACGATCAATGCGGGTCGGCGCTTGTTGTCGCTTTATCCGCATGCCGCGATTGCACCGGCGCTGGCGCTTCTCAGCCTTGTGCTGGGTCTGAACCTGCTGGCGGACGGGCTGCGCGAAGAAAGCCTGCGCGACTGATTGAGAGGGCGGGACCGGGGACAGCCCCCGGACCCCCCGAGATATTTATGACCCTGAGACGCAGAACACACGCGCTCCGGTCGGCTTCTGAAGGAGGCAATAATGGCAAAGCAGGACTATGACGGGCCCATTCTGGAAATCGACAAGCTGTCGATTTCGTTTTTTACCCGGTTGCGTGAAATACCGGCGGTGATGGATTTCTCGGTCACGGTGAAACCGGGCGAGGCCGTGGGCCTTGTTGGTGAATCGGGCTGTGGCAAATCCACCGTCGCCCTCGGGGTGATGCAGGATCTGGGCAAGAACGGCCGCATCGTTGGCGGAACGATCAAATTCAAAGGCCGCGACCTGAGCGAAATGAGCGATGAAGAACTGCGCGATATCCGCGGCAGTGAGATCGCGATGATCTATCAGGAGCCGATGGCATCACTGAACCCGGCCATGAAAATCGGCCGTCAACTGATGGAAGTGCCGATGATCCACGCTGGCGCTTCCGAAAAGGACGCGTATGACCGCGCGCTTCAGGTGGTCACCGACGTGAAGCTCCCGGACCCGAAGCGCATTCTAAACGCCTACCCTCACCAGCTATCAGGAGGGCAACAGCAGCGTATCGTGATCGCAATGGCGCTGATGAGCGAGCCGTCGCTGCTGATCCTTGATGAACCGACAACCGCGCTCGACGTGACGGTTGAGGCGGCGATCGTGGAACTGGTCAAGGATCTGGGCCGCAAATACGGCACCTCGATGCTGTTCATCTCGCACAATCTCGGTCTCGTGCTGGAAACCTGTGACCGGATCTGTGTGATGTATTCCGGTGAGGCGGTTGAACGTGGTTCTATCGAAGATGTGTTTGACACCATGCAGCACCCCTATACGCAGGCGCTTTTCCGGTCGATCCCGCTGCCCGGAGCCGACAAGAACGCCCGCCCGTTGATCGCGATCCCCGGCAACTTCCCCCTGCCCCATGAGCGCCCGCCGGGCTGCAACTTTGGGCCGCGCTGCGATTATTTTGAGGCCGGACGCTGCGATCAGGGCAATATCCTGATGGAGCCTGTTCCGGGCAATGATCGTCATCACACCCGCTGTCTGCGTTTTCAGGAGATCGACTGGGACGCGCCACTGGAACTGGCCGATGTCAAAGAAAAGGGTGAAATCGGCAAGGTGGTCCTCAAGATGGACAACCTCAAGAAATACTATCAGGTCGCAGCCAATGCGATGTTTGGCGGCGGCGACACCAAAGTGGTCAAGGCCAATGAGACGTTGAGTTTCGAAGCCCGCGAATCCGAGACGCTGGCGATTGTGGGGGAATCCGGTTGCGGAAAATCCACATTTGCCAAGGTGCTGATGGGGCTGGAGACGGCCACGGACGGAAAAATCCTGCTCGACAATCAAGAGATCGGCAACGTGCCCATCGAGGATCGCACCACCCAGAACGTGGCGGATGTGCAGATGGTGTTCCAGAACCCGTTTGACACGCTCAACCCGTCAATGACGGTGGGCCGTCAGATCATCCGCGCGCTAGAGATCTTCAAGATCGGCAAGAACGAAGGCGAGCGGCGCCAGCGGATGCTGGAACTGCTTGATCTGGTGAAACTGCCACGTGAATTCGGCGACCGGATGCCGCGACAACTATCAGGTGGTCAGAAGCAGCGTGTGGGCATAGCCCGCGCCTTTGCAGGCGATGCGCGCATTGTTGTCGCGGATGAGCCCGTATCGGCGCTTGACGTGTCGGTGCAGGCGGCGGTGACCGATCTGCTGATGGAAATCCAGCGTGAGCAGAAGACGACGCTTTTGTTCATCAGTCACGATCTGTCCATCGTGCGGTATCTCAGCGACCGGGTTATGGTGATGTATCTTGGCCATGTGGTCGAGCTGGGTTCCACCGATCAGGTGTTCTCGCCGCCCTACCACCCCTATACCGAGGCGTTGCTGTCGGCGGTGCCCATCGCCGATACCAAAGTCAAGAAAAAGCACATCGTGCTTGAAGGTGACATCCCTTCGGCAATGAACCCGCCGCCCGGTTGCCCTTTCCAGACCCGGTGTCGATGGAAAGATCAGGTGCCCGGCGGGCTGTGTGAGAAAGATGTGCCTCCCGTGCGGCTCCTGGCCGAAGGTCATCAGGTCAAATGCCATCTCAGCGATGAACAGTTCAACGAGATGGAGCCTGTGATCGAGATCAACGTCGCAGCGGAATAGCGAAATCAGAAACGGGGGCCACGGCCCCCGTATTTATCACATCGAGTGGTAAGACTTCTGAGGCGATCAGCCGCCAGTGATGGCTTTAACGTAATTCTTGGTCTCTTTGAATGGCGGCACTCCACCATATTTCTTTACCGCGCCAGGCCCAGCGTTATACGCGGCCAGCGCAAGCTGCCATGTGCCAAACTCGCGGTATTGCTGCATGAGATACCGCGCGCCCCCTTCCAGGTTCTGTTCCGGGTCTTCGGGATCAACCCGCAAACGCCTTGCGGTCTGCGGCATCAACTGCGCGAGCCCAAGTGCCCCTTTGTGAGACACCGCTGTGGGGTTCCAGTTACTTTCCTGCTGAACCAGCCGCAAAAACAGGTCTTCTGGCACGCCGTGACGCTGTGCCGCCTGCCGCGCCATGTTCAGGTAAACGCCCTTGTAGCGACCATCATATTTCGCATTGCCCCATTTGGTCGGCGTGATGACCGAGGGCGGCTTTAGCCGCACGGATGAGCTATACTGTGTCGCCGCACGTTTATCGAGAATACGCTTTTGAGATGCAAAGAGGTTCGCGCGGCTCTTGGACGAAAAAACGTCCGCCGTCACGGGCGCTGCGCTCCCAATAGAGATGCAAACAATGCCGATCAGTGCTTTACGCATACTGCTTGACGCTCCTCATCACGTACCGGAGCACTATACCAAATCCTCATTGCCGAGAAACCCACGAAAAAACAATCCGAAACAACTGTGCTTTGCGAAACCCATTGTTAAGCATGGTTCAACCAAACTTGCAGCGGTATAACATCCACCAAACCGGGTCAGGCGGATTCGCGCAGGCCCGTTGGAGGCAACAATAAAAGGGGGGGCAGCATGGCCGGCTCAGTCAACAAAGTGATCCTTATCGGCAATCTCGGGCGCGACCCGGAAGTGCGGAGTTTTCAAAATGGCGGCAAGGTCTGCAACCTGCGGATTGCCACATCGGAAACATGGAAAGACCGCAACACCGGAGAGCGACGCGAAAAGACCGAATGGCATTCTGTCGCGATCTTTCAGGAAGGTCTTGTGCGCATCGCCGAGCAGTACCTGAAGAAAGGCTCCAAAGTTTATATCGAAGGCCAGTTGCAGACCCGGAAATGGCAGGACCAGTCCGGTCAGGACCGCTATTCAACAGAGGTTGTTTTGCAGGGATATGGCGGCACGCTGACCATGCTAGACGGGCGCGGCGAAGGTGGCGGTACAGGCGGCGGCAGTGGCGGCGGCGGATATGACAGCGGGCCTTCCGATCCCGGCTATGGCGGTGGCTATGATTCCGGCCCCTCCGGCGGTGGCGGTTCCTCCCGCGATCTGGATGACGAAATTCCGTTCTGATCCGCGCGAAATCGAATTATGGAATGTACAGCCCGGCCGGCCCATCGTGGGCCGGCCGTTTTTGCAGGCACTGTCAGCGGCGTTCTTTGAGCGCATCCCGCAATAGGTCAAGCACTGTCTGTTGCGGCACATCGCCGGTCACAAAAGCCTCGCCGATGCCACGTGCAAGTATGAACTTAAGCTGACCATCGACAACCTTCTTGTCCTGCCCCATCAACTCAAGCAGGCCGTCTGCATCAGGCAGCGCCCCGTCGATATCCGCCAGATCGGTTTTCATGCCCATCTCCTTGAGATGCGCACGCACACGGCTGGGATCTTCCTGCGCACAAAGGCCCATGCGGGACGAAAGCTCGAACGCCAGCGCGCAGCCGATGGCCACACCTTCGCCATGCAGCAGCCGATCTGAAAAACCGGTTGCCGCTTCCAACGCGTGGCAGAACGTGTGGCCAAGGTTCAGAAGCGCGCGATCCCCCTGCTCGGTCTCGTCGCGCATGACGATATCAGCTTTCATCTGTACGGATTGCCGTACCGCCTCGACCCGGGCGGCCATATCGCCCGCCGCCAGCTTTGGCCCCTGCTCTTCCAGCCACTCAAAAAAGGTGGCGTCACCCAGCAGGCCATATTTGACAACTTCGCCATACCCGCTCAGGAAATCCCGCGCCGTCAGTGTGCCCAGAACAGCAGTATCCGCGAGCACCAGAACGGGTTGATGAAATGCGCCAATCAGGTTCTTGCCCTGTCTCGCGTTGATCCCGGTCTTGCCCCCGACAGAGCTGTCGACCTGCGCCAGCAGCGACGTCGGTATCTGCACAAAGCGCACCCCGCGCCTCAGGATCGCCGCGGCAAAACCGACCAGATCACCAATCACCCCACCACCAATTGCCACAACAACATCGCGGCGCTCAATCTTCTGATCCAGCAGCCAATCTACACAGTGAGAAAGCTGGTCCCAACACTTGGTGGCTTCTCCGGGCGGAAGACTGAGCGTCTCGCAGGAAATACCTTCCGACGCCAATCCGGCGCGCAGCGCGTCAAGATGCAGGCCAGCAACCGTCTCGTCGCTGACTACTGCAACCCGGGGACGCTCCAGCAGCGGCGCGATTTGTTTCCCCGCCTCAGCGAGCAAATCAGGGCCGATCAGGATGTCATATGCCCGCCCCGGCAAATCGACATGTACGCTCTCACGCATCAAGCGCCTCCAGAACATCTGGCCGTGTGAGCAATGTGTCAATCACCCGACGCGCCATCGCATCAATTGTCAACTTCGGCTCGCAAGGCACTGAAAGATCAGCTTTTTGATATAACGGCACGCGCGCGTGATAAAGCTCACTGAGCGTCGCGCGCGGGTCGGCCGTGCGCAGCAGCGGGCGGCTCTCCTTGTGCCTGACCCGGTTCCACAGCAGGTCCAGATCAGCGTTCAGCCAGACCGCAACACCCTTGGCCGAAATATTGGACCGGTTGATCTCTGACAGATAGGCGCCGCCACCCGTCGAAAGGACCACTGATTGCTCTTCCAGCAGCCGCGCAATGACCTCAGATTCACGTTTGCGAAAGAACGGCTCTCCGTCCCGCGCAAATATCTCCGGCACGCTCAAGTTAGCCGCGGCCTCAATCTCGGCATCGCTGTCAAGGAACGGCACCTCGAGCTTGGCGGCCACCGCCCGACCGACGGCCGTTTTGCCCGCTCCCATCATGCCCACAAGCGCCACAGTCTTGCGCAAACGGTAGCGCGTGGGTTTTTGGGCAACATCAGCCATGGATTGCTTAATTCCGCTCATGTATATGTGAATGACGTGATCTTATGTAAAAGGCCATATATAGAATGGTCAAAACATATGCAAAAGGCAGGCATTCGCGATGGGCAGACTATTCAAGCTACTGATAATCCTATTGATAATAGGATTTATTGCGCTTGCCGGTTACGCTTATATCGGGCCGTTTTTTGGGGTCGACTTTGCACCGCCGCAAACCGAGATACGTGAACCAGTGACCTTGCAGGGCAACTGATGAGCAAAAAAGCGCGCGGCCTCCCGGCATGGGCGATTGCATGCCTTTTATGTTGCGCAGGACCTGTTCTGGCCCAGACCGACCCGGCGACGGGGCCACTATCGGTCATTGACTGGCTGGAGGCGCAACCCCATTCGATCCGTCCCGATGCCGCTCCGGAACGGTTTGAGGCTCCGGTGGCCACCTCCGTCGCTGTGCCAGAAATCACCGTCAGCCCGCTGGGTGAAGGCAGTCCGCGCGCCATCGGTCTGGTGCCGGCCTCGATCACCGGCTTGCCAAACGATCTCTGGGCCGGCAGCACTGCAGGCAATGTCATCAAACTGCTCGATGACCTGCCAGATCTGCACCTGCCTGCTGCACGCGCACTGCTTTATACGGTACTTCTAGCCGAGGCGCTTGGCCCGGAAGGTGGCGCCAAGGCTGCCGATGCATTGGCGTTGGCACGGGTGGAAAAGCTGGTGGAACTGGGGGCGCTCGCCCCTGCGATGTCACTGATCGAACAGGCCGGGGTTTCGACCTCTCCGGCGCATTTTGATCTGTGGATGCAGATCAGCCTGCTGACCGGCAACGAAGACCGGGCCTGCGAGATGTTGTCCCGGCTGCCGCATCTGACCAATGATTATGGGGTGCGCATTTTGTGTGACGCCCGCAGCAGCAACTGGGAAGACGCCGCGCTCACTCTTGGATCGGCGCAGGCACTGGGGCTGATGCCGCAGGACCGGCTGGATCTGATCGACCGCTTTCTCCATCCTGATGTGTATGAAGGGGCCACGCCGCTGGTGCCGCCCCGTAAGACTGACCCACTCAGCTTTCGCCTGTTCGAAGCGATCGGGGAACCGCTCAGCACACGCACCCTGCCTCGCGCCTATGCCGTAGCAGACCTGCGCGACATAGCAGGATGGAAAGCGCAGCTGGAAGCGGCAGAGCGCCTGACCCGGGCCGGTGCACTGCCCGACAACCGTCTGCTGGGCATCTATACCGACCGCGAGCCTGCCGCATCGGGGGGCATCTGGGACCGGGTTGAGGCGCTGCAACGCTTTGACACCGCCCTTGGAACCCGCAGCATCGACGCGGTGACCAAGACGCTCCGCCCGGCATGGGAGGCGATGCAGGAAGCTGAACTTGAAGTGGCGTTTGCGACGCTTTTTGGTGATGCGCTATCCCAGATTCCACTGACCGGTAGCAGTGCTGAGCTCGCTTACGAAATCCGCCTGCTGTCGCCAGCTTATGAGGCTGCAGCGGCAAGCCCGCCGGACACTGCGGATGCTCCCTTTTTGGCGGCCATCGCGCGCGGTGAGGCACCGGAGACAAGAGCGGAGGATGCGATCGCAACAGCGATTGTGGCTGCCATTGCGAACCCCACGCCGGTACAGCCGCTGCTTAACGCGGCCAGCGCACAGGAACTCGGAGAGACGATCCTGCGCTGTCTGGCAATGCTCAATGAAGGTGCCGAGGGCAATGCCGCTGCTTTGCGTGACGCACTGTCCACCCTGCGCGCGCTCGGTCTGGAAGACACGGCGCGGCGCGCGAGCCTGCAAATCTTGCTGCTGGAACGTGACATCTGATGCAGACACCAACCTTTCACTGGATTTCAAGCTTTCTTGAAGCACAGGCGGCGGAACTCGGCGCGGCCACAAACACGCAGCTTGCCTATGGGCGCGACCTGAAGGACTTCGACGGCTGGCTGGCCCGCAAGAGCTGTGACTTTGCCGTCGCAGGCCGCGACGATGTCGAAGCCTACCTGATCTTCTGCGATGCGCAGGGCCTTGCCAAATCAACACGCGCCCGCAGGCTGTCCGCGATCAAGCAACTATACCGCTTTGCCTTTGAAGAAGGGCTGCGCAGCGACAATCCGGCGATCCAGATTGCCGGACCCGGTCTCGACAAACGTCTGCCCAAGGTTCTTTCGGAAGATGAAGTCGACCGGTTGCTGGAAGCAGCCCGCAATTCAGGCCGCAACCTGCAGGATCAACTGCGCAACGCCTGTCTGATGGAGCTTCTTTATGCGACAGGCATGCGTGTCAGCGAGCTGGTCAGCCTGCCCGTCAGCGCAACCCGCGGCGACCCGCGCCTGCTGCTGATCATGGGCAAAGGTGGCAAAGAACGCATGGTGCCGCTATCCCCTCCGGCCCGCGTAGCCCTGGTCGACTGGTTGGTGATGCGCGACAAGCTTGACGCCGCCGCACAGGTTAAGAAAAAACCTACGTCTCGCTTCCTGTTTCCGTCTCGTGGCGCAACCGGATACCTCACCCGCCACCGCTTTTACCTGTTGATCAAAGAATTTGCCGTCACTGCCGGGGTCGATCCGGCCAAGGTCACGCCGCACACCTTGCGCCATGCCTTTGCGACCCACCTGCTGGCCAATGGTGCCGATCTGCGCGCCATCCAGACCATGCTGGGTCACGCCGATGTAGCGACCACCGAGATTTACACCCATGTCCTTGAAGCGCGGCTGTCAGAATTTGTGCTGGATCATCACCCACTTTCCGACAACGCAAACTGCAAAACCGCAAACAAGACCACGTCGGAGAGCTAACCCCCTGTTTCAGGCCCACCGATATGGCGGCCCCGGCACAGAAGTCGCGTAACCTGCCCCTCCTCCCTTGAATGCAACGTGCCGCACGCCCATAACCATTGGGACGCGTCGATAAGGTATCAATCAAGATGGAAACAGACCCCGCATTGCTCGACAGTGCATTTTGGATCAGCTGCAGTATTATCCTGTTCCTGCTGGTTCTCTCCGGATTTTTCTCAGGCTCCGAGACGGCCCTGACCGCAGCCTCGCGCGGCAAACTGCGCGCGCAGGCCGATAAGGGATCGCGCGGGGCTCAACGTGCGCTCCGGATCACCGAGGATAACGAGCGGCTGATTGGTTCCGTACTGCTCGGCAACAACCTTGTGAATATCCTGGCCGCCTCGCTCGCCACGGCGCTTTTTACAAAGATGTTCGGGGAATCCGGCGTGGCACTTGCGACCATCGTCATGACGTTGCTCGTGCTTGTCTTTGCCGAGGTGCTGCCCAAAACCTATGCCATCACCAATGCTGAGACTGCCGCCGCCCTTGTGTCGCGTCCAATCTCGCTGGTCGTCACCATATTCTCTCCGATCGTGAGCGCGGTGCGCTATTTCGTGCGCGGTGTCCTGCGCGTCTTTGGCGTGACCATCGACCCGGACAGCAACATCCTTGCCGTGCGCGAGGAAATCGCCGGCGCGCTGCAGCTTGGCCATTCCGAAGGTGTTGTCGAAAAAGAGGACCGCGACCGTATTCTCGGCGCACTTGACCTTGGGGAGCGCACCGTCGAGGAGATCATGTTGCACCGCTCAGGGATCGAAATGATCGATGCCGCCAATGAAACCTCAG
>Ga0316197_10003393_pt1 | contig 11336 bp, 14 predicted proteins | sample OudBiesiAoxic_MG_FD_204939 | JGI IMG/M metagenome (GOLD analysis project Ga0316197, IMG submission 204939) | Coastal sediment microbial communities from Oude Bieten Haven, Netherlands - site A oxic | ecosystem: Environmental > Aquatic > Marine > Coastal > Sediment | place: Netherlands...
GCAAGATTACGGCGCACAAACCCTGCCGCAGTATAGGTTGCTGCCGTGCCCGCGTCGCTGCTGTGCGCACAGACCGCCTGCATGAGTTCTGCCCCCCAAAGCTCGGGGTTCTTTGCGGGGGAGAACCCATCAAGAAACCACGCATCTGCTTGCCCCTTCCAGTGCGGCAGCGTCTGCCGGGCATCGCCGACGATGACGTCCAGGATCAGTCCCGGAAGTTCTGTCCGCCCACCTTCAGGCGTCCATGCCGCCAATAGCGCATCTCGTTTGCCGTCAAATTCTGGAAAAGCCGCATGCGCCTGCGCCATGTCGGCCCGGTTGAGCGGGAATGCTTCGAACGAACTGAACGCCAACGTGCCATTTGGAACCCGCGCTGCAAACGCGGACCACGCTACCAGCAGGTTCAAACCAGTCCCAAAGCCCAACTCGGCAATCCTGAAGCCGTCACAAAACCGCGCTGGCAAGCCGTTGCCCGCAAGAAACACGTGATTGGTCTCGGCAACGCCGTCTTCAAGACTGAAATAGGGGTCATCAAACCGGGTCGAGACGGGCACCCCACCTGCGCGCCACTCGATTTCAGCTGTCTGGTTCTGCAACGGCTTGCCCTGTAAGGTCTGAACGCTGGGCAGACACTGGGCAAAGGGGCAAAGATTGGCAATGGCTGAAATCACGGTACGTGGCGCGGGGATTTTCGGGCTCTCTGTCGCGTGGGTCTGCGTCCAACGTGGCGCCACCGTTCAAGTCATCGATCCACATGGTCCGGCTGCGGGCAGCAGCGGCGGTATCGTCGGTGCCCTAGCGCCGCACGTGCCCGAAAACTGGAACCCCAAGAAAGCGTTTCAGCTCGACAGTTTGTTGATGGCAAAGAAATTCTGGGCAGAGGTGCAACAATCCGGCGGGCGCGACCCCGGTTACGCCCGCGATGGACGCCTGCAACCCGTTGCAGATGAAGCAGCGCTGCGCCTCGCTCGGCAGCGTGCCAAGACCGCACGTCAGCTTTGGGGAAATGCAGCGCAGTGGCAAGTCATCCCAAGCACCGGGGCAGCGTGGGAACCGGCCAGCCCGTCGGGTTGGCTAATCCACGACACGCTGAGCGCCCGCCTGCACCCCCGCCGCGCCTGTGATGCATTGGTCGCAGCCCTTGCGGCAACCGGCGTCACCGTCCAGCACGATGGGGACGACTCGGGCAACGTACTCTGGGCCACAGGCATTGCCGGTCTTGAAGAGTTGAATGCCCAGCAGTCCCGGAGCGTCGGTAACGGGGTGAAAGGGCAAGCCGCACTTCTGCGCCACGATGCGAAAGGCTCGCCACAACTCTTCGCCGATGGGGTTCATGTCATCCCGCACTCAGATGGCACTGTCGCCATCGGGTCCACGTCAGAGCGGGACTACGTCTCACCTATTGAAACAGACGGCCTTCTTGAGAGCGTGATTACCACTGCCCGTAACTCCATACCTGTTCTCAAGACCGCCGAGGTGATCGACAAATGGGCGGGTGTCCGGCCACGCAGTCGCAGCCGAGCCCCGATGCTTGGCGCTTGGCCGGACCGCCCAGGCTACTTTATCGCCAATGGCGGTTTCAAGATCGGCTTTGGCATGGCACCAAAGATTGCGCATGTCATGGCAGATCTGCTGCTTGAAGCACGCGACACCATTCCCGACGGATTTCGGGTAGAAGACAGCTACTGAGCAGACGCTTTCATACACAGACGTCCATCCGGTCCCCTGACCCACAGGTCCCGCCCCGCGCGGCACAGCGTTGCTGTCTCCGTATGCAAGAGAGGCGCAGTTGCGCGGAAACTGAACTGCGTCAACGGTCCAAGTTCCCGTTCTGCTTTCAACATGAGAAGCTGCGCCAACAGCGGGCCATGCACCACCAGCCCCGCGTAGCCCTCAACACTCTGTGCGTACTCAAGGTCATAGTGAATGCGGTGACCGTTGAACGTCAGCGCCGAATAACGGAAAAGCAGTGTCGTGGAAAACGTGACAGCCTCCGCCTGCTTTTCATCCGTCCGGGCGACTGGCGGCAGAGATTTTGGTGACGCAAGGTCCGGATCGTCACGGTAGACAAGGTCCTGCCACTCCGAGATGCAATGTGCGCCCGCCTGATACAGGTCGTGGCGCAATGTCACGAAACCAAGGGACCCGCTGCGCCCCTCTTTGCGCTTAAAGCTTTCACAGACACTGCGTTTTTCTGCGACCAGCCCAGCACGTAGAGGCGTGTGAAAGTGCAACCGACCACCGGCCCACATCCGCCGTGGCAGACCCATATCAGGAATGAGGTCGCCGACCCGTGGATGTCCATCCCTCCCCAAACCGTCCGGCGGCAGGGGTTCCCAGAAATAGGCTTGATGGAAGAAAGGAGGCAGCGCTTCGCCGGCCCGCAAAACCCCGTGCTGATCAAGTGCGATCTGCAATGCCGCTGCCCGCGCCGGATCCATGATGTCTTCTTTACAGATTTCGTTCATAGCTCCAGACTATATCAACCTTCCTGAAGTGAGTGCCAGCAGTGCCGGAACCTGAATTACCTTGCCGCGTGCGAACGCTGGATCATCTGGTCCTGACTGTCGCGGACATTCCAGAGACAATCCAGTTTTACACAAAAATCCTGGGGATGCGCGGGACGCAGTTTGCCGTGGCTGACGGCAGCGAACGCTGGGCCCTGACCTTTGGAAAGTCCAAGATCAATCTGCATCAGAAGGGCCGCGAATTTGACCCCAAATCAGCCAACCCTACGCCCGGCAGCGCGGACCTGTGCTTTCTCACCGATGTCCCGATTGAGGCATGGTCCCGGCACCTGACAACGCAGGGCGTGGTCATTGAAGATGGGCCCGTACCCCGAAGCGGAGCCGCGGGGCCAATCCTTTCTCTCTATGTCCGCGATCCAGACGGCAATTTGATTGAGATCAGTGTGCCCAAGGGTCCCTGAAAACTGCACCTGCCAATCCGGTTGTGCCAGAGAGGAAGCGATTATCGCGCAATCTCGGCCTTCAAGTTTTCCATTAATTGCGTCAGGTCCTTGACGTAGAATTCACTGGTCAGTTGGCCGTTTTCGGCAAACTGTTGCGAACTACCAGCAAGGTGAAGCTCTGGTCCCTGCAGTATGCGCGGGCGAAACGGCACCATGAATCCGCGCAGCACCATCTGGGCGCGTTCACCACCGGCCCGACCTGCGGCGGCCGACATAACCGCGACCGGCTTCCCGCCCCAAGGGTTGCCGTCTGTCCGGCTGATCCAGTCCAGTGCGTTCTTTAGAACGCCCGATGGCCCTTTGTTGTATTCCGGTGTCGAGATTAGAACAGCATCTGCCGCCGCGATCTGATCGGCAACCTTCTGCACTTCAACAGGCACGCCATTTGCCGCCTCATCGTCGCCATCATAAAGCGGAAACCTGATGTCAGCTTCAACAAATTCTGCAGCACCAACCAGGCGGGCCGCTTCCTGCAACAGCTTGCGATTTGTTGCACCAACCCGAAGCGAGCCGGAGATACCTAGAAGACGATAATTTGCCATCGTGTGCGTTCCTTACTGATTGCCCTGTCCCTAAGACACCTGTGGCAGAGCCCCGGAAATGCAAGAGGCCCCGGCGCTAACCGGGGCCTTTGAGATACCAGATGTCACTCAGCCTTACGCGTTGGGCAAGATAACAATCTCGACACGCCGGTTTTGCGCTTTGCCAGCCTCGTTCAGATTGCTCGCAATCGGCTGGTCTTCACCGCGACCGATGGCTTGCAAACGCGATTGCGGCACCCCGTTTGCGACCAGCACGTTTCGCACTGTCTGGGCACGTCGTTCTGACAAGTCCTGATTATAGGACGCTTCTCCGTCGCTGTCAGTGTGCCCGACAACTTGCAAAGTAGAGTTCTCGTAGACTTGCACATTGCCGGCCAGCGCCACAAGATCGTCCCGCAGCGCCGGCTGAATCGCCGTGCTGTCGGTCGCAAAAAGTATATCCTGTGGCAAAGTCACGATCAAACGATCGCCTGTATTGGTGATAACGATGTCATCATCAAGCGCCTCACGCAATTCGGCCTCCTGCCGGTCCAGCGAATACCCCACAGCACCGCCCAGCGCACCGCCGACCGCGGCGCCGACCAGCGCCCCCTTCGCCCTGTTGCCGTCACCTTTCGAAAGGGCACCAATCACTGCACCTGCCCCGGCGCCAATCAGCGCTCCATCAACCGTCTTTTCGTTTGCACTACCCGCTGGCGCACCAAACTGGTTTGGGTCCGTACAGGCGCCCAGCACCAGCAAACCGGAAAACCCGGCGGCCATGGTCAATTTAGTAAATGTCATGTCGTTTCACTGCCTCAATGTTGCGGCTCCGTTCGGGCGGAGCGTCTTGGTAATTGTGGTCTATATAAAGTCAGCCTTGGCAGTAAAATCAAACCTTGTTCACCATAGGCGATATATCGCCCAACCGACTCCTACGCCTCCGCGCGCGCGGTTTCAAAGGCCAGCATCGCGCGCTTGACCGGCAGGCCCCAATGGTAGCCACCCAGCCCACCGGATTTTCTCAATGCGCGGTGACACGGGATCAGCCAACTCACCGGATTGCGGCCTACTGCTGTTCCAACAGCACGCACGGCGCGCGGGTTTCCGACTGCCTGCGCGATCTCACTGTAGGTTGTGACCTGTCCCGACGGAATACTCAGCAGAGCTTCCCAGACTTTGATCTGGAAGGGCGCGCCAATCAGGTAAAGCGGCGCCTTGCTTGACGCGCCATCTTCTGCGCCGAAGGCCGTCTGCACCCATGGGCGCAACATCATCGGGTCCTCGATATATTCAGCCAACGGCCAGCGCGATTTGAGATCTGCCATCGCGGCCTCTTCGCCCACCTCGGCGGAAAGGGCCAGCCCGCAAATGCCGCGTTCCGTGCCCATCACCAAAGCCGGGCCAAATGGGCTTTCAAACCAGCCCCAGTAAATCGTGAGACCCGCGCCGCTGCGTGCAAACTCACCCGGGCTCATGGCCTCCCAACGTAGAAAAAGATCATGCAACCGCCCCGTGCCGGACAACCCAAGCTCATTGGCGGCATCAAGGGTCGTAAACCTGTCGCGCAGTAACGTCTTGGCGTGTCCAAGCATCAGGTATTGCTGGTACCGCTTGGGCGAGACGCCGACCCAGCGTGAAAAGAGACGTTGAAAATGAGCGACGCTCATACCCATTTCAGCTGCGATCTGTTCAAGGGCGAGCGGATCTTCGGCCTGATCAATCAAATCAATTGCGCGCCGCATCACTTGATAGTGGTAGCCATCTTCGGCGGCAGGAGTCGGGAGAGCTGTATATTGTGTCATGCTCCCAATCTAGGTGGCATCCGCATCCCTTGCGACCCGTTTCTTGCGCGAATTCAGGCCGACGTTGGCGAAATCATCAGACCTGAGCGCTGACGACAGTTCAAGATAGAAAGTTGGTGAAGGCAGCCTCGCTCACCGCTTGCAGAGGCACCCTGTTGTGGTCTGTATGCGTGAACTGCCCCCGATCGGGTCAGGTATTTTCAAAGCAAGTTTTAGATCGCATCGCCTTGCCCTGCCCCCGCATTCCGCGCATACCGTCGGCATGGCAAAGCAGCTTGATTATCATACCATCCGGGCGATCTTTACCCGCTTTCAGGAAGCAGATCCGGAACCGAAAGGCGAGTTAGAGCATACGAATGCCTATACCCTTCTGGTCGCGGTCGCGCTGAGTGCACAGGCAACAGATGCCGGGGTAAACAAGGCCACCAAATCGCTGTTTGAGATTGTGGATACGCCGCAAAAGATGCTCGATCTGGGCCTCGATCGTCTAACCGATCACATCAAATCCATCGGTCTTTACCGTCAAAAGGCCAAGAATGTCATGAAGCTCAGCCAGATACTGGTTGATGACTACGGTGGCGAAGTGCCCAACAGCCGCGCGGCTTTACAATCGCTCCCCGGGGTTGGGCGCAAGACGGCCAACGTCGTTCTAAACATGTGGTGGGAGCAACCGGCGCAGGCCGTCGACACCCATATCTTCCGTGTCGGGAACCGGACCGGAATCGCCCCCGGAAAAACCGTCGACACTGTCGAGCGCGCCATCGAAGATAATATCCCCGCTGATTTTCAGCGCCATGCCCATCATTGGCTGATCTTGCATGGCCGGTATCACTGCAAGGCACGCAAACCGCTGTGTCGTACCTGCATAATTCGCGATCTCTGCCCTTTTGAGGATAAAACTGAATGACAAAACAATATGAAGTCGTTGGCATCGGAAACGCCGTTGTCGATGTAATCTCCCATGCCGATGACATGTTTCTTGGCAACATGGGCATCGAAAAAGGCATTATGCAACTGGTCGAGCGTGACCGTGCCGAAGTGCTCTATGGGGCGATGACCGGTCGGCTGCAAACCCCCGGCGGATCTGTGGCCAACACAATCGCTGGCATTGGATCTCTCGGACTACCGACTGCCTTCATCGGGCGCGTCAACAATGACACCCTTGGCAAGTTCTATGCCCAGTCGATGGTCGACGGCGGCACCGATTTTGTGAACGATCCAGTTTCAGGCGGCGACCTGCCCACGTCACGTTCGATGATCTTCGTCTCGCCGGACGGCGAGCGGTCGATGAACACCTACCTTGGAATCTCCACCGACCTTGGTCCGATGGACGTCCCGGACAGCGTTGCATCATCGGCCAAGATCATGTTCCTTGAAGGCTATCTGTTCGACAAGGATCACGGCAAGCAGGCTTTCCGCCAAGCCTCCCGCCTGACCCGCGCTGCTGGTGGCATGTCCGGCATCGCGATCTCTGACCCATTCTGTGTAGATCGGCACCGCGCGGATTTCCTGCAAATGATCGGGGATGAGTTGGACTACGTGATCGGCAACGAAGCCGAAATCAGGTCGCTTTACGAAACGGATGATCTCGAACACGCGTTGGAACAAACAGCCGCCAAATGTGACATCGTGGTTTGTACCCGCTCAGGCGACGGTGTGACCCTCTTGCGCGATGGCAATCGCGTCGACATTCCGGTCAAAAAGGTGACGCCAGTGGACGCCACTGGCGCGGGCGATCAATTTGCCGCCGGTTTCCTTTTTGGTTTGGCGACAGGTCGTGATCTTGAAGCATGCGGTCGCATCGGGAATGTCTGCGCCGCGGAGGTCATCAGCCACGTTGGTCCGCGACCTTTGGTTGACATGAAGACCCTTCTCAAAGCCGAAGGATTGCTCTGAGCATGATGGGTGACGGCTATCACGACGTGCCGCCCGGCAAACTGGCCATGGTCGTTACCCATCTTGAGATGACCGCGAAACCGCCAGTTCGCCCTGGTTCTGCACCTGAGGGCATTACACTATGTGAAGTTAAACCAACTCTTGAGTGGTACCGAGATATCTTCACCCGTGTTGGTGCGCTTGAATGGCTTTGGTTCTCGCGCCTCAAGATGTCAGACGACGCGCTCACCGCCATTCTCAATGACCCAAACGTCATATTTCACACACTTTCCAAAGACGGCAAAGACGAGGCTCTGCTGGAGCTTGATTTCAGAGAGCCGGATCAATGCGAGCTGGCCTATTTCGGGCTGACACCAAAGCTGATCGGCACTGGTGCGGGTCGCTATCTCATGAACGCCGCCATTGATTATGCGTGGGCGCGCGACATCTCACGATTGCATGTCCATACCTGCACGGCTGACAGTCAGCAGGCTCTGGCGTTCTATATCCGCAGCGGTTTTACGCCCTACAAACGCCAGATTGAGATTGATGATGATCCGCGCGCTTTGGGCTTGCTGCCAAAAGATGCCGGGCCCCATATGCCGATCATCTAGCGATCAGCCGGACTGCAATCCTCACCGTTGAAACACTGCTGCACCTTGCGGATCATGTCAGGCGATGGAGCGGTAAAGACATCGCCTCCGCAAGGATTTGTTGAAACCACATAACCCTCAGGGCTTTTCTGAACAAAGGCGAGCATCTGCCCGCCACTCACCGCAGAAGCGCACCACGGACCATAACATAGCACCGACAACACGACGTCGCGCTGAAACGAGACATTGAACCCAGACTTGGCCAATGCAGACCCATCAATGCGAGCCGGGATATTCGTTTGTGGCGGCGTCTTTTGTTGATTGTCCCAGTCGGTTTCCGGAAGCAGCTTTGCATCAAATGTCAGCGTGCCGAGCACAACGACGTAGGCTTCTTTCGCCTCAGCGATCTGCTTGTATCGCGCTTCCATGGAATGCGGCATGCAAGAGAGCGCCACAGCGGGAAGCGGCAGGATCGCAGCCAGCGAAACAGTAAGACACCGGATCAAAGATACGTCTCAAATTCGCTAACAACGGCCTCGTACACCGCCCGTTTGAACGGCACAATCGCGGCAACCATCTGGTCAGCCGACATCCAGCGCCAGGTCGAAAACTCGGGGTGATCGGTGTCAATATTTACCTGATCATCCTGCCCCTCAAAGCGCATCAGAAACCATTTCTGTTCCTGCCCGCGAAACCGTCCCTTCCAGATTTTCGGCACCAATTCGTGTGGCAGATCATACGGCAGCCAGCCATCGCTTTCGGCGATCACGCTCACCAGATCGCGCGTAATGCCGGTTTCTTCCTCCAGCTCGCGTAGTGCCGCATCCCGAACATCTTCACCCTTTTCCACACCGCCCTGCGGCATCTGCCAAGCCTCTTTGTACCGATCATTGCGTTGAGCGACAAAGACCTCGCCGCTCTGGTTGATCAGCATCACACCGACGCAGGGCCGATACGGCAGCTTTGCAATCTCTTCAGGTGTCATTTCAGCACTTTCTCCATCTCAGCACGGTCCAGCGTCTGACCAGAACGCGCTACGCTTTCATGTCGGATAACATGGAAACCCAAGGCCAGAAAGGCAGGCTGCGCCATCAGGCTGGCGTAGGTATGGAGCCGGTACTGATCCTGTGCGCGGGCCTTGTTTTCAATCATGCCAAGTAGCGCCCGGAAGACCCCTTGGCCCTGCGCTACAGGCGTGATGTAGGCAAGGTCGACATATCCACCAGTCGCGAGGCTTACGAACCCAACCACATCTGCTTTTTCTTGTGCGACTGCGACCCGCTGTTGCGCAAGACGGTCTGACCATGCTTTTCCTTCTGGGGGTGCCGGCAGCCACGCACGCCGCTGCGCCGCAGTATAGTGGCTGGGCACATGATGGATGGCGTCATACATGATCTGCGCCAGCGCACGGTTGTCCGCAGATATCGCCCATCTGAATTGTTGCATCATCCGCCCCCGTCTGACGTTGCGTTGCACGTGACATACGCTACGGCTTAGGGTGAAGTCACCCACGACACCGCACATCCCGAAAGGTCCTTTATGTCCAATTATCCGCATCTTCTTGCGCCGCTTGATCTCGGCTTTACGACGCTCAAGAACCGCGTCCTCATGGGGTCAATGCACACTGGTCTGGAAGAGACCAAGGATTGGAACCGTGTCGCAGAGTTTTACGCGGACCGGGCACGCGGCGAAGTTGCGTTGATGGTGACAGGCGGCATTGGGCCAAACATGGAAGGCTCCGTTCTGCCGGGTGCCGCGATGATGGTCAGCCAGCAGGACATCGACAATCACGCGATCATCACACAGCGCGTACATGAGGCAGACGGCAAGATTTGTATGCAAATCCTGCACGCGGGCCGCTACGCCTATTCGCCGAACTGTGTGGCCCCGAGCCCGGTGAAATCACCCATCTCACCCTTTCCCCCGACGGAACTGGATGCTGAGGGTATCGAGAAACAAATCGTTGACATCGCAGCCTGTGCCCTGCGCGCGCGGCAAGCAGGCTATGACGGCGTGGAGATCATGGGATCCGAAGGATACTTCCTCAATCAGTTCCTCGTGAAGCACACTAACAAACGTAATGATCAGTGGGGCGGCTCTTATGAAAACCGCATGCGGCTGCCCGTCGAAGTGGTGCGGCGCGTCCGTGAAACCGTTGGCGAAGACTTTATCATCATCTACCGGCTTTCAATGATTGATCTGGTCCCCAATGGGTCCACTCATGAAGAAGTGGTCCAGCTGGCACAGGCCATCGAGAAGGCAGGTGCCACAATCATTAATACCGGCATCGGCTGGCACGAAGCACGTGTGCCGACGATCGCCACCTCCGTCCCCCGTGCTGCCTTTGCGTGGGTCACCAAGAAGCTGATGGGCAAAGTGAGCCTTCCGATCATCACCTCAAACCGGATCAACACGCCTGAAGTTGCCGAAGACGTGCTTGCGACCGGCTGCGCCGACATGGTGTCGATGGCACGCCCGATGCTCGCCGACGCGGATTTTGTCGCAAAGGCGATGACCGGAAAGGCAGATCAGATCGCTCCCTGTATCGCATGCAACCAAGCCTGTCTGGATCACACGTTCAGCGGCAAAATCTCAAGCTGCCTCGTCAATCCCCGGGCCTGCTACGAAACCGAACTCAAAATCGAACTAACCACCGCGACCAAGTCAATTGCTGTGGTGGGCGCTGGCCCTGCCGGTTTGTCCGCGGCGATCACGGCGGCAGAACGTGGTCATGCGGTCACCCTGTTTGACCGCGCAACGCAAATCGGCGGACAGCTCAACCTCGCCAAGCAGGTCGCAGGCAAAGAAGAATTCTGGGGTTTGGTGGATTGGTACCGCACGATGCTTCAAGAAAGCGGCGTGACGGTCAAACTGAACACAGAAGTGTCTGCCAATGATCTCGACGGGTTTGACGAGGTTATCATCGCGACCGGTGTTATACCCCGCGATCCAGAAATCCCCGGCCAGAACCGCGACAACGTGGTCAGCTATATCGGTATTCTCAATGGATCCGCCAAGGCCGGAAAGCGTGTCGCCGTTATCGGCGCAGGGGGCATCGGCTTTGATGTATCCGAGTTTCTGGTCCATGACGGCGACAGCACCACGCTGGACCTGCCGGAATGGATGAAAGAGTGGGGCGTCACAGACCCGGCAGAGCACCGCAGCGGGTTGGCCCCTGAAGGCCCGCGCCCGCACGCGCCGGCGCGTGAGGTCACAATGCTGCAGCGAAAAACCAGCAAAGTCGGCAAGGGCCTTGGCAAAACAACGGGATGGATTCATCGCGCATCGCTGACGATGAAAGATGTCAAAATGATTGCCGGCGTGAATTACGAAAAGATCGATGATGCCGGGTTGCACATCACCTTCGGCGAGGCGCGCGAGAACCCTACTGTGGTCGACGTAGACACAATCGTGCTTTGCGCCGGTCAACTCTCAGATCGCAGCCTGGCTGATGCACTGGAAGCCAAAGGCATTGCCTGCCATGTGATCGGCGGCGCGGATGTGGCGGCGGAGCTTGACGCCAAACGTGCAATTGATCAGGGCACGCGCCTGGCCGCCGCGTTGTAAGCGC
>Ga0316197_10003395_pt1 | contig 11333 bp, 8 predicted proteins | sample OudBiesiAoxic_MG_FD_204939 | JGI IMG/M metagenome (GOLD analysis project Ga0316197, IMG submission 204939) | Coastal sediment microbial communities from Oude Bieten Haven, Netherlands - site A oxic | ecosystem: Environmental > Aquatic > Marine > Coastal > Sediment | place: Netherlands...
ACGGTCTTAAAGAAGTTAAAGGTCAGTAATTCTGATTGGTGCTTAGCACCTCATTAACTTCAGTCTTAAAGAAGTTAAAGGTCAGTAATTTTGATTTTTAAAGCTTAAGATTTAAATCCTCACTTCGGTGGGGATTTTTTTTGTCTATAGATTGGTAATTAAAGGCAAAAGCAACAAGTTGCTTAAATCGCGTTGCAGCTCTTTATTAACTACGGGCAACCAACTTCTACGTATCGAAGAAGCTCTTGGCGCTGCTGCACCATACAACGGTCTTAAAGAAGTTAAAGGTCAGTAATTCTGATTGGTGCTTAGCACCTCATTAACTTCAGTCTTAAAGAAGTTAAAGGTCAGTAATTTTGATTTTTAAAGCTTAAGATTTAAATCCTCACTTCGTGGGGATTTTTTTGTCTGTAGAAAAGTGGCTGCGAGCTACGAAATACGTCTATCGCAATTCAAAGCTAGCCACTCGACTCGTAGCTTGTCACTCGTAGCCCCCTATTTAAGCTGTTATGTGAACTACCTAATATCAATGAATTAGGCTTAATTTCTTTCTTCGTATATATTGTATGTAAGTGGTGCGACGATATTTGTATTCAAGGAGTTATGATTGATAAATTCAATTGGTATTTATAAAGAAGCTGAACAGAAATGCTCTCCCTATTTCAATGAACGCCCTGCAGGTGTTCAAATCAGTTTACTTGTTATTCATTGTATTAGCTTACCAGAAGGTATTTATGGCGGTAAGCAGATTGAACAGCTCTTTATGGGCTGTTTGGACTGTAATGATCATGAAAGTTTTATTGATTTAAAGGGCGTTAAAGTTTCTGCGCACTGTGTTATTCGAAGAGATGGTAAGGTTGAGCAGTTTGTCCCTTTTACAAAGCGTGCATGGCATGCTGGAGAATCAAGTTTTAATGAGGTGAAGGCATGTAACGATTACTCTATTGGTATTGAGTTAGAGGGTACGGATAAATCTGAATATACCCCAGAGCAATATAAATCGTTAGCTAAGTTAACTGGTTATTTAATTTACCATTATCCGCAGCTGACAAAACAGCGTATCGTTGGGCATAGTGATATTGCACCAGAGCGTAAAAGCGATCCTGGGAAGCTATTTGATTGGGATCGCTATTTTAGTTTACTAGAATAAATAATCGAACCTAAGCGAGTAGTTTTTGGAGCTGTAAACGCAGCTTCTCAATCTTATCACGCTGCTTATTTTCACTCTCACAATTTGCTAATACGTAATCTATAGTACTTAATACCGTTCGCCAACGCGGTGTTTTAGGCAAGGTTTCGATATGTAGGTACTTATCTAATGTACGTGTTTGCAAGGTGCTTCTATCCAGATACACTTTCCATAATTGACTGCGCTCAGCAAGTTCAAATTTAGTTTTTCCGCTCTCTTTCTCCCAATAGCTGATCACTTGGGTCATTACATCAACAAGTAATTCACGTTTAAGGCGTGTTTTATCACTTCCTTTCCCCTCCGCTTTATCAACTAAACGGGTGAATTCTCCACCGAGTTCTTTTAGTACTTGCAGTTGTTCACTATTACCATCAAATGCATAACTAGAAAGAGCGTTGACTGCATTTTCAAGATTACTGATACGATCTACATCGTAACTAGTATCACTATAAAAAATCATTAAAGAGTGTAATCCTGATATTTTCGGTAGAGAAATAACAGAAGCTGCCATTGTAAATAACTTCCCTTCTATATAGATATCTAATTCATTAATATGATTATTTTGCTGTTTTAAGCTGCGCTTGACGACAATATCTTCAAGAGTGAAGTGTTGTAATTGTTGTGGGCTGCGCTTAAATAATTTCCCTGCATTGTGGCTCGCAAAATGAATTTTTTCATCGGATCGGATACATAAAATGGCATCTGGGCTGTGTTCGAGGAGAGTTAATAAGTGTTTTTGTGTTTCTAGTAAGCTAGTTTCTACTTGTTGGTGTTCATCTAACGCCTTTTCAAGTTGGCGTTTTTGATTATTTAAAGTGCGTGTTTGCATGGCTTGGAGATGTGCATTAATACGTGCTGTTATCTCTTTTTGGTTAAAGGGTTTACTGACATAATCATTTGCACCGGCTTCAAAACCGCGCACTCTATCTTTACTTTGGTTCAACGCGGTCAACATTATAATAGGCAATTCTTTGCTATTATATTTTTCGCGAATGATTTGACATACCTCATAACCACTCATACCTGGCATCATCACATCAAGTAAAATGAGTGCAGGTTGCTCTTTTTTCACCAATGCTAAGGTTTCTTGGCCACTCATCGCTGTTTTAACACGGTACCCACCTAAGCGTAAAAAACTCATTAATACTTGCAAATTAACGGCTTCATCATCGGCAACAATTATTAATGGTGCACCTTGGTTAGTGGGTAGTGAGTTGGAGGTAATACTTACTTCCTGATAAGGTGTTGGTGCTTGAAAATGTTGATGAGTCGAAATATCTTTATCACTCTTATTGCTGGTTGTTGTGATGGGTAAGGTAAAGCTAAAGGTGGTGCCAATATGTTGCTGGCTAGTAACAGATAATTTACCACCCATTAGCTCAATTAACTGGCGACTAATCGACAAACCAAGCCCTGCGCCTTGTCGATAGTAGGGACTATCAATGTTTGCTTGACTTAACGGTTCAAATATCTGTTCTAATTGTGCAGACTCAATACCATTTCCTGTGTCAATCACCTGTACTTGAATATTATCGTCATTAAGCGTTGCATTGATAATCACTTTACCTTCATCGGTATACTTAATTGCATTACCAATTAAGTTATATAGTACCTGTTCAAGGCGTTGTTCATCAGCAATGACCGGGGCAATATTATCCGGTACCTGATTAATAATACGTAGTGGTTTATTGCCAAGTAGATGCTTTGACAATGCTAATACTAAGTGCACGGCAGAGGATAGATCCACCGCACTTTTATTGATATGCAGGTTTCCGTAGCGCATCTTATGGTAATCAAGTAAGTCATCGATCAGGTGGGCTAAACGTTGCCCGCTGTTATTGATAACTTCAAGTTGGTTCTGTTGCTCATTAGTTAACTCACCATAGGCGCCGGATCTTAGTGTCTCCGTAATACCTAACATCCCATGCAGAGGGGTGCGCAATTCATGGGATGTTGTTGCTAGAAACTCATCTTTAAGTTTATCCGTTAACTGTAATTCATTATTTTGCTGCTGAATAAGAGTAAGGTTAGTTTCTAACTCCATTTTTTGTTCGTTAATAAGTTGTAGTTTTTCTTTAATTGAACGTTTCATACGTGCAAAGCTGATTGCTAAGCGGCCAATTTCATCGCTGCGTTCAGTGCCACTAACCCGCTGGTTTAGATCGCCAGCAGCAATTCGTTCAGCTATCCAAGCTAAGTTTAAAATAGGGGCTGTAATGGAGTTAGATAGATAATGTGATGCGATAGCAACCATCATGAGCGCAACCAGTAAGGTGAAAATAAATACCTGTTCTAGTTGCTGAATGCGTGCATAGGCATATTTTTCAGGTAATTCAATCGCGAGGGCCCATGTAACACCTAGAATATTGATCGGGGTGAATGCGGCTAAAATATTTTCATTATTATTTTCTAAGAAACTATCGACAGAAGTAAAACCATTTATCGCTTGTTTAATGCTGCTTTCTTCCCTTATAAGGTACTCTCCTTCTGTGAGGTTAATACGTGAAATAGATTTATTATCCGTTAATATAGTCTCCATTTGGCCTACATTGGCGCTTTTTAATAATTGACTTAAGTGGTTGTTATCTAATTTGAAAAAGACAAAGCTGTGTAAGAAACCTTGTTCACTGATAGGGGCTGCAAACCAAGCTATGTTTTGTTCATTAAAATCAGAAAAAACGACTGGAATTTTATTCTCTTTAGTGGTGCTAATTCGTGCAGAAATACGTTTGAAAGTAGTGGCGAGAGAACTATTTTGATATATACCTGTAACAAGATTAGTGCCGTAATCGGTATTTTTTTTAGCCGAATAAACGACAGTGCCCTCTAGGCTGACTATTAAAATATCCTGAAATTTATAATCTTCAAGTAGGTCTATATAGCGATGATGGTAACGTTTATGGATTAATCGATAACGCTCACTGCCCGTGTAATTAGGTGATTTATTATCTATTATCCTATCTTCTTGCTCGCTACTTCCTGTTATATAACGTTTTTGTGCATTTTGTTGCGCTTCTTTGTCTGTACCTCCTAAATGATCAAAAGCGGAGACAAACCCATAAAAACGCCCACCACTCGATATACCTAATTCAGAACGAGCAAAGCTTCGCACTTTAGATTCTTGGTTTTTAAAATAATTTTCAATTTGCATTGCTTGGCTATCGCGCAGTGCAATTAATTGAATTTTACTTTGCTCGGTGAGATCTTGGCTTTGCGTATATAAGAAAAACAACGAAATGAGTGTTAATGGAATAATACTCAGCGCCAGAAATGCCAACATGACGGTTTTTTTTAGTTTTTTAATGTGTAGTTTTTTATACATATATAAGAAGCCATATTGTTAAACCAACCTGAATGACAAATAAAGAGAGCTATATTAATTATTATTATCAACATAATACTAATTTCGCCCTTAAAATTAATTGTTTTTATCCATTTATCTAAGATCAAATTTACCATGTATTAAGTGTTTTTTTCATTAAATTAACGATTCAGTAGCAAAATTTTCATGAAACGAGGTAAAGATCACAACGAATCGGTAAAATTGATGTTTAAAAAACAGTTCTGTTTTTTCGTGGCTAGTTTTAAGTTTTTGGTGGTTTTTATACTCTTATTTATTGGCTCATGAGGTTTGTAAGTACTAACTTGGGGTTTTTGCTTGGTCTTGAATGTGATCATCTTCAAATAATAATAGTGATAGTAGGGATGTTTAAAAAAACTAATTTAACGTTTTTGACGAGTGTTTTATTTAAATTGACGTTTCTTACGGAGTGGCTTATTGACTCAAATAGGTGAGTGTAGTTTTCTTGTTGCCACAAGCCATGCACCAAAATATTTTCAGATATTAAAAGTGTTGGTTTAAATCGACGTTGTTTCTGAGAGCTGTCTATCAATAAGGGGGCTTACAGGTAACAATTTTTAATTGTTAGAATAATAGTAAGGATTACTAAATGTTTGCCAATTTTAAAAAAACGAAAATTACTGCGTTAGTCATAGCTGCCTCTGCTACATTGGCCCCTCAAATGGCGGTAGCAAAAAGTGAAGTGACAATTGTTCCTCAGTTCTACCCAACGTTAATTCGTAACTTTAACCCCTTTTTAGCAACTAACTTGCATACAACGACTGACTTTATCTACGAGCCAATGGCTGTATTTAATGAAATGAAAGGTAATACTCCTGTATTTCGTTTAGCGACAGGTTTTGAAATGGCGAAGGACTTGAAGTCGGTTACATTTGATATCCGTGAAGGTGTTAAATGGTCAGACGGTGAAAAATACACGGCAGATGATGTTGTCTATACATTTAGCCTTCTTAAAGCGAAGCCCGGTTTAGATCAAACGGGCGCCAATAAAGTTGTCACAGCAGTTAAAAAAATTAATGAGTATAAAGTTGAATTCACGTTAACTGAAGCAAACTCAAACGCACCTTACGATATTGTTAAAGTCCCTGTAGTACCACAACATGTTTGGTCAAAAGTAGATAAACCAGAAGAGTTTATGAATGAGAACCCAGTGGGAACTGGTCCATTCACTGCTATTGAAACTTTTACTCCAACCCTTTATGTGCAATGCACACAAGCAACTTATTGGGATGCTAAAAGCCTTAATGTTGATTGTATTCGTATGCCTCAAATTGCCAATAATGATCAATTCCTTGCTAAAGCAATTAATTCAGAAATCGACTGGTCTTCATCTTTCATTCCAGATATTGATAAAACCTATGCATCTAAAAGCCCTAACCACAAATACTGGATGACACCCGCGGGAACACAGGCATTTGTTGTTAATTTTAAAAATCCTGATGAAGCAAAAAATGAGGCGTTAACAAATGTTGATTTTCGTCGTGCATTTTCAATGGCAATGGATCGTCAAACAATCATTGATATCGCATTTTACGGTGCAGGTGTAAGCAATGATTTTGCGTCAGGTCTGGGTTATGCATTTGAAGCTTGGTCAGATGAATCTGTACATAATAAATACAAGAAATTTAATACTTATAACCTTGAAGGTGCTAAGGCGTTACTCATGAAAGCTGGGTTTAAAGACTTGAATGATGATGGTTTTGTAGAAACACCATCGGGCAAATCATTCGTGCTTGAAATTCAATCTCCAAATGGTTGGTCCGATTTTAATAACACTGTTCAACTTGCTGTTGAACAGTTAGAAGAGGTCGGTATTCAAGCCAAAGCACGTACGCCTGACTTCGCGGTTTATAACAAAGCGATGCAAGATGCGACTTACGATGTGGCTTATACAAATTACTTCCACGGTTCAGACCCATACACATATTGGGACAGTGCATACAACTCTAAATTCCAAAATGCTGCATCACCTCGCTTTGCAATGCATCATTGGAAAAATGAACAGGTTGATGCGTTATTAGGTGGCTTCTACAAAACGGCTGATAAAGTTGAGCAGATAAAAATTGCGAATCAGATCCAAGCAATTATCGCAGAGGATCAAGTAACCATTCCTGTTATGTCTGGTTTATATGGATTCCAATACAACACGGGTCGATTCACTGGTTGGTGGAGTGAAAAGAACGCACAAGGACGTCCAATGATTTGGGCTGGTATTCCAGAGCGTTTGCTTCAAGTATTAGATTTAAAACCTGTTAAATAACCCACTTTGAAAAGGCATTGTAATGTGCCTTTTAAAATAAGCGCGCTGGTTACGCGCTTATGATAAGTGTTGGTGGTTTGTAAGTTTATGGCACAGATTGTTGTGCCTTTTCTCCCGATTTTTATGATCATGGCTAAATAAGCCATTCATTTTCCATATTCCATGATGCCGTTATTAATGCGGACAAAGTAATGGATTATTAAGGTGCAAGTTATGGGGTTTTTCTTAAGACGATTATCGTTTTATTTTATTGCGTTGCTCTTTGCAGCAACCTTGAATTTTATCATTCCACGCGCAATGCCTGGTGACCCGGTTACCATGATGTTTGCTAATGCAACGGTACAGGTTACACCTGAACGTATTGCTGCGATGAAAGAGCTATTAGGGTTTGTAGATGGTCCGATTTATGAACAATTTTTTATCTACATTAAGAGCGTATTAAGCTGGGATTTAGGTATTTCAGTGCAGTTTTATCCATTATCAGTCAATACGGTATTAGGTGGTGCATTTGGTTGGTCACTGTTTTTAGCGGGTAGTGCAGTGCTCCTGTCGTTCATTATTGGTTCTGTATTAGGTATTTTTGCAGCGTGGCATCGTGGTAGTAAATTTGATGCGATTATCTCCCCTGGCATGTTGGTCTTCCAAGCGGTACCGCAGGTAGTGACCGCAATGCTACTAATGTTTGTTTTTGCTGTTGGCTTGCAATGGTTTCCAACAAGTTATGCTTACACACCTGGTGTAACACCTGACTGGACAAGCTGGACGTTTTTAAAAGACGTTGCTTATCATGCAGTATTACCGCTTATTGGTGCTTCAATTGTACAGATTGGCGGTTTCTTAATTGCGATGCGTAACAATATGATCAACCTACTCGGTGAAGATTACATCACCATGGCAAAGGGTAAGGGATTAAGTGAAAACCGTGTTGTATTTAACTATGCAGCGCGTAATGCAATGTTACCCAGTGTGACTGCACTTTCAATGTCTTTAGGTATGGCCATTGGTGGGCAAATGATTATAGAAATTATCTTCAATTATCCCGGTCTTGGTACGGTACTGCTTAATGCTATCCATGCGCGTGATTATCAAGTATTGCAGGGGCAATTATTGGTGATGACGCTGTTCATGCTGTTCTTCAACTTACTAGCAGACATGCTCTATGTCCTGTTAGATCCGCGTCTTCGCAAGGGAGCATAAAATCATGAAAGCGATTATTAAATTATTATCTAATAACCCTAAAGCATTATTTGGCTCAATTATTTTATTTGTGTTTATCTTTGTTGCTGTTTTTGCTCCACTATTAACTGGTCATGTGCCTAATAAGCGTACCGGTAAACCTCATGAATACCCGGCTCCAATTGTTAAAATTGCACAAGCCTCTCCCGATGGTTGGGTAGCGCAAAATCTCGCCAATGATAAACGTACTATGTTGATGTCTAAAAAAGCAGATCACGTCATGGGAACAACACGAATGGGGCGTGATGTTTGGTCACAACTGGCCTATGGAGCACGTGTTTCACTCGGCGTCGGTTTTGGCGCGGGTATCGTTGTTTGTTTACTAGCAACCATTATTGGAATCTCAGCGGGTTACTTTGGTGGTCGAGTCGACGATATTTTATCTGCAGCAATGAACGTCATGTTAGTCATCCCACAGTACCCATTACTCTTTGTATTAGCTGCATTTATCGGAGAGGCTGGGCCCTTAACCATTGCCTTAATTATTGGTTTTACATCCTGGGCATGGGGAGCGCGTGTAATACGGGCACAAACTATGGCATTGAGTGAAAAAGAGTTTGTTAAAGCGGCAGAGGTATTAGGTGAGTCTCGTTTACGTATTATCTTTATCGAAATTTTACCAAACCTGATCTCTATTGTAGGCGCAAGTTTTATTGGTTCAGTGATGTACGCGATTATGATGGAAGCAACCATCTCATTTTTAGGCCTAGGTGATCCTGGCACAATTAGCTGGGGCATTATGCTCTATAACGTACAAACCTCATCTTCTATTTTAATTGGTGCATGGTGGGAACTACTCGCTCCTTGTATGGCACTGATTACACTTTCAATCGGTTTAGCGTTGCTTAATTTTGCAGTAGATGAAATTGCCAACCCACAACTGCGTTCAAACCCAGGAATGAAGCGTTTTGCCAAAATGCAAAAAGCCGATAAAAAAGCACGTGCAGCGCATGTACGTGCAGAAGTGCCTCATTTTCCGGGTGAGCAAGATTTAGCAAGGGGCACAAAATAATGACTACTCCACAAATTTCAATCCGCAACCTTTGTGTTGATTACATCACTGCTGATGGTGATGTTCGTGCTGTGAATAATGTTAGCTTCGATATTGCTAAAGGTGAAGTATTTGGTTTGGCAGGTGAATCAGGCTGTGGTAAATCAACCATTGCATTTGCGCTAATGCGTTTACATAAGCCGCCTGCATTTATCAGTGCTGGTGAAGTATTGTTTGCTGATGATAATGGTGAAATGAAAGATATCATGCAGTTTAGCGATGGTGAGATGACTATCTTTCGCTGGAGCCAGATGTCAATGGTGTTTCAAAGTGCGATGAATGCACTGAATCCGGTTATTCCTATTGTTGATCAGTTCACCGACGTCATTATGCGCCATACCGATAAAAACAGGTATGAGGCGGTAAAACGTGCTGAACAACTATTACAAATTGTGGATATTCATCCAAATCGTTTATCGGACTACCCGCATCAGTTTTCTGGTGGTATGCGTCAACGCTTAGTGATCGCGATTGCACTGGCTTTGAATCCGAAACTGATCATTATGGATGAACCAACAACGGCACTTGATGTGGTTGTACAGCGTGAAATTTTGCAAAAAATATATGCCTTAAAAGAGGAGTTTGGCTTCTCTATTCTCTTCATTACCCATGATCTGTCGTTAATGGTCGAGTTCTCGGATCGCATCGGCATCATGTATTCAGGGCAATTGATAGAAGTGGCTTCTGCACAGGATATTCTCAAGAGACCATACCACCCTTATACCCATGGTTTAGGTAGCTCTTTTCCTTCATTAACGGGCCCTAAAACTGCGTTAGTTGGCATTCCTGGAAATCCACTCAATCTTTTAGATATTCCTACTGGCTGTCGTTTTCAGGCGCGCTGTACACGGGTGCAAGAGATATGTATGACCAAGGAAAATCCACTGCGCGAAATTGAAACAGGGCATATGTCTAATTGTCACTTAGCCAAAGCGGGTGAAGCGATTAAATTTGTTGAAATTGAAATGGCATAGACAGAGAGCTGAAGTTTAAAAAGGAAAATATTATGAATGAACAATATGGTGAGTTACTGATTGAAGGTAAGAATATCGTAAAAGATTTCAAAGTCAGCAGTAACGCGTTAAAACAACCGATGATGCGTGCTTCAAACGATGTATCGTTCAAAATGTACAAAAGTCGTGGTATGTCTGTCGTTGGTGAGTCGGGATCTGGCAAGTCCACGATTGCGAAAATGATAGCAAAAATGTATGCGCCAACAAGTGGGCAAATTATCTATAAAGGACGAGATATTCAAACCATTACTAAACATAAAGATCTGATTAAATACCGTGAAGGTGTGCAGATGGTTTGGCAAGACCCATTTGGTTCGTTAAATCCGACCCATAATATTTTTCATCATATTGCAAGGCCACTAAAGATTCATAAAAAGGTAACACCGGGCAACAAAAAAGAGCTTGAAGAGCGAGTTTATGAATTACTTGATCAGGTTGGTTTAAACCCCGCTAAAGAGACCGCGGCTAAATACCCGCATCAGCTTTCTGGCGGTCAACGTCAACGTGTTAATTTAGCTCGCAATATTGCTGTTGGTGCTGAAGTAGTTCTGGCCGATGAGCCGACCTCTATGCTTGATGTATCGATCCGTGCGGGGGTGTTAAACCTGATGGAAGAGATGAAAACAGAGCAACAAATGTCGTTACTTTATATCACCCATGATATCGCCACGGCGCGTTATATTGCAGAGGACCTCTGTGTGATGTATGTCGGACATATGGTGGAATGGGGTGATACCGATGAGATTATTCATCGTCCACAACACCCTTATACGCAACTACTTGTTTCAGCTGTACCGGATCCAAGCAAGTCGATTCATAGCAAACTCGAAGGTAATCAAGGTGATATTCCGCTTTGGACGCCTGAATCCTTAGGTTGTCCCTTTGCAGGACGTTGCTTACACGCGACTGCGCGTTGTAAAGATGAAATGCCAGAAGTAACGCCGCTTGCTAAAAACCACTTTGTTCGCTGTCACCTTCACAATAGCTAATCACAGATGGCTAATGCATTTTTTGTGCTGCTCATTTACTCGCATTAATAGGTTTATATGAATAATTATTCGCTTGATATTGAGGTGTTAAATAACCAACACAATCTAATCCAGTTAACGGTCAATAATTTGACTAAGACTGTGGTTAGTGATTGGCGATTAACCTTGGATTTTGCGCGCTTCATTGAGCCTAGCTCTATGAGTAAAGGCCGTGTTGTGCAAGTCGGTACTTAT
>Ga0316197_10003396_pt1 | contig 11329 bp, 9 predicted proteins | sample OudBiesiAoxic_MG_FD_204939 | JGI IMG/M metagenome (GOLD analysis project Ga0316197, IMG submission 204939) | Coastal sediment microbial communities from Oude Bieten Haven, Netherlands - site A oxic | ecosystem: Environmental > Aquatic > Marine > Coastal > Sediment | place: Netherlands...
AGAACGACTCCTGCAATCACCCCGACGACCGGCGCCAGATACCCGGTGAGAGAGACCCGCGCCGCTGTCGTGTGACGCGAGGCGAAGAGTGTGGCGAAGAACGGCAAGAAGGTACTCCCGAGGCCGAGGGCGATCAGCGCCACCCAGGATGTCGCCGTCACACCCGAGAACTCGATGTTGGTCGCCATGAGACCGACGACCACAGCGACAACCGAACCGCTGACGAACATCGGAACGGCCAGGTCGGTCGTCCCGTGGCGAGGGGCGTACTTGCGGCTCAGCATCCCGCTCAACGCCCCGGCGACCACACCGCAAAGGGCGAACATCGCGCCGAGGCGAACGTCCCCGCCATCGCCTCCAATCCCGGACTCACCGGACACCACGATCAGCAGCGTCCCCAGCAAGCCGATGAACAAGCCTGCGATCTGGTTCCGATCGAGACGTTCATGCAGAAACACGGCGGCGAGCGTCGCCGTGGTGGCGGGGATCAGCGTGATGAAGATGCCCTCAACGCCCGCAGACACATACTGCAACGACGAAATGAACAGGATCGGTGCGATCCCGATGCGCAGGACTCCGATGATGCTCCCGTCTCGCCAGGCGGTCCCGTCGACGCGGGTCCCGCTCGTTAGCCCGACCACCAGCACGGCAGCCGTTGCCGTCAACGTGCGCACCACAACAACGGTGAACGTTGTGACACTCTCGCCGAACAGGTATCGCGTCCCAACGCCAGCCATGCCCCAGCCGAGGGAGGCGGCAATCAGCGCGGTGAGGACACGGGCCTGCATCCGGATCACGCTACCGGTGGCGAATCCTGATCTAGCCGTCTGCGGTCGCAGCCGTCCGTTCGCTGTAGGTCTTGGCGGAATGCTCCCTGATGTGCCGGGTGATGACGATGCTCGACACAGCCGCCCATATGCACCACAGCGAGATGAATCCGGCGGACAACAACGTGGCGAGCCCGATCACAATCGGGATGTTGATCATCCCGAATAGCACGAGTCGCCGGTGCGTCGACAACAGCAGAGGAGCGCAAACAGCAACCACATAGGAAACGGCAATGGCTCCGCTCCATGGCAACGTCGTTTCGTACGCGATATAGCGCCCACCGATGCTCGCTCCATACGGTCCGCTCGCCAGGGCGAAGAGCAGCACCGCCGAGACGACGGCACCAAGCACCACAAGGGGAATCATTCCCCTCCTCCGAGTCGGGTCTCGCTCCGTCCTCATCACCGCATACGGAACGAGAGCCGGCACGACGCCCATGGCGATGACGAGATAGGCACCAATCGCCAGCGTGCCCGCCATTTCGGGGACGCGGTCCTGGAGGCCCCACCACCCGACTGCCTCGATCAACTGGTGGGCTGCGAGAACGAGTGGGACTGCCGCGAGCGCGAGATCGCGTCGATCATCAACGTGTCGCAAGGCGTCGACTCCGGCGGCTCCTACAACCAGACCGGCTACGAGATCAGCTTCCGGCGAGTAACACATGTCAGCACCCCGGTTCGATCGGCCGCCATTGTGCGACAGCCGCCGGCGATCGACAAGAGACGAAAGTCCCGAAATCAGCTGAGCAGTTCGAGCGCTCGGCCCGCGAGCTCAACAGACCGTATCGTGATCGGGTCCAGGACAAGCTGGACGTGGCTCACGCCGGCGTCTGCATACGCACGGAGCGCGTCAGCAAGCTCATCCGGCGAGCCCGCCTGCGGATCGGCCGTATGCCGGTCCGTGTCTCCCTGCCGCCGCCCGCCGCCGCCTTCGAACTGCCAGTAGAGCGCTGCCGTTCGGGCGATCTCCACCGGATCGCGGCCTACGGCGCGAGCGGCCGCGTCGATCGTGGCGTTGAGATCTACGAACCCGCCAGGAGTGTTACCGAACCAGGCATGCCAGGTGTTCCAGGAATCGACGTACGGAAGCGTCGCTGCCAACACCCGCGGTCCGATTGATCCGATCATGATCGGCGGACCCTCCGGTCTGCTGCGCGGAACCAGTTGACAGTCCCGAGCCTCGTAGTACTTCCCGTCGAAGTCGATCTCACCCTCGCGAAGCAGGGTGCGAATGATGGTGAACGCTTCCTCGAAACGGCTCGCCCGATGGTCGAAGGGGAATCCGTAGGCGCGGTACTCGACCTCGTTCCAGCCGGCGCCGAGTCCGAGGATGAGGCGTCCGCCGGAGATCTCGTCGACCGTGGTCGCTTTCTTGGCGAGCATGGCCGGGCTGTGAAAGCTGGTCGCAGCGACGAGCGGACCGAGCTTGACCCGCTCGGTGATCGCCGCGAGAGCTGCGAGAAGCGACCACGCCTCCCACGGCCCGACAGGACCTTCAGGGGTCTCGTACAGCAGGTGATCGCCGACCCAGATCGAGTCGAATCCAAGATCCTCGATCGCAAGCCCCATGTCGCGGAGCTCCGGCCACCGGACCGGCCGCTCGATCTCAGGAAGCTGAACGCCGACGGTGAGAGGTCGATTGGAAGTGATCATGACCACAATCGTACCGGCTCGGGCATCGCGTCCACTCACCACGTCCGACTAGCCTCGCCGCCATGTTCATCGGCATTTCCATCTTCGCGACCGACACCACCCTTCAACCGATTGCCCTTGGCCGGGCCGTGGAAGAGCGGGGATTCGAGTCCCTCTGGCTCCCCGAGCACAGCCACATCCCGATTTCGCGCGCCACGCCGTGGGGAGGTGTTGCCGACGCCGCCCCACTCCCGAAGATGTACTGGCGGACCCACGACCAGTTCCTCGCTCTCGCGGCCATCGCCGCAACCACCGAAACACTCATGCTCGGTACGGGGATCACACTCGTGGCGCAACGCGACCCGATCTGGCTTGCGAAGCAGGTGGCCTCCCTGGACGTGATCTCGAACGGCCGCGTCATCTTCGGGATTGGGTACGGCTGGAACAAGGAAGAGATGGCGAACCACGGTGTCGCCTACCTCGAACGGCGAGCGATTCTGCGCGAGAACGTCCTCGCGATGAAAGAGATCTGGGGGAACGATGAGGCGTCGTTCGCAGGGGAGCACGTGAACATCGAACCTCTCTGGTCATGGCCGAAGCCGATCCAGCGACCACACCCACCGATCGTGCTCGGGGGCGGTGCCGGCCCGAAGACGTTCGGTGACATCGCAGAATTCTGCGACGGATGGATGCCGATCGCCGGCCGTCATGAGTTCACATCGAGGGTCGAATCGCTCCACGAGGCGGCCCGTGCCGCTGGACGCGACCCGGCGTCGCTGAGTCTCGGGATCTTCGGCGCTCCGGCCGATGCCGACCGCCTGCGCCGTTTCGCCGAAGCCGGTGTCACACGTGCAGTGCTGCCCGTCCCGTCGAAGTCGCCAGACGAGGTCCTTGCCAGGCTCGACGCCTACGCCCCACTCGTCGCCGAACTGAAGGACGCATGAGCCGTTCAGGACGCCCAACCCCGGCGCCACGCCGCCGGCGCACACTCCCGACGGCGTGCCGGAGGCGGTAGCGTTGCACCGTGATCGTGCGAGCAGACCCGAACGAACCGGTCCCCAAGATCGAGACCACGCTCGTTCAACTCGTGCTCTTCGTCCGGATCCTCGGCTTCGTGTGGATGACGCTGCTCGTCGTCGTGACCTGGTTCACCGACACCGAGGCCAATCTCGTGGTCGTCGCCCTTGCGGAGATTGCGGCGGCTGGGTGGACCGTTGTCACGATCGTCACTTCGCGAAACCCGCCCACGATGAGGACGTGGCAGTTCGTCGCCCTCGACGGCGCCGTCGCCCTCTTCGTCGCCAGCGCCTCGTTCATCGCAGGGGCCAGCGAGCTCTTCCACGGTGGCTACCCGATCTCCTGGCTCGCCGTCGCCGCCTACGCCGGCGGCATGCGTCTGGCGGTTGCCGCTGCAGTGGTGCTGGCGGCAGATCAGATCTTCGGATTCATGCTGACCGATCGCTCGCTTGTCGCAACCACCGGGGCGTTCGTGTTCATTGTCTACGCCGTGATCTTCGGGTGGACGATCGATACCCTTCGCCGCAACGACGCGCGCCGCCGCGCCGCCGAGCACGCTCTCGAAACCGAACGGACTGAGCGTGCCTTGGAGGCCGAGCGCCTGGCGCTCGCCAACGAACTCCACGATTCAGTGCTCCAAACGCTGCAAGTGATTCGCACCGACGCGGACGACGCCGACCGGGTGCGCTATCTCGTTCGGAGCGAAGAACGATCCATCGACCGAATGATCAACCGCTATCGCCACCCGGGGCCGGCGGGGTTCGAGGCGGCAATCCTCGCGGTTCGCGACGAGGTCGAGGACCTCCACCGTGTGGAGATTCGCACCGTCATCCGGGACGATGTGCCGCTGACTCCCCCCGTTGCTGTGGCCGTCGATGCCACCAGGGAAGCACTCACCAACGCTGCTCGCCATTCCGGAGCGGCAGTTGTGAATCTGTACGCTGAGGCGCACGACAACAGCGTCCGAGTCTTCGTGCGCGACCGTGGGGTTGGGTTCGACCCGACCACCGTCGAAGAAGGTCGAGGTATGCGCCATTCGCTCCGCCAGCGGATGGAGGATGCCGGCGGAACTCTCCACATCACCAGCACACCCGGTCTCGGCACCGAGGTCGAAATCTGCTCCGGGAGTGCGACATGACCAACCGCCTGCGAGTCTTCTTGGTCGACGACCACGACGTGGCACGTGCCGGCGCCCGACACTATCTGGAAGACCGATTCGACATCGTCGGTGAGGCCGACAACGCCATCGACGCCGCCGACATGATCGCCAGCCGCAAGCCCGACCTTGTTCTCCTCGATGTCCGCCTTCCCGGTGGAGGTGGCGCATACGTTGTCGAGCAGGTTCGGCGCAGCGACCCATCCGTCCGTTTCCTGGCGTTCACCGTCTCTGCTGAGCGACACGACGTTCTCCGCCTCCTTCAAGCCGGCGTTGACGGGTACGTCACCAAGGCCACGTTCGGCCCCGACCTCCCCGACCTCGTCGAGGCCGCCGCAGCGGGGCAGCGACCGGTGTCGGCAGACGTAGCCGGATATCTCCTGGATATCGATGAGGACATCGTTGAAGCCGCCGGTATCGAGAAGCTCACACCGCGAGAACGCGATGTCGTGAACCTCATCGCTCGCGGCTACACCTACCGCGAGACTGCGTCTCGCATGGAGATATCGGTGAAGACACTCGAGACCCACATGCGACACATCTTCGACAAGCTTGGGGTCGCCAGTCGCCACGAGCTCTCGAGGTTGGCATACGACACCGGATTCGTGCGACCGGACGAGGAGCCGAGCTATCGGGGAGAATCCCGATAGCGAAGGCCGGCCAGATGCCCGACCATGGCCATGAGCGAGAGCCGCAGCCAGTTGCCAACGACTCGAAGCCGCGCGGACCCGGAGTTTCCCGGGAACGGGGGGAGCGGACGGCGAGTCCTCAGCCGGCAGGCATGAACTCTCCGGATCAGGCGGGGTGACGAATCGTCACCCCGCCATCCGCGTCCGGATGAGATCCGTTCCGCTGTCTCCTGCACCGGGGTACCGTGTCCGCCTTCGCGACGAAATGAGGACCAATGAGCGAGACCAACGCGATTCCGGACGGCCGTGACCTCATCCGAACGATGGGCTGGATTTCCCTGCCCTATTCGTGCACGGGAGTCATCCGCAAGACCGCCGTCTCTGGGCGCAACACGGTGTGGTCGTGGCTCATCCTCATCCCGTGGGCTTCGGACTCCAAACCCTGGGTCGACGGGACTGAAGTGTTCCCTGCATCGACCAAGTCTGAGGACCAAGAGCGGGAAGAAGTGGTCGGCCGCCTACGCGAACTCCTCGACCAGCGATACGGCGAGACGGTCGGAAATCGCGCGGTCGACGACCTGCTGCGGAGCATCCTCGAAGAGGAATAGGCCGACTCCGATCCCTTCGCGGGAGCTCGTCACCCGGCGGACCGAACCAAGACCACGACCGAACGTGATCCGACACGATACGTAGGGCTTTCGACCACCTCACCAAGCAGGTCCTCGGCAACGTCGCCTGGTGGTTCCATCGACGTGTCAATGACTCGCCGCCACTCGCCCGGCACTCCGTACTGGATGGTGAACTCCACCGACCCGGTCCACGCATTGATCATGACGTAGAGGTCGTCGTCCTGCTCGGAGGCACCGCGCAGGACGTAGGCGACGCTGTGCGAATTGACGCCGAGATCCGGCGGGCCATCGGTGCCAAACCACGTGACGTCGTCCCGCCAGAAGGTACTCCGGCCGATCGAGGGATGCGCACCGCGGAACGCGATCATCAGCCGGAAGAAGCGCCTGACGTCGGCGAACTCGGCCATCCGGTCCCAATCGATCCAGGTGGTGTTGTTGTCCTGGTTGTACGGATTGTTGTTGCCGCCCTGGGTCGTGAGGAACTCATCACCCATGCGGAACATGGGAACGCCGTTCGACAGCATGAGGATCGCAATGAGGTTCTTCGCCTGTCGCCGACGAAGCGCGACCACCTCGTCGGGAACACCGGCGTCGCCCTCCCAGCCGCAGTTCCAGGAGAGGTTGTTGTCGGATCCGTCCGTGTTGTTGTGGCCATTTGCCTGGTTGTGCTTGCGGTTGTACGCGACGAGGTCATAGAGCGTGAACCCGTCGTGGGACGTGACGAAGTTCACACCCTGATACGGACGGTACGAGTCCAAGAGTGTGTCCGGGAAGAGATCGTCGCTCCCATACAACCGCCGCATGAGCAACGGAACCTTGCCCTCATCGCCGCGGACAAAACCCCGGACGTCATCACGAAACGCCCCGTTCCACTGCGTCCAGTAGGTGCCGGGAAAGGCACGGCCGAGCTGGTAGCTGCCGAGGTCCCAGGCCTCAGCGATGAGTCGGATGTCGCGCAGAGTCGGATCGGCGCGGATAGCCGAAATGAGCGGCGGATCACCGAGATCGATCGACCCGTCAGCTCTCCTGGTGAAGATCGACGCCAAGTCGAAGCGGAATCCGTCCACGTGCATCTCATTCACCCAATACCGCAGGCTGTCCAAGATGAACGTTCGCACGAACCGGTTGTCGGCCCTGATGATGTTGCCGGTCCCGGCATCGTTGCGGTAGTAGCGGCGATCCTCTTCGAGCAGGTAGTACGTGGTGTTGTCGATGCCTCGCTGTGAGTACGTCGGGCCGTTGTGGTCACCCTCGGTTGTGTGGTTGAACACGACATCGAGGATGACTTCGATGTCGGCCTCGTGGAGTGCGGCCACGAGGTCGTGGAACTCGTCAAGCTGCTCGCCCGCGACCGCTGACCGTGCGTATTGGCCGTGGAGCGCAAAGAACCCCAACGTCATGTAGCCCCACGTTGAACCTTCCTGGGGGTCACCCTGGAATACCGGCATGAGTTCGACGGCCGTCACGCCGAGATCCTTTAGGTACGGTATCTTCTCTGCGAATCCGGCGTAGGTACCTCTTCGATCCGGCTCAACCCCCGACGAAGGATGTCGGGTGAAGCCGCGGACGTGGGCCTCGTAGATGACCAGGTCGTGACCGTGCATGCGGGGCGTGTGATCGGTCTCGTGCCGCCGACCGGAGTCGGAACAGCACATCACGCCGAGGGGTGCCCTTCCGGCGTTGGATCCGGCCCGGCGAGCCGCATCTCGATCGAACTCGGGCGGGAAGTAGACGGCCCTGGCGTACGGGTCGAGGAGGACCTTGTCGCGGTCGAAGCGGAATCCTTCGGCGGGTTCGTCCGGCCCATCGAGGGTGTACGAGTAGTAGACCGCGTCGCGAGCGGCAGACTCGGGAATCATGCAGTGCCAAATGCGGCCGGTCTTGTTCCTGAGCGGGTCGAAATCGTAGGTGAAGAAGGGCTCGACCACGGATCCTGGTCGATACAGATTGAGCCGGACAGACGACGCGTGTTTGGAGTAGATCGCGAAGTTGTAGGCGTTGAGTCGCGCCACATAGGTCACACCCCCACGGCCCGGATAGCCTTCCTTCGCGATCCAGTCTTCCACCGGTGCTCCTTCAAAAGCGCCCCCTGGAAGCCTACCGGCACCCCGGGCTGGGTACTTCGGGCCGATCGACCGCCGTCCGAGATCGCGGCCGGGGAAGGCCAACGAGCGCGGCGGCGTCGTTGGTCCCCTGGTCGCGTGACGTCGGCGTGCCCAACGAGGGAGCTCAGGCCGGGCCAAGCACCGATCATTCCCTTCCCAGATGGGCCTTGCAAGTGGATACTGATTGTGACGACTCGCCGTTTCGCAGATGCAGGAGGTCGCGACACCGTGCCCGATGACAGAGCCGGACCGGCCCTGACCGAGCGGCAGATTCGAGCAGAAATCGGCAAGACCCTCGACCAACTCCAGCGCCTTCCGTCGGATGCCTTCGCCGCACGCTCCAGGCTTCGAGACCGCCAAGCCGAACTCGGAGCCATGCTGCGAGAGATTGAGATCCCCGGATCAGAGGACACTACCCAGCGGTGGGCAGAACAGGCCGGCGGCAAGGCCAAAGAGCATCCGGGACACCCCGAAATCGTGTCGCCGATCGAGAGCGGTGGCGGCGGCGGGTACTAACCGTACCTTGTCCTTCTCCGAGCCTCGAAGTGGCAGTTACCAAGGTGCGATGCCGAGACCATGGCGTCTATGGCAGAAATGTCTAGGACGGGAAATAGTCCTGGACACCGGCACCGCCCGGCGCGACGATGCGCGGAGAAAGCAGAGCCCCTGCGGCGCAAAGCATCGGGTCCATAGACCCGCACCCATCGAGGTGATAGAAACCAAGCGCCCTCCAGGGGTTCTGCTGCGCTCCGACGATAAGTAGCGGAGCGGCGCGGTACCTTGGAGGTGAACGAACAGAGGAGCACGCCATGCGTCGAATCACCATCCTCATCGCGGCGATCTCCCTCGCTCTCACCGCCTGCGGAGGCGGAGACGACACCGCTGACGTGGCATCGATCGAAGCCACGGCAGACGCGTCGGCTACCGAAACCACACAAGCGCTGTCCGATGAGGAGGCACTGATCGAGTTCGCAGCCTGTATGCGCGATCAGGGTATGGACTTCCCCGACCCGAGCGTCGATGCGAACGGCCTCCCGCGATTCGACTTCGACGATCCCGAATCGATCGACCAGGACGCCATGTTCGAGGCCGGAGAGGAGTGCCGCTATCTCATCGAAGGTGTTGTGCTGAACCTCATTGACTTTGACACCGCCGAGTTCGACGACACCTTCCTCGAGTACGCGGCGTGTATGCGAGAGCAAGGCATCGAGGACATCCCGGACAGCATTGATCTCACGTCGATCATTGCAGACGGAAATCTGCCGTTCGACCCGGACGACCCTGCCTTCGTTGCCGCAGACGAGCAGTGCCGGGAGATCTTCGCCGAGTTTGCCGAACGCTTCGGCGGCTGATCACCGCGAGGCTGCAACGGGAGATACCCAGACCTGCCCCCCGCCGCTATGACCCGACGGAACACGTCAGCTCCCCGTCGAGCCACGTCCGCACCTCGTCGATCTCCCTTCGATTGGAGGGCAAGTCGAGTTGATCTCGGAGGTCGTCGATCGAGGCGTCCGAGAGACTCCAGCCAAGAGGAGCCTGCACCCCTGGGTGGGCGCGGGTCGTGATGCGAACGTAGCGGTCATCGAGAACCGACCCGTCCGCGGTGCGGATGATCACCTCCGACCCGCCGGCAGACAACGGTCGTGAGAACTCCAACGCTTCGGACTGACGGGCGTTGGCGTAGCGACCGAACTGTCCGCCGGTCAAGGCGCGCACCGGCAGCAGCAGCTCTCCAGGATCGGGATCGGCAACCGCTGGAGCCGGCTCCTCGTAGCCGTTGTCGATGTGGATCACCACAGGAACGATGCACGGCTCCGATGTCGCTGTTGCGTTGTGCCGTGCGACCTGCTCCTCGAGCGTGCTCCATATCTCGACCACCGTGCTCGACGCGGATCCCTCGAGATACCCACCGTCAACCACGTACGCGACTCGACCTTCCGATCCGCAATCAACGAGATCGGCGCCAACGCGCCCTGATGCTGCGACAACTGGGAACCGTGCGCCGAGATGGACCGCAGTCGACAGACGCACGTCTTGGCTTGCGCACAGGTAGTCGGCCAGATCCTCGGTCGCCGCCAACACCCGTCCGTCAGCTGCCGTTGCGTCGGTTTCGTACACCGACAGGTCCATACATGAAGATCCCGGCGGCTGGGCGTTGGTCTCGAAGACCGATGCGTTGAAGCGGCAACTGTCCCCCACGCTCGTGCCGTTGAACACGACCGGGGGCAGCTCAGGCTCGTTGTGCCACAGGTCAAAGACCCCGCGCCCGAGCGCCCCTCCATTTGTCCACGGTGCTTCCCACGCCCACTCGGTGACGGCGGCTCGATCAGGTATCCCTGATCCGTAGCCGATCAACGCCCGCGGCAGATCGACATACATCAGCCACGCCATTGCGGGCGATAGCGAGTCGGTGCCCATCTTGTCCTTGACCCAGTCCTCCCTGGCCGCGTCCGAGGGATCGGCGAGGTATGACGAGTATCCCGCAATCCCGAGACCACCACCGGACACCCCGCTCATCAATGCGATCGTGCTCGATCGGCCTTCTGTGAGTCCGCGGTGGTCGCCGCACGACGCCTCACCGTCCGACTCCCGTTCGAAGAGACAATCGAGCACATACGACGTCCACACGCTCGCCCGTGCCCCTCCGCCGGAACTCGAGACGAGCACCATCGGTATTGCGCCCCGTTCGAGCCCGGGCACACCATCGAGTGCGGCCGCGTTACGTTGGACCCAGCGTTCCCAGATGCTGTCGATCGAAGCACCGGCCGCGAGCCGATCGGGCTCCGGGTCGGTCGAGTCGACGAGCTGCACGTTGTTGCCGGTCGTGACGATTGATCCGCCGACGAGCAGCCAAATCCCAAGGATGATGAACATCGGCGTTCGGTTGACGCCGAAGGCGGCCAGGACTCGTGGCGACTCGGTTCTCTCAGAGAATCGCACCATGCCGGCACCGATCAGGGTGAGGAACATCGCTCCGGTGAGCACAATCGCGATCGTGCCGATTTCCGGTGCCAGGCGCACGGGACGCATGATCAGTGCGAAGGCAAGGATCGCCCCGATCGCGGCACCGATCACGATCAAGGGGCGAACCGGCACCCACCCAAGTCGTGCCACCGTGAACCGGCTCGGGAACGAGGCACGTTCGTACGAATAGAAGAACGGCAACGCTCCGTAGAGGATCATCACACCGACGAAGGTCAGTGCCCCTGGTGAGAGCTCCTGGTCTCCGACGATGATCCGGACGAGTGCGGTGACGCCGATCAATGCAGCGATCACAATCTCGAGAGCGCCCATGGTCTCGTAGGTGCCACGGTGCATCCTCCACAGGCCGGCA
>Ga0316197_10003397_pt1 | contig 11328 bp, 11 predicted proteins | sample OudBiesiAoxic_MG_FD_204939 | JGI IMG/M metagenome (GOLD analysis project Ga0316197, IMG submission 204939) | Coastal sediment microbial communities from Oude Bieten Haven, Netherlands - site A oxic | ecosystem: Environmental > Aquatic > Marine > Coastal > Sediment | place: Netherlands...
GGCCGGATCAAAGCCTTGTGTACGCACGCAACCGTTCATCTCGGCAAAACGTGCGGCGTTCCAAAGCTTGGTGGCAAAATTGCGATACCCTTCCACCCGTGATGTTGCGAGTTTGATATCACGGCCCTGCGCAGCCATGGCTGCCAGGGTAAACCGCAGGGCATCAGCGCCATATTCATCGGCGATTTCCAGCGGGTCCATAACATTACCCTTGGACTTCGACATTTTAGCGCCGGTTTCATCCCGCACCAGCGCATGAATATAAACGTCTGAGAACGGCACTTCCGGCACGCCGTCTTTGTCTTTCATGAAATGCAAGCCGAACATCATCATCCGGGCAACCCAGAAGAAAATGATGTCAAAACCGGTAACCAGCACGCTGGTCTTGTAATAACGCTCCAGTTCCGGGGTCTTGTCTGGCCAGCCCAGGGTTGAAAAGGCCCAAAGGGCCGAAGAAAACCAGGTGTCGAGCACATCTTCATCGCGGGTCAGCATGGTGCGGGTGCCGTAATGGCGTTCTGCGGCCGTAAACGCCAGGTTTTCGGTCTCTTCCACGAATACTTCACCATCCGGGCCATACCATGCCGGGATCTGGTGCCCCCACCAAAGTTGGCGCGATACACACCAGGGCTGGATGTTGCGCATCCATTCGAAATAGGTTTTTTCCCAGTTCTTGGGAACAAATGCCGTATCGCCATTCTCAACCGCAGCAATCGCAGGTTTGGCCAGTGTTTCCGCGTCCACATACCATTGGTCGGTCAGGAAAGGTTCGATAATCACATTCGAGCGGTCCCCATGGGGCACTGTGTGAGCGTGGTCTTCGATTTTTTCCAAAAGGCCAGCTGCGTCCATGCGCTCAACAATCTTCTTGCGCGCAGCAAAACGTTCCATGCCATGCATGCCCAGGGTTTCAGCCAGTTCCGCGCTGTCTTCAAGACCTTCCACAAAGTCTTCGTTTTCCTGAAGGAAAAGATCAGCATTTCGATCCAGAATATTGATAAGGCGTAAGCTTTGTCGCTTGCCAACTTCAAAGTCATTGAAATCATGTGCTGGCGTCATTTTTACCGCGCCAGACCCCTGTTCTGGATCAGCATATTCATCAGCAACAATCGGGATTTTGCGGCCAACAAGCGGCAGAATGCAGTTTTTACCGATCAGCTTGGCATAGCGTTCATCGTCGGGGTGAACTGCAATGCCGGAATCGCCCAACATGGTTTCCGGTCTGGTGGTGGCAACGGTTACAAAACGCCCGTCTTCGCCCTCAATCGGATATTTGAAATGCCACATGTGGCCTTGGGTTTCGGTCTGGATCACTTCGAGATCGGAAATTGCCGTCAGCAGTTTCGGATCCCAGTTCACAAGGCGCACATCTTTGTAGATCAGCCGCTCTTTATAGAGCTGCACAAAAACCTTCAAAACAGACTGAGACAGGCCCTCATCCATGGTGAAACGCTCGCGCGACCAGTCGCATGATGCGCCCAGACGGCGCAATTGTCCGTTAATTCGCCCGCCAGATTCAGCCTTCCATTCCCAGATCTTTTCGACGAATTTTTCCCGTCCCATATCCCAGCGTGACGGCTGATTATTTTCCATCAACTGGCGCTCAACCACCATTTGCGTGGCAATGCCCGCATGGTCCATGCCGGGCTGCCACAACACATCTTTGCCACGCATGCGCTCAAAACGGATCAGAATGTCCTGAATGGTGTTATTGAGCGCATGGCCCATATGCAAAGAACCGGTAACATTGGGTGGTGGAATGACGATGCAATACGTTTCGGCCCCCAAATTCTGATCAGATTTAAACGCGCCGGATGTTTCCCACGCCTCATACAGACGGGGTTCGATGGCGTGGGGATCGTAGGTTTTCTCTAGCATGTCAAAATACCGGCTGATGCAACTGCCCGGATGGGCAATGCAAGTGTTCGTTTAAATCGCGCCAAAACATAGCAAATGCGCAGCAGCGCACTGGCTTTGGTGGTGTAACACTAAAATTTGGAGGTAATGTCAACCGCGTTGGCGCGCAACACGTTCAATTTCCACCCGGACCAGTTCTTCAACCAGCTCTGGCAGATACTGATCCAGCCATTGTTTCAAAATGGGGGTCAGAATGTCGACCACCAAATCTTCAACGGTTTTACTGCAAGCGGTTTTCGTGTCGAGCGTTGCCGACAAACGATTGAATGCTGCACTCGCAACCGCGTCTGAAGTGACAGACAGTAAAGATTCGGTCTGAATTTCATTGGTTGAGGCAAGACTTTGCGCCACAGGCGCAGGCCTGGGTGCTGGTGCTGGCTGCGTTGGCACATATTGCTGGGGTGCTGGCGCTGGCTGCGTTGGTGCATATTGCTGAGGTGCTGGCGCTGGCTGCGTCGGTGCATATTGCTGAGGTGCTGGCGCTGCGGCATGTTTGCCCGCAGTCGCAAATGCTTGAGTAAATGGTTTGAACTCAGAAGGCGCCACAGGCCCTTCGGCTACGGCGCGCTGCGGCGGTGCCACAGGTTCACGATGTGCAGCAGGACGGGGTTGAGGTGGGGGCGCTGCTGGAGCAGGTGCCAGTTTATTTGCAGCAGCCGGTTGAGAAAACGGGTTACGCGGAGCTGGAGCTTGTTCAACTTGAGGTGTGGGAGGTGCCACCCTCTCCTGTCTCGGTTCAGGACGAACTTCGGTCTTTATCTCCGGCAAACGCACTTCTGGTGAAACATTATGCTCACGGTGTTTGCGTTCATCCAGTTTTGCGTTCAACGCTGCAAACGGGTCATGTTTGGCATGTGAAGCAGTGTCAAACTGTTTGCCTTCTACCGGTTTTGAAAACGCAGAAGCAGCAGGAGAGTTTGAACCAAACGGATCAGGTGCACCACTATTTGCACGAGAATGATCTTCGCTGATCGCCTTGCGAATCGAGCTGAGAATTTCTTCCATACTAGGTTCAGAGGTCGCCTCAACAGCACTCATTTTAAAACCCAATCCCCTTAGTTTCCGACAAAACGAAAAATTGGGTTAAATGTTAATCTGATTCGACGATATCGGTACCAAACAATTTATCTCTGACCCGGTCGTAATTGTACTGAGGATTATACTTTTCCACACCAAGGCTGAGATAATCAGCTGTCAGTTTACCAACCGATGCAATGAGTGAGTACCGCGACACGACTTGCTCACGCCGCGCCAGCACAGCTGAAACCCGTGCATCGACCAATTCCTGTTCGGCGTTGAGAACGTCCAGCGTAGTTCTGGAACCAACAAGATTTTCCTGTTTCACCCCGGAATAAGCCAGTTCGTTGGCTTTAACCTGCTCATTTGCAGAAACAGCTGCTTCGTCCGACGCTGAAATCGTGTACCAGGCCGTAACAACATTCTGACGAACGATCCGCCTGGCATCCAGGATTTCCATGCGGCGTTGATTATTGGTCTGCTTAGCTTCACGCACCCGCGAATAAACCGCCCCGCCTTGGTAAAGCGGGATCCTCAGATTACCGAAAATTGCGCCAGCTTCACGTGTTGTGATCAAAGAAGAAGGCTGGTGCCGCATGCCGTATTGCGCACTCAGCGAAAGCTCGGGAAGCAAATCACCCTTTGAAACCTCAACAGCAAACCGCGAAGCCTCTTCGCTGTATGCTGCCGCCAGAATATTCGGGTTCAGGCTTTCTGCCATCGCAAGCGCGCTCTTCAATGTGCGCGGCAACTTGCCAAGCGTTCCTTTTGGATTGGCGAGCTTCTTGGGTTTGTGGCCAATTACCCGTGTATAGAACGCCTCGCTTGCTGCCCGATTGGCGCGCGAGACAGCCAGAAAGGATTCGGCTTCTGCCAGACGGGCTTTAGATTGCGCCACGTCGGTTCTGGTGATCTCGCCAACATCAAAGCGCGCTTGAGACGCCCGCAACTGTTCGCGAAGGGCCTCCACATTCTTAAGTCGCAAGCCAACAATGCTGCGATCGCGGATTACATCCATAAAGGCCGACACTGCATCGAGCAAAACACTTTGCTCAACGCTTAACAAAATCTGACGCCCGGCATCTACGCTGGCTTCCGCCTGTTTGGTGGAATTGACTGTTTTGAACCCACTAAAAATCGGCTGATTCAAAGAAATCACAAACCCGCCATTATCGCGGTTGTCCTTGATCGTCACTTTATTGGTTGTATCGGTGACCGGATCATAAATCCTGGTGCGGCTTTTGATGAAATCGGACCCGTAGTCACCGTTTGCTTCAACAGTTGGCCGCCAGCCGGAAAGCGCCTGTGGCACCGCTTCATCGGTGGCACGTTGGCGGGCACGTTCACCGCGCAGTTCCGGGTTATTCGAATACGCCATTCCCATCGCAGCGCGGAGACTTTCCGCATAAACAGGCAAAACAAGCCCTTGAAACCCAATCAGCAATGCAGAAATCATTGCCGCACGGGAAAGAACACGTTTCAAATTGTTGGTGGTTTTGTTGGTTTTACGCATCACCTGAAGTTCATCCTCAAACAGTCTTCCCAGGACAGTTTCGGGCCCATGGCCTCATGACCCAATTCGGGGGCCAGCTTACACCACTAGCGGCGTATCCAAATGGCTTTTTTCCATTTGCGGTCTGAATGTGCACAACTGATTCAGTATAAACAGATCAAACCAGCCCACATAACCCCAACATCTAGCGAACTTGGGGTCCTAAAACACAAAACCCGGGTCGGCAGCTTCAAATCCAGGTAGTCCGGCAGCTGCCGCATCAAATCCAATACGGTCGGAAAATGTATCCCCGCTGCGCTGATACACGCTCGCCCGGCCAATGCCGCGACTGGCAATTACAGCGACCAGCCGACCACCATCTTTCAGCTGGCCCAAAAGAGCCATAGGAACCGCAGATACCTCACCATTGATGACAATCACATCGTATGGACCCTCGCCTGCCAGTCCAGCATTGAGCGGTCCGGCAATAACAGCCACATTGTCGACCCCTTGCGCCGCGAGCAATTCAGAAGCCTCATTCGCGAGGCTTTCGTCATCCTCAACAGCCACAACTGTTCCAGCCAGGCGCGCCAGGATTGAGGTGGAATAGCCATACCCACAACCAATATCGAGCACCAGATCACCGTCACTGATATCTGCCAATTGCACCATGCGGGCAAACACCCGTGGCTCCATAAGATAGCGCCCTGGTGCGAATTCCACTTCTTCGTCCATATATGCAATGGGCCGGTTCTCAGTGGGCAGGAAAAGCTCTCTTGGAACATCGGCCATGGCGTTGATAATGCGCCGGTCCGTGACACTGTTCGGGCGAATCTGGGATTCAACCATATTTTGGCGGGCAATAGCGTGATCAATCATCTTTAAACAAGCCTGTACGCGGGTTTTATGCGGTCAAATGACCGTACACGCACTCATAGCGAATGCGGCGGCGCGCGCCAAGAGCCATTTTTGCCGCTGTCTGGCATGGGCCTGGATGATGTGTTGGAAAACTGGAGGCCACGCCCGGAGTTCAAATGGATATATTTGATGTTTTTTTTAAACGATTGCGGGAAGTGAGTAAAACGGCGACGCACCTGATTTTTGCGACAAAGCCCAAAAGCTTTTTAATCCTCAAAATTTAAAGAAATCCTGGAAGATCTTTCATACTACGAAAAACGACAGCCCCTTGTTCGCTCAATTTTTTTCCGTCAGATTCAGGCGTATATGCAAGACAGGCCATTTGCGCGCGCTTGGCTGCTATTACACCCGTGATGCTATCTTCAATTACTATGCAGTCTTTTGGCGATACTCTCATTGTATCCGCAGCGTGTTGAAATAATTTCGGGTCTGGCTTCCAACTACCTATTGTATGAGCCGAAAATATCGCATCTTCCAATCGATTAAAAACACCGTTTCCTTCAAGCATTATGGCCATTTTTTCTTCGCTTCCATTTGATGCAACACAATAAGGAATACCCAAACTGTCAAGGTGGTCGAGAACGGCAACCACTCCTTCAATCAACGGAACGCCTTGTTCAAGGCGGGTGTAAATTTGCGAGTAAATTTCATCAATCCAGTAATGAGGAAGTTGGGCTCCCAGACGTGTTGCGGCATTTCCAATGGAAGTCATCTTACCACTTCCCAGCTCATCACGACATTGTTCCGGGGTGAGGTTCAAACCGTATTTCGCAAAGCTTAATGCCAAGACTTCACAATGTGCCATTACGCTATCAACGATAACGCCGTCACAATCGAAAATTACAAGTTTTGGAGACGCCAAATATGCGGCTTTCGTTTCAATCAACAATACAGAATTCATTTAGCACAGATTTGCCGTGACTAACGCCCTTGCAAAAACGATCATTTTTGCATTGACGGTTCAATCATCAGTGTTGGTGACATTCGACTTGCGCCCTAGGCTCTAAGCCCAAAGGGCAGTTTTTTCAGTTGAATTACTCTGTATTATTAAAAGGGTGCGGTTCCGACAAAAGTTGGAAGCTAAATGATTTCGTTCACACGAAAGAACTAACAGGCGCCACGCTCCGGCACGGTGCATCACTTCAAATAAAACGCATAGGAAAAATGTCGACATGCAAACTAAATTAAAATCAATTCGGAACTTTTGTTTGGCGACACTTCTAACTGTACCGATGGCCGGGGCGGCTATGGCTGAAGATATTCCCTATTCATTCGAACGGGGATTTCCTGCAAATGCCGAGACGATAAAGGCTGCCCGCGATGCAACAGTTTTGCGCCGTGCGATCGAGGCTTATAAATACTTCTACCCAACCGTTGCTACCGAAGCTGTGATCCAGCAGTTCGCACCTTTTGGTGCACGCCCCAACGAAATCGGGATCATTATGCCTCAGGACCCTGAGCAACAATTCTCTGTGGCCAATCAGGACACGCCCTACGTGATATCCGTCTTCGATTTGAAAGAATCCGGCCCGATGGTGATTGAAGTGCCAGAAGGTCCCTATATTGGCCTGTTGGATGATCACAATATGGAGTGGTTCGGCGACATGGGAACGATCGGTTCGGGCAAGGGCAAGGGCGAAAAGAACGTTCTTGTTCCACCCGGATACAAAGGTGAAATCCCCGATGGTTACACACCGCATTACAGTAAGACCTGGAAATCCGTCATGGCGATGCGGGTTGTGGTGCAAACGGGCAATTAGGATGAGGCCGTTGCACTTGCTCGCAAGCTCAAAGTCTATCCTCTCGGCAATTCCAGCGAGAAATCAAAATATGAAATCGTTGACGTAAAGGGCAAGCCCGCACCACTGCCGATGTTGTCATGGGAAAAGTCCATGGACTATTGGCAGCAATTGCATGCTGTCGTTGACTACGAAACCATTCAAAACGATCGGCGTTTTAATATGGGCCTGCTCGATGCAATCGGCATGCGCAAGGGCGAGCCGTTTGAACCCGACGAGCGGATGCAGACCCTGCTGACAAAAGCCGCTGTGATGGGCTGGTCGGAGATGAATGTGAATTTTTTCGCCAATCCGCGCCCCGAACGACTGATCTGGAAAGACCGCCATTGGGAGTTTATTCCACTGATGGGGCCTCTCGACCCTTCCACCAAAGACTTTGGTACCAGCAGTTACAGGGATTTGTCGTGGAACGATCACTACTTCTTTATGGCATGGGGAACCTCAGCTGGGATTGGTCGTCGCGAACCAGGCAATGGGTCGCTTTACTTCTATACGCCTCGTGATGCGACGGGAGCTTATCTGGACGGCGCTAAGAATTATAAGCTTAGCGTTCCAGGGCCGGTTCCCGCCAAGCTGTTCTGGTCTGTCACCGTTTATGATTCAGAAACTCGTACTATTATTGATACGGATCAGGGACGCGGTGCCGTTCGCACGATGTTTGAAAACCCGAAAGCCAATGCCGACGGTTCTTTTGACGTCTACTTTGGCCCCCAAGCTCCAAAAGGCAAGGAAAACCAGTGGGTCAAAACGATCCCCGGCAAAGGTTGGTTTACATTCTTGCGGATGTATGGCCCGCAAGAGCCAATCTTCGACGACAGCTATGTGCTGCCGGACATACGGCCGATTGAATGAGTAGTTGCAAGATCTACTTCGTTCCGCATTTTATACCATTTGACATTGTAGATTGCGTCGCTGAGTAAACAGCCGACAAAACGCCATGCGGTGAAAAGTCAGCATGGCCGCGATCTTACAGTTGCAAAAGGATCTGTTTTGCAACTGTAAGATCTCTGGACAATGCCTACATCAAATCAAGCGTACTGATGGCAAGTCTATGATGGCGAGAATATTTATAATTGACTTAGTCAATTATCGACTTTATCAAATATTTCTAAATGGAGATTCGAATGTCTAAAAATTCTCATTCGCTACAATCGAGCACCGGGTATTGGGTGACGCGATTGGCGCGTGCTTTCGAAGCGGATCTCGAAAAGCGATTGGCGGTGCATGACGTAACACGAGCATCTTGGGCTGTGCTGAGCGCAATTCTACACCACGACAAAACTGCTCCTGCAGCTCTCGCAGGTTTTATCGGAATAGACAGGGCGGCAATCACGAGGCATTTGGACCGGCTTGAGAAGCAGGGTTTAATCCACCGGGACAGAAGCATCACTGACCGTCGAGCGGTTAACCTCAAAATGACACCAAAGGGCGCCAGCCTGACATCTGAACTTGCGGCAGAGTCGATGGCGACCAATACCAAGTTCACAACGGGCCTCACACAATCGGAAAATGACGCTGTGCAGACGTTGATTAAAAAAATGTTGTCAAATGACGGTGTCGTTCTCCCCGACCTTTAAACTTGGAACGACACTGAAAACATTACAAAACAGGAGAATTAGTCTTGAGAAATTTCCTATCCTCAATATTCCTTTTGCTGGGATTGTCGCTTTCTACGTTGGCCTACGCTAATCAGCAATTACCGACGGACGAACCAGTGGGCGGCGAACCATTCGGTCACAGCGTGACGATGCTCGGCAACGGTATTTACGTATTTCGTTGGTGGGTTTACCGGAATATATTCATCGTCACCGATGATGGTGTCATAGTTACGGACCCAATGAACCCCAAGGCGGCGAAATTGCTCCAAGCGGAAATCCGCAAAGTAACGGACAAGCCTGTAAAATATGTCGTGTACAGTCACAATCACCACGACCATATCTCCGGTGGTGTAATCTTCAAGCAAGAGGGTGCAAAATTCGTCGGACATGAGAACGTGCTGAAAGAGCTTGGAGACCATCCGAGCCCTGTAACACCGCTACCGGACATTACGTTCAAGGATCGCCATACCCTGAAGCTGGGAGGCCGAACATTGGAGCTTGAGTATTACGGGCCCAACCACGGCAACAGCCTTGCAGTGATGCGATTGCCTAAAGAGAAAATCCTGTTCATCGTCGACATTGTTACACCTCGGCGGGTTGCCTTTCGCATGATGCCTGATTTCTGGCCTGATGAATGGATCAGGAGCCTAAAGGAAATTGAAGCAACAGACTTTGATTATGTCATTTCTGGCCATGGACCTCATACCCAACCGGCCATTGATACTGCAAACGTGGTGATGGAACAGCGGGTGTATCTTGAAGATCTGATGGCGGCGGTCAAGAAGGCTATGGATTCAGGAATGCACAGTCCTGATGCACTGCGGAAATCTGTCAAACTTCCTAAGTATAAGGCTTGGCGCAGTTACGACGAATGGTTGCCAATGAACATAGAACGCATATGGGCGTTTTATCATATGGGCTGGTAGGAAACGGAGATTGTGTTTGGTGGCCAGGGAAGAAACCAGTCGCCTGAATTTTGGGCCCAACCCCTCCGCATTGCGCACGGTATTCTGACCATACTGCTTATGGCGTTAAGCGCTTTGCATGTTACCGGTGCGCTTTACCGTCGGTTCGAAGCCAAATTCAGTGAGGTTTTCAAACGTGAGGCGGTGTACCAGATTGTTGATCGTGGGTATCTGGTTGCAGAAGTTTTGAAGTGATTTGAAATGTCATGAAACAAAACTTTGGAGGCCACGCCCGGAATCGAACCGGGGTAAACGGATTTGCAATCCGGTGCGTAACCACTCCGCCACGTGGCCCCACTTGTTTCAGTTGCGCTTTGGTTTCGTAAAGCGCGTCCCGCACGTATCACGCATTTTCATGCGGATCAACGCTGTTTGCGATCCTTATCATCCCTGGTGGTGCCATTTCCTGCAGGCGCTATATATTTTGCCCAGAAATCAGGCGCGATTCGCTGAACCCAGCGCCCAATGGCAATCGTCGCACGCCGCCTCCCACGCCGCAGAACCGGAAAATCCACCGATAAGACAACCAGACCGAGGGGTATCATCCAAAATCCCAAGATCGGCAGAAACCCTAAAATGCCAAAAAGAATCAGAAGAATGCCAACAAACAGCCGCCCGAGCCGGGTGCCGGGCATTTTGAGGGTCCTGTTTCCAAACTGAATATTCATGCTGTGAATAGGTAGGCAAGTGCGCCTCTATCCACAAGGCTGGTAAGAAAAATTTGCATTTACGAAAAGAAAAATCCACTTTCGCAAATACGCTGCTTGAATTTCTGAAATTCACGGGTATAAGTGCGGCGGATCAGGGTTTATTCCCCGGTAGCTCAGTTGGTAGAGCAAGCGGCTGTTAACCGCTTTGTCGCTGGTTCGAGTCCGGCCCGGGGAGCCAAATCATAAAAGGCCGTTGGAGCGTCTCCAGCGGCCTTTGTTTTGCGCGGTATGAACACCTCATAAACATACTCTTCAGATCACAGACATATCCATTCTCATAATCTCATGCGGATCCGGCTTTATTCGCAAAGGAAATTGAAATGAGAAATTTTTGTATAAACGTAACGACCGGCCAAAAATCCATCCTCGCTGCTGCCGCCCTTGCAGCTGCGTTTGCAACTACCCTTCCCGATAACGCACATGCGCGTTGGGGATCAAACGGTTGCCTTACGGTTGCCCTTGCCGGTGGCACAGGTGTTTCGCCAAGTTTGAAGAACGCAAAACGCAATGCGCGCATAAAATGGCGCAACTCGGCGCGGCGGTTGTCCGGCGCTAATTCCTCTGCCGCAAACTGGGACCTCGCGCTCGACAAAAGATACAGTTGCCGCAAGAAGCTCGGCACCCATCGTTGCACTGCTCGTGCCCGGCCTTGCCTTGGGTATGAAGTTCAGGGATAGACCGGAATATCGCCGCGCGCCCACCCGGCTTTGGTTTCCGCCATATAATCCGCGTAGACCCCAGCCTCAATCGCGTCTCGCGCACCTTGGGTAAGTTGTTGATAATAAGAAACATTAACCCAAGACAACAACATAGACCCCAAGAGTTCGCCACAGCGAAACAAATGGTGCAAATAGGCCCGTGAATAGTCCCGCGCTGCTGGACATGATGATTCTTCATCCAGCGGGCGCGGGT
>Ga0316197_10003399_pt1 | contig 11327 bp, 9 predicted proteins | sample OudBiesiAoxic_MG_FD_204939 | JGI IMG/M metagenome (GOLD analysis project Ga0316197, IMG submission 204939) | Coastal sediment microbial communities from Oude Bieten Haven, Netherlands - site A oxic | ecosystem: Environmental > Aquatic > Marine > Coastal > Sediment | place: Netherlands...
GCCCCGGTTGCTGTGGCCCGCGAGATACTCCTTTTCTTGGCTCGCCAGGGATATATCTCGGCGCGCGATGTGAATTGAGGCCTGGGACTGGGGCTTGATGCGATGTTGAAACGGGTTGTCCTTGTTCTAGTCGCGGCCGCCCTTGTGACCGCCGTTGCCGTGTACCTCAAAGCCCGGACCGAACGACGAATGGTCCTGGCCCAGGTGGCTGCCGACGATGCCGAAGCGCTCGATGAACTCCACCTCGATATCGACGATTACGACACCACGAGGTGGGTCCGTCAATACGACCCGGGAGCATCGGCCGGAGGTTACACCCTGGTTCTGTTTAGACGGCGGGTGCCGATGATTATTGACATGAACAGTCGCGTCGTCCACTCCTGGCCGCAGGTACGTGCGGTCGGCCGCGCTCGCCTCAACAGGGATGGCAGCTTGGCCGTGATCGGTACCGACAACCTTGTCAAGGAGTACAGCTGGGACGGGGAGCTGCAGTGGGTATTCCGGCTCGCAACTGCGGAGGATTTTCCACACCACGATCTGATTCAGCTCGAGAATCGGAACTACCTGGTTTTGGCGCGCGACAGGACAAACTACACGGGCTACTTGCTGGAGGTCGATCGACGTGGCCGGGTCGTTTGGGAGTGGCGTTCGCTCGAACATATCGACTCCTTTCCTACCTGGGACCGTGACCGCAAGGACCCGACCCACATCAATTCAATTCACGAGCTGCAGCCGAATCGACTCTTTGCCGGAGGCGATGAGCGATTCCGCCCGGGCAACATCCTCGTCAGCGCCCGCCATCTGAACGCGATCTTCATCATCGACAAAACCTCCGGACAGGTTGTCTGGCTGTACAACGGCGACCTCGATTACCAGCACGAGGCGACGATGGTGGCGAAAGGGGAGCCCGGGGAGGGGCAAATTCTGGTCTTCAACAACGGTCGCCGTGATCGCAACGGTTATCGGCGGAGCTTGATCCAATCGATAGAGCCTTCGACGGGAGAGCTCGTATGGCAGTACGGCTCGCAGTTCTTCTATTCCTCGGTTGCGGGCACGGTTCAGAAACTGCCCGGGGCGAACTTCGTGGTCGCCTCGAGTCACGGGGGCAGGATCTTCGAAATCACTCCGAAGGGTGAGATCGTCTGGGAGTGGGTGCCTCCTTACATGCCGATGCGACCCGAGCGGCTGACCTACGACCACTGCCCGCAGCTCGCCGCACTGGCTCATCCAGAAGAAACGGGCGTGTTGGTTGAGGGGGACACCCGCCCCTATGTCGACATCGATCTCTATCGTTTTGCTCTGACCGAGGAGTTCATCACCCGCGATCTCGCGGGGTTCTCACGCCGGCTCTTGCGGGGCCTCAACGAGTGCCGGGAGCTGAGAATCCCTCCAGGAGCTGAGATGTGGGTCGAGTTTGGGATTGATGAGGCGCGGCTCGAGGGTCGATGGCTCGAGGGTCGCTTTCGCCTCACAATCCAGCGGGAGGGCGAAGCTCCCGAAACGGTGCTGGACCGGAATTTAAATACGGAATCCGAAAGCCCATGGCGGGGCCGCTGGATTGGCCTCGGCAGGTTCAGCTATCAGCAGGTGCAGATGTGCGTTGCGACCGAGGTCATCGGAGAATTGGAAAATCCAGAGGAAATGGTCGCCTGGGGTAATCCGTTGATCAAGTCGCGAATTCAACACCCCTATGACGAGCGGAAGCGAGCGCGGGTCAATGCGCGGGAGAAGGAGCTTCGCGAACAGCAGCTCAAAGCGTTGGGCTATGTCAACTGAGAAGCCAGTGACCAGGAGAGCCCTGATCGCGCTGGTTGTCGTGTTGTTGGTGGCCGCCGTCATCCCGGTCCGAAGGTATTTTCGATTACTTCGCTGCCGGCCGCCGGTGTTGTCGGTTATCGACGACCCGGCGCAGCTCGATGACAGGCATTTAGAGCTGCTCGAGCTCGATCCGTCGGAATGGGTGCGACAGTACTCTCCGGAGCGAAGCCACGCTGGCTACAACCTGGTCCTGTACCGGAGACGGGTACCGCTCATCGTCGATATGAACGGTCGCGTCGTCCACTCCTGGCCCGAGGTTCGCGCTACCGGGCGAATCCGGCTCAACCGTGACGGCAGTCTGGCAGTGATTGGCATCGACAATCTGATCAAGGAGTACACCTGGACCGGCGAGCTCGCCTGGTACTTCCAGCTTGCGGACAATCACAATTCACCCCATCACGATCTGATCCGAATGCGAAGCGGCAACTACCTGGTCCTCGCTCACGACGGCCACAGTCTCGCGGACTACATTCTCGAGGTCGATCGGGGTGGGGAAGTGGTGTGGGAGTGGAGATTTGAAGACCATGCTGCCGACTTTCCATCCTGGGATCCCGACAGCACGGATCCCTCCCACGCGAACTCGATTCGCGAGCTGCTTCCCAATCGCTGGTACGACGGCGGCGATGACCGATTCAAACCCGGCAACATCTTGGTCAGCGCACGTGCCCTCAACACGATATTCATCATCGACAAGGCGAGCGGGGATGTCGTTTGGATGTACTCGAAGGGCTTGGACGGACAGCACGAAGCGGTCATGTTCGGACCGGGTCTGCGGCGACCGGGACTCATCATGGTCTTCAACAACGGTCTTGAAAACCTCTCAGACTATCGGCGGAGTCGGGTACAGGTCATCGACCCGGCAACCGGCGAGCTGGTTTGGGAGTATGGTTCGGACTTTTTCTTCTCGTCAGTCGGAGGGACGGCACAGCCGTTGCCGGGAAACAGCGTGCTCGTCACCTCCAGCCACGGCGGGAGAGTCTTCGAAGTCAAGGGCCGGAGGAGGATTGTGTGGGAGTGGGCGCCGCCGTATTTGCCGATGCGAGTCGAGCGAGTGCCGTACGATTACTGCCCCCAGCTTGCAGTACTTCCACTCCCGGTCGAGGTTCCGATCATCCCCGAAGATCGCCGACCCTTTGTCGATTCCGACCTCTATAGTTTCGACTTCAAGTGGCAGACCGAAAGAAGGAAGATCGATGGTCGAGTCCGGCGGCTCATCAATTTGACCGAGGGATGCCGAGACCTTCGCGTGCCTGTGGATGCGACTCTTCGCACCGAGTTCGGGTTTGATGGGGAGCGTCTCGGCGCGGGAGCGGTCGAAGCCCGATTCCGGCTCACAATCGATGACCACGAACGTACGCCGGAGACCCTCGTAGACGTTCTCCTGAGCGAAAAGTCCGATCCCCTGTGGAAGCGCCAGACGGTGTCCATAGCGCGCTACGCTCTGCGTCATGTCACGACGTGCATCGAGACCGAGGTCGAGGGTGGTGTCCCGGATCCAGCCGCAGTGGTCTTTTGGGCTAACCCTCAGATCCTGTCAGCGGCTGATCGGGAGCGGAGGACCGCCAGGTCCCAGCGCATCTCTGAACAGGAACAAATGTTACGGGAACAGCAGCTCAAGACCCTCGGTTACGTCGATTAGAAAAGCCACGTAACCTCAGGCCGATGTGAGGGAAAGTGCTTTTGACTGGAGGCGCCATGCGATTGCCAATCGTTTCTCTCGGAGTTGTCCTTCTGGCCTTCAATGCCGTAACCCACGCGAGCCCGCCGGCACCCAAGGTCGTCGCAACGATCGGCGGCGAGGACGTTTTTCAGCTGCTGCCGGTTGGAGCGATTCCGGCAATTGATGATCCAGAGTACGTCAGTGGTGCCGACGCTGAGCTGCAGATGCAGGCGGAGGAGCCCGTCCTTGGAGTAGTCATCGGTGGAGAGGCCCGGGCCTACTCGCTGTGGCAGCTCGATGCGCATGAGATTGTCAACGATGAGATCTCCGGGACCGCGATTGCCGCCACCTGGTGACCCTTGTGCCACACGGGCGTGGTCTACGCCCGCACGCTTGGCAGCACGACTTACACTTTTCAGGTATCCGGTCGTCTGTGGCGAAACAGTCTCATCATGATGGACCGGGAGACTGGCACATCCTGGAGCCAGATCACGGGTCGCGCGATCGACGGTCGGCATCGGGGAACTCAGCTCGAGAAGCTCGAGGCCATCGAGACGAGCTGGGAGGAGTGGAGCAAAGCCCATCCGGAGACAAAGCTCTTGAAAAAGAGCGAAGAGGTGCTCAGCTCGCACTACCAGAGCTACTTTGATGACCCCGAGAAATTAGGTCTTTTCCGGGCCCAATGGCTGGCGGAACGCATGCCCGGAAAAGCCCTGGTTTACGGCGCGGCTATTGGAGCCCACGCGGTCGCGGTGACCGAGGGCGCCCTGGATGACCAGGTGGTCGCTGCTCTACTCGGAGACACTCCGGTGGTTTTGGCCCGTGCCCGGGACGGTGGGGTGCGAGCTTTCGTCGCTCGCGTCGAAGGCGAAGAATTCGGATTGAGTCGGAATCCGAAGACCGGCGAGGTGACGGATGCTGGAGGTTCGGCGTGGGACCTCGGCTCTGGCCGCTGCACCTCTGGACCGCGATCCGGTCTGCGCCTCGAAAGCGTTGCCGTCACTCCGGTCTATTGGTTCGCCTGGTCGGGCTTCTATCCCAACACGCAAGTGATTGATTGAAGATCTGCTGCCCTCGAGTGAGTGGCAGAGAACGGTAGGCGCTTCTTGCTTCGACGTGCGAGGTGCCACCCCTCACATTGTTTGACGCACCGCCCTCACGACAGGATCGCCTCTCGGGCAAACAATGTGAGGAGTGGCACCGGTGTCGTCAAAGCCTCTTTGCACTCCTCACTGGAGGCCCGTGGTCACGCCATCGGAATCGTCAAAATGAATTTTGCGCCATCCGCGTTGTCTGGATCCAGCTCGAGCTCTCCACCCTGAGCACGCGCAAAGCTGCGGGCGACGGCGAGGCCGAGACCGAGTCCTGGTCGACCAACTGCGTCTTCGGAGCGGTCAAACGGGCGGAAGATATTGCGCCGTTGGCTGCGAGGGATCCCGGGTCCGTTGTCCGCCACCTCGATCCGGAGGTGGTCGGCGTCTGAGGCGACCGATACCGAGACCCGACGATGTTCTACTTCGCGAGTGTGTTTCTCTGCGTTGTCCAGGAGGTTATCGAGGATCTGACCGAGCGCATCGGAGTCAAACAGCGCCGGCGGCAGGTCCGGCTCGATATCGATCTCGAAAGCAACACCGGCGTCCTCGAGCCGATTTTGCTGTTGCTCCACGCGCTGGGAGACCGCTCGGCCCAGGTCTCCCGCCCGAGGAGCGGCGAGGGGCGCTGCCCGCTCGAGTCGTGCGAGGTCTAACATATTGTTCACCACGCGACCGAGCCGGTTGGCTTCGGTGCTCACCGTCGATGCGTAACGCGATCGGTGCTCCGAGTCTCCGAGATTCTCCGCCAACATCTCGGCGTGCAGCAGGAGGCCTGCCAGCGGAGTCTTGAGTTCGTGGGCGGCGGCGGCCGCAAACCTTGCCCGTTGCGTCGCGAGGCGGTCCATCTGGAAAAGGATCCATACCACCGCCGCGGCGGCGAGAAAGATTGCAGCTGAAGTCAGGGCGAAAGCGCTGTGGAATCGCCGTGCCTCGGCGCGGCTATGTTCGGCCGCCGCACTCAGCGAGGGGCCAATATCGGCTTCAAGAAGCCAACCGGTGTCCGCCACCAACGAGGTCACTGCATTTTCCGTCGACGGAGGTCCCGGGGAGAACCCGAGGAGCAGGTTACCTTCGCCGATCCAGCGGACCACCCCCCCGGGGGCGACTGCGAAACCCTGGAGCAGGACACCTGAAGGTGTGTGCACCTCTCTTAGAGCGGCGAGAGCGGGCCCGCTGCCAAGGACCAGGGTGTGCCAGTGAAGGGGGAGTACCCGGATAACGACACGGCCGATACCTTCACGAGCCACCGGGGCAGAAGGCTGGTTCCGGCCGCCGGTGATAGATGCGTAGACGCTCTCCGCGCGCAGGATTTGCTCCCATTCTGACTCCGTCAGGGTGAGCAGGAGTTCCTCGTCTGTAGTGCCCGCAGCGTGCCCCGGCTCCTGACCGAGCACCAGCGCATTCTGCAGTTCGCCGAGGATGGAGCAGAATGCGTCGAAGTCGGCATCGGTCGTGAGTTCTGGGAACTGCTCGCTCACTGCCGGCAAAGTGACGAGTCCGCTCTCATCGATTTGGAAGTGGGCCCACACCAGCGGGTCGGGGCTGCCCGATGCCAATGGTGATGGTGTTACCGCCAACCCCTGGGACGCGCCCCGAGGATCGTGGTAAAGAGTCTGATAGTGGAAGAATGGACGCACCGACTCCTGGAGGCGAAGGTCTTCGAGCCGTGCGCCGAGCCGAGCGGCCCTGCCCTCTACGTCCTCCCGAATCGCATTCGATGCTTCCGCCGCGAAAGCTCGCGAACGGCGGGCGACCTCGCGCGATCCTGTCACGTACCACGCACCGGTCGGCAGAAATATGGCGATACCGATGAGGATCGCGGCGAGGGTGGTGCGCCGATGCGGTCTCATGACTCCTCGTCTCCTCTCCAGGCATAGCCGGCGCCGGTGACAGTGAGCAGGATCCGAGGATCGGAAGGATCACGTTCGATCTTCTGTCGAAGATTGGCGATTGTCATGTCGACGGTTCGGGTTTGGAGATCTCCCGAGGACCCCCATATCCGCTCGAGCAGCTCGCCGCGCGTCACGGCCCGAGCGCGGTGTCGGTGGAGCCAACGAAGAATACCCGCTTCCCGAGGGGTGATCTTGGAAGTCTTGTCATCGCGAACCGCCTCCAACCGTCCGAGGTCGAGAGTGCATCCGTCGGCTTCGAGGATCTCGGGCTCCGCCGGTAACGCCGCGGCGCGACGGCCGAGGGCGTTGATCCGCGCCAGGAGTTCACGAACCGCGAACGGTTTGGTCAAATAGTCGTCCGCACCCGCCTCGAGCCCCGCCACCCTGTCATCCTCGGATCCGCGGGCAGTCAGCATGAGAATGTGCAGCGTTGGCCGCGCGCGCCGAAGTCGGCGACAGACCTCGACACCGTCGAGGTCCGGCAGCATGAGATCGAGCAGGATGAGATCAAAGGCCTGTTCAGTGCCGAAAGCGACGGCGTCTTTGCCGAATTCGCACGCGACGACCTCGTGTCCTGCAGCCGAGAGCAGGTCGGTGAGGCCTTCTCGGAGCGCCTGTTCGTCCTCGACGATGAGAACCCGCATGCCTCAGGATAACGTTTTTGCAGGTTCGGGGCGTCAGGATCCTGTAAAACAAGGCCGGTTGGTGGCAGGTCTCCGGTTAAAACCGGGCGTTGGACTGACCGGTGGGCTAGATCCGCGGCCCGTTTTCCGGGATAATGCCCGTCGCCGTCCAGGTTGGAGATTTTTTTGGATAACGTCCGGAGCTTTTGCATCATCGCCCACATCGACCACGGCAAGTCGACCCTTGCCGACCGGTTGATTCAATACTGTGGAGGGGTGGCGGATCGGGACTTCCGGGACCAGATCCTCGACTCAATGGACATTGAGCGTGAGCGTGGCATCACCATCAAGTCCAACACAGTGACTTTGGGCTATACCGCCCGCAACGGCAAGACCTACAAGCTCAACTTGATCGATACGCCGGGTCACGTCGATTTCTCGCACGAGGTGCGCCGGTCGCTGATGTCGTGCGAGGGCGCGCTGCTGCTGGTCGACGCATCACAGGGTGTCGAGGCGCAGACCGTGGCCAATCTTTACCTCGCCCTCGAGCACGACCTCGAAATGGTGCCGGTGATCAACAAGATCGATCTACCGGCGGCCGATGTCGAGCGGGTCAAGGAGGAGATCGAGGGGGACCTCGGTCTGGACGCGGACGAGGCCGTGCTGTGCTCTGCGAAAACCGGGGAGGGCATCGAAGACGTCCTCGAAGCGATCGTCGAGCGGCTGCCGCCGCCCGAAGGCGATCCATCGGCCCCGCTCCAGGCCCTGATCTTCGACGCCCAGTACGATCCCTATCGAGGTGCGGTGCTGTTGGTGCGGGTGATGGAGGGGACCCTTCGTCCCCGCCAGAGCATTCTCCTCATGCACTCCGACAAGAGCTTTACGGTCGAGGAGGTGGGCCTTCTCCAGATCAAGAAGGTCTCCACCAAAGAGCTGGCCGCGGGAATGGTGGGCTATGTCATCGCCGGGGTCAAGGCGGTATCGGATATCGCGATCGGCGACACCATCACCGGCGCCGATGAGCGGGCGCCAGAACCTCTGCCGGGCTACAAAGAGGCCAAACCTGTTGTCTTCTCTTCGGTGTACCCGATGTCGACCGAAGAATACCCGGACCTCAGCAAGGCCCTCGAAAAGCTCAAGCTCAACGATGCCGCCCTGACCTACGAGAAGGATTCGTCGGTCGCCCTCGGGTTCGGCTTCCGGTGTGGCTTTCTCGGGCTGCTCCACCTCGAGGTCGTCCAGGAACGGTTGCGGCGCGAGTACGATCTTTCGCTGATTCTTTCCGCGCCCTCGGTTCGCTACCGGGTGACCCTCACAGATGGCCAGGAGATGTGGGTGGATAATCCCAGCCTCTATCCCGATCGGGGCTCCATCGAGGAAGCCGAGGAACCATTCATCAAGGCGGCGGTGATGATGCCGGAGCGCTACGTCGGGGCGGTCATGGAGTTGTGCCGGGATCGCCGCGGTGAGAACACGACCTTCACCTATCTGGCTGTGGGTCGGGTGGAGCTGACCTCGGAAATGCCGCTGGCCGAGGTCCTCTTCGACTTCTACGACCGCCTCAAATCGGTGACCCAGGGCTATGGCTCTTTTGACTACGAGATGCTCGACTATCGGCCGACCGATCTGGTCAAGGTGGACATCCTCGTCAATAGTGAGCCCGTGGACGCCCTGGCCCAGCTGGTGCACACCGAAAAGGCCCGGGCCCGCGCCCTGCATTACTGCGAACGGCTTGCCGACACCATTCCCAAACAGCAATTCAAGATCGCGATCCAGGGTGCGGTCGGCGGCGACATCATCGCCCGCAAGACGATCAACGCCTACCGCAAGGACGTTACCGCAAAATGCTACGGCGGCGATATCAGCCGTAAGCGCAAGCTTCTGGAGAAGCAGAAGAAGGGCAAGAAGCGGATGAAGATGGTGGGCTCGGTGGAAATCCCGCAATCGGCGTTTGTCGCGGTTTTGAAGACGGACAGAGATTGAATTCGGAATTCGGAATTCGGAATTCTGAATCTTCTCCCGCCTGCATGAGAAGTGGATTCGCGTGCACCGACGTCTGTAAATCCGAAATTCGAAATTCGAAATCCGAAATTCCCTTCCTTTCATGAGCCCGGCTCAGTCGACCTCCGCGGGCCTCTACATCCACGTTCCATTCTGCACCTCGATCTGTCCCTACTGCGATTTTGCGGTGACGATTGCCGGAGAGGAACGGCGCCGCGCCTGGGTCGAAGGCGTTGTCCGTGAAGCGGAGATGTATTCGGAGGTCGGCCTCAGCTTCGACACAATCTACCTGGGAGGTGGTACGCCGTCATCGCTCGATGCCGGACAGATCGTCGAGATCGTCGATGGCCTTCGCAACCGCCTCGAAGTGGATCGTCAAGCAGAGCTCTTTCTCGAGGCGAACCCCGAGGATGTCAGCCGGGACAGCGTGGCCGCCTGGTGCGATCTTGGCGTCCGGTTCGTGAGTCTCGGAGTCCAGTCCTTTGATGACACTGATCTCGCCTTTCTCGGTCGGCGGCACGGCGCTGCCGACGCCCGGCGTGCCGTGGAAACCCTGTGCAAGGCTGGATTCAGAACCGTTTCAGTCGATCTCATCTATGGCCTCGAAGGGCGCTCGGAGAACCACTGGCGGCGACAGCTGGAGTTTGCCCTCGATCTCGGCGTCGATCATCTGAGTTGTTACCAGCTCACGGTTCACAAAGAGACAATCTTGGGGCGCAAAGTGGCAACTGGAACTGTAAAGGCGCTCGAGGACGAGGGTCTGTCGGATCTGTTTTTTCTCACCCACGGGCTTCTCAGGGACGCCGGTTTCGACGGCTATGAGGTCTCGAACTTTTCCTCTGCGCCCGAGCACCGATCGACGCACAACCAGAAGTACTGGGACCACACGCCCTTTCTCGGTCTCGGTCCGTCGGCTCATTCGTTTGCCGGTGGACGACGCTGGTGGAACCGGCGCAAGGTTCGCCTGTGGCAGAACGCCTTGAAGCAAGATACGTTGCCGGTTGCCGGCGAAGAGCAACCATCACGCGAGCAGTTGTTTCTCGAAGCCCTCATGCTCGGTTTCCGGACTGCTGCTGGCGTCGACCTCGACCGACTCCGCGATCGATTCGGCATCGATCTTCTGGTTCAGAATCAAAACGTCGTTGATCAGCTGTGTGCTTCGGGCCATATCGAGGTCGATGGATCGCGGCTGCGACCCACCCTGACCGGCCTCGCCATTGCCGACACTCTGGCGCGCTCCTTCGTCGTGTAGCCCAGGTCTTTCACCACCAAGGCACCAAGAACACCAAGAGGAAATGCCAGAAAAACGCTGAGCCGCTCAGGACTGCCCACAGATCACACAGATAGACACAGATCCGATCACAACCGGTCATAGTTGAACCGCAACGTCCGCCGACCTACCGCCCAGGGAAAACCGCGGATCACGCAGATGGACGCAGATATCCTTTCCGACGCGGATCGCGTCTACAACGAATTGCTTGGTGGTCGGTCGCGCGGAATGACCTCGATGGAGCAATCGCTGGCAGAGCTGGTGCGTGCGAATTCCGTCACTGCCGACGAGGTGCGAGTCCGAAGCTCTCGCCCGGAGGAACTCGAGCGCATGCTTGCAGGGTCGTAGAATCACCCTGCTATCCTTCGCCGGTGTCGAGAAAGGTCCAAATATCGTTCGATCCGTTTGAGGGTGGGGGATTCCACGGTGAGGTGGCGAGCGCCCATAGGCCTTCTGACGTTGTCGAGGAGATCTCACGTCTGGTCGATCCGACGGCGTCTGTCGAAACCATTCATTGGGGGCGTAACTATATCTATGCCGCCGAGATGCAATCGTCGACCGATCGCCATCCGGTGGTCGTCAAGCAATTCAAAAACCAGGGTCTGAAAAGACGGATTGAGCGCCGATTCAAGGGGAGCAAGGCGGAGCGAAGCTGGCGGGTAGCGAAGGAACTCATGCGCGTCGGTCTCGCGACGCCCGAACCGATGTTGTGGGTGGAGTCGGACGAACTCGAAGGCCCGTCCTTTTTTGTCGCGAGGTTTCTTGTGGGCGCTGTCGAAGTCCGACAGTTTTTCCGTCGGCTCAACGAAGGCCCGGAAGCACGGGAGTTTCCGAAGGTCGATGACGAGGCGTTTCTTGCCCGTCTTGGGCGGCTCGCTCGAAGAATCAACGATGCCGGGATCCTTTACCGTGACCTCTCCATGGGCAATGTACTCGCCCTCCAATCTGACGATGACCTCGACCTTTATC
>Ga0316197_10003400_pt1 | contig 11327 bp, 12 predicted proteins | sample OudBiesiAoxic_MG_FD_204939 | JGI IMG/M metagenome (GOLD analysis project Ga0316197, IMG submission 204939) | Coastal sediment microbial communities from Oude Bieten Haven, Netherlands - site A oxic | ecosystem: Environmental > Aquatic > Marine > Coastal > Sediment | place: Netherlands...
GCATGATCTTTCATGGATTAAACAGATTCACCGTCTGGGTGAGTCGCTACGCCCCGTGTAGCCGCCCTGAGTGCCCGCCTGGCTATGCAAAAAAACTCATTAAGGACCGGCCATTAACTCATTTTTCTGCTACGCCATCCGAACACTCAGGACGACCACACAGGCCGTTCAACTGCGGAATCTAGGATAATGTGTTGCATTTCAAGGCCTGACCCCGCTATATGACTTATTTTTCATGTAAGACTCCGAACCGGTCTGAGAACCGGTATCAGGTCTTAAATCGGACGGATCGCTGACTGGTGTAGCGTCGGCAAGCCTGTTAACCAGGCAGGCGATCGGTTAATTTTTGGACCAAACAGCGTATCAGGGAGCGTTGTCTGCCGCATCAGAGACCCGTTTTTACTTTGTGCCTTCAGTGGCCTTCAAGGTGAATAATGACTCACTCGATCAGGGGAACAGTCAAATCATGAATCATTCAGCCCGGGCACAGTTTCACCAGGACTTTGAGGCGGCGCTGGCTTTCGCGACCCGCCTGCATGCCAGACAAGTGCGCAAGCAGACCGATATCCCCTATATTTCACATCTGATTGGTGTGGCGGGACTGGTGCTTGAGTACGGCGGCGACAGAGACGAGGCGATAGCCGCGTTGCTGCATGATGCCATAGAGGATCAGGCGGCCGGGTACGCGGGTGGCGCGACTCGCTTACGTGCGGATATCCGTGCTCGATTCGGTGACAAGGTGGTGTGCATTGTGGAAGGCTGTACGGATGCGGAAACGGTGCCGAAGCCACCCTGGAAGCAACGTAAACAAGACTACATCGATCATGTCTCGGAGGTGGACGACTCGACGCGGTTGGTTTCCTGCGCCGACAAACTCCACAATGCCCGGGCCATAGTCAGCGACCTGCGGGTGCTCGGCGACGCACTGTTTGACCGCTTCGGCGGCGGCAAGGAGGGCACGCTTTGGTACTACCGGTCCCTGGCGAATACCTTCCTCGATCTCGGTAACCGTCGAATGGCGCAGGAGCTGGACAGAACGGTACAGGAAATGGAACGCCTTACAGAAAGTTGAAATGTGTTGTGACCGGAATCAGTTCGACTCGAAAACTTGCCGCCGTTGTTTTGAAATTGCTATCGGGTTATGTTCAACTGACTGAGAGGATGCGGAAAAAATGCAACACTCACCCTGTGGCGGAGACGGTTATTTCGCCGACATGAATGACCGGGCAGCGGAGACCGGTCGGACCATGGCCGAAGCGGGTGGTGTTGAACTGGACGAAGATAAAAATGGACTGTTCAATAATGTGGCGAACCGGGCCAATAAAGCTCACTATCAGCTTCGGTGGTTTGGCAAAGCCGGCCGGATGTGTCTGTGTGGAAGAATAATATTCCCATGGATAGCGACGAGAACTTTTCACACCGGGATAAGCTGGACTTCCTCAACGACAACGGGTCTTTGCGGGGCAAGGTTGTGGCGGCCCATGATGTTGTCCGCCGACGATTTGATTTCATTGCACGTATTGCGCTTACGCTCTACGACTCGGAAACCGGTGTGCTCAAAGCCTACATGCACAGTGGACCGCAGGGTGATCCCCTGGAACACTACCAGGCTCTGCTGGATAGCGCCCCATCGCTCAAGGAAATTCTCAGGCGGGGCAGACCCCGTGTCATCAACAATCTGGTGACGATACAGGATCAATCGCATGAACATACCAGGCGTATCGGCCGTCATGGCTATACGTCCAGCTATACCCTGCCGATGTTCAATAACGGTGACTTTATCGGCTTTCTGTTTTTAAACTCCCGCGAAGCCAACGTTTTCACCGAGGATGTCCTTGAACAACTGGACATCTACTGCCACTTGATCGCCTTGATGGTAACCAGCGAGATCGCCGCCGTTCACACGCTGGCGGCGATGGTCAAGGCCACGGGACATATCACCCATCACCGGGATCCGGAAACAGGCAGTCACCTGGACAGGATGTCGCGCTTCAGTCTGCTTATCGCCAATGCCCTGAGCGAAAAACATGATCTGGATGACGATTACATTCAGCACGTATTCATGTTTTCACCCCTGCACGACATCGGCAAGATCGGCATACCGGATAATATCCTGCTCAAGCCCGGCAAGCTGTCCGAAGAAGAGATGGTCGTCATGAAGACCCACGCCGAAAAAGGCAGGGAGATGATTGATGACCTGTTGGTCAGCTTCGGCCTGGAGAATGTTGCGCACGTGGATATTCTGCGCAATATAGCCTCGTATCATCACGAGTCCGTCAATGGTTCCGGCTATCCGGATAGCCGGCGAGGCAATGACATACCGCTGGAAGCACGCATTGTCGCGGTGGCCGATGTGTTCGATGCGCTTACCAGCAGGCGTTCCTATAAAGAGGCCTGGACGAATGAAGAGGCATTCGTCACTTTGCAGCAATTGGCCGGCGACAAACTGGACCAGGATTGCGTTGACGCCTTGTTCGCCCATCAGGAGCAAGTCGAAGAGATTCAGCGGCGGTTTAAGGAAAACACCCGCGGATAGACAGACCAAACCGGGCTCAATAGCCGGGGCCAGGTCTTGAAATGCCATATACTCAGGAATACAGAAGTTGGTCGGCATAAGCTTTCTGGACATGCTGTGAATACATCCCTGTACGCTCGACGGCCGCGTCCATGCGGCCGACGGTCCCTCAAGCTTATGTTCGACCAACTTCTGTACTCCTGAGTATATGGATGGCGGCAAGGGTTGGCTGTAGTCAGATTAGAGGTTTTCCAATGAATACTGAGACGTTGCGCCGCGAGTTAATGGCGAAAGGTTTGATTCGTGATGATTTGTGTGCTGATCCGATTAAACAATTTGAGCAATGGTATGCGCAAACGGTTGAGACCGATCTCGCCGAACCGAGCGCGATGTCTCTGGCGACCGTGGATGCGCAGGGTCAACCCTGGCAGCGTATCGTATTGCTGAAGCTGTTCGATGAAAAAGGCTTTGTTTTTTTCACCAACTATGCCAGCCGAAAAGCCGAACAGATCGCTGCTAACAGCAAGGTGAGTCTGTTGTTTCCCTGGCAGGCAATGGGGCGGCAGGTGAAAGTGACCGGCGAGGCCGCAAAGATCCCCATGGCCGAGTCGGTGAAGTATTTCGCAACCCGTCCGCGTGGCAGTCAGATTGGTGCCTGGGCCTCGCGCCAAAGTCGGGCGATTAAATCCCGCGCGATTCTGGATGCTATGTTTGATGAGATAAAACACAAGTTTATGGACGGGGACGTTCCTTTGCCGTCCTTCTGGGGGGGGTATCGTGTCACACCGGAAACGATAGAGTTCTGGCAGGCGCGGGACAGTCGCTTGCATGATCGTTTTATCTATCGCCAGGAGGAAACGGCGCGGTGGTTTATTGAGCGCCTGTCGCCGTAAAAAAGGCTTCACCACATGACCCAGGGCAGAAGGTGAGGAATGGGACATTCCGAGAGGCTCCTCTGGAGGACCTTCTTTTGCTGCGCAATTCACCTTGAAGGACACGAAGATCACGAGTTTGTGAGAAATGCGCTAACTGGGAGTGCGTGTATATCAAAAGAAACCCCGCTGTTTTTAGAAAGCCTTGAGACCAGACAAATGTAGACGCTGCTGGCAGATTTGCCCGTCACCTGCCGAGCAGGAGGTCTTTGGCCTGGTTTATTTTCGCCGCAAGGAAAGTGGAGCCGCCGCGGTCCGGATGGAGTTTCTGCATGAGCCGGCGGTGAGCTTCGATAATCTTTTCCTCGCCGGCCCCTTCTTCGAGACCGAGGATGTCATAGGCCTCGCGGTGCGACATGTCGCCTGAAAACCCACTGCTCTGAGTATCCGCTTGCGCTTGTTCCTGTTGCTGCCAGCTGTCACCGTGGACGCGGTCCAGGTAGGCGCGTAACAGTGCTGCCGATTCTTCGTCTTCTCTACTGTACCGGGTCAGCAGTTCGAGCAGTTGCTCGAGTGAAAGCGACTGTAAATCCTCGCCGGTGTAACGGCCTTCCAGTATGCGACCATTCATTTCGCCGCTGTCGTGATCAAGTGTCATCCTGATAAAACGGGTTTCGACGTTTGACTGCCGGCCGGTAGACTGCCCGGCTGAGGGTTGCGCGCTCTTGAATTGCCGGTAGAGGCGCTGAAAGACCGGCAGGTAGCCGACGAGCAGCGGCAGCATGCGGCGAAAGAAGGGTAACAGGGCACCGAACAAGGCGAATACCCAGCTCAGGCGTCCGCTCGCCGCCAGTGCTATGAGAAGGGCGCCGATGCTTACCGCTGCCGCCTGGAGCTGAGTTTTACGCGGCTGTTTGACGAACCAGCGAAACCCGAGGTAGAGGCCGGCAACGGCCACCAGCAGAATCAGTCCGCGCACCGTGATCAGCCCCTACTGATCTGCCGGGTGAGCCGTTTCACGCTTTCGCCCCGCGTCTTGCTGAAATTTTCCAGGGCGCGGCGTCCACCGGCCGCATACACGGCAACCGCGCTCAGCAGGTCACGCAGCTGCTGGGCGCTGCCCGCGTCAAACGGGCAGTATGCCCCGTTTGTCAGTCTGGCGATCTGTTTGTATGCAGCCTCCGCGGCCGGATCGCGCCCTTCGTGAAACAGGAACACCGGCACGTTATGAATGCTCAGTTCACCGGCAAGCTGACAGAGCCGGTCAACTTTTTCTTCCATGCAGTCGCCGACAAACACCAGGGCGTTGATCTTATCCTGTCGGGTTTCTTCAATCGCATGCCGAAGCACCTTGCTTATCTGGGTGTGCCCGCCCAGGCATCGTACTGCCGTCATTCGCTTGTGCAGATCGGCAGCGTGGGTCAGCCAGCCACTGGCGCTGAATTCGTTGAATCCGCGGTAATAGCACAACTGGATGGACAGGCCGCCCAGTGTGGCGGTCTCTGCAAACATCTGAGCCTGTAACTGGCAGGCCTGGTCCCAGGTGGGCTCCCGACTGGCGGTGGCATCCATGGCAAATATCAGCCGTCCCGAGTGGCCTGACGATTTCACAAGCGGTGTGGATGCCACCTTGCGCAGAAATGCATCGACTTCTGAACGGCTGGACTTTCCGGGTAGCTTTTGTTTTGCCATGGCTGCAGGGGAGTGGCTGTCATTCGCTGATAATCCCGATGCATTTTAATCCAGTGCCGGTAAATTAAACCAGTAGCCTGATCGGGGTTGCCTGTACAATCGCGCCGGAGGGCGGCGCTCCTACCGGTGGATCTTTCACTTTTTATGGCGTTCCCCATGACCGTGTTCGTAATACTTGGAATTGAGCTTACACTCTGGCAACTCAATGGGACGTGAACGGGGTTTTCCGCTGGATAGATTGATAAACAGTCAATACAATCTCGTAAATTCAAACTTATTTGTCATGTTAACAGGCCCTAATGAGTATGGAAGTTAGCCGACATAAGCTTGCGGGACCGTCGGCCGCAGGACGCGGCCGTCGAGCGTACAGTGATGTATTTACAAGGTGAATTGCGTAGCAAGAGAGGGTGCCCTGGGGTGCAGCGTGTCCCGCAAGCTCATGTCGGCGGACTTACGCAGGCGTTATTCGCTATCCAGCTGCCATGTGCCTGAGAAAGCTTCCAATTCTGGCGCTGTCGGGTTTGCTCTGGATTTTCCCCTTGCTGGGCGGCTGTGATCGACAATCAGAAGCCGATCTGATGATTCTGCACGTCTGGGCGCATGCCGGTCAGGAAGCGGAAAGGCGGGTTCTGCAGGCACAGCTTGAACGTTATAAGCAACAATCCGATAAAATACAGCTAAAGCTCACCTTCATCCCCGAACGCGATTACAATGCGCAGGTCCAGGCGGCGGCATTGGCGGGCGATTTGCCGGATGTGCTGGAGTTCGACGGGCCCTATCTTTATAACTACATCTGGCAGCGGCATCTCATGCCTCTGGAAGATGTGTTGTCCCGCGCTTTGCTGGATGACCTGTTGCCGTCCATCGTGGCACAGGGCAGCTACGGACAACATCTCTACAGTGTCGGGGTGTACGATTCCGGGCTGGGGTTGTATGCGCGAAAAGGCGCGCTGCAAAAGATCGGGGCGCGCATACCGGCATCTGCCGCAGATGCCTGGTCAATTGACGAGTTCAACCAGGTACTCAGGCAGCTGGCGGCGCGGGATGATGATCAAGCCGTGCTGGACATCAAGCTCAATTATTCGGGTGAATGGTATACCTATGGGTTTTCCCCTCTACTGCAGTCTGCGGGTGCGGACTTGATCGAGCGGGAACGCTACCAGGCCAGTGATGGCACAATCAACAGCCCGGCGGCCGTCTCCGCCATGCAACAGTTACAAACCTGGATTCGGCTGGGCTATGTTGATCCCAATCTGGATGATGCCGCTTTTACCAGTGGGCGGGTCGCGCTGTCCTGGGTTGGACACTGGGAATATGAACGTTATCGAAATGTTCATAAAGAGGACCTGCTGGTATTGCCACTGCCCGATTTCGGTCAAGGCAGCCGCACCGGCCAGGGTTCCTGGAACTGGGGTATTTCGCGTCACAGCCGGAATCCCCGGGCTGCGGTGCAGTTTATCGAATTTTTGATGCAGGCCGATGAAGTGCTTGTCATGTGTGATGCCAACGGGGCTGTGCCCGGGACGAAGAGTGCTGTACAGCAGTCGGCACTCTACGGCAGGCAAGGGCCATTGGCTTTATTTGCCAGGCAGCTGATGCAGGGCGTTTCCGTACCGCGGCCGAAAACCCCGGCTTATCCCGTGATTACGACAGAGTTTCAAAAGGCCTTTCAGCAGATACGCAGCGGTGGTGACGCGAAACAGGCGCTGGATGTCGCGGCGCAGAAAATCGATCAGGATATTCGCGATAATCAAGGCTATCCGTTTTTGCAGTAATGACGTCTGCAGGCCATCAACCCGGAAACCAAAATGCGCGGCTGGCCTGGCTGTTCGCCTTGCCGGCATTGCTGGGGTTGTTGATTTTCGTATTATTACCTTTCGTTTTATCGGTCATCCTCTCCTTTACCAATCTTCGCCTCGGCTCGCCCTTGCCGCTGGAGTTCATGGGTTTCAGCCAGTACCAGCGTATTTTTACGGATCAGGCATTTTTAGCGGCGTTACGCAATAATTCGCTATTCGCATTAATCGTGGTGCCGCTGCAGACCGGTCTGGCACTGCTGCTGGCACTGCTGGTCAACCAGCCTTTGCGCGGCATGGTACTTTTCCGCAGCTTGTTTTTTATGCCGGTGGTGTTCCCTCTCTCTCTGGTGGCCGTGGTGTGGATCCTTGTCTTTGCGCCCGGCCCTCAAGGCCTGTTAAACCAGGTGCTGGAAACAATTACACTGGGCACCTGGCAGCCGCGGGATTTTTTACACGATCCTGCGTGGGCGTTGCCCGCGATAAGTCTGACGTCCATCTGGCAGGGCGTGGGCTTTCAAATGGTGATTCTGTTAGCCGCTTTGCAGGGCATAGCGCATGAGCTGTATGAGGCGGCGAGGGTGGATGGCGCCAACCGATGGCAGCAGTTTGTCTGTATTACCCTGCCTCAGCTGCGAAATGCCATCATCTTTGTCGTCCTTGTCACCACTATTCTGGCGTTTCGTTTGTTCGATCAGGTGCAGATCATGACGCAGGGTGGCCCGAATAATGCCACAACCACCGTCATGTATGAGGCGGTGAACAGCGCCTTTGGCAGCCAACAGGTCGCCAGGGCCGCTGCCATGACGGTGGTGTTTTTCACTATCGTGCTGCTGATTACGTTGTTGCAGCGGGCTGTGAGCAGACATGAACGGGTGATTGAATGAACGGCAAACAGCGTATCAGAATGCTGTCTGTCTACCTGGTGCTTACGACGTTGGCATTCATGTTCCTCGTTCCGGTGGTTATGATGTTGTTAGGCAGTTTCAAACCGGATGACCAGGTGTTGGTGCAAGCCGGCCGTTTAGGCAGCCTGCTTCCTGCTGAGTTCAGCTGGTTCAACTATCAGGATGTGTTTGCACGGGTGCCGTTTGCACGTTATCTGTTTAATTCGGCATTCATCAGCTTTTGTATTGTGGCAGGCGGTCTGCTGGTTAATTCACTGGCCGCCTATGCCTTTGCCCGCTTGCAGTGGCCGGGCAGGGACTGGGTGTTACTGGTGGTTGTTGCTTTAATGATTATTCCCCTGGAAGCCATTGCCGTTCCCCTGTTCTATGAGGTGACGCTGTTAGGTTGGCGCGACACCTACTGGGTGCAAATCATTCCCTTTATAGCCAATGCCTTTTCCATTTATCTGTTTTATAGTTTTTTTCTGAGTCTGCCCAGAGAACTGGAAGAAGCAGCACGCATTGACGGGGCAGGGCCATGGCGGATATTTTTTCGTATTGTGGCACCCAATGCCAAACCGGTATTCGCGACCGTGGCGATCTTGAGCTTTCTAACCCAGTGGGGTGCCTTACTGTGGCCGTTGATGGTGACTCACAGTGAAGCGGTTCGCCCCCTGCCTCTGGGCATCGCCACATTTTATTCTCTGCCGCCCTTGCAGTGGGGCGATATTTTCGCATTCGGTGTCATGATGGTGACGCCGGTGCTGCTGATTTTCGTGCTGTTTCAACGCTGGTTTGTGCAAGGCGTGGCGACCACGGGTGTCAAGGGGTGAGGCGTGGCCAGCGTTGAATTCAGGGACGTCAGCAAGCACTTCGGGAACGCTACCCGGGCGGTAAAAGAGTTTTCCTTGACGATAGCGGACGGTGAACTGGTGGTGCTGGTCGGCTCCTCGGGTTGTGGAAAATCGACACTGTTGCGACTGTTGGCGGGCCTGGAAAACGCGAGTGAGGGCGAAATACTCATCGCTGGAAAGAACGTGAATCAGCACACGCCGCAACAGCGGAATGTTGCGATGGTGTTTCAGAATTACGCCCTGTATCCGCATATGACAGTGCGCGCCAATCTTGAGTTTCCCTTGCGTATGTCACATACACCAAAAGATCGAGTCGCGGCCAGGGTCGGCGAAATCGCGGACATACTGCAGTTGTCGGAATTAATGGCTCGCAAACCCGGACAGTTATCCGGCGGCCAGCGGCAACGTGTCGCCATGGGGCGCGCTCTGGTGCGGGAACCCAGCGTATTTTTGCTGGATGAACCCCTATCCAATCTGGATACCAGGCTGCGTGCACGTATACGGGCGGAAATTGCCCAAATCCAGAAACGCCTCAAGACGACCACCCTGTACGTGACACATGATCAGGTCGAGGCGATGACTCTGGGGGACCGGGTGGTGGTGCTCGATCACGGCGAGTCGCAGCAGATTGGTACCCCGAGGGAACTTTACGAGCACCCGCAGAATAGTTTCGTGGCAAAGTTCATTGGCAGTCCGGGCATGAATATCCTGCCATCTGAGTTGATCGACAGGGGTGATGGGCGGCTAGTCGTCAAGCTGGGTGGCCAACAGATCAGCCTGGTCCTGGAACGACAGGCGTACGAAAAGCTTGTGCCATATTCCGGGCAGGATATTTATACGGGCATCCGGCCGGAAGCATTCGCAAGCACGCCAACGGAAGCGAGTGTGGCGCTGAAAACAAATGTCGAAGCGGTCGAGTTTCTTGGCCATGAGACCCTGGCCTGTTTGTTTCTGCCGGGGGCGGCGCAGCTGCATACTGACCAGCCCTTTTTCGCACGCCTGCCAGGGCAGTTCCACAAGCCCAATGACGGTGTGGCTGTTTTTTACATCAAGCCGGAGGCCTTGTACTTTTTCAATCAGGCGGGGCGTAATATCCTGATTTAAGGGTCTGGTAATCAGTGAAATTCAGACATCGACCGCAATGTTGTGCTGTAGTAATCGCGCCGGAGGGCGGCGCTCCTGCAAGGGAATCACCGCCGTTTGACAGGAGATTGTCTGAGCACAATTGTTGCTGTGTTGTAGCGCCTATTGCGGCGGAGGTTGTGGGGTCGGAGGCTCAAATTCATCTTCCTGTGTTTTGTTGCGCAAGGCCTGGCCGCTCTTTTCCAGCACTTCACCACCCTTCTCGATCAAGTTCTCACTCGTCTTCTTGATGGATTCCTGGAAGGTAGGCTCAATGAACGGGTTACTGAGCAGTGGCCGGTCCTGGCCCATATTGAAGCCAAACCAGATACCCAGGGGTATGCCGATGACAAGACCGAAAATCATTCCTTTTAACCGTTTCATATTTAATCTTCCTCTATGGCGCAGTGACGATATTAAAGAATTAAACGGGTCAATGACAACAGGCTCTGATTGTCATTTTTCAGCGTAACGGGGTAAAAAGGGTGGGCAGGGACAAAAAGTGATCCCCGCGCAGCGTTTTTACTGGAGGGTTCTGATTATGAAAGCAACCGCTGAACTACAGCTTGTGCCGATTGGCGAGGGTGTCTCGGTCAGGCAGCAGATCACCCGCGTGGTCGAATTGTTGCAGGGCCATGACTTCATTATCCAGACACACGCGTCGGGCACCAATATCGAGGGGGAACTGGCAGAGATTCTTGCCGCGGTCGGTCAAATACACCAGGCACTGCACCAGGACGGCAGTATTCGCCTGCTGAGTTACCTGAAACTGGAAACTCGCACTGACAAGACGCCGACCCTGGCCGGCAAGCGTCTTTAGAGCGCTTTCCGCAACAGAAATCCAACGCGCGGGACAAAGCGGTTTGCGTCACCGGGCTTGAGAGCCCTGTTCGCTCAGGAAAATACCAAGCGGCCCGTCAGACTTCTCTATATGAATCGTCGCCCAGGCCTTGAGGTCGACCATGACCGCAAATGACAGCAGCAGATCGCCGCTGAGAAACTGTTCCGAAAGGTCCATAATGTGTTGCATGAGCGCGTCGTGATCCGCCTTGTGCTCCGCGTATTCGGGATACCGGTGCTGCGACATTAATTGCTCTTCATAGGCGAAGTGTTGCTGCGTATGCTCAACCAGCTCCACAATTATTGATTCGAGGGTTTCGCGGTCCTCGCGTTGTATCATGGCCTGGTGCAACCGGTTGACCAGCCCGATCAGTGCCGCGTGCTGGGCGTCAATCTCCGGGACACCGACCGTGGGCGCATCTTCCGCTTTAATCAGTTGCAAATCGATTCTTCTCCTCTCGGCACGTGTCCCGAATGCTCATATCGGCGTAACTTGCGCTCGCCTTAGTATAGGCCAAATGAGTAGTCAATGGGCTCGCTGACAAATGAGTCAGATTATCATCTGTCAGCGAATGCCTTGATCCTGGTGGATGACAGTAAAGGCTTGTCGCAATGATTTTCGTGGTGACCCCTGTCAGTCATTTAACGCTTTGTTTTGTCTGATTAAAGCATTGACGGCAAGGTGCTGCAAAGGCGCCGTCGCAGGTGGGCCTTGCCTGCTATAAAGTTTTGCCAGAGCGAGGCGACAA
>Ga0316197_10003401_pt1 | contig 11325 bp, 12 predicted proteins | sample OudBiesiAoxic_MG_FD_204939 | JGI IMG/M metagenome (GOLD analysis project Ga0316197, IMG submission 204939) | Coastal sediment microbial communities from Oude Bieten Haven, Netherlands - site A oxic | ecosystem: Environmental > Aquatic > Marine > Coastal > Sediment | place: Netherlands...
TTAGAGCTCGAAGCCGTCAGATTGAAATCGCAGACTTTGCTCAAGCAGCAATCTGACCGGCGCGGCTAAGCGCTGCAAAGCGGCATAAAAGCAGCTATTCGACCCGGCAACAGAAAACCCATCGGTGAGCCCCGTCGCGCGGGCTCTGTCTGCGATCCGCCCCAATTCGCGCAATTCCTCGACAGAGTAATCGGTGTTCAATGACCCTCTTTCAAAAAGCCATTCCGGCAGATAGCCGTTCACAATTATTCGCCAGTCAAAGGGAATTTTTATTCCAAGTGCAGCGATCGTCCTGAAAACAACCGTCGAACAGTTTGTTGAGATGGAGTTGTACCAATGCGGCTCTTCGGCCAGCAAGTTTGCGTCCCGCACATATCCTTCCAGCAACATCCGCATATTTTCTTTTGGAACGTCCAGTCTGAATATGTGAACATCGTTTTCCCAGATGTTCGATCGCATGCCAACCACATCAGACTCTTCGGCTGCAAGAATAACAAGCGGGTTTGCCTTAAAGAAATCTGCAATCGGAGAATATGCACCCCCCTTCACACGGCGCACCTCAATAGACCACGCCAGATATTCATCATTGCCAAATCCGAAGCTTAGCATGAAATGCGCCATCTTCGGGTCACCCCAATAGGACAGAAAGAGATCCAGTGTCTCCAACTTGGACAAGTCGTAGGTGCGGGTTGACCAATTTTCGGTCATGTCGTCTTCGCTGTGCCATTTAAAGGATCTGACACCGTCGAGGGTCAGCACATCATCATCAATCGTGCCTGTGACCTGCCGCGCCAACTCTGGCGCCCAGTCGCCCTCCGCCGGTGGGTCGATCGTCAACCACCAGAGAAACAACGCCGCGAAGAAACTGGTGTAGATCAGCAAGCTATGACGGCTTTTGTGCGTAAATAAATGCACAAGGGCAAACAAGCCGGGGATCAGAAAAACACCAATCACTGCATATTTTGCCATCTCCGGCACCGGCAACTTGAACCACATTGCGAGTGCGCCCCAGAGCATAGAGTAGGCCAGTACCAACGATGCGACGACGCTCAAGGCGAATTTGAGCACGCCCATCAAAAAAGTTTCGCAAACAATATGGTGTTGCCTACTGACCGTTGCATTGGCCTGCTATCCTTTGATTTCCAGCACGATAGGGTTTTGGGATGAAACCACTGTAACGCAGAAACCGCACACATTCACTGGACATTCCCGAAGTGGACCGCGGTCTAGCCGGTTTTGCCGTTGTCTCGAGCGCCAATCAAGCCTTTTTCTGATGGGGGATATTTATCCTATGCTCAACAAAGCCGAGTATCGGCATAATCAGGCGGAATACGCCCGATGACTGCTTTGCAGAAATTGGGCTGCAGTGCCGTGATTGTTGCGGACATTGAGACGGTGCCCAAAGGCAAATTTCGCCGCATCTGCATCGTGTGGAAGACTCTGCAACTAAGAAATTCATTGTGACTCCAACGAACGTCCGGTGCTGATGAAAGCGGGTTGGTTCAGTCGATGAAGTTATCTGCGCGCAGTCCCGCACGTTCTTTGTGAATGGGTAGGATACGACCATAGAGTTGTTGCGTTCGCTCGACGCTTCCGACCATTCTCGGTTCGTCCACATAGGAAAAGATTGCCACATAGCGCGGACGATCTCCAGTGAGCGGAGCAACGCGATGTAGTGAGTAGCGCCCGCGAAACAGCTGCAAGTCTCCGGGTTCTAATTCAAGTATCGTAACCTTTTGAGATCTCCCGTCCAGTACGCGTTTCACCTCGTCGAAATTCTCATGGCTCTCGCGGATGCCAGGAGCATACTCGAACGCCCCACCATGTTTGGCATTCTGGATGGCAAGCGTCACGGTAAAATTATTAGTGTCAAAATGCCATGGAAAACCATTTCCTTCACCAGCCATGTTTACGATCACATCGGCCAGCGGATCAGCGTAACGATGGAATTTCTCTTCTTGCAAGCAATCCTGAATAAACCGGTCGAACCCTTTAAAGTCATGCACTGTGCGCAACGCACCATCGTGGGCGAAATTATCCGCTGGGATGAATGCATTCGATCGTTCAAAAAACTGCCGTCGCGGGTCGTCGATTGGCAGGGTGGGATCATCTTGTGTGAAATACGCATTCGTTCGACTAAACGACCGATGGCCCTTGGTCGCCACACTATCGGCTTCTTGTGTCAAAGCCGCAATGCCATCCGACGTCAGAAAGCTTTTCAGAACAGCACATCCATCGCGCGCTAGATCGCCTTGAACCTTGGCCAGAATAAAATCACGTTCCAGACCCTCCTCATGAATTGGATACCTTTCCAAATTGATCAGGTCTTCGCCACGATACCGCATGTGCACCCCCTGCTTTCAGACGAACGTTGATTATTTCCTGAATGAAATCTGGCTCAATCGCGACAAATTATTGGGCGAATAATTGCGATAGCGCTTGCCGAACCCAAAAAGTGCCAATGGCCAATTCGGGCTCGTAGCTGACGTGTAGCAGTGAAACGGGTCAAGTTTGATCCGTGACCCAAAGCAGTCGGTCCCAAAAAGCGGATGATCTGGCCACATCAGTGGCCTGGCGCAGTGCATCGACTTTTGACGCGCGTAGGCTACCGTCTTAAACAATCTTACTGACTGAGGGCTCGCAGCCGTTAGTTGCGTTTGCCAAATAATGTAGGACCAGTTCATAACGTCGAGAAGCAGCCACTCGCTGCGTTATAATGGAGAGCTTAAAAAGCCATCCTCAAAGATAGAGCAAGGCTGTTCATTGGCTGGGAGATATACTGCCAGCGCAGACAAAAAGCTGACCTTAAATCTAGAAACCTGAAACCGCTTATATCTTGGCCAGGGTTACATCAAATTTGACCGACAGAAACGGCTCTGTGATTGTGCCTGATAAAACCATTCCTTCGGGAAATTCACTCGCTGATTTCTTATGGTATGTCATAACAAGATCGTCGCGGACGCCAAACACCGTGTCCTGGTCCAGGTAAGGATCGTCGTCGGGAAATATTTCAGTCACCAGCGTTCGATAACCCGGAGCCTTAACGATATAGTGCAAATGCGAAGGGCGCCACGGGTGACGTCCGCAAGCGCGTAGGAAATCGCCCGCCGGGCCATCGGTTGGCACCGTGTATTCAACCGGTTTTACGGTCGTAAATGCATAACGGCCATCGTCTCCGACCGTCATAAGACCATGGAAAGAGAATTTGTCCTGTTCCTCGTCCTGACTGGCATAAAGGCCATTGGGCGCCGTTTGCCATATGTCGATCTCGGCCCCGGCAATCGGGTTCCCATCCGTATCGCGGATGACCCCCTCTGCCAACAGCAAGGGACCCCCGAAATCGCGTTTCATGTCGCCCCCAACCGCGAGGGGCGGGGCGCCGGACACGTGGAAAGGTCCAAGGACTGAGGACGACGTTGCATCACTGCGCGAATGAAGCATATCGACAAGAGATGACAGGCCCAGAATATCTGAGGCCAGCACGAATTCGTGGCGGTCGTCAGTCTCCACGGCCGCACACCCTTCAAGAAAGGCGATGCCCTTGCGCCATTCGTCGTGCGTCAGGTTGGTCTCGCGCGCAAAATCATGCAGGTGCTGAACAAGTGATGCCATCAGTTCGCGTGTCCGGGGATCCATACCGGCATCCATGTAGCTTTTGAATACGTCGGTAATATTGTCTTTGGTCACGTTGCGCATGGTAGGTTTCCTTATAGCAGAGCAAGGCTGAGGATCGGGAGCTCGATCAGAATGAACAGCACAATCAACATCACAAATGCAAAGGGCAGCGCCCCCATAAAGACATCCTTAAGAGAAATGCGGTCATCGTTGAGGGTCGATTTTATGACGAAACAGGATATTCCCAAAGGAGGCGTCAAAAGCCCGATTTCGGCCCCGACGACGGTGATGATACCAAACCAGATCAAGGACAGGTCCAGTGCTTCGACAAGCGGCAGGAACAAGGGCACGACAATCAGAATGATGGAGGCCGTATCCAGAATGGTGCCAAGGAAAATCATCAATAGCACATAGAGCAGCATTACCGTCCAGAACGACGCAGAGCTTCCAGCCAGCAGATCCTGCAACTGGTTTGGTAGTCCGGCAAGGCCGAGCATGCGGCTGTAGATCGAAGCTGCTGTGATCAGGAAGAGGATTGCGGCTGTGATATGGCCGGTTTCCAACAAAGCTTCCCAGAAGCCCTTGAGGGACATGGAACGACGCGCCAATGCGATGAGCAAAGCCACCAAAGACCCTGTGGCTCCTGCCTCAACCGCTGTCATCCAGCCTGTGTAGATGCCCCCAAGGACAATAGTGATAAGCCCAAGTGTCGGAAGCGTTTTTGAGGCGATCTCCCGCCTCGACATCCATTCCGTTTCCTGCACCTTTCGGCCCCCGACGAAATCGGGGGTAAAGCGGCCCATGACCCAAATGGCTACCACATAAGCGATGGCCAACATAATGCCCGGGATCACGCCTGCCAGAAACATATCGCCTACGGACTGCTCGGCGACAAAGCTGTAGATAATCAACATGGCCGATGGCGGGATAATCATGCCCAAAACCGAGGACCCGGCAACCACGCCAACAGCGAAGCGCGGATTGTAGTCCTGATTTATCATTTGTGGCACGGAAACTTTTGTAAACACGGAGGCTGAGGCGATTGATGATCCGGTAACAGCGGCGAACACGGCGTTTGCGCCCACTGTTGCCATGCCGATACCGCCTTTGACCTTGCGAAACCGCATGGTCATGACCTCGTAGATATCCTTGCCCAATCCGGCCTTGGACACCACTAATCCCATGAAGGTGAACAGTGGGATGGTTGCGAAACTGTAGACCATCGCACTGTCGCCAACGGCGATTTTCAACAAGTTCAGCGAGAGTGTAAAGTTATCCCGGATCAGCCAGATCGACACCAGCGACACCATGCCCAGCGCGACCGGAATGTAGACCCCCGAGTAGATCAGGAAAACAATGGCGACGACCGAGATCAGGCCGATTTCAATGGGCGTCATGTGTCAGGCCCATCCTTTGGCATATCGGGGTTTTCCGTGTCGTCATGTTCAGGAATACGAACCAATTGCGGGCGATCCTGCGCTGTAATGACTTTGAGCACAAAAATGACACAGGCCAAGGCACTGCCGCTGGCGATCACCAGCTTGACCGGCCACCAAGGTACGGTGAACACGCCGGGTACACCAAAGAAGTCCTGCGTGTCCCACATCTTGAGAAACTCGGGAAACATGATGTAGGCGATCAGGCCCATAAAGATCGCCGACATGGCGTTGATGATGCGTCGGATATTGGCTGTCAGAGCCGGGCGTCGGCCATGTAGCAAATTCAGAAAACCGTCCGAGCGCGTGAGCCGGTCTACGCGCACGACATCCGGCAATTGCAGGAACACGATGAAAACGACAGCAAGCTGAACGATTTCATACGTACCTTTCAGCGGCGCGTTGAAGAGGCTTCGGGCGATAACATCGACGTTCAGGATCACCACCAATACCAGTACCGTACATGTCCCGGCAACGTTAGCGGTGATCGCAAGAGTATTGGCGACCCGAGTGAGGCCAGCAAGTCCGGATTTCAGCATGGTCTCGGCCCCTTCTCGGGTCGTTCGACGTTTACGGCTGCGTCCAGTCGCGCACACCAACGTAACCGGCAGATTCAAGCTTGCTCAGGTAAGCGGCGAGCATCTCAGAACCAGGTTCGCCATTGTCGTTCAGTGTGCTGGCCCATTCCTGCGCAATATTTGGCATGGCTGCGGCCCATGCTGCGCGATCTTCCTGGGAAACCTCCACGACTGTGCCGCCTGCTTCTATGAAAGCGGCCTCGGCAGAAGAGGCGCGATCCATCGTAATGCCGGCGAGATGATCGCGATACTCCACGGCCACAGCCTGTAGTACTTCTTTGACTTCGTCGGGCAGGGTGTTCCAGTAATCCTGATTGACGGTCACTGTCTTGGTATTCACGGCCCCAAAGTCAGTGCGCAGCATGTAAGGCCCTACTTCGGCAATTTTGAAGGTCTTCGCCGCCTCTGGCCAGATCATTATGCAGTCTACCAAGCCGGTTTGGAGCATGTTGTAAAAATCTGTCAGGCCACCGCGTACGCCAGCGGCGCCTTCGATACCCTCAAGATACCGCAAGTTCAGACCCGCAGCAGCGACTTTCGCGCCTTTAAGGTCAGCCGTCGAGGCTACAGGTTTCGAGCAAAACATCTGGTATGTATCAAGGACAACACCAGTCGCCAGATAAACCTGATTTTGCGCTGCAAACTCATTGTTCATTGCTGGAAATTCGCGGGCCAATTCATCAACAGCCTTAGCGACAGCACGTGCGTCGGACGCGATAAACGGGGTTGAACCAGCGATGCCTTGGCTTGGCAGTTTGGACGAATGGAAAATAGTCGTAACGATGCCAATATCGCCAAGTCCAAGCTGGATGCCTTCCAAAACACCTTTTGGTTTGACGATAGAGCCGCCATAGTTTTCCTGCCAACTCATCTCGTAGTTGCCAGTTTCGGCCAGACGGCGGTCTACCTCGGGGATAAAGAAGTTGGTGAACTCCTGTATCCAAAGGGCGCGATCAGGGTAGCCATCAATGACCACTGCCGAAATTTTTTCCTGCGCCGCCAAAGGGACTGCTACCAACGTTGCAAGGGCCGCCCCCATAAGGCTGCTGCGTGTCCAATTCATCATGTGATTTTCCTCCCAGAAAAGTAGGCTTTTGCCCCGTTGATCTTGTTTTGTATTTACGTTGCTTTGACCCAATTCACGATAAGGTCAGTTCCGGCCGCTTTGAATAGCTTTGCTATTGCGCAGTATTTTTCTGTTTCGTCCCCTACTAGATCTAATTCCGTTTGGGTCGCTGAAGTCGCGCAATTAACAGTTAACGATATAGCGGGAAAAGGAACGTCGATCTCCTCTTCCATCAAAACACCACGCCGGTCAAATTTGCAATCTGCGTCGATGGTGATCGTCCCCAAATCGATACCAAGGCGGTGCGCGTTTTTATGGCCAATCACATTGGTGCACGCGATCAATGCAGACATAGCCATTTCCGTCGGCGTCGGGCCAAGGTTCGTACCACCACGTTCTGTCGGCTCGTCGATAATGGTGGTCAGGTCACGAATGGGAATTTCGGTCCGGGCATGTGTCGGACAAGCGGCCGTTGTACTATAGGTCACGATGGTTTTCATTTTTACAGCCATATGTGCCTCTCAGGCCATGCTGCATACTTGCTCGAAAGCAAAGCGGGGCAGTTTTTGGAATAGGGCCGTCTCATCGGCATAGCCAATGTTGCATAAGAAATTCGACTTCAGCGTGGTGCCTTTGAAAAATTCTTGGTCGACCATAGCGTTTGAGAAACCTGACATCGCGCCCACATCAAGTCCCACTGCGCGAGCCGCGATCATGAAATAAGCGCCTTGCAAAGTTGCGTTGCGGAAGGCGGTGTCAGCGCAATAGGCTTCTTTACCATCAAAAAGATGGCGCCGGTCCTCATGTGGAAACAAGAATGGCAATTCGTGCCAGAAATTCGCGTCTTGCGCGATAATCGCGGTTACGGGTGCGCCCATCATTTTTGCCACGTTCTTAGGTTTGAGCGACTTCGCGAGGCGTTCTTTGCCTTCAGCTGATTTCACGAAAACGAACCGTGCTGGTAGCGTATTCATCGATGTCGGACCGTTAATGGCAATATCGTAAATTTCTTCAAGCATTCCATCGGGAATAGGCTTGTCAGTCCACGCATAATGAGAGCGCGCATCGCGCAGGATCAGATCGATTGCATCATCTGACAATCGCCCAATTCGGCTACGCAGGGCACGGTGGTTTTCCTGTGCCTCCACGCGCAAGTCGTTCAATTCTGTTTCGTTAGACGCATTCATTTTGCGGTCACCAAAGTATCATCGATCTTGGTGTCTATCGATATCGCCAATAGGGGAGAGGATATGAAAGCGATGAGATTTGGCCAATTTGAGCTTTGATAAGCTGGCAAATTAAAGGCTTGGTCGCAGCTCACGGAAGGCATGGCTGCCCTGTTTCCCGTTACGCCCGTCGAATAATTCATGCGTTCAATCCTTGTAACTTCACACATTTTCTGCCTACATTGTCCGGATAAGTCAATAAATATCGATTTTTTTAAGATTGGAGTTCGGATATGGTCGCTTGGGTGGATTACAAAGCGGATGCAAAAACGCGCGGTGCATTGGCATTGGAGTTGTATGTTGCAGTTTCCACGCCGGCCAAGGAACCGGAAGAAGTTAAAGCTGTTTTACCCGATCATCTTTCCTATCAGGCCCAGTTAGAGCGCGCAGGTGCATTGGCTCTTGCTGGCCCGATGTCGGACCAAAGCGGCGAGCTCATGCAAGGCATAGGCCTTATCGTCTACCGCGCGGAAAGTCTTGAAGCTGCGCGCGCGTTGGCGGAAGCGGACCCAATGCATAGTTCGGGCGCACGCACATTCGTTTTGCGTTGTTGGATGATCAACGAAGGCTCGTTGAATCTGTCTGTAGGGCTTTCTACCAAAACCATCTCGCTGACCTGACCTAAGGAACTTGACATGAACAAGATGGACGGGACTGACAGCAGCGAAACCTCCGCGACGCGCGCGGCCTACCTGTCTTTGCGTGAAATGATCTTGGTTGGTGAGCTTCCCGCAGGACAGAAGCTCAAGATCGAGCAGTTGCGCACGCTTCTTGAAAAAGGCGCCTCCCCGGTACGCGAAGCCCTAAGTCTGCTTACGTCCGACATGTTGGTCGAGCGGATTGACCAACGCGGCTTTCGCACCGCTCCTGTCAGCCGCGCAAATTTTGAAGAAATTCTGATGCTGCGCTGCACTCTGGAGGATATGGCGTTGCGCGCGTCTATCGCGCGCGCAACAGCTCAATGGGAAGAGCGGCTCGTTTTATCGCTCCATCGGACGAAGCGACTAGCTGGAACCGAGACTTTCGAAGATGCCCACAAGGCTTTCCATATGGCGTTACTGAGCAACGCCGACTCACCGGTGCTGGAAAGGTATTGCAGCCAGCTGTACGACCTGAACATCCGCTACAGATATCTCGCTGCAGGCGGCGCGACTTACCAAAAGCGTGATATTGTTGCTGAACACGATGATATTTTCCATGCTGCAGTTCGCGGCGACGCCGACGGAGCGTCCCAAGCACTGCTGAAACACTATAGACTGACCGGCGCTTATCTGACCAAAGAACTTGGCGCGCTTTGATCTCGGAAACCTCAGATCATCCAGTTAATCTTTTGCGAAAGTCCGGAACAGCCCGATTGCAACGGCTGAGCGAACAGGACTAAATCACGGTCAGTCCGCAACTCGGACATCGATACCTAATCATTCGCTGCGCTTCTAATTAACGGCCGACTTAAATGCTGCATTGCAGTTGACAACACCGGTCGATCTTATCGTTTTATCGGCGAGCGATAGCAAAGGAGCACTTCTGCTTCGGGCTCGAAGCAGAAGTGCGGCGTTACAGCATCAGCGAACGTGACAGCACCCCGAAACCGGACATTTAGTTTTCCGATAAGATCACCGGGTCATCACGGTGCCGACGCCAGGAGCGGGAGGGACGGATTGAGGAAAATTCATGTTCAAAATCCAACTCCCCGCCGTCAAACCGAAGCACATACCCTAGAATACGGGATGGCTGGTTTGCCAGAAACGCCCTTTGCTGCCATAGCAGGTCCGGGCCATCCGCGCCCGGTTCGAACTCGCTGGTAACCTTCGGGATCTGGCAATTTTCAACCTTGCAATCGACAGCAAACTGCGTGGCTGTGATCTTGTCCGCTTGATGGTTTCCGATCTCGTTATTGGAGACAGGGTCTTGGGTTCCGAATGCTCGGTTATGTATTGATCGGCAAGCGCGGCCATTGACGGCGAACTTCCAAGCGATTGGGCATCCGCAACAGGGTCTCCGCCACGCACCATGTCCGCTAACAGCAACCGTGCCATTTCACGTGCAGCGCCCAGAGACAGGGTTGGCCTATATCGCCGGAGTATCTTAAGCTTTGACTGCAGCCAGTTTCTTATTAGACCTCACAATGCCTTATAAGGTATTGTGGCGTTAGCTGCTTAAACGCTTTCCTATCTCATGCGCCGAGGGTTTTGGTGACCAAATCCGGCAGGTTTTCGAAACTGCTGAAGCTTTTGTCGTGGGGAATTTTTTCAATCGGTTGCTTGCGGTAACCTTCGGTGAAAAGCAAAAAGGGAACAGCTGCGCGGCGTGCCGTTTCGGCGTCTACCTCGCTGTCGCCAACATAGACACGTGGCCCCTCACCAAGTTCATCAAAAGTGGCCAGAAGTGCTGCTGGATCGGGTTTGCGACCAAGAGGATTGTCACCACCCCAGATCGATGTGAAGTAGTGCTCAATACGCAAGTGCTTCAAGACTGACAAACACGGGCGGTGCAGCTTGTTGGTACAGATACCCATAGCGTACTTTCCCGCCAGCGTTTCAAGGGTATCCACTACTCCCGGATAGGGCACCGTCAGGGTTACAGCGTCATCATAAAGCGCAACGACCTGATCCAGCATCTCAGCCTGCGCGCTGTCAGGAATGCCTCTGGCATGACGCACTTTTGCAACGAACGCGCCGATACCCTCTCCGATGAAACTGCGCGTGTCTGCGAGCGTAATCGGCTCGGCCCCGATACGGTCCAGTACAGTGTTGGCGATACCCTGAATATCTGCAGCGCTGTCAATCAGGGTGCCATCAAGGTCAAATACGATCCTGGCATTCATGGGCGTGCCACCACAAAGTCAGGGACAATGCCGGCAAGCTCTATGGCCGCGGCGACATTCTCGCCTGCAAAGAACCCGTAGTCAGATATCAGCGCCGAGGCGACGCCAGCGGTTATGGCACCAAGGATATCGGTGTGCAGGCTGTCGCCGACCATAAGAACGCGTGACCTGTCCACAGCGCCGAGCCGTTCAAAAGCCAGATCGAAAATATTGACGAAAGGTTTTCCGAAAAACTGGGGCGACGCCTCGGTACGATTTGCCAGTTGATGTGCAAAGTGGCCAGGCTCGACCGAGAACCCCTGTTCGCGTGGTGCCACAATGTCGGGGTTTCCAACCAGAACAGGACGCACACGCGCACGCAAAGCGGCTTCCAGCAATTCTTGGCGGGCTTCCGTCCATGCGGCGGATCCAATCATCAAGAAACCGTCGACCTTGTCATAAACAGCCGGATCCTCTTCGAGATAGGTCAGGTTCAAGCCTTCCAGATCGCCAAGCCCCGTACTGCGTGTCGCCATTAGACCCCAATGCAGATCACGCAGTCCGTTCAAACCGGTCAATAGCGTGGCGCGGCTGGTGATCA
>Ga0316197_10003402_pt1 | contig 11323 bp, 10 predicted proteins | sample OudBiesiAoxic_MG_FD_204939 | JGI IMG/M metagenome (GOLD analysis project Ga0316197, IMG submission 204939) | Coastal sediment microbial communities from Oude Bieten Haven, Netherlands - site A oxic | ecosystem: Environmental > Aquatic > Marine > Coastal > Sediment | place: Netherlands...
TCAGCGTTGGCGGAGAGGGAGGGATTTGAACCCTCGAGGGAGCTTGTAACCCCCTACTCGCTTAGCAGGCGAGCGCCTTCGGCCACTCGGCCACCTCTCCAGGACTCCGGCAAGGTTATCAGGACCGACACTCTTGCCGACCTCTCACGTCAGAGATCTGCCCGATACCACTCTTCGATATTCCAGGTGTGTGATGCCTGCGTGGGATTCATGACGAAACCGCCGATCTCGTCTGCCCACACCGCCCCGACCCGCGGGCTGGCGTACAGCGGCAGGATGACCATGCGACTGGCGAGGATGTCTTCTGCCTCGGCGACGAGGCTTGCCAGTTCCACTTCGTCGACCGTCGAGTTCATGAGGTCTCTCACCTCTGCAAACCGTTCCGTGTGTTGGTCGACTACCGACGAATCCTCAGTCCCCCACCGGTAGTAGTTGGAGCCGTCGGGCGGAGGAGCATCGGGATCGAAGGCGTCGTGAATGGGGATCAGGCCTGAGAAGCCGGGCGATCCGACCCATGCCCACATGCCGACATCCCACGCGCCCGTGTCGAGGGTCGCTCCGAAGAAGATCTGCGCGTCCTGGAGTTGCGTCTGGTACTCGATGCCGACGGCCTCGAACATCGGTCGTAGCGCCTCGGAGACGATGATCCGAGCATCGCCGTTGCTGGTCGTCGAGAAGATGGAGGTGACGATCTCTATCCCCTCAGCCGCTTTGACCTTCAACAAGAGTTGCTCCGCCTTGCCGGGGTCATAGGGGTACCGATCCCAGGCGTCCTGGGAGAGACCGGGAGTGAACACGTCGACGTAGGACGACAGCGGTTGGCTGTAGGCGCTGACCGCCGCAGCAAGAGCGTCTCGATCGACCAGATGGGCCACAGCCCGCCGGTAGTCCAGATTCGAGTTGACGCTGGCTGCGTTCATCCCGAGCCTGCCCGGCCCGAACTGGAAGTTGAGGTGCTCCCACACCGGCCCGGGAACGACGTCCACGCCGGCGCCGCCTGACTCGAGCGCGACCAGTTCGGCGATCGTCGCGGACAGTGGAGGAGGTTGGATGACCTGCACTTCCCGTCGCTTGAACGCCCGGATGATCTCTTCAGCTTCGGGGATGAAACGGAACTCGACCGCATCAAGGAACGGAAGTTGCTGACCCGTCGCCTGGTCCGTCTTCCAGTAGTTGTCGTTGCGTTCCACGACGATGCGCTCGCCCTGCTCCCATGTGGAGAAGCGGAACGGACCGCCAGACGGCCACATCCGATCATTCCAATCAGCTAGGAAGTCGGATCCCTCAACGGCGTGCTTCGGCAGCAGGACACGGAACATCTGCTCGTGCAGAACGGTCGGCTGGCTGAGCGTCATCTCGAACGTCTTGGGACCGGCCTCATATGAGATGACCCACTCGTAAGCCTCGTTGATCTGGAACCCGGCGTCGGCTTCCGGTGTCTGCAGTGTGTCGACCGTGAAAGCGAAGTCATCGCCCGAGATCGGGACGTCGTCCTCCCACACGGCCTCGTCGAGGATCGTGTACGTGACGGTCATGGTCCCGTCTTCGTTGACCGCGATACCACCGTTCGCCGTCGTCGGGAGTTCCGTCACCACCTCGGGGGTGAACTCGAGCGTGGTGCCGTCGATGTCGTACGCCCCAACGAAGTAGGCCTGGCCGACGATCGTGACAATGAAGTCATCGCCGCGAGGGGCATACGGGTTGAGCGTCGCCGGTTCCTGATCATCGGCGACCACTGCCACCCCGCCATAGGGGATGCCGGTGTCCGCCTGGGTCGTCGTGGTCGGCGGGATCGTCGTGGTGGTTGTGGTCGTTGTGGTCGTTGTACCGAGCGTCGTCGTCGGCGCTGCCGCCTCGGGCGTGGGGGAACACGATGCCGCAACGATGGCGGCAGCACCAAGTGCTGCCGCTATGCGAACGGGCATCGATCTCCCCATCAAGACCTCCTCCAGGGACCCCAACCAGCCTACCCCTGGTGCTGACGGGCACCCGGATCATTGGGTTCGAGTAGCTGAGGAGCTGAGAGCTATCAAGAAGAGTGGACGTCGTTCGAGGAGGCCGGGGTCGCTCGAATCGCGGCAAGCCTCATCGTCGCGGTTCGGGCTCCCAGACCCCTCTCCGCTGCGCTCCGGCCTGGCGGCCGGTGCTCGCGCCTCTCCCACCTTCGGCGGGAGAGGCGAAGAGTTGGACTCTGGAAGTGTGAACTCAGGGCACGAAGTCGAGGCCGAGCAGGACTCGACTGAAGTACAGAGACGCGGTTGCGGAGGGAGAGGGATTCGAACCCTCGAAGCGGGTTACCGCTTACACGCTTTCCAGGCGTGCGCACTAGGCCAGACTATGCGATCCCTCCGTAGGATGGGGAAGTGTAGAGGGAGGGACCTGAGTAGTGAATCCGACCCAAGCGATGGAAATGGCGCTCGCCGAGGCCGTGAAAGCGTTGATGCACGACGACGTCCCGATCGGAGCCGTGCTGCTCGATCCATCCGGTTCTGTGGCCGCCGCCGACCACAATCGACGTGAGGAACGCGGCGATGCCACCGCCCACGCCGAGATGCTGGTCCTCTCCGAACGCTCGAAGGAACTCGGCGATTGGCGACTCGACGGCCACACGCTGGTGGTGACGCTCGAACCGTGCGCCATGTGTGCGATGGCGGCCGTGTGGGCGCGCGTCGAACGAATCGTCTTCGGTGCCGCCGATCCGAAGGCAGGGGCACTGTGGAGTCTCTACAACATCGCACAGGATGAGCGGCTGAACCATCAGTGCGAGGTCGTCGGCGGGGTCGAGGCCGAAGCAGGCGCCGCGCTGCTCGGCGAGTTCTTCTCCGCCCTCCGATAGGTCGAGAGCAAACGGACCCCGGTACACTCCCCACGTTCCGAACGCTCTGCGGTCGGATCGATGGAGGGGTGACAGAGCGGACGAATGTGACGGTCTCGAAAACCGTTGGGCCGGATTCCGGTCCCGTGGGTTCAAATCCCACCCCCTCCGCCAAAGCCGGGCGTAGTACGTTCGGTTGTAGCCCGTTCTCGGCAGTCGGTCATTCGTGCGGACTCGAGAGCGCGGGCCATTGGAGGGATGGTCGAGCGGACGAAGGCGACGGTCTTGAAAACCGTTGGGTCGGGTAACCGGTCCCGTGGGTTCGAATCCCACTCCCTCCGCAAACTCTCAGCGCGACTGGCGACTGCCTACCCCTTGGTACCGTCTTCTCATGCACTTGGATCCTGCGCTCTTTGACCTTGCCAACGCCGATGCTGAGACGGTTGCGCTGAACGGGCAAGTGGAACGGCTCTCGGAGAATCTTCCGAACCCGATCGAGGTTGGGATCGAACCGCTGCGCGAGGCCCGGCTGAAAGGGCGCGGTCTGTTCGGGCCGATCGTGCGCTCCCCCAATGCCGTCAACCGGACCATTCCGGGGCCGGCTGGCCCACTCGGCATCAGGGTCTTCACACCGGACCGCATCGGCGGTGTCTACCTCCACTTCCACGGCGGTGGCTGGGCGATGGGGGCCGCCGACTACCAGGACGGGAGCCTCGAACATCTGGCCGAAACGGCCGGAGTCGCCGTCGTCTCGGTCGACTACCGCCTCGCACCCGAACACCCCTACCCAGCCGCCGCAGACGATTCCGAGGCCGCCGCGCAATGGCTCGTCGACAACAGCATCGCCGAGTTCGGAACCGACCGAATCGTGGCCGGCGGATCGTCTGCAGGAGCTCACCTCGCCGCAGGGACGATGATTCGAATGCGTAACCGGCACGGCTACACGGGCTTCGCCGGTGCGAACCTGATGTACGGATTCTTCGACCTGTCCCTTTCGCCCAGCGCCAGGAACTGGGGCGATCGGATGCTCGTGATGAACACCGGCCTCTGCCGCTGGTTCGCCGAAGCGTACACCGGGGAAGCGGACTCCCGAGATCCTGACGTCTCCCCGATGTACGCCGATCTGCGAGACCTCGCTCCGGCGCTCTTCACCGTCGGAACGCTCGATCCGTTGCTCGACGACACGCTGCTCTTCGCTGCGAGATGGACGGCCGCAGGCAATATGGCCGATGTCGAGATCGCGACCGGGGCGGCGCACGGCTTCGCCTCGGCTCCGACGCAGGTCGGGACGGCGGCGCGGGATCGTGTCAACCGATTCGTGGCCGAGCGGATCGCCTGACGGTCATCTCCGGCCGAGGGCTACCATTGCCGGACCGTGCTAGGCGGGGCGCTAGGGGTGCCCTGTACTCGAAACCCTCTTCATGCGAGGCTGAATCCCCGCCCGAGGGCGGTTGGTGTTTGGGTCTAGCGCCGGAATCAGTTGATGTTGAAGGTCGGGTCCTGCAGCGGCGGGAAACCGTGAATCGGGTCAGGTCCGGAAGGAAGCAGCCCTAAGCGATCCTTCCCGGGTGTTGCCGGATCGCCCGACTGGAGTCAACGTTCCGGAACGCGCCGGATACCGCCGTTCAACGGCGGGTGCACGGCTTCACCCCGCAGGGGCGGGCGCTTGGTGGTCCGACCGAACGCAGCCCCCTCCGCTGCGCTCCGGCCTAGCGGCCGGTGCTCGCGCCTCCCCCACTTCTGTGTGAAGAGGCGAAGACTTCAACCCTTCTGCAGGATTGCGCCCCAGACGAAGCCCATCGGACCGAGGCGCCAGATGTCGACGAGGCGCAGCGGAGACGATCCGAGCAGGACCTCCGGGTCCGGATGCTTGTCCAGCGTCCGATGGAGATAGGCGTACTCCTCACGAGCGCCGATGGTCATCCCGGCGAGCGGCAGCACCACCGACGTGCCGGCACGGTGAATCGAACTCTGCACCGACCCGGTGGGGCGTCCGAGGTCGACGATCCCCGCCATGCCTCCCGGGCGAAGGACCCGATAGATCTCGTTGAGGGTCCCGTCGACGGAGTCGAGGTTGCGGAACACATAGGCGGAGAAGACCGCGTCGAAGGACTCGTCGGCGAGGGGGAGCGATTCACCAACCGCTACCAACCGATGCGCCGCATCGTTGAGCGCCAGCATCTCGGGCGCAGGATCGACGGCGACGACGTCCCGGTCGCCGAAAACGGCGTTCGCGGCACCCGTCCCGGCTCCCAGGTCGAGGATTCGGCCAGAGGGAAGACGGTCGATCGCCGTCCGGCGCCATGCCTGATCACGTCCGAGCGACAGGATCATGTTGAGCCGGTCGTAGCGCCCCGCAATATCGGAGAAGACGTCGCCGTTAGACATGGTGGAGGCGTCTCATTCGTTTGGGGGCCGCTGGGACCCTGTCAGTCGATGACATCGAAGCCGGTGTAGGGGCGGAGGGCTTCCGGGATGCGGATCGAGCCGTCGGCCTGCTGGTGGTTCTCGACGAGGGCGATGAGCGCCCGTCCGGTCACCGCGGTGCCGTTCAGGGTGTGGACGAGACGGTTGTTGCCCTCAGCGTCCTTGAAGCGCACCTTCAACCGGCGGGACTGATAGTCCGTGGTATTCGACGTCGACGTGATCTCCCGATACCGCTCCTGGCCGGGGAACCAGGCCTCGATGTCGTACTTCTTCGCAGCCGAAGCGCCGAGGTCTCCGGCAGCGACGTTCACGACCCGATATGGAATCTCGAGCGCCTGGACAAGTTCCTCTTCACGAGCGAGCAAGAAGTCGTGTTCCTCGCGAGATGTCTCGGGATCGACGAACGAGAACATCTCGACCTTGTTGAACTGGTGGACCCGGAAGATGCCGCGGGTGTCCTTGCCGTACGTCCCGGCTTCGACACGGAAGCACGTCGAGAACCCCGCGTAGCGAACCGGCAGCGTGTCAGCGTCGAGGATCTCGTCGCCATGCATGGCGGCGAGAGGGACCTCGGAGGTGCCGACGAGATAGAGGTCGTCTTCTTCGACGGAGTAGACCTGCTCCCGATCGGCAGGGAAGAACCCGGTGCCGAACAGTGCCTGCTCGCGCACGAGGACCGGCGGCAAGACCGGCGTGAAACCGTACCCGTTGAGCACATCCATCGACCAGCGGGCCATGGCCATCTCGAGCAGGGCCATCTTCCCGGTGAGCATGCCGAAGCGACTCCCTGAGATCTTCGTAGCCCGTTCGATATCGATGGTTCCCAGTGCCGCACCGAGGTCGGCGTGGTCCCTGGTCTCGAAGTCGAACACCGGCGGCTCGCCCCACCGGGTGATCTCGATGCTGTCCTCTTCTTCGAACCCATCCGCTGCAGTGTCGTCGGCGATGTTCGGCACCGTCACCCACTGCTCCATGAACGAAGCGTCGAGTTCGTCGGCTTCCGCAACTCGAAGCTTGTACCGCTCGGAGAGTTCACCGGCCTCGGCGATCGCTGCAGCCTTCTCGTCACCACTGAGGGTGGCGATCGACTTTCCTGCGTCTCTCTGCCGGGACCGCATCTCTTCTGCGTCGGAGCGCGCAGTTCTGCGCTCGGCGTCGATCAGGGCCAGCGCAGGGACATCGAGGTCGACGCCCCGACGGCTCAGAGCGGCGGCGAGGTCGTCTGGACGTTCACGAAGGATTCCAACGTCAATCATGATCGGATGCTACCGGCCCATGGCGCGGGTAACGGCACTGTCCTCTTCGGGAGAGAGCATCTCGCTGCCGACCCCGGCCCTGATCTCCTTCGTGAAAAAGAGGGTCTCTTCGCGTGAGACCAGGATGGAGAGCACGACACCATCACCGCTCTCGCTGAGCAGCGCGATGGAGCGTGAGAGCTGCCCTGCGATGTTCCCGAACGCGTCATATGCAACCACGGCGGTTCGCGTGATGGCGTACGGCAGCTTCGCTTCGACGTCGTGGAGACGCTGGTCCACAACGGCAAGCCCGGCTTCCACGCGCCCGAGACGTCCAGTGGTCGAGTCGATCAACGCAAACACGTTGCCGTCCTTCGGCACGGCGTCGACCTGCTTGCGGATCTGGACGAGTTGGTAGGTCTGCCATATGGCGAGCACCACAACGAGGAACACGATGACAACAACTAGCCAGTCGCTCACGCGTTCTCGTTTCGGAAGAAGACCATGCGCCACTCATCGTTCTCGGGGTCGTCGTCCTTGTCAACTCCTGTGGCGACGACCAACTCGTAGAGGCCACCCGGCTGGAGTTCCAGGGTGTCGAAGACGAGGGTCTTGGCCTGGCCCGGTTCGAGGTTCGCGACCGTCTGCTTCACCTTCACCGTCGCCCGGTCGTCGTCCGATCCGATCAGGATGAGTTCGAGATCGACCGTCACGTGCTGTTCGGGTTCGTTGCCCTGATTCGCCACCACGGCCTGAACCAAGAACTGTTCGCTGTGCGGAATCACCGGGCGGTTGTTGCGCTCGCCCAGCGGTTCCGGTTCGGTGATCGCGGTCACGGACACGTCGTGGAGTTCACCGAGTTTGTAGACCGAGGTGAGCCGCAAGGTGACCACCTGAGCGTCATACTCGACCGCCCGATCCTCGCCGGTGAACGCCACAACGTCGAGATCGCTGACCGGGATCAAGTCGTCGAGGCCGTCGGCGGCTTCAAGGAATTGGGCGTAGGCGAGATCCCCGATGCGGAGAAGGTCAAATGTCTCCTCCAACCGGTCGGAACCGCCTGCCTCCGCCGGTTCGTCGAGCACCAGAACAATGGCGTCATCGAGAAGACCGAGGGCTTTGGTCCACGAGCCCACCGCTGCGACAAGATACCCGTTGGCCTCACCGGCCGCCGTCGGCACGCTCGTCATGGCGAGTATCTCGGCCGCTTCCTCCGACGAAAGGCGCAGCGCTTCGAGGCTCCTCATCACCTCGGGGCGCTGGATGTCGGTGATCGTGGCGAGCATCGTCTCGAGGGCGGCCGCCGTATCGGCTTCCTGGGCGGCGACGTCGTGTGCGACGGCCAGGTAGTCCGCGACACCGCGCGCTTCGTTGCGGCGAGTGACCGCAAGAACCACGATGGCAACGATGATGAGCGCTATCAGGAGCGCCAGCAGCCACCGTCGACGCCGCTGCTGGCGGACCGGCGCGTAGGAGGGATACGCCATAGTTGTGGGCGAGGGGGGACTTGAACCCCCACGAGTGTTACCTCACAGATACCTGAAACCTGCGCGTCTGCCATTTCCGCCACTCGCCCGCGGGGAAGAAAGGCTACCACGGGCTGTGGATAGCTCCCTGTTCGCGACTACTCCATCGGATCGGGCACCGGTCGTTCGGCGAGGTGGGACCAGGTAATCGAGAAGTCCCAGAACGGGTTCGAGTCGCGAGGTTCGTTCGTCGTCGCATGGATGTGCAGAAAGCCGTTGGTCACGTGGTCGGGACCCTGGTTCCTGTTCACATCGATACCGGACGTCATCCAAACGGTGACGGTTGCAGCCTCGCTGAACGGAGTCTCGAAGTAGGTGGTGACCTCGTCGTACTCCGCGCAACCCATCACGATCACGCCCGACATCGACAGATCGACGGGGAATGACCCTCCGATGTGCCAGTCTCCCTCCTCCTCCGGCCACCAATCCTCGGCCGGCAGTCCCCAGTCGGCGGGCGGGGCTTCGGTGGTGATAGCCTCAATGATCGGCAGATCGGCGAACGATCCGCTGGCGGTCCCGGAGAACGCCTCGGGCGATCCGAGGCACAGCGTTTCCTTCTCGTCATCTCGCTCGTATGCGAGGTCGAAGCTCCCTGAGACCGTCATCGCTTCGAAGTCGTAGGCGATGTCGAACACACCTCCGGTCAGCATCGGTGTCGCAAACGGAGGCACGTCGCCCTCCGTAGCGGGTTCGAGCCAGATTTGGTACCAACTCGATACGTGCTGGTCGGAGACCGCCGTGTCCGTGGCCCCAACATCGACGTGGACCTCGACCGGTGCGGTCACAGACGGATCCGACTGCTCGTCTGTCCCCTCCGTCGTTGTGGTTCCGTCACTCTTCGACGGGCCGATCAACGCCGCGAAAACAGGATCTCCCGTCTTGTTGTCGTAGCAGACGAGGTAGCGAACCTTGCTGCCCTCCCTCGGTTCCTCTGGCGTCCGGCCCAATCCCGCCGCCACCTCGGCGTAGACGCCCTGAGCCACGTGGTTGCAGTGCACTGTCTGGGCCAGCGCCGCTGCGTGGCCGAGGTCACTCAGGCGCGATGTGAGGAGAGTCTGACGTATCCGGTCACGCATTGATTCCCGGTCGGCGTCGCTCAGGCCGTCGAGCGCCCCTATGAGGATTCCGTATCGCATGATGGAATCGATGGCCACGTTCAGCGCAGCGTCGGCATCTTTGACGAGGCGAATGTCCGATAGCGGTGAGCCGTCTCCGGCGATCGAGAACGGCGCCCGGTTCGTCGTCCCCGCAACCTCATCGAGACGACCCTCCAACTCTGCCAGAAGACCCAGCACTTCATCCATGTCCCCGGATGCCCCAGTGGCGGAAGCGTTGAGCTTCGAAATGATTCCCGCGAGTCTTGAGTCGATCTCTTGGGCAAGGAGACCGCCGAGGTCTTGCACGATATTGCCCACGTACTCACTCGACGTCACCCGTTCGGCCAAGGCCTGGAGAGCGGCGTCGAGCGTGGCGCCGTCCGTGGCTGCCTTCACGAGTAGCACGCTCTGCCGCAATTCGTCGACAGTCGCTTTGATGTCCCCAACGAGGCGTTTCCCACCGGGTGACTGGACGAGGAGATCGAAGAGGTTCGCTCCGACTTCATTGTTGAACTGACGACGCGCGTCGTTCTTCTCGGCTTCGATCTGTGCTGTCGCGCTCTCGTGTTCGTCCTCGAGCGCTTGCGTCAATCGGATGAACGACCGGACCGGTTTCTGAGACGGTGCGGTCGTCAACTCCCCCTCCACGAGATTCTCGGCGAGGGCACGGCGCAACCGCTCGTAGTAGTCATCCACTTCTGCCTGCGTCCTGCGAGCCTCGGTGTACACACGATTGCGGCGATTGAATGAACCGAGGAGGTTGAAGAACGCGGCTGCCTCCCGCAGACCCGGCGGGAGGGGTTGGGCCTCAACGGTGGGCGGGGGTAGGGCACCGAGAGCCAGAACCAGCGCGAGACCGACTACCAGAGAGCGCTTCATGGCGCGACGTCCGTTGCCAGGGCAACGGTCTCGACATAGACGAGTTGACCATCGAGAAACCCCAGCATGATCTGGTCACCGGCGTACAGGTCCAGACGCTCCGTGTCTTCGCCGCCTCCCGAAAGGTCCACCTTCTCGGGAGTGTGGCCTGCGGGAGACGCGTCCCCCGCCACCGCGAGCGCATCGGTCGTCGGCATGAGGGCTGTAAACACCTCGGGGTGATACCAACCGGGGTAGATCGTATTGTGATCTGGAATCGGGAGGTCTGTTGTCAGAGCCGCTTCCCCGTCGATGAAGTCCACCCTGGTGGCGAACACGTGATAGCCCCACGATTCCACCTTCGTGACCTTCCCACCGACATCCTCCCATGAGATCGCGAAGGTATCCGGCGTACCCATGGATGTCAGAACGCCCTCTCGGTCGTCCACCGTATCGGCCGAGAACGCCGCGACGATGTCGTCGTCGCTCCATCCGGATTCCCCGGTAGAACACGCAGTGGCCAACGCAACCACAACCAGCAACGCGCTCATCCACGGCCTCGTCATCCTCGGATGTCCCACGTTCATCGGCTCAGTGTTCCACGGTTTCCCTGCCCCCTACTAGGGCCGGACGACACGGACCCAGCATCACGGCGCATCTCATACAATCAGATCATGAAACTGGCTCGCGAGATGGAACGGCGCCTTGAGCGCTTGGTAGATGGGGCGACCGCCGCCGTCTTCCGCGGCAAGATGCATCCGGTCGACATGGCCGATCGCCTCATGCGCCAGGCCGACTTCGTGGCCGCCACCGGCGATGCGGGCCTCGAGATTCCGAACTGCTGGTCGATGCGCATCAACCCGTCCGATGTCCCGCCGGGAATCAACACCATCGAACTGGAATCGGAGTTGGCCACAGCAGTGAACTCGTTCGCTGCTGAACAAGGGTGGCGGATCAATGGACCGATCGCGGTCGAGGTTGTCTCCGACCCCGCCGTTCCGCGCGGCCTCGCAGACTGTGCGGGGGTGACCGAATCGGGCCCGATCGACCCATGGGCCCAGCTTGTGGCGACCTCCCCTCCCCTCGTCGTAGAGCTCGGCGACAACCGCTCGGTCCTCGGCCGCGCCGTTGAAGGCGATATCGTCATCTCGGTACCTGAACTGTCACGGAAGCAGGCCATCATCGTCAGAACCGGTAACGAGGCCACCATCGCCGACCTGTCGTCCGCAAACGGAACGTTCGTCAACGGCGAACGAATCGATATGGATCCCCACCCACTCGTCCCTGGCGACATGGTGACGATGGGCGACATCGACTTCATCTTCAGGCGATTGTGAGCAACCGATGCCCGCACTGATCCTCAAC
>Ga0316197_10003403_pt1 | contig 11322 bp, 3 predicted proteins | sample OudBiesiAoxic_MG_FD_204939 | JGI IMG/M metagenome (GOLD analysis project Ga0316197, IMG submission 204939) | Coastal sediment microbial communities from Oude Bieten Haven, Netherlands - site A oxic | ecosystem: Environmental > Aquatic > Marine > Coastal > Sediment | place: Netherlands...
CTTTGGGATGCAGCAACAAAGAAAGGAGTGTCATTGAGCGGCGGTATGAGGAGCGACTGTCAACAGCAAAGGTCGCCTGGGATGCAGCAAAGTATGAAAGCAAATCTGCTTGCAGAGCGGCAGAGAAGGCGTGCGAGGCCGCAGCACGCTTGGCAGAGAGGGAGGAAGCAGCGGACTACGAGATCATCAACAGTCGATTGGTATTGGTAAAAATAAAGGCCGAGAAAAAGTCAGCATGGAGGCGGTGCAAATCGGCTCTCAAGGCGGCCGAGAAGGCTCACAGAACTGAAGTGGGCTTGGCTGAAGACGAGCAAAAGGACGCACTTTCAAGGCCTCGACAGGATGTCTGTAATAACTGGGACGGCAGCGAGTCTCGGCTGGAACGCGTCCTTGATCGTATCACATCCTCTGGGCACGCGTCAATGGAAAGTATGGAAAGCATCAACAAGAGGATGGGTCGTGCTCAAACTCTATCGCTGAGCTGCCACGAATGCTCCTCAGAAGACGATATTGCTGAAATGATGGAAGAAGAGAAGCGGCTGTGTCAGGGCGTCCTAACTGACGTAAGACGCATGCAACTAGCTTCATCATCGGGCAAGACGCCACTCGCCTCTCGATCAAAGAAGGATGAAAAGACTATCCAGCGTGGCAAGGCGATTGCAGAAGCAAAACAAAAGCTAAGAATCCTAGGAAGGTACAAAAAGGATAGGAATGCAACTCGAGGGAGGTGCAAGAGGACTTCCAAGTCCAAGGGATGGAGCTCAAGATCAGGGGAAAAGGGAAGGGGAAGGAGGAGAAAGTCTTACCCCTCGCAAGGTCGAACTTGCTCACACGGTCCTTGCTGTGACTGCTGCTACTGTTTCTGTACCAGGCACCTAGAGGGCAACGATAGCGGACGAGAACTTGCATCGTCACCGCAGTTGGCTCTGGCTCAATCGTACTTTGCAAATGCAGCAATGCTGACAAAGGCGGGGCAGCGAATGCCTGACGCCTCCTCTTTGTGCTTCCTTTTTCTAGCTGTCTCCCTTATCTGCGGCAGCCTTTCTTCCCTGCCTAAAATGCTAGAAGGCAATAAAATGAAGGCCAATTCCACGAAGACTTTTTCAGCGCTGCCTTCTGCCACATCTATCACTCTCGAGGGCATCTGCATGGGCTTAATCTTTTTTGCAGCATTGCAATTGCCGTTGCTTTCTGATAAATCTCTCACTCTCGAGAGTACTACCTCTGATACCATCGCGGCTGTCAAGGCGAAGATTGAGGCTGAACGGACAGATGAGCATGATTCCACGACATTGGATGCAGTGTCATCTACAACAGACCTCGTCGATACCCTACCATCGCGTACAGATGCCCTGCTTGGGTCTACAACAGACGATCATAAACCGTGCATGGATTTGGATGTTTGGCTCAACGAAACTCTTGAGGAGTTGGACAAGGCGACGTCAAAAACTGATCATATTGTTTGCACCAGCAGGTGTGTAGACATTGTGGACGGGAGCAGATGCGTGGATGAGGGCGACGGCCCTGTCTTCACTGACGCAGAGAGAGAAGCTGGACAGAGTGCTTGCGTTGACGACGAAGATCTCGTTCCGCCCACTCCACTGAATGTTGACCCCTTCGACCCGATGCCGCCCTCTCTTCAAATGATGCTAAATGCATCAGTCTCTGAATACACGTCTGACATGCCAAGTGGAGTGCTGCTCGGGGGTGCTGGAAAAAAAGGTCTACCTCCCAAAGTAGGAGCAAAGAGAGATGGAACAGAAAAAGAGGATTCTGCAAGTAGTACGATGGAAAAGCGAAAAGAAGCTGAGCAAACTACTGAATCTTCCCGAGAAGAGCAGCAAGAGAGCATCCCTGCAGCGGCAGCCAAACCAGCCGGCAGCAATGAAGCAGAGGAGTCGAGAATCGGCTCGCCTCGAGGAGCCACCCATCTAAAACTGCCGGCTGCAAAAGAGATTGCCCTTCCAATGGAAGAGGAGATGGGAGAGATTCAAGGAGGAGCGAGATCATCTGGAAGGAAACTCACGCCATCTAGGAAGAAGCTTGAAAATCTGGAGATTGCACCGCCACTGGTGCTTCGGGGTGATGGGGGGAAACAAGGCCGAGCACCATTGAGTCTGGCGGCGATGCGAAAGAGGAAGGCAAGACAGACTCCAGAGAAGAAGGAGACAGTGAGCTCGAAGGAGCGAAAGAGAAGGTCAAGAGCACGCAAGACTGCTGAGAAAAAGGAGGAGGATAATCGCAAGAGGAGGGCGGCTCACTCAGCCAGGCCTCCTGAGAAAATGGAGGAGGATAATCGCAAGAGGAGGACGGCTCACTCAGCCAGGCCTCCTGAGAAAAAGGAGGAGGATAATCGCAAGAGGAGGACGGATCGCTCAGCCAGGCCTCCTGAGAAAAGGGAGGAGGATAATCGCAAGAGGAGGACGGCTCACTCAGCCAGGCCTCCTGAGAAAAGGGAGGAGGATAATCACAAGAGGCAAACAGCGCGCGGTACCAGATCTTCTAGAGCGAAAGAGGAGGAAAAGAAAAAGAGGAGAGACGCGTGGGCAGGCAGGGATCCTAAAGAGAAGGAGGATTACAATGAGAGTAGGAGGGTGCATCGTGAAGAGAGGACGCCCGAACAGGTCGAGACTGAAAATGCCAACGCTAAGGAAAGCATGAGAGGCTTGAGACGAGCGAGAGAAGCCGTGGAACTAGGTCAAGGTGCCTGGTTTGACACAACCAAGGTGTGGGAGATGCCTGGCAGAGATTTCCTCTTCAAGCACTTCCAAGACTATCCAGAACTGTCAGTGCAACTTTTTTATGCAAACAATGGAAGCTGGTGGGAAAGAGAGCTTCGAATGTTATTTGCTTACTTGCACCTGCACAACAAGCTCGTCTGCGAAAAGAGCGCTGAAAATGGAGCCAGTGGCGTGGCAGCTGAAAAGTTGTGTTGCCTTAGTATTCTTAATCGTGAGAGGCTTGAAGATCAAGTTTCGCTTTGTCGGGTGGTTCATGAGCACATAAATGAAAGTGACTGGCGATCAATTACTGATTTTCAGGAGACAAACAGGATCAATGGCTTGGAGATGGCTGTGCTGGAGTGGTTGGCAACCAAAGGCTTGGACTGTGGCAATGATTGCAAATTATTGAGAGAGAAGAGAAAGCCTACTCCAATTCTGGATTCGTGGGCCAGATCTCTGATTGGAATGCCATTGAAGGTGCCAGGCTATTGGTGGAAAAATTGTCCAAACAAACGAAAGAAATATGATTGTGTCGTTGAGGACGTGGACTACAAATGCAAGAAGGTGGCAGAGGATGAAGAAGATGACGTCTCAGAGAATGATGAAGGCGACAACGGCGACGAGCGGTACTTTATGATATACTGTGCGGAGGATGACGAGAGTTACCCCATGGAATACACGCACGTCAAGGAATATGCAGAACAGAAGGGCTGCAAGAGATTCGAGCTCCCCCTCGAGGCGTACCAAACTGCAACTGATGAAGCATTTGAGAAGCTCTGCATAGACTCTCTTGGGGATTTGGAGGCAAGCAATCACGCAAACCTCTCTAATTCAAAAATACACTACCAGAGCATCATGGAGGAGGCAAAGCGCATACTGAATTCTCAACGCGTCACACCTGAGAAGCAGCGAGAACTGGGGGGTGCATTCTTGAAGGCCCAGGGTCGTGGTGTATCATGGGGCGAGGTGACCCAATCAGAGGATTTAATGTCAGTCGATGCTCCTCTTTTGACTTGTGCTTCATGCGGCTTCCGAGTTGAAAACAATGGCAGGGATAGGGATTTAAAGTCTCTTTGCTGGTCAGAATTGGATGAAGATGAACGATCAAAGCATCTCGAAAGAATGGGCAAGCCACCCTTGCGTTTGCCAGTCAAGGACAAGGGTGGCGAGGATGATTTTAAGAAATTTGAACCCTGGAAAGCATATTCGAGGTGGCCTGCGAAGAAGCCTGATGAGTTAACAAAAGATACTTCCCTTCCAGATTGGATGTTCTGCAAGAATGATAATGGTGAGCTTGATCGAAGCAAGCCAAAATACTTTCATCTGCATCCCGAATTTGTTCAAGAGTGTACAGACGACAATGGCAGGAAGGACTTCAAAGTAAGACTCTGCAACAACTGCTGCGACTTTCAGCCAAGCGAAAAGACCAAAGCACCAATAAGATCTGTTGCAAGGGGGGTCGATTTTGGTAGTCCTTCAAGAGTTGGTCTTGTACCGCTGACTCCGCGCGAGCGCCAAATAATATCTCCAGTCCGGCACTACCAATGCGCTGTAAAAATTGAACCCAACACCGGCCGGCAGAGGGAGCACAGCCACTCTGCCATCAAAGGCCACTCGACTCTATTCGATCATGACAGCCCGCGAGTGGTCCAACAGATACTGAGCGAAGAAAACATCAATGATAGCATTGAAATTTACTTTGTTGGGCCGGATGGACAGTACGATCATTTGGCGAAGAAGGCCTTGGGTTCAGCACACGTTTCGGCTAGACCGTTCGCGATTTATCAATGGTTGTCTGTGTTGAGGGAGGTAAACCCAATATATTCTGAAAATGACCCATTGTCGATGCCTTTCCAGCAATTGGCTGAACGAATAGATAAATGCAACAAGGCTCTTGTCAAGGATGCATTGATAGTGACAGCAGACAAAAAGATTGCAAAAGAGACCGACATTGCTGGGGATGACATAAGAGAAGTCCGCGTAGCATCAGGCCGTGGAGAAGCGGCTTCTACTATGCTTGGTAATACTCCAGACTGCGTTGATAAGGTGAGCACTCATTGAAGTTGGCTCTACTGCCGGTCCTGTCTACTGCCCATCTACTCTGCCAGGTAGAGATGTCAGCTCGCCTCACAATTTGGCTGGCTACTACCTCATATTTTGCTCGCTACCAACTAACGCTGACCTCTTTGCTCACCAATGCCTTTTCCTAACTAACAAAATGATAGAGTGATTGCAACGAGGAAGATACTGACTTTCCAATGCATTACAGTTACCTGACGAGATCAAAAAAGACTGCAAACGATATGAGCACCGACGACACTCATGACTATCTTGATAGCGTTGCTCGCGAATTAGGAATCAACATCAGCGATGAGAAAAAAGCATACAATGAGTCAAAGGAAGCGACTCAAACGGAGTGGACGTCATACAGGGAGCAAGATCCATTCAATGAGTTTTCAGGTGGAGCTTCTGGCCGAAAGGACGAGGGATTGGTGAAGGCCTTTCCTGATGTCTTCTTTCTTGGGAAAGCATATGACAGCAACAGACCATCTCTAAATGAGGAGCAGGTACAGCATCTTTTGATGCAGTTCACAACCAATGCTGCTTCGTGCCGACCACTTTTGTTCTACCTGTTCGATCAGATGCAGAGGCATGGTTCGATAAAGGGCATGCACGCCAAGCAAGCCCAGAATAAGAGCGCGTTTGCAAAATTTGCCGAGGAGTACATGTCAGAGAGCTTTCAGGAAAAGTTGAAAGAGGCGGTGAAAGACCCACACGGGAAGATTGGAAAGGAAGTTATGAAAAAGATCGAGCCGATTCTTGCTGGTGGAGGGAAGCTAACGACGTATGGGGCACTCGCAAGAGCTGACACCGCAAAGAAGATCATGGCAATGAGACGCAGATACGGCTGCGCCGGAGCATTTCTTACCTTTGCTTGCGATGACGTCAATAATCCTACTTCACTTCGAATGACCATGAGTAGTTCAGATAACACTGACTTTCCGGCTGTTGTGTCTGGTGAGCACCACGAAGCGATGAAACATGGTTTCAAGTGCAGTTGTGGTGAGGGAAACATCTCAATCCCAGCCTCGTACAGTGCACGACTTCGAGCATTGGTCAACAACCCAGTAGGAGCGGCTTGTGTTTATAAAAAACTGGTGACCGACGTATTGTCAATACTTGTTGGTAAACGACCGGGTTTTGGCCAGAAGGCTGGGACCACCAGGACGACGGAATTTTCATCTTGGGAAGAAGAGTGTCTTGGGGCTATCGTTGGATCGCCATTGGCATACCTTGGTGTTACTGAGACCACTGGGGGCGGGTCTCTTCATTTCCATGTAGTTTTGTGGGGTGGATTATCGCCAGACATTCTTGAGTTGGTAGCGGACCTACCTGAACTTTGCAAGCATGTCGGATCTGTTTTAGATTCGACTTACAGCGCAACCCTGCCGAGGGAAGTCCATGTCAGTGATTTGGTAACCAAAGACCTCAAACAAAATTGCGACAGCTCACAAGCATTTAGAAAAAGAGATGCAGCAGCCAGGGCAATGCAAGTTCCTCCTGACCCAGTGGAAGCAAGAGATGACTTTCAGAATTTCACCTATTGCACAGTTTGTGAGCGCAACGTCCACGAGCACAGTCATACGTGCTACAAACCGCCAAACGGCTATCACGGGTGCAGGATGGTCAGGCCTGCCGGAGACTCCGATGGAACGATGGCAATAGAGTTATTTTGGTGTGAGGAGACAGGCAAACCGGAACAAAAGGAAATAGAAGCTGCTGGTTCAATGCCAGAGGACTCAAAATGTGACTTCTCCCCCCTCACATCTCCAGACGATCGAATTCTTTTGTGGGAACTTAATAGGCCCAAGTTGGAAGGTCTGTCTGCATTGGATCACAGTTTGGACGAAAACGAGGCAAAGGCCGACATCATCTCAAAACTGTCAGAGGCAATGTGGCCCATTACCCAGCCTGAACCTACTATGACATCTGAGTCTAAGGGCAATGCTACTGAGACACAATACAGTCCCCAAGAGGTTGACACATACACTTTCTTTGATGATCAAGACAGCCTGTTTCATGGCATGCTCAAAGGGTTGGTTATAGCAGGGATTCTACCTGCCTATGAAAAATCTGTGAAAGAGCTGAGGAAGGAGCTCATGGGTTGGTTGGAAAAGCACCCAGGCGATGACTTCCAGGGTAAGACTTTAGAGCAGCTTGCCCTCAAAAAGATGGAGCAGCAAAACTCCAGTCTATCGGCCTATGCCGAGAAGAACCAGCCAGGAAGCGAGCTGGAACTGTATTTGCTTTCAAAGGCAAAGGGGGTCAATGTGCATTTGTACACAGAGGATGCATCGTCAGGCATTTTCAGTTTCAAGGAAGTCCTCGAGGCAGGTGGAGGTGCTGAGACTGCGGCAGCTATTTATTTTGTCAAAAGGTCTGGGGAGGATTGCTACAAACTTTTCAGGCCCAAAAGGAATGCAAATATGAGAGAGCTCCAATCCCTCAGCCTCAAGCAGCTACTTGGTTTGTATGACAGGGTAGCGAAACATCTTGAGGATAGAAACGGATGGGTTGTGGAATACAACCCTCTTTTGACCTCGTTGCTTGGGTGCAACACAAACTTGGCCTTCCTTGGCTCAAAGGAGCAGAGCAAGCAGGCTTTGTTTTATATTGGTCCCTACATCAACAAAAATGGCGTGAAGATTATAGATGCCCTTCCTCTCTTGGCCCACGCCCAAAATCATGCGCTGCAATATCCAAGTTCTGCAGACGATGCTGGTACGAACAGTAGACTTGTGCAACACGTTATGACGCGGGTACTAAACAAGCTTAATTGTTTGATGGAAATTTCTGACACTCAAGCGGCTTTAGCTTTGCTCGGCATGGGCCCAACTGTTTGTTCTGACATATTCTCGTATTATGATTTGAGGTCGACAAAGAACTTTGTGCTTGATCAGTATTTTGGCAAGTGCCGTAGCCTTGATGACATGGGCATTCGTTTGGATGGGGTTGATGATGCTGAATCGCTCGGCGATGCTAATTCATACTCCTCAGTACCCAGTGACGATGATGAAGAAGAGACGCATAATAGTTGTGATGAAATGAGTGTGGAAGACAATAGTTGCAATGAAGAGGGCAGTCAGAATGGACGCATAATCGAAAACAGGTGAGTAATTGGATTTCACATTGTCGGGTGTTTAAGGAGGGAGAGAGGGCGGGCGGGTCTGGGCCCGGGTCACCCGGCTCAAGCTCAAACTCAACCTGCCTTCCTCTTCACCAATCTATCAGCCACGGTAGATTGTTTTAGCTATCTGTGCCACATATCGCTAACATATGTTGACTTGTGATACAACGGTGGCAGCATGCATTCATGCGTGGGCGCAGAGTACAGCACTTCTTCTAAAAGAGATGATGGATTTGAGAAGGACTTCTTTGACGATGAATCCAGTGATGAAGATACCATCGCAGAGCCTGTGCAATTCAAAGATTCGCCCATAGCTGTTCCATTGAATTATGTCACCGGTGAATATGGGCAGGGCAGACTCATCAAAACTCGCTCTCCCGATAGTTTGCACTCGATTCCATATCCAGTGTTTTATCGATACCGGGGAAAGGAGTTGAAAGGATTGAGCAGGTATGAGTACTACTCTCTCGTACAAGTGAAACGTCGAGAAAAGGAAAGCGACGCAGATAAAGGCAAGAACAGGCCAAAAACCAAGGAGTTACTTTTTGGGAAAGGCCTCAACGAAGCAATTGGAGGTGACGGCTCTGGCCGATGGTACCAGTACTTGAGATCAAAGCATTGCACTCCACAATTCTTCTCCAGTCCAGCCCGCCCCCCTGGAAGCAAACCATCAGATCCAGAGAAAGAAAAAGTGTGGAGAATGATGGCTGACAAATTTGCTTGCGACTACTTGATTATGTTTCGACCAGAAACCGAATTGTACGAGGAAGGTCAGAGCTGCAAATACGAGTACAATTGGGAGGCATTTGAGAATTTTATACTGGAACTAAAGATGAGCGGTACAAACATTGGTTGGTCCCGATTAGATCAGATTGAAAGAATGATGCACAGCTGGGGAGTCAATGAAGAGAAGAAGAATGTCTTGACCGAGTGGCGAGGCCGCAACCGAACTTTGTGGTCTGCGGGAGACAAAGAGCTGGCCAGCGCTGAATATGCTAAGTTCAAGAGAGGGAAGCTTGGCGATGAAGACGACAACGAAACTTACTACGATTACCACGGAGGACCAAGTGAAAAGTTAACACCGCACCAAACAAACATCGCTTCGAACATGATTTCCCACAGTAGGGAACTGCTGACGGAGTTGAACAAATTGCATGGTGCACCAAGAGATGAAGAGCGTGGTGCTGCACGAGGTCCTGCTGAGCCAGTCAGGACCATTAAATTCAACGAGGAGTTTGCTAAAAGCCTGCCGAAACTCCAGCCAGGAGATAACGATGATAATGACCCCAGCTCTGGTAGAGACGTGCCCGGTTCTGCAGAGGCCAAGGTTGATGCCTACTTAGAGGACGAAGATCTGTCCTCGGATAAGACTCCGGTGATCCAAGTCGTGCGCGAACACTACAGAGCCGTGTGCGATGGACGTTCCCAAGACGAGAGATACAATGCCCCGCTTTTACTAGTGTGTGGTGGTCCTGGAAATGGCAAGTCGAAACTGGTCGAAACTTTGGATGGTGTTGCATCGCTGATGGATGCGGGGACACAGGTGAAAACTGCCTTCCTTGGAGTAGCCGCTGTCAACATCGGAGGTTCTTCTCTGTGCTCGTTGTTTGACATTCCAACTGAACGGCGAAGTCGAAAGGACGGGCCTGATATAAAGAAGGTAATTCTGCCATGGTCCTACGAGAAGAAGAAAAGATTCATTAAAATGTACGACATTGAGAAGATGAGCTGCATAGTTGTGGATGAAATATCCACTTTGCACCCATACATGTTGGCCTATTTGAGCGCGAGGCTGATGGAGCTTCTTCCAGAAAGTGGCAAGGATTTTGGGGGCATTGCTGTCATACTTTGTGGCGATTTCGACCAGTTGCCACCTGTTGGTGGTGTAGGTAACTTGGCAGCAGCAACAATGAAGTATGAAGAGGCACTGAATGGATCAGACAGCAACATCACCCGCTGGGATCTAAACAAACATTGCATAAATGTTCACAACGAGGGTCTCAGGTTGTCTCAGAAGGCCACTTGCTTCCAGCTCACCCAGCAACATCGTTCAAAAGATCCTGCGCACACAGAAATCATAGATGAGATGAGAAGATCAGGCAAGGTCAACATGTTTGATCTGAAGCACAAATGCAAGCTTTTGCAGAAAGAAGACGTGGAAGGAGATGGTGACTTCCGCTTTGCGACGACCCTCGTCACTGGCAATGAAGAGAGGCACAAGATAAACAACTTGAAAGCAAAAGATTGGGTGTCTCATCGCAACACGTTTTTGGTGAGATGGCTGAGAAAGGTCAACTATCGTGATTGGAAGGGAAAGCCAAGTTCAAAGGAGAACATCAATCACGCAATGTCAAACAATGAGACTTTTTATGAGCTGTTCGTGCAAGGAGCACGAGGGTTTCTCAACCACAACATCAACACTGACATTGGTCTTGCAAATGGAACCGAGATAAAATACCATTCTATTTCCTTCGATGATCCAGACGATGAGAGAGATTACCGCAAACAAATGAAAAGCCGTTCTCCTGGCGAAATGATCACACTTCACCAGCCTCCAAGTGCTATCAATGTCGAGCTTTTTGCCGACTTCCCAGGAGACTCTGCGGTGCAAAAGAAGAAGAATGCAACAAAGAGACGAAATTGGCAACACGGCTCTCTCGCAAAAGATAGCCGCATTGTCATTCCAATATCAACCAAGTATGCCAGCTACAATGAATGGGAACAAACCTACGTTCCACCTGCCTACTCAACTTCTCGCAGCAAAAGCACGGGCTTGACAAGACGCAGCTGGTGTCCGATTTATAGTTTGTCCAAAGTTCCATTGAGAGATTACTTTTGCATCGAACCTGGGTTTTGCATAACTCTTCACAAGGCGCAAGGGAGAACAATACGAAGATTGGTTATCTCCATCTCTGACCATCCATATCACAAACTTAGGCACAAGTGGGAAGGACTTTATGTTGGTCTCTCTCGAGTGGAATACAACGAGCACATGCGGCTGCTCCTCAAGAGAGGTGACTGGGGGACAACAAAGTGTTTGCGAGCTCTGGAGAGGTGTAAGTATGGAGAGTGTTTTTTCAAGGGCTACGCTCGGCAGCCGAATCAGAATGGCATGAGATGGAACAGACAGTTGGCAATAGTGGCTGCCAAAGAGGCAAATTTATTTAAGGAAAACAAAACGGGAAAGGCAAAGAGGAGAGTGAAGAAACGCCAGGCTTAAATGCAAGTAGTAGTAGAGCAAAAGCATTAATGCAAATAGAAAGAGAGCTCTTGCGTGAGAGAAAAACCTTCGCAAAAAGAAACTACTCCTGCCCTCTTGGCGCTGGCAAAGAGCCAGGGGAATCTGCACCTGGCCCCCGGCAGGACTTGTTCTACGTGGCCGCGAAAATTATCGCAACACTGGAGTGATGC
>Ga0316197_10003404_pt1 | contig 11321 bp, 7 predicted proteins | sample OudBiesiAoxic_MG_FD_204939 | JGI IMG/M metagenome (GOLD analysis project Ga0316197, IMG submission 204939) | Coastal sediment microbial communities from Oude Bieten Haven, Netherlands - site A oxic | ecosystem: Environmental > Aquatic > Marine > Coastal > Sediment | place: Netherlands...
GTTTGGGTACGCCGGCGGCACGTGAATCTCATCACCCTGGTTCGGCGATGAGGTTCCGGTACGCCGGCGGCACGTGAATCTCATCACCCTGGTTCGGCGATGCGTCAGCGCAAGGGGATGCCGAGCGTTGCTTCGAGGTCGCCGATCGCTTGTTCGGCCGAGACCACCTTGATCGTGGTCATGCCCATCGCCTTGGCAGGCTTGAGGTTGATGCCGAGGTCGTCGAGGAACACGCACTCGGCGGGTTCCACGCCGACGAGTTCACACGCGATCTCGTAGAAGCGAGGTTCGGGCTTCCGGCACCCGACCTTGCTCGACTCCACCACGTGGTCGAACATCACCATCACGTCACCGACGTCCATGCGCTGCTCGCCACCGACGACGTTGTTCGTGAGGCAGGCGGTGCGGTAGCCGGCACGGATCACACGATCGAGCGCGGTGACCATCTCGGTCCGTACGTCGCCCGACAACAACCCGAGCACATCGGCGCCGGGCACCCGGTGGCCGAGACGTTCGGACTCGACGGCGAAGAGCTCGTCGAACTGCTCGGGCGTGATGTCGTTGCGTTCGAGCAGTGCCCACGCATTGGCATCGGGATTCGTCGCGTTGACGCTGCGGATGAAGTCGGCGGGGAGCTCGTTGGCGGCCTCGTATCGGTTGAACGCCTCGAAGGGACTGGAGAGGATCACGCCGCCGAAATCCCAGAGCACTGCTCGGATCATGGTGGGCGAGCCTACGATGGCAGGGCGGCGGCCCTCGGTATCCGTGCGACTCGATCGAGTCGTGCGATGCGTGCGGCCCGCCCCCAGCATTCAGGAAGAGTTTCAATGACATCACGCAACGGACCGGACCACGTCGTCGTCGACGGGTCCAACATCGCCACGGAGGGCCGCTCGCTGCCGAGTCTCGCCCAGCTCAACGAGGCGGTGATGAGTTTCATGGAGGAGTATCCCGATACCGCGATCACCGTCGTCGTCGACGCAACGTTCGGACATCGGATCGACAAGAAGGAACAGCCGGAGTTCGAAGAAGGCATCTCCAACAACGAGTTGGTGGCACCGCCGGCCGGCGCCGTCGGGCGCGGCGATGCGTTCGTGCTCGGCATCGCGCAGAAGGCCAAGGCCTCGATCCTCTCGAACGACTCGTTCCAGGAATTCCACGGTGACTACGAGTGGCTGTTCGACGAGGGGCGTCTCATCGGCGGCAAGCCCGTGCCCCATGTCGGTTGGGTGTTCGTCGATCGTGTCCCCGTCCGTGGCCCGGTGAGCCGAAAGGCCACTTCGGGATCGAAGGCGAAGGGCCGACGTGGTCAGAAGAAGGACGACGACACGCCGAAGACCGGCCGCGGCCGCGGCCGCGGCGCCCGCTCGGTGAGCGTCGAAGCGACCGGCCCGATGCCGGTGCCCACGTCGCCACCACCCGGGCGAGCGACCAAGGCGGCACGGCCGGCACCGGCCGACACGTCGAGCGTCGAGTCCGGCGCTCGTCGAGGAGCACCTCGCGGCGGCGACCCGGTGAACGACCTGCTGCCGTTCCTCGAGTTCGTCGAGCATCATCCGGTGGGCACGAGCATCAACGGCACCGTCGACTCGTACTCGTCGCACGGCGCCTACGTCACGATCGGCGATCAAGGCGTTCGCGGGTATGTGCCCCTCCGGTTGATGGCCGACCCGGCACCGACGAGCGCCCGCAAGGTGATGCGCATCGGTGAGTCGGTCACGCTCGTGGTCGTGAGCTATGCGCCCGAGCGCCGAAGCATCGACTGCTCGGTGCCGGACATGTCCAAGGCGGCGATCGCCGACGCCGAGCGCGAACGCGCCGAGTCCGGTGAGCCGATCGACGACGGCGACGTCACCGAGACCGTCGATGCACCGGCGCCGACGCGGGCCAGGACGAAGCGGTCGGCCGGCGAGAAGGCCGCGGCGAAGAAGCCGGCAGGGAAGAAGGCCGCCACGAAGAAGTCTGCGGCGAAGAAGGCGCCTGCCAAGAAGCCCGCGGCCAAGAAGGCTCCGGCCGAGAACGTTGCGGCCAAGAAGGCACCCGCGAAGAAGTCTGCGGCCAAGAAGGCGCCTGCCAAGAAGTCTGCGGCGAAGAAGGCGCCAGCGAAGAAGGCGCCGGCGAAGAAGTCTGCGGCGAAGAAGCCCGCAGCGAAGAAGGCGCCGGCGAAGAAGTCTGCGGCGAAGAAGCCCGCAGCGAAGAAGGCCCCCGCCAAGAAGTCTGCGGCGAAGAAGGCGCCCGCCAAGAAGGCCGCAGCGGCATCCGACGGGTCGAACGGGGGCTGACGTGCGGGTGGTGACGTGGAACGTCAACTCGCTCCGCGCCCGTCAGGAGCGCGTCGAGGCGTGGGTCACCGAGGTGCAACCCGACGTGTTGCTCCTGCAGGAGACCAAGCTCGCCGACGATGCGTTCCCCACGCTGGCGTTCGAAGCACTGGGATACACCTGTGCGCACTTCGGGCAGGGTCAGTGGAACGGCGTGGCGATCCTGTCGAAGGTGGGCCTCGACGACGTGGTCAGCAACTTCGCCGGCGACGTCGATCCCGATCCCGATGCCCGGATCATCACCGGCACGTGTGGAGGCGTTCGGGTGAGCAGCGTGTACGTCCCCAACGGCCGCTCGCTCGACGACGATCACTACACCTACAAGCTCTCGTGGCTCGATCGCCTCGTCGAGCACCTCGACGCCGACACCGATCCGTCGGTGCCGGTGATCGTCGGCGGCGACTACAACATCGCACCCGACGATCGCGACGTCCCCGACCCGGCGAAGCTGGCCGGGGCCACGCACGTGAGCGGCCCCGAGCGCGAACGGCTGGCGGCACTCGAAGCCTGGGGTCTGACCGACGTGTTCCGTCGGCAGCACGACGAGGATCGCGTGTACTCCTGGTGGGACTACCGGGGTGGCGATTTCCACCAGGGTCGCGGGATGAGGATCGACCTGCTGATGTGTTCGGCTCCGGTCGTCGAACGAGCGACGTGGACGGCGATCGACCGCAATGCCCGCAAGGGCAAGCAGCCGAGCGACCACGCTCCCGTGATCGTCGATCTCGCCGACTGAACGCGACAGCCGTCGACGGCTCAGGAACTGTCGACCGAGCGGAGGTGGTCACGCCGGGCGGAATCGCCGACGATCGCCAGCAGCTCCGGAGCCAGGCGGTGCGCCGTGATCGACCCGAACGAGGTGACGTCGGCGAGTTCGTCGGCCGTGGTCGGGCGTGCCCGGGCGATCGCTTCGAGATCTCGTGTGCTGCAGAGCTGGTCGGGCAGGATCCCGGCGCGACGAGCGGCGTCGGATCGCCAGTGACGGAGACGGTCGCGGAGCGGGTCGGCCGTCGCCGCACGCCTCCGCCGGGGTGGGGGAGCCGCCAGCGGTTCGTCGAGTTCGAGACCGGCGATGAACGGGCTGGGGGTCCGGGCGTACCCGTTGCGGCGTTCGGCGCGTGAGATCACGAGGTGATCGGTCGCCCTGGTGACCGCCACGTACAGCAACCGTCCCTCCTCTGCCTTGTCGGTGGCCGTCGTCGCCGACTTGTGCGGGACGAGGCTGCTCTCGACCCCCGACACGACCACGGTGTGCCACTCACGGCCCTTCGCTGCGTGGAACGACAGCAGGTCGACACCATCGGTCGAGGCATCATGGAATGGGTTCGTGGTCGCCACCCAGCCACGGAACCCCGCCCCGTCGCCCAACGTCTGCTCGCGGAGGAAGTCGAGCACCGCCGCAGCGACGCGTCGCTCGGGGTCGGCGTCGTCGGCTGCCGACGTCGCGGTGGCACGCGACGACCGGGTCGACGGTTGGGGCGGCGGCGTGTCGAGGATGTCGTGCGCCCAACCGCGCAGCTGGGACGCGGAACCGAGCGCCGATGCGGTGCGAACCGCCGCCTGCAACGGCGACCCCTTGGCGGTCGCCGACCGCCGAACCGGGAGTCCGACCGACCGCAGGGCGTCCTCGAACGCGCCGAGCTGATGATTCGTCCGGGCGAGGATGGCAACGTTGCCGCTCCGCACGAGGTTGGGGTCGAGCCGAACGATCAGCCGAGCCACGCGCATCGCCTCGTCGGCTTCGTCTGCCGCGTCGATCAGGTCGACGGCGGGCCCGTCGCCACGATTCGAGACGAGCACGTCGGGTTGGCCGGTCGTGGCGAGAACGTGCACCCCGGCTCGAACGATCTGCGGGGTGCACCGGTGGTTGACGGGCAAGCGCACGATCTCGATACCGGGGAAGCGGGTCTCGACCTCGACCAGCAGTGCCGGGTCGGCGCCGTTGAAGCCGTAGATCGCCTGTGCGGGGTCGCCGACGAGGAACAGATCGTCGCGTCCGTGGCGGAGCAGGTCGACCAGCTGATGCTGTAGCGGGTTCAGGTCCTGGGCCTCGTCGACCAGGACGTGCCGGAAGCGCCAGCGAACGGTGTCGGCGAAGTCGTTGTCGCGGCGCATGTCGCGAATCGTGTGTGCGAGCACGTCGTCGAAGTCGATCACGCCGCGCCGCCGCTTCAGCTGGTGGTAGTCGGCGTACACCGCGGCACATCGATCGACCCCGGGGGAGGGGCGTCGCTGTTGTCGCCGGCACGTCGCTGCGTAGTCGTCGGGGGCGACCCCGCGGGCCGACGCCCAGTCGATCTCGGCGACGAACGCCGCGAGTTCGCGCCGATCGGCCCCGGTCGTGCCCGCCGACAGCGCGTCGCCCACGAGGCGGCGGCGGTCGGACACCACGGTCAGGGGACGCCGGTCGGTGTCGAGCCACCGCTGTTTCAGGATCCCGAGCATCACCGAGTGGAACGTGCCGGCCTCGACGTGCTCGCGCAGCCCGAGTTGCAGCAGCCGTCGCCGGATCTCACCTGCCGCCTCGCGGGTGAACGTGAGTGCGAGCGTGTGCCGGGCGTCGGCCGATCCGATCGCGATGCGATGCGCGATGCGGCGAGTGAGTACCCGGGTCTTGCCCGACCCGGCGCCCGCGATCACGGCGACGAGCGACGACTCGGTGGTGACCGCCGCGCGCTGGTCGGCGTCGAGGTCGGCCAGCAGGGCGTCGGCGTCCACGTGCTCACTGTACGTGTCGACCGCCGTCACGAGGCTGGACGAACATGCGTTCGCCGCTAGGATGGCGCGATGTCCGAGACGGTGACACCCCCCGCAGCTCCGGACGCCGCGCTGCTCGACACGGTGCCGGCGAGCAACTACGCGGCACACGACGACGCACGTTTCACCGTGGTCGCCGACTACGAACCGTCGGGCGACCAGCCGAACGCCATCCGCGAACTCTGTGCCGGCATCGACGGCGGCGAGCGCTTCCAGACGCTGCTCGGTATCACCGGGTCGGGCAAGTCGGCCACGATCGCCTGGACGATCGAGCAGACCCAGCGCCCCACGCTGATCCTCGCCCCCAACAAGTCGCTCGCCGCGCAGCTGGCGCAGGAGATGCGCGAGTTCTTCCCCGACAACCGGGTCGAGTACTTCGTCAGCTACTACGACTACTACCAGCCCGAGGCGTACATCCCGTCGAGCGACACCTACATCGAGAAGGACAGCTCGATCAACGACGAGATCGACCGGCTGCGCCACTCGGCCACGGCGGCGCTGCTCACCCGGCGCGACGTGATCGTGGTGGCGTCGGTGTCGTGCATCTACGGCATGGGCAACCCCGACGAGTACCGGGGCAACCTGCTCGACCTCAGCGTGGGTGTCGACTACGACATGCGCAACATCCTGCGCCGCCTGGTCGACATGCAGTACGACCGCAACGACATGACGCTCGGCCGGGGCAACTTCCGGGTGCGCGGCGACACGATCGAAGTGCACCCGGCCTACGAGGAGTCGGTGCTGCGCATCGAGATGTTCGGTGACACGGTCGACCGCATCACCACCATCGATCCGCTCACCGGCGAGCAGCTCAGCGAGATGCAACGGGCCTACGTGTTCCCGGCGACGCACTACGTCACCGGGCCCGAACGGATGGCGAAGGCGATGGGCCGGATCGAGGTCGAGCTGCAGGAACGGCTGAAGTGGTTCGAGGAGAACGACAAGCTGCTCGAAGCGCAGCGTCTGCGGATGCGTACCCAGTACGACCTCGAGATGATGAGCGAGGTCGGCTACTGCAACGGCATCGAGAACTACTCGATGCACATCGACGGCCGAGAGTCGGGCGAGCCGCCGTTCACGCTGCTCGACTACTTCCCCGACGACTACCTGTTGGTGATCGACGAGAGTCACGTGGCGGTGCCGCAGCTGCACGGGCAGTTCGCCGGCGACCGGAGCCGCAAGGACATGCTGGTCGACCACGGGTTCCGGCTGCCCTCGGCTCGCGACAACCGCCCGCTCACGTTCGAAGAGGTGCTCGAGCGCGTCAACCAGTGCGTGTTCATGTCGGCCACTCCGAGCGACTACGAGCTGCGCGTGTCGACGAAGGTGGTCGAGCAGGTCGTGCGCCCGACCGGGCTGGTCGATCCGCACGTGGTCGTGAAACCCACGAAGGGGCAGATCGACGACCTGATGGAGATGGTCAACGAGCGCGTCACTCGCGGCGACAGGGTGCTGGTCACCACCCTCACCAAGAAGATGGCCGAGGATCTCACCGATTACCTGCTCGAGCAGGGGCTGCGGGTGCGGTACCTGCACTCCAACATCGACACCATCCAGCGCATCGAGATCCTGCGGGGGTTGCGCCTGGGCGACTTCGACGTACTCGTCGGCATCAACCTGCTGCGAGAGGGCCTCGACCTTCCGGAGGTGTCGTTGGTGTGCATCCTCGATGCCGACAAGGAGGGCTTCCTGCGATCGGAGACGTCGCTGATCCAGACGATGGGTCGTGCGGCCCGCAACGTCGACGGCCAGGTGGTGATGTACGCCGACCGCGTCACGCGGTCGATGGAGGCGGCGATCGGCGAGGTCGAACGCCGGCGCAAGCTGCAGCTCGCGTACAACGAAGAGCACGGGATCGACCCGCAGACCATTCGCAAGGCCGTCGGCGACATCCTGTCGCTGTTGCGGCCCGACGACACCGCACCGGTGCCGGGCAAGGACCGCCGCCGCCAGCGCGAGCGCGACAAGGTGCAACGCGACCTCAAGTCGCTGCCACAGCAGGAGCTGATGCGGCTGGTGCAGACCCTCGAGGCCGAGATGCACGAGGCATCGGCCGAGTTGAAGTTCGAGTACGCGGCCAAGTTGCGTGACGAGATCAACGACCTCCGTCGCGAGATCCGCGACGCCGAATAGTCGCCCGGCGCACGGTCGAGTGGAACACATGTTCGGCGCTAGGCTCCGATAGCGATGGCCGCCAGCACCTCCGCCGCCGCCTCCGTCGCGAGCACCGCCTCGCCGGCGAAGGCGAAGTCCGCGCCCCCCCGCAAGCGCAAGCGCACCTCCGACGATCCGCAGATCGTGGTGCGTGGGGCGCGCGAGCACAATCTCAAGAACGTCAATGTCGAGTTGCCGCGCGACAAGCTCATCGTGTTCACCGGCCTCTCGGGGTCCGGCAAGTCGAGCCTCGCGTTCGACACGATCTACGCCGAGGGGCAGCGCCGATACGTCGAGTCGTTGAGTTCGTATGCCCGCCAGTTCCTGGGGCAGATGGACAAGCCCGACGTCGACGTGATCGAGGGGCTGTCGCCGGCGATCTCGATCGACCAGAAGTCGGCGAGTCGCAACCCGCGCTCCACGGTGGGCACGATCACCGAGGTCTACGACTACCTGCGCCTGCTGTACGCGCGCATCGGGATACAGCACTGTCCGAACGACGGCACGAAGCTGCAACGGCAGACGCCGCAGCAGATCGTCGACCGCATCCTCGACATGGACGACGGCATCCGCTTCCAGGTGTTGGCGCCGGTGGTGCGCGGACGCAAGGGCGAGTACGACACGCTGCTGGAGGATCTCTCCGGACAGGGGTACGTGCGGGCGCGCATCGACGGCGAGACCGTCGACATCGACGAGTTCCTCAAGCGTGACGAGCGCCTCGCCAAGTACGAGAACCACAAGATCGAGATCGTCGTCGATCGGCTCGTGTTGAAAGAGGGCATCGAACGGCGCCTCACCGACTCGTTGGAGCAGGCGCTCGGTCTCGCCGACGGTGTCGCCGAGATCGAGGTGGTGCCCCGCGAGGGCGAGGGCCAGCCCGAGACGCTCACGTTCAGCCAGCATCTGGCGTGCCCGGTGTGTGGCACCAGCTATGACGAGCCGGCGCCGCGCAACTTCTCGTTCAACTCGCCGTACGGCGCGTGCGTCAGTTGCGACGGCTTGGGAACCACGTTCGAGGTCGATCCCGAGCTGATCATCCCCGATCCCGAGCTGGCGATCGGCGACGGGGCGATCGCCCCCTGGCGCAGTGCGCACACCCAGTACTTCACCCGGATGCTCGAATCGGTGGCCGAGGCGAACGACATCGATCTCGCCGCGCCGTGGGAGAAGCTCACGGCCAAGCAGCAGAAGGTCATCCTGCACGGCGTGACGGGCAAGATGACCGTGAAGTACAAGAACCGGTACGGACGTACGCGGTCGTACAGCACCGAATACGAGGGTGTGATCCCGTGGATCAAACGCCGCCACGAGGGCAGCGACAGCGACTGGGCGCGCGACCAGTACGAGGGGTACATGCGCGAAGTGGCGTGCACGGCGTGCGGTGGGGCGCGGCTCAAGCCGGCGACGTTGGCGGTCACCGTCGAGGGCAAGCACATCGCCGAGGTGTCCGACATGTCGATCGGCGAGTCGGCGAAGTTCCTCGCCGCGCTCGAGCTGTCCGAACGTGACCGGCTGATCGCCGAGCGCGTCACCAAGGAGATCAACGCACGACTCGGGTTCCTGCTCGACGTGGGTCTCGACTACCTGACGTTGTCGCGGGCAGCGGGCACGCTCGCTGGTGGTGAGGCGCAGCGCATCCGGTTGGCCTCGCAGATCGGGTCGGGGCTGGTCGGCACGCTGTACGTGCTCGACGAGCCATCGATCGGTCTGCATCAGCGCGACAACCGGCGGCTGATCGACACGCTCACCCGGCTACGCGATCTGGGCAACACGGTGATCGTGGTCGAGCACGACGAGGAGACGATCCGCGAGAGCGATTGGATCGTCGACATCGGCCCCGGTGCCGGTGAGCACGGTGGCGAGGTCGTCTACTCCGGCAAGGTGCCGGGGCTGCTCAAGGCGAAGAACTCGGTGACCGGGCAGTACCTGTCGGGCAAGAAGACCATTCCGGTGCCGCAGGATCGTCGACCGCAGGGCCTCGACCAGCTCCGCATCGAGGGTGCCCGCGAGCACAATCTGCAGAACATCACCGTCGACATCCCGCTCGGAAACTTCGTGGCGGTCACCGGCGTGTCGGGCTCCGGCAAGTCGACGCTCGTGCGCGACATCCTGCTGCCGGTGCTGATGCAGGGCATCTACAAGTCGAAGATGGCCGCCGGCAAGCACAAGCGGGTCAGCGGCGTCGACCTGCTCGACAAGGTGATCGACATGGACCAGTCGCCGATCGGTCGAACCCCCCGCTCCAACCCGGCGACCTACACCGGAGTGTTCGACAACATCCGCAAGCTCTTCGCGTCCACCAACGAGGCGAAGGTTCGTGGTTACATGCCGGGCCGGTTCAGCTTCAACGTGAAGGGCGGGCGGTGCGAGGCGTGTTCCGGCGACGGCACGTTGAAGATCGAGATGCACTTCCTGCCCGACGTGTACGTGCCGTGCGAGGTGTGCAAGGGCGCCCGGTACAACCGTGACACGCTCGACATCGAGTTCAAGGGCAAGAACATCGCCGACGTACTCGACATGCCGGTCGCCGAGGCGGTCGACTTCTTCGCCAACCAGCCGGGAATCTCCCGCTACATGCAGACGCTGGTCGATGTCGGCCTCGGGTACGTGCGCCTCGGGCAGTCGGCTCCGACGTTGTCGGGCGGCGAGGCGCAGCGCGTGAAGCTGTCCACCGAGCTGGCCAAGCGGTCCACCGGGCACACGATCTACCTGCTCGACGAGCCCACGACCGGATTGCATTTCGACGACGTTCGACGCCTGCTCACGGTGCTGCAGCGGCTGGTCGATCAGGGCAACACCGTGCTGGTGATCGAGCACAACCTCGACGTGATCAAGACCGCCGACTGGCTGATCGACCTGGGCCCGAACGGTGGCAGCGGCGGCGGCACGGTGGTGGGTGAGGGCCCGCCCGAGCACATCGCCACGCTCGATGCGTCGTACACCGGCCAGTTCCTCCGCGACGTCCTCTGACCGCCTCTCACCGTCGTTGACCGCCTCTCACCGTCGCTCACCGTCGCTCATCGTCGCTTGCGATGAGGTTCAGGGCCGCCCGCCGCGCCCCTTTCTCATCGCTCCGCACGGGTCCTCGCCGGTGATGCGATTCCGGCACCCTGGGCGCACCAGTACCTCATCGCTGTGGGGGGTGGTGGCGACGGCGACGTGAGCGATGGTCGGCGGCGATGTCGTCGATCGTGGCGTCGAACCGTGACTCGTATGCCTGTCGACCGATCCGCGTGACATCCCACCCATCGGCAACAGCTGCCGCATCACGGCGTCGGTCCGATGCGATGCCGTCGGTCTCCTCGTGGCGCGGGTGGAGGTCGATCTCGATGGCCCAGCGCAGGCAGGGGATCGCGAGGTCGAAACGGACCGGTCCGTATCCGGGCAGTGTCGTGCGGTATTGCCGCTCGAGCCCGCGGACCCCGGCGCGGCGCAGCGCTTCGGCCACTCGTACCTCCGGATGCGATTCGGCCGCGCCGCCAGGTGTGCGGTGAGCGAGTTGCGTCAGAAACGTGGTCGCCCAGCGTCGTTGTGGTGAGACGAGGTCGGCCGCCACGGCCTGCATCTCGGCGTCGGGGATGCTGCCATCGCGCATCGCTTGTTCGATCACCGACAGGAGGTCGACCGGGCTGAGCCAGCGTGCGAGGTCGAGAGCCGTTCGGGCGCGAGTCGTGACACGTATCCCATCGGGCCGGTGCACGACATCACAGGGCCGAACGGCGGAGGTTCGATACGGAACGACCCAGTCTGCTGCGACCGGGTGGCTCGCCGGCGGGGCCAGGATGTGGGTGCGCCGATCGTGAGGGAGACGGCGAAATCCCCACAGTCGGCCCGCGGTCGGTCCGGCGATCACCGCGCCCGCACGGGCCAGACAGACCGCGGCGCATCTCATGAGGTCGGTCGCAGCCACACTGGGCGAGCGGTACACCGTGTTGAGGACGTGCACGAGCGCTCCGTCGGCCGCGAGGCGTTTCAGCTGGTCGCGGGTGAGTCCGCAGGACAGCAACTGGTCGACCGATGCCACACCGTGCTGCACGGCGAGGAGTCGGTGGGCGTCGGGGGTGAGGTGTGCCATCGCAGCTCCTCGGG
>Ga0316197_10003405_pt1 | contig 11316 bp, 7 predicted proteins | sample OudBiesiAoxic_MG_FD_204939 | JGI IMG/M metagenome (GOLD analysis project Ga0316197, IMG submission 204939) | Coastal sediment microbial communities from Oude Bieten Haven, Netherlands - site A oxic | ecosystem: Environmental > Aquatic > Marine > Coastal > Sediment | place: Netherlands...
CGATCCCCACCGGATACAGGATCGGCTCATTGGAGGCACAAGCCCCGCTGCGGAGCGTGCCCCAGACGGCACCACCTTCTGCATTGATCCCGTGCAAGTCCTTCAAAGTGATGCGGTACCATCCCGATCTAGGGACCCGGGTGGCTGGCATGCGGCCATAGAACTGCAAGCGCATCGGGTAGGCGATCGCGAGCCCGGGTTCCGGGGTCTCGGGGCCACGGAAATTTCCACGGCCGGCGCCCGCCTTGCCGAGTTTTAGCGCCGGGATCGTTGCCGAGAATTTCTCATCGCCATCGACAGCGCGGGAGAATGCCGCGTCGAGCGCGAGGTCGGCGGCCTCCAGGTAACTCGCCAGGTTGAAATGGGATAACTGTTGCCCGGACGCCACGGTCTCGAACCCGTGGGTGCTCGGGTCTTCCGGGAGCAACTCTTCTAGCGGGATATCGATGCCGAGCAGATCATGCACGGTGTGTTCATACTCGCGGCGTGTCAGGCGCCGGACGTTGACCCGCCCCCTGGCCTCGCGATCTTCGCGATCGGCGGCGAGCAGTGGCGCGGCGATCGTTTTCAAAAACTGGAGCTGTGCATCGGCATCTGGGCGCGCCTTCTTCTTCGGCGGCATCTCGCCAGACTCGACCCGGTCATACACCCGCTCCCATAGCCGAAAATTGGCGGGGCGTTCCGGTTGGAACTCCAGCTCGTAGAGATTCAGGTCGCCTTTGCTCGTTTCATCGTCGTGGCAATCGAGGCAGTGCGCCTCGAGAAATGGCTCCAACTGCGCACGGATCGGCTCCCCGCTGGAGGGCAGGGGGAAGACCGCGACCATCAGGACGCTGGCAAACATCGGGAAATACCCTGAAAAACGGAGTCGGAGCATCGGTGGATCACCCGGAAGATCCCACCTGATGGGGACGATTTCCAGTGAAACCACGACGGCCGGGAGACCTTCGTTCTGGTCAGCGACCCATTCGGTACCTGTGCTGATGGTCCGCCAGAGCCTGGTTGACTCGCTACCTGAAAGTGGGTGGTTCCCGGGTCGTCATCCAGCATCCAGCCGAGACATCGCGACGAAAAATGAACTGGAACTCAATCCCTCCGCACGCCAATTCCTCCACGCTGCCTAGTGTTCCCCGATCAGCCACGCCAGCAAACTGGCGAACTTCTCAGCATCGATCACGGTGCCAAAGCTGGCTGGCATCAGCGAAGTCGAGATCGTCTCTCTGGAATCGATGTCGGAGAGCTTGAGCCTTTGGCTGTTGCCGAGCAGGTCGCGGACCAGGAGCGATTGCCCCTTTTCGCTGAGGATGAAGCCGCTGGCCTCGGTGCCATCTTTGAGTTTGAAGCGGGTGAGGTAGAAGTGGCTGTCGACATTGCGGTTCGGGTCGAGGATGTCCTCGCTGAGACGGGCGACGCCGCGGGCGCCGATGCCGTCGAGCTGCGGGCCGATGAGTCCACCCTTGCCACCGATCTGGTGGCAGGCGGCGCAGTTCTGGCTGAACACATCGGCACCGCTCTCTGTCTTGAGCGTCCCTGAGTCCTTGGCAGCCGTGAAGGTGGCGACCCTGTCGGCGATCAGCTGGTCGAGTTGCGCGCGCTGCTCTTCAGTGACGGGCGCCGGGACAGGCGCGGTGGCTTGTCTTGGCAGGTAGGGCTTGAGCTGGTCGCGCAGCGCGACCGGGGCGGTCAGTTTGAGCATCTCGGCGAGCTTGCTGAGATGCTCATCGAGGCTGCTGGCACGCTGGAAGGAATCGGTGCTGATCGCGTCGGTGCCACCGATGCGGGTGATGCCTAGCCACGCGTAGGCATTGCCAGTGTCGCCGTCGGTGATCTGCAGGCGGACCGGCTTCCCCTGCTGTCCCGCGCCGATCTCCCAGGTGATCGGCTCAGCGATGTCGCTGCGCGGTGGGTAGGCGCGTTGGATCTCTGCCCCGCCGGCGTTGATTAGACTGACGAAGTTCTTCTCATGCGGGTCCTGATCCGGGGAGCCGCGATGACCGACCAGCCAAAATGTTAGGGTGGCTGGGGCGGGGAACGCCTCTGACTGCAACACGCCGGTGCGCTGTTCGACTTCGCCCTCGCCGATGCGCAGGCTGGAGAGGACACTCGCCTCGCGGCCGTCGGCGCACTGGCGTGTCTGGTGGGTCCACGGGAACTCGCTCTTGGGATGATCGGGGTGGGGGAAGGCTCTCCATGCGCTCGGGCTGGCTGCCCGCTTCTGTTGCAGCAGTTCGCTGGCGAGCGCCTGCGCCCAGGCGAGGAGATCCGGGTTGGGATCCAGCTGGCCACGCTCGTCGAGACCAGCCTGAAGGGCGTCGAGTTGTGCCAGTTGTTCATCCGCCGTGCCATTGGCGCGCAGTTTGGAGACGAGATCGCGGATTGTTCCAGGCGTGCCGTGCCGGGCGATGTGGCTGAGGTGATTGGCCCTCTCGGGCGAGTTCGCAAGCAGGGTGGCCGCGGCGGCCGTCGGGATGGCGGGCGCGACGCCCATCAGGTGGGGGAGGAGGCAAAGATCGAGCGCCTCGGCTTCTAGCGCCTCGGCATCTAGCGCAGCTGGGAAAGCCACTAGATGCGCGCGGACGGCCATGCGGAGGACGTGCGTGAGATGGGTGTCCTCATTGGGGGTGCTGTCCAGTGCCGTCAGCAGCGGCGTGAGGGCGCGCTGGTTGGGCTCCAACTGCAGCTGCTGCGCCGCCCGCCTGACCGTGAATGGGTCCGCATCGCCGAGGGCTGCGATCGGCTCATCGAGCTTTCCCGGTGCGACAATCTCGCCGGGCGTGTGGGTGTTCCCCTTGCGCGTGATCTTCCAGATCCGCCCGCGTTCCCGATCGCGGCCAGGATGGGTGAGTGGGACCTCGTAGTGTCCGATGATGCGGTTGTAGAAATCGGCGACGTAGAGGGCGCCGTCGTTGCCGTGGTGGAGATCGACCGGGCGGAACCAGAGGTCATCGCTGATGACGAAGTCGTCCTGCTCGACCGCTACCGGCGTCGTGCCGCGGAACTCGATCTTGTCGTGGTTGATGCGCGAGGTGACCGGGTTGCCAATCAGCAGGTGGTCATTCCAATCGCTTCCCCACTGGCCCCGGTCGATGTAAGTGATGCCGCAGATGCCGGTCGAGCCGTGCGTATGCTCGATCATCACGGGCGCGAAGCCGAGCCCGTCGTGCGGCTTGCCGAAGCTCGGGTAGACCCCGCCCTGCAGGAGCTGGTAGACCGGGGAGCTGTGGCAGTCGGCGCTATAGAGGTTGCCGCGCCGATCGAAACAGAGGCCGAAGGGGTTGACCTGGCCGCGCGACCAGACTTCGACCGTCGAGCCGTCCGGCTTGAAGCGGAACACGTTGCCCGAGTGGAGTGAGATCTCGGTGCCGTCCTTCGCCCTGAGGGTGCTGGTGTTGTTGAAGCCGTGGGTCGCGTAGACCCAGCCGTCGTCGCCCATGCGGAAGCTCGAGCACATGCCGTGGGTATCGCGCTCGTATCCGAGCGGCCCGAACAAGACTTCGCGGTGGTCGGCCTTGCCATCACCGGTGGTGTCGGCGAAGTACCAGATGTTCGGGATGCTCCAGGCGATGCAGCCATCGCGGTGTTCGGGCTTGTGCCATGGCAGCACCCCGGTTGGGATGTTGAGGCCGTCGGCGAAGTCGCTGACCTTGTCGGCGCGGCCGTCGCCGTCGGTATCCTCGAGGATCTTGATGGCGTCGCGGCTCCCATTCACCCTTGTGCCCTGCGGGTCTGACCAGCGTTCTTTCTTCGCAGCGTATGGATACTCGACGGTCGATGAGACCCACAGGCGGCCTTTCGCATCCAGGGCGAGGTTGATCGGTTTGTTGATCTGGGGCTCCGCGGCGAACAGTTGGATCTCGAATCCATCGGGGACGTGGAGTGCGGCGAGTTCGTCCTGCGCCGATCTCGGTCCGCTGCTGCGGACGAGCGATTCATCTGCCGCGCCTGCGGTCAAGGCGAGGGCTAGACCGAGGAGATGGAGGGTTGGAGCTGAGGGCAAACGCATCCACTAGGCTTGCTTTTCTGTTCCGGAATTGCAAGCCTTGTAGGCATGACTGCCAACCAGGTTCTCAAAGAGCTGCAAGCGATGGGCAACGAGTCCACGAAAAAAATGTTGATGAAGAACCACGGGATCAAGGAACCGTGTTTCGGGGTGAAGATCGGCGACATGAAATCGATTGTGAAACGGGTGAAGGTCGATCACCAGCTGGCGCTCGATCTCTATGCGACCGGGAACTATGACGCCATGTATATGGCGGGGCTGATCGCAGATGACGACAAGATGAGCAAACGGGATCTGCAGAGCTGGGTGTCGAAAGCCTACGGGGGTTCCCTACCAGGGTCGACCGTGGCAGGCGTCGCAGCCGGTGGGCGCTACGGTTGGGACCTGGGGTTGAAATGGATCGAGTCAGCGAAGCCGATGGTGGCAGCCGCTGGGTGGGCGACGCTGGCCGGCGTGGTCGCGCTCAAGGATGATTCCGAGCTCGAGCTGGCGGCGGTGAAGAAGCTGGTGGCGCGCGTTGGGAGGGAGATCCAATCCGCCCCGGACGCGGTGAGGTACCAGATGAACGGTTTTCTGATCTCGGTGGGATGCTACATCGCAGCGCTCAAAGAGCTGGCGATCAAGACCGGGGAGAAGATCGGGCCAGTGACCGCTGACCTCGGAAACAACTCGTGCCAGATCCCATTTGCACCAGACTACATACGCAAGGTCGAGGATCGAGGCGCCATCGGCAAGAAGCGCAAGACCATGAAGTGCTGAACTGCCCGAGCTCATTGCGGGTGTCGCGCGGTGCGAGAGACGGACGAGAATCCTTTCATCTTTGGCGACATGGGTCTACCATCAGCTGCCCCAGCCATGCAACAGAATGAATTTTCGCCACTAGCACTCTCACGCGGGATCTTTATCTTCGCTCTGATGGGTGTGCTCGCGTCCTGCGGTACGCCCCAACCTGGCAAACCATTCGTCGATTCGACAGCGCCGACCGCGATGGATCCAGAGGCTGGTTACTCCTACTGGGGCGACGATGGGGGTTCTGGGCGCCTGCGGGTGACCATCGACCTGAGCGAGCAGACCGCCTATATCTTTCGGGGTGACAAGAAGGTCGCTCGTTCCCGGGTCGCGACTGGCTTGCCGGGTCATAGCACGCCACGTGGATCATTCACAATTATCGAAAAGTCACGCAACAAGCGTTCGAACCTGTATGGGGTGATCGTGGATTCCCAGGGTGGTGTCGTGATATCGGATGCCGATTCGCGCCGTGATCCCGTGCCGGCTGGTGGGCGCTTCGAGGGTGCGAGCATGCCCTACTGGATGCGCTTGACCCCAGGCGGCATCGGGATGCATCACGGCCCCATCCCGCGCCCCGGGAGCCGGGCATCCCACGGCTGCATCCGCCTGCCGCAGGAGATGGCCGAAAGGCTCTTCAACGAGGCACCTCTCGGGACGCCGGTAAAGATCGTCGAGTAGTCGGTCTATCTGAATTGACTTCCAGCAGGTCGTTCATACCGAGCAAGAAGATGAGCGCGGGTTCCTTGTCTTAGGGGTTGAGCTTGTCGTTGCCGCGGCTGTCGTAGAGCGGATGCGAGAGGATCTCCCCGGACTCGGCCGAGAGCTTCTGGATGTAGTTCGGCCCGCGTGACTTGCTGTAGAATCAGTGCCAGCCCTCGTTGCCTTCAGCGTCTCGCGGCTGAAAACGCTGCTACCGTCTTACGGGGCACCGACCCAGTCGACCAGTTTCACCAAGCCGTAACTCATGCCCAGAATAGACGGAATCTTCTTCCTATCTAGCGACGGCTATAGATAATGATTCCATCTAATTGGAAGAACGGAATCACGAGATGAGCAGTCAAGCTTTGCCAAACTCTCTGCAGGGGGATCCAATCGATGGATACATCAAGCGCGTCAGCTTCGCGGAGGGGGAGAGGATTTTCAAGGAATGCGCCGCAGGCAAATCGATCGACAATGGCTTGATCTGCGGGGCCGGGCACAAACTGATAGAGCCGGACGCCATCGCTGTGCCCGCCAGCCGGATCATCGCCGACTCGCGGGGGGTGGTCGGCCTGACGACCGCGCTATCGCCGTCGCTCACCCTCGGCTGCGGATACTTCGGTGTGACCTCGACCACCAACAAGGTGACTTTTACCCACCTGACAAACGTCAGATGTCTGGCGGAATTCGTCCCGCCCAGCACCGGCGTCTAGTTCCTATCATGCAATTCGACAGCCTGCTTCAACGAGTATTAGAGTTTGGCGCCGACAAGCTCAGCATCGGGCGGGGCGAGATCTTGTTCCGCCAGGGCGATCCGGGCGACGACATGTTCCTCGTGCTGAGCGGGAGATTGCGCGTCGTCCGCGATCTGGGTGGGGGCGCCGAGCGGGTGGTCGGGGAGGTCGGGCGCGGCGAGCCGGTCGGTGAGACGGCGGTGCTCGGAGAGTGCGAGCGCGGGGCGACGGTGATCGCGATCCGCCGGACCGAGCTGGTGCGGATCTCTGCGGAAGCGTTCCAGTTCCTGCGCAACGAATCTCCCGGCGATCTGGTCGATCTGATCCGCATCACTGCCCTGCGCCTCAAGCGCAGCTACGAATCCGGCTCGCCCGACCCGCTGCCTTCCTGTATCGCAGTCGTGCCGACCAACGGGGCGGCGCCGCTGGACGAATACTGCGCCCGCTTCGTTGAGGTGCTTCGGGTATCAGGTCGCGATTGCGTGCACCTCCGCTCCTCCGACCTCCCCGCCGAACTGGCTGGAGGGCAAGGTGATGGTCATGCGCTCGCCGGCTGGTTGAACGAGCAGGAGGCCTCCGCAGAGACCGTCGTCCTGCAGCCGGACGGCGAGCTCACCGATTGGTCCAGGCGCTGTCTGCGTCAGGCCGATCTGGTGCTACTGTTAGGACAGGTGGGGAGCGATCCGACCCCCGGGCCACTGGAGGCCGCCCTGGAGGGGGCATCGGAACCGGTCGCCCGTCCGCGTATCGATCTCATCCTATTACAGGAGTCAGAACCATACGTGGGGACGGAGGCCTGGCTCGCACCGCGCTCGGTGCACCGCCACTACCACGTGCGTCCAGATTCTTTGGAGGATCGGGCACGCCTCCGGCGCCTGCTGGTCGGGGAGGACACCAATCTCGTGCTCGGCGGCGGTGGCGCCCGGGGCTTGACGCACATCGGTGCCTTGCGCGCCTTTGAAGAGCTCGGGTTGCCGATCGACCGTGTCGGTGGCACGAGTATCGGTGCGGTGATAGGTGCTTGGGTTGCGAGGGGGGCCGACTGGCGCACGATCGCCGAGGAGCTGCGCGCCCACTTTGTCGATGGTGGCTCGATGCGCAGCCTGACTTTGCCAGCGATCTCGATCGATACCGGCAAGCGCTATATAGGAGCCTTGGAGAAGATGTTTGGCGACGCGCAGATCGAGGATCTGCCGATCAACTATTTCTGCGTGAGCTGCAACCTGAGCCGGGCGAGAGTGATCGCCCATCGCAGTGGATTGCTGGCTGATTGGGTTGGCGCGAGCATCTCTGTGCCGGGCGTCGCGCCCCCCTACGTCCTCGGTGGCGACCTGCTGGTGGATGGCGGCGTCTTGAACAACCTGCCGCTCGACATCGCCGGGCGTGATGGCAGTGGGCGGCTGATTGGTGTGGATGTTAGTTCGGATATCGATCTGACCCTGCCGCCGGACTACAACGGGCGGCCAGGGGCCTGGGAGGTCTTGCGCAGCTGGCTGCCGACTAGCGGCGGCGACAAGAAGTTGCCCGGGATGCTGGCGGTTCTCAGCCGGGTCAGCATGCTGAGTAGCACTAGCAATGTCGAGCGCAGCCGGCACCAGGCGGACCTGCTGATCCGTATGCCGGTGAACGGATTCAAGATGTTCGACTGGGAATGCATCGACGAGCTGATCGAGCTCGGCTACCAGACTGCGTTGGATCATCTGAGGCCCTTCTTGGACGGGGGATCCTCAGGTGAGTGACGGTGGCGCTGGGGAGGAGCTGCTCGGAGATCAGACCGCCCCGTAGGCGAGCATGGCATTGGCCACCTTGATGAAGCCGGCGATGTTCGCGCCGCGCACGTAGTTGACGCCGCCATTGGTCTCGCCGTGCTCTAGGCACTGGGCATGGATCTCGCGCATGATCGTCTGCAGCCGGTCATCGACCTCCTCCCTGCTCCACGAGAGGCGCAGCGCATTCTGGCTCTGTTCGAGCCCAGAGACGGCGACGCCTCCCGCGTTGGCCGCCTTCGCTGGTGCGAACAGGACGCCGGCTCCGACGAAGGCGTGGATCCCGTCCAGCGAAGTCGGCATGTTCGCCCCCTCGGCGACCGCTTGCACACCGTTCTCGATCAGGGTGCGGGCCTCACCCTCGTCGAGTTCGTTCTGGGTCGCAGATGGGAAGGCGATCTGCACCGGGACCGACCACGGGCGCTCGCCCGCGTGAAAGCTCGCCGACGGGTAGTTCTCGACATACTCGCTGATCCGCCCGCGGTTCACCTCTTTGAGTTCCTTGAGGAAGGCGAGCTTCTCGGCGTCGATCCCGTCCGGGTCGTGGATGAAGCCGGACGAGTCGGAGGCGGTGACCACCTTGCCGCCGAGCTCGGTCGCTTTCTCAATCGTGTAGATCGCCACATTGCCCGATCCGGAGACAGCGACCGTCTTGCCTTCTATCGAGTCTCCGCGGTGCTGTAGCATGTTCTCGCAGAAATAGACGCTGCCGTAGCCGGTCGCCTCTTTGCGCCCGGCGCTGCCGCCGAACTCCAGCCCCTTGCCGGTCAGGGTACCGACGAAGCGGTTCGAGAGCCGTTTGTACTGGCCGAACAGGTAGGAGATCTCACGCGAGCCGACTCCGATGTCGCCGGCTGGCACGTCGGTGTCTTCGCCAATGTGCCGCGCCAGCTCGGTCATCATCGAGTGGCAGAAGCGCATCACCTCGCGGTCGCTCTTCCCTTTCGGATTGAAGTTCGAGCCCCCCTTGGCGCCGCCCATCGGAAGGCCGGTCAGGCTGTTCTTGAAGGTCTGCTCGAAGCCGAGGAATTTGAGCACGCTCTGCGTGACGGATGGGTGGAAACGCAGGCCGCCTTTGTATGGGCCGATCGAATTGTTGAACTGCACGCGCCAGGCCCTGTTTGCCCGGAAGCCGCCGTCGTCCGCTTCCCAGGTCACTCGGAAGATGATGATTCGGTCCGGCTCGGTCATGCGTTCGAGGATCTGGGCGTCCTTGTACTTCGTGTGGTCGAGCACGTAGGGCATCACCGCCTCGACGAATTCTTGGACTGCCTGGTGGAACTCGATCTCGTAGGGGTTGCGCTTCTTCAGCCCGTGCATGAAGTGCGCGACCTCGTTATTCACCGCCTCTGAATCTTTCATGGTGTTGGTCCTCTCTCGGTTCTTCTGATGCACCCGGTCGCGCGCCAGCGAGATCCAGGATGCGATGCGAATCCACCACCCCCGTCACCCGAGGAGAGATGAGCGCTGGCGAGAGCTCTTCCCGTTGTCCCAGCCGGGTTGAGAATATCGGGCACACCCGGGATGCGCCAGCCCAATCCATCACCTCACGCAGAAAAAGTCGGGTCGGGCAGGATCTCTGAATCTAGCCCAGATCCATTGGATTCTGAGACCGTCGGCTCCTCCAGCCTGGCGAGGGGTGCCGACCCCGGAAATCCTGAGTTCGAATCTCCCGGTCTGCCTGAATCGTCTACTTCATCTTCTCGCGGGCGGTCTCCTCTGATACGATCATGGGCGTTGCAAATTTGAGCGGGTAGGCTGCGCCTGAAATCAAGCCGATGTATTCCCGCTTGCTGTCCTCGGGTGGCTTTTCGAAATCCGGATCGATGAGTCTGAGCGACTGTTCTCCCCCCTCTCGCGCCTCGAAAGTAACGTGGGTGGCTTTCCCGTCCTCATCGAGGTGGCGATAGATCAACATGTGGGTGCGCCCCCCAAAGTTCATCCGGAGCTGCAATGCCCCGCTCAATTTGCCGCTACGATCTCCGCCTGCAAAGATCATCACCCGGCGATGGTATTCGGCGACCATCGGGTGGGCTTGCCTGAACTGCATCATGACTGAATATCCGTCGCCCAGGGCAACGGCGGCGCAGGGTTTCCAGAACTCCTCTCTGAGGGCTTGGTCAGGGTCGGAGATACTAAGCTTTTTCTGCTCCATGCCGTCCTTGTACTCTTGGTCGCTCAATTGCCCCTTCTGATTCGCAAATAGCTCTTCCAGTTTGCTGTCCTCATCGGCGCAGGCGGAGCCCAGGGAGGCGCCGATCGCCACTAGGGTGAACCATCGAGAGATGGTGTTTGATCTGATTCTCTTCTTTTTCATCGGTGATCCAATGTGGGAGATGGTTGATTGTCTCATTCGGAAGAATCTCTCCCTAGATTGTGAAAGTCCTGTGAAGGCAGGAAGAAAGTTTGACGAGTTTATCTGGCGAGATGCCGGAGGCGTGCGGGTCGCAAGGGAGTCCATCGGCGCCTGCACGCAGCTTGTCAACGGAGGCTCCCCTCATCCGTAGAAAGCGCCTCTTCGCCTAGGTGTTCCTATCCCCAGCTGCCGCCCTGCTCTTCTTTAGATTTCTCAGGACGGCTACTAGCTGTTTGCAATCCGACTCAAAATCTGGATCCGTGCGCATGCGGATCGCATTCCGGTAGGCAAGGAACGATAGGGAATCTGGAAGAGACTTCGCTTCGGGCATCGGCGTCCTCATCAATAGCACCGGAAGGACCGGTTTGCCTAGCCGATTGGCAATCTCCAGCTCGATCCGCACAAAGTCTTCCTCATTGTCGAGGCGGCGTGTCCCCTCCACGTTCGTGCCGCCATCCCAATCTTCACCGATCACCGCCACGACGACATCGCTCCCCGCAATCCCCGTCTCGATCTCGCGTCGAAAGTCACGGCCATCTCCGAATGTATTCTTGTCGAGAATGACCCGCGATCTGCCGAACTCGCGATGGAGGTGGTCGTAGATACGACCGACGAAGATCTCCGAATCCACCCTGCGATAGGAGAGAAAAACGATCGGCAAGGCCCGGCGCCGGAGCAGGATAGCGAGCAGGTACAGTGCGACTAGGGCACTCACGGCCGCAACGAGCCATCTCCAATCGACCCCATCGGATGGTGCGTCGAGGGGCGTGTCTGCTTGTACCTGCACCAACCGTCTAACGCCGCCCGATGTGGCCAGCAGAAATCGATCCTGGTGCCAGGCTACGTCAAAGACTTCCTCTTCGGAGGGTGTGAATGACGAGGTGAAGCCTTCCTTGGCTTCGCCAATGACGATCACTCCGGCATCGGTGCAGAAGAAGTGCTGGCCAGAGATCTTGCGGGCGGAATGACAAC
>Ga0316197_10003406_pt1 | contig 11307 bp, 9 predicted proteins | sample OudBiesiAoxic_MG_FD_204939 | JGI IMG/M metagenome (GOLD analysis project Ga0316197, IMG submission 204939) | Coastal sediment microbial communities from Oude Bieten Haven, Netherlands - site A oxic | ecosystem: Environmental > Aquatic > Marine > Coastal > Sediment | place: Netherlands...
CGGGCTACTGCTGGTCTTTCCCGTACTGGCCCTGGTCCTGCCATTGCTGGAAGCATCGGCCCGGCCGGCGCTGATCTTGCTGGCGATACTCTATGTCGTGGATCAGGTGCGTGACCTGCTCGATGCAGCACCCCTGGTGGCACGCCTGATCTTTATCCTGGAGATGATCGTGGCGATCGGCATTATCATCTGGGTGATTCGTTCGAAATCATGGCAAGGTGATGCCAAATCAGAACAGGCGGGTCGTTGGCAGAACATCATTCGATTCGGGCTCAATGCCGCGCTGCTGCTTCTTGTTGTCGCAACACTCACGGCCATTTCAGGTTACGTACGCCTTGCGGTACTTGTAGGATCCGGGGTTCTGAACAGCCTCTATCTGGCGCTGCTGCTGGCCGCGCTCGAACGTACCGCCGATTCAGTCTTCAGGCTTGCATTGCATAGCCGTGCCGCCCAGGCGTTGAATATGATAAGGGTGCGAACCGCGCTGTTAAGCCGGCGTCTTGGCATTGTATTCAGAATAGTCGTTGTGGTTGCCTGGGTACTGGTGACTCTTGATCTTTTTGCACTACAGGACCATGTCCTCGGGGTTATCAAGGGAATCTTCCTTGCCGAGTTTCGTGCAGGTGCCGTTACCATTTCGCTTGCGGACGTGCTGGCTTTTGGTATAACGATCACCGCGGCAATCCTGCTTGCACGATTTATCGTGCTGGTGCTGGATGAAGACGTATATCCACGGGTTGAACTGGGTCGCGGCGTATCTTTTGCAATTTCGTCAGTTATCAAGTACGGAATTATCGTCGTCGGATTTCTGGTGGCAGTAAGTGCAATGGGCATCGGGATGGATCGAATTACGATCCTGCTGGGTGCATTCGGCGTGGGTCTCGGTTTTGGCCTGCAGACCATCGTCAACAACTTTGTCTCCGGTATGATTCTGATTTTCGAGCGGCCTGTACAAATCGGCGATTCGGTAGAGATTGGTTCTGTCAAGGGCAAGATAACCAGGATTGGTATTCGGTCGAGTACGGTACGCAGTTTCGAGGGTGCAGACATCACGGTACCAAACGGAACAATGCTCTCGGACGCGCTGACTAACTGGACCCTGACAGATCGAAACCGCCGCATCGAGATAACAGTCGGCGTCGCCTACGGGACGGATCCGGATACGGTTGTTGAGGCATTACACAGCGCGCTGGACGGGCAAGAGGGGCTGCTTCAGGAACCCGCGCCCCAGGTGGTGTTCGATGGATTCGGTGATAACAGCCTTGATTTTATCCTGCGTGCCTGGGTGTCGGACAATGATCAGTATGTACCGATTCGAAGCAGTGTTGCACTGGCCACGAACCGCGAACTGAAAGCACGTGGCATAGAGATCCCCTTTCCTCAGCGTGATATTCACCTCCGTTCAATATCGCCGGATGCCCGGATTCAAGGTATTACCTGAAATAGTACTGGCAATATTGATCGTTGGGTACGTTATTTATCGATTGACAATGTGCAGATGTACACGCCCGATACCGATCATGAATCACGGTACAAGTGTGGGTGAAAACCACGGTTTGTAACTGCTCTCCGGGATCCGGACAGCGCAGTTGAAGTTGATATCGGTACTGACGTCCCTGTGATCATCAGCATGAGGAGTATTGATGAACGACAAAAAAATATTGACACAACTGAACGGGTTCGACACTTCCTGGCACGGGCCTACACGCGGTCAATGCTTCCTTACCTGGCAATAGGGCTGCTGCTGATCGAGGTCTACTTCGGGTACGCCGGCAGGTACGCAGCCCGGTTGGCCGGCAGTGATGTGCACACGACCCACCTGCACGACCTGGTAATCTTTGGCGGACTCGTGGTCTGTGTTGTCGTAATGGTTCTGGTGTCGAGAATGGCCCGCAAGACCCTCACGCGTGCCGTGGCTGAAACTGAAACCGATAACGCGCAGTCCGAGTACGACAGCCATACTGCCTGATCCTGGAATTCACCATCAGTGAGGTTCTGGCTCAGTCCTGCGGGAGCGCCGTCCCTATAATGAGACTTCTTGCGGTAATCGGGTTTACTGTTGGCATTCTGCTTCGTGCTAACCTCGCCGTAGCCACCCGGCACAACGGGACCGCCGGGGCCACGCTTTAGGGATGATGACGCTGAAAATGCGCTTCATGAATTAGCCATGGGGAATAAATCATGAGTGATAACAATGGATTACTTTATGCCTATCTTCTGGACGGACAGGGCGGCGGTGCAAGGCTGGACTGGGACAGGGTTAAACAATGGCAACCTGAGCACGGGGTGTTGTGGGTGCATCTGGAGTATAGCGACCCGTTTGTGCAACAGTGGGTGCAACAGGAGAGTGGCCTGGATGAGGTAACTGCCGAGGCCCTGCTGGCGGAGGAGACCCGGCCTCGCAGCATGTTGAGTGCACAGGGTCTGCTGCTGACATTGCGGGGAATCAATCCAAATCCCAAGGCAGATCCCGAGGACATGGTGGCCGTGCGCATGTGGAGCGACGGCAAACGTATTATTACCACACGCAGGCGGCGCTTGCAGGTAGCTACCGATCTAAGCCGGGCTATCGATAAAGGTGTCGGACCCGCTAGCGCCAGCGAGTTTGTCGAGTCCCTTACCGACAACCTGGTGGAACGAATGGGCGATGTTATTGATGGCGTAAGCACTGAGGTGGATGATCTCGAAGAATCGGTGTTGACCATGGAATCCTATGAATTACGTCCGAAGATCGCGGAATTGCGCCGCCATGCCATCGGCCTGCGCCGCTACCTGGCGCCGCAACGTGAAGCCGTGTCGCGTCTGTTTAACGAGAAGCTGGAGTGGCTCAGCGAGGTCGACCGCTTGCGACTCAGAGAGAGTGCAGACCGCACCACCCGCTTTGTCGAAGACCTGGACCTGATCAGGGAACGGGCCATGGTTGTGCAGGAAGAACTGTCAAGTCGTTTGTCCGAAAAAATGGACCGTACCATGTATGTGCTCTCGATGGTTGCCGCGATCTTCCTGCCGCTGGGGTTTCTGACCGGTCTGTTAGGTATTAATGTTGGTGGCATTCCGGGGGCTGAGTACCAGGGTTCCTTTGCGATCTTTATCCTGATTCTGGCGTTGCTGGTAATTATTCAGATCTGGCTGTTCAAGCTCAAGAAATGGATGTGACGGTTTCTCCGCAGCAGCGGACAGGCAGACAGTCAGCGATATGCCGAATCCTTGCAACACCCTGCCCGCACGGCAGGTACGGAATGATGACTCTGCACTCGCTGTGTTCTACGATCAGATTGCCGGTGACGAAGATGCATGGATATGCAAGGACATCCCGTAAACCGCCTGCTGGCACCTGCCGCGCAAGTTCTTCGTCTGCCTGGTCGCCAACTTTCCTGGACAAGTTAGCTGGTCGCGATAATCACGGCTCGTCTGTGTTCCATTAAACGCGGCGGTAGCTAAACATGCAGGCAATAACACTGAGCACGATTGATTTCACCATCATTGCCAGCTACTTCCTGCTGGTATTTATCATCGGTGTTCGTATTGCGCGGCGTACCCATAACGCCGAGGACCTGTTCCTGGCCGGCCGGCGGCTGGGCTGGTTGCCGATCGGCCTGTCGCTGTTTGCATCGAATATCTCCAGCACCACCATGATCGGTCTCGCCGGTGCGGCATACACCTGGGGGATTGCAGTGGCGAACTACGAATGGATGGCCGCCCCTATCCTGGTGGTGCTGGCGCTGGTGCTGGTGCCGCTGTATCTGAATGCACGCATTGGCACGGTCCCTGAGTTCCTGGAATACCGCTATAACCGGCATGTGCGCCGCTATTTTTCCCTGCTGACGATAATTGCGAATATCGTGGTGGATACCGCGGGCACGCTGTTTGCCGGCGCCATCGTGCTCAGCGTGTTTTTACCGGGGCTGGACCTGTTCAGCGCCGCATTGTTGCTGGCGGCCATTGCCGGACTCTACACGGCAGCCGGCGGGCTCGCCGCGGTGGTCTATACCGATGTGCTACAGGCGCTGATCCTGCTTGCCGGCTCAACAGTGGTCGCGGTCCTGGCGTTTGCACAGCTGGATTTTTCCTGGTCACTGCTGGTGGCGCAAACCCCGCCTGCGCACCTGTCCCTGATGTTGCCGCTCACGGATGAGAACCTGCCGTGGCTGGGTACGCTGCTGGGCGTGCCGATACTGGGGTTTTATTTCTGGTGCACCAACCAGTTCATTGTGCAGCGGGTACTGGGTGCGCGCAGCATCGCCGATGCCCGTCGCGGTGCCTTGCTTGCCGGGCTGCTGAAACTGCCGGTGCTGTTCCTGATGGTGCTGCCCGGCGTGATGGCGAGCATTTTTCTGCCCGGACTTGAGCAGGGGGACCAGGTGTTCCCCGCGCTCATCGGCACTCTGTTGCCGCCGGGGCTGGCCGGTCTGGTGCTCGCGGCACTGGTGGCGGCGCTGATGTCCAGTATCGACTCGACCCTGAACTCGGCCGCCACACTGGTGACGCTGGATTTCATCAAGCCAACGTGGCCGCAGATTACGCCGCGCCAAACGGCCTGGATCGGACGCATCGCCATTGTCGTGTTCATGCTGCTGTCAGCACTGATCGCACCGGCCATCGGCGGTTTCGAGGGCTTGTTCCACTATCTGCAAACGGCGCTGGCGTTCCTGGTGCCGCCGGTGGTGGTGATCTTTCTGTTCGGCCTGTTCTGGCCGCGCGCAGGGGCGGGTGCGGCTTTAGCTACCTTGCTGGGCGGGCATACTGTCTCCGCGGCATGCTTCGTCGCCACGTTGACGGGTTGGCTGGAACTGCATTTTACCCTGATCGCCGCCTTGATCTTTGCGGTGAGCAGTGTGCTGTTCTGGTTCACCGCGCGCTTGACAGCGCCACCCACGGCGCAGCAGGTTGCGCGCTTCACCTACCGGCCGGAGATCCTGGCCCGTACCGTGCCGGGTGCGTGGTGGAGTGACTATCGCGTCCAGGCAGCGGGGCTGCTGCTGTTAACCCTGTGGCTGGTTGTGGCCTTCTGGTGAACCGGCTCCTGCAGGCCTGTAGATAAAAAGGGCAGCCAGGATGGCGATTGTCCGGGTAGATTGTGCCGAGATGTGTGCGGTATGCTTGGCGTACATGGAATATGCGGTGATAATCCGGGCAAGAATGTCCATGAGCCTGACGACAAAATAGTAATACCGCATGTGAAGCGGTGACAACACTTCCGGCAGGGGCATCATGGAAACAGGTTTACTACAGCAATCCGTCTTGTCACTATGACGACAAAAGCACACAGCCGCTCATACCAGTCCCTGCCTGACTGTGAACAGATAACGGACACGGTACGGGTGGTGAATCTGCTCGAACGGCTGGCGAAACAACACACCTTCCTTACCGTCGAGATTCCAGGCCATGGGGAGCACTACACCAGCAGCATCGTGGCTATCGACAGCGCATGTGTTCTACTGGATGAACTGCTGCCAACTACCGGCCACAAGGTGCTGCTTGCAGAGCGTACCCTTCAGGTTACGGGAAAACTGGAGGGTATTGATATCCGCTTCATTACCACGCTGGAGCGCGTGGATAACCGGGATGATATGGTTACCTACCATGCGAAGCTGCCCGGGAAACTTGAATACCGGCAGCGTCGCAGCGGCTACCGGGCGCATGTTCCCATGGCACAGTCACTGCGCGTCATACTCGACTGCAGCGACGGGACAGTGGTCGAGGGTATACTGCATGATTTATCATACAGTGGTGCCGGCATAATCTTTCCCGATGGCCCACCCGCTGTGAAACACGGCCTCTTGCATGACTGTGCCTTCGAATTGCCCGATGATGTGTGGCTGTATTGTGACGTCGAGTTGCGTCACGCTATCCCGTCTCGTGACCGGCAGCTGGTCGGTGCACGGTTTGTCAAATTGAGCCACCCGCAACAGCGGCTTGTCGGTCACTGCATCAGCAAACTGGAACAGGAATTCATCAGAAAACGCGTAGCGGATTGACGTGTAATCACGCTGTTGCATCAACAGGCACCCTGACCCAGACCAGTCATGATCCTGAATAAACTAACAGCTCATCTATCGTCCAGTCAGAGTCGTCACCGGCATTACCCGGTTTCTGCCAGGCTGGATAAAGCCGGGAGCTACTTGCGGCTCAATGCCTTGGAATTACCGGTGTAGAGCCTTGAACGATTCAGCCAGCACCAGAGCAGGCCTCCGGCCACGGTAACCATCGCGACTGATAATACGACCAGCGCCAGGCTATGTAACAAGTCAACCATATCGCCTCACAAACAATTCTTACTATTATTTAACCGACTGCAAATCTTAAACAACCCGGGTGAAATTTTCATTGATTTACGTCAAATGTATGGCGCTTTGAGCAGGGTTATCCTGTCTGAACTATCGACAGGGTTTTGTATACAAACAATGAGTTAACGGCAGTAGTTGAGATGTAACAGGAAGTTCTGTGTGCTGCGGTGTGGTTCGGGAGCGTACTGTTCCCGGACGTTCATGCGGCGGATTTTGCCAGGAGCAGTCGTCCGACAACAGGATATTACCCCTGTGGATCAGTCGTTCAATCCCTTCACCAACGTTGTATACAGCTGCTCTGCATAAATACTGTTGGCTTCTGGCGTGAAGTGTCCGCCGCTGTGTTTGTTGAAGGCACGGGGCCGGATTTCGCGTGAGAGGTTTATGCGCCCGGCGAAGTGGACGTCGTTGCTGCAGGTTTCCGAGTTCTCCACCATGCGTTCGACCGGTTCCACGTACCAGTCGGGAGAAGAGTGCACGGTGAAGTGAATGACCGCAATCGGCCTGCTCGAAAAAGCGCAGTTGAGCTCATCGATAGAACGCTGCAGCAACCGCAGCTGAATATCGGTCAAGCTGCGCTGGTTCTGGGTGAGCCTCGAGGAATAGTCCAGCTCCGTGAGGCTCTCGAACGGCACGGACTCATCGTCACCAAGCATGACTTCGCCGCTTTCCTTATCCGTCCACTTAAGTGGATAGGCAAACATCGTATCGCGTTGCGCGCGTTCCTGTGCTGACGTTACGCCACGGGGACCGTCTTCTTCTGGATCGCTGTTCCTGGACGCCTTCCAGATGGAGCGGGCGTGACGAAAGAGATTCAGCAGATGAGAGGCCGAGCTGGATCCGGAATGATCAGTCCGTGGAACTCGAAATCCGGAGCGGTACAGGGTATAGAGTACGTTGTCGGCCATGTCGTTGTGCGAGTGCATGATAAGCACTGCGCGCAGCCGATTTTGAGCAGGGCTGATCTCCTCGATCAATCTACGCAAGCGTGCAGCACCAGCAAGTGTGCCGTAGCCTCCTACACCCAGGTTGACGAGCCGCATAGGGAAGCGTTCATCGTTCGAGAGGCGCTCGTCCAGATAGGATGCAAAAGTCTCGTCATCCGAAACTCCCCAACCGAAACTGTAGGAATCCCCCACCAGCGCAACGATTGGGCTGTCTTCATCTACGGGACCCCTGGATCCCAGTCGGTACCCCCGCTCGTCAGTCCGGATATGCATTGAAAAGTCACCACCGTAGTAAGTGGCTGACAGGTTGGGGCTCGGAGCCCAGCCGAGTTCCATATCCTTGTCATAAAATATGGGCCGGGAGGCATACTTGTCACCAAAGATCGATCTTACTGCCACCTCGCTCAGCAGCAGGCATATCAATGTGGTCACGGCCATGACAAGGAGTGAGGATACGGGCTTGTTGGCTTGCTTCATCGTATTAAAGTACGGCCCGATTCATTGCGTCGCTTCGAGGCAGTTTGGCGTGTCGGACCGAGGTTGAAATGCCACGCGGCTGATTCAGGTAACGCGCCATGGCCAGAGAATAAATCATTTGAGGTGCGTAGAGATTTCAATATATTTGACTGAAAAATAATACCACAAAGCATACCACCCATGTGGGCTACCGCGCATGGCGGCCAGACTTGCCGTGAGCGTCGGGTCATCGCAGGTCTCCGCCGCTGCTGCAACGAAGAGTGCGATCAGGGTGCCTGCAACACGACTGCAGGTGCCCTGGTAATGCGGCAACGTGCAGGCCTGTGACTGGAATTGTTCACGACACCACGGTATACGGTAAATGAATTAAGAAAGCTCTGAATAATTCAATCGACAATGGTAGGGTGCGCCGTGCGCACCGAAAATTAAATGCAAGCTATTGATGCATGGTGCGCACGGCGCACCCTGCAGACAGTGCACAACATGGATACCAGAAAATTGCGAATTAATCAGAGCGTCCTTAAGTTTCCAGGCACGTAAATAATTACGTCAGATTAGCGGAGGTGCAAGATGAAACTGCTTGTTTTCGGTTCAACGGGAAGTATAGGTCAACAGCTTGTCAGGCAGGGTCTTGAACAAGGACATCAGGTAACTGCCTTCGCACGCGATCCCTCGAAGCTGGCTATCAGGCACGATAAGCTGAAAGTAGTGCAAGGCGATGTAATGGATTTGCCGTCTGTCGAGAAGGCGGTTCAGGGTCAAGACGCGGTGCTTTGTTCGCTTGGTGCAGGTGCGAAGGGTATGGTCCGGTCAATGGGCACAAAAAATATCATTCGCGCGATGGAGAAAGCAGGCGTCCGGCGTTTTGTTTGCCAGTCCTCACTTGGGGTTGGAGATAGCTGGGGCAATCTCGACCTTTTCTGGAAATACATCATGTTCAGAGGAATTTTACGACAGGCCTATGCGGATCATGTGAGTCAGGAGGACCACGTCAGGCAAAGCGACACGGACTGGACAATTGTCCGCCCGGCAGCCTTCACTGACGGGAATCGCACCGGTGAATATCGTCACGGCTTTCCTGGTAACGACAAGACGACGAAACTCAAGATCTCCCGGGCCGATGTCGCCGATTTCATGTTAAAGCAGTTGAGACATGATGAGTATCTACGCAAGACGCCTGGCCTGTCGTATTGAGCTTGCACGCCTTGTTGGCACGGTGCTGCCGGACAAGGCGACACTGCGTTCCCGCTGTTAGCAGAGCGTCCGGTAAAGGCAAGTGGGTGGCGCTTCAAGACTTTCGATGAGCATGGCGAATAAAGGTTACCAGCGAATTACAGATCAGCCCGGGATCACCTTGGCTGGGCGGTGGGCAATCCGGCACTGTTGATCGCTGCTGCAATGTCCAGGCTGAGCTGTTCCACGACACGGCTTTGTGCGGCAACGATCGCCGCGTAGTTGCTGCTGCCGGCGGTTTCGGTGTAGGTCGCCTTGCTGCGCTTCATGACGGTGTCGTCACCGGAGCGGATGAGTTCCCAGGCTGCTGTGAGGATAACCGTGCCACTGGCACTGGCATCAAAACGTGTGACGTTAACGGTCACTTGATAATTCAGCAGCGTCGATCGCGGCCAGGGGTGAATCACTGTGCGGTCAGTGGGCAGCATGATCGACAGATTTTCTGCAAGGGTACGGCTGAACGCCGTCTTCAGCGGCTCCGCCCAGCGGTGTGAGCCGTCATAATTCAACTCGTTGCCGCTGCTGCGGACGACGATCTCCGGGCGATCGAGATAGGCGGGAAAGGCAACCGGCCCGATCCCCAGTGCCGCTGCCGGACTACTCACCGCAGCGGCAGTGACCTCATCGACCGGTGTCAGCAAGTAATATCTGGATGGCTTTGTGACGCCGCAGCCTGCGAGCAGCGCCAGGCAGAGGCCGACCAAAAAGGTATGGAGTATCGGACGCATGCGGTTTCTCCGGTCTATTGTCTGCCCCTGATCAGGGACTCGGGCTGGTTATTGATGGCCTCGGCCAGGATGCGGACGGCGTAAGCGGCCGACGCGATTTCATTGAGGGCGTTATCGAGTGCGGTCAGAACCTGCTCGTCACTGAACAACGCATCGGCTGATTGCAGTGTCGTATCAGCCTGCTTCATCGTACCGCGAACATCATCCAGTGCAGTGCCGGCCTTTTGCAGGGCCTTGCGGGCGTCATTCAGTGTCAGGTTGACGTTGCTGGCGACCGGCTCGATCTGCCGGTCGAGATTGGTAACCAGCTGGCGAAAATCTTCCAGCAACGCGCGCAGTGCAGAGATCGATTGCTGCAGTTCCTCCGAATTTACCAGCTTGTCGAACCCCTCGATGCTGGACAGGAGTTGCTCCTTGATCTTGTCCACGGGCAGATTTTCCAGGAGTTTGCCGATTATCTCGATTGGCGTGGGGATGGTTGGTATTTCCTTGTATGAGCGTCGGTACCTGTTTTCTTCGACCAGGTTTGCCTCCGTGTTGGGAAAAAAATCGATTTGAATAAACAGCTGGCCGGTCAGCAGGCTCTGCAACTGCAGCTGGGCGCGCAGGCCGGCCGTGACCAGTTCGGCGATGCTGTCATCATCGCCCATCATTGACTTGCCGGTCTGGCTGCTGAGGAACTTCGTATTGTCGATTTCGACGATCACCGGTATGCGGATATCGGATTCCTGTTCGCCGACCACCAGCTGGATATCGATCACGGTACCGATATTGACGCCGCGAAAACTCACCGGTGAGCCGATATTGAGGCCCTTGACCGATCCCTTGAAATAGAGGACATAGTTGGTCTTATCGGTAAGTAACAGTTTGCCGCCGCTGATTATCAGGATGCCTGCCACGATCAGCCCGATGGCACCCGCGACAAAAATGCCGATCAGTGTGGGACTGGCTTGCTTGCTCATATCTCACCTCGATTGAGAAATCGTCTGACGCGCGGGTCGGGGCTTTCGTCCCGCAGTGTCTTCGGGTTACCGGTTGCAATCATGGTACGCGTTTCCGCATCGAGAAAAACCACGTTGTCGGCGATAGTGAAGATACTGGCCAGTTCGTGGGTCACGACAACGATGGTGGTGCCGAGGCTGACACGCAGTTCCAGTATCAGGTCGTCGAGCCGCCGCGAACTGATCGGATCCAGCCCGGCCGAGGGCTCGTCGAAAAACAGGATCGCGGGGTCAAGTGCAATCGCGCGGGCCAGTGCGGCACGTTTCTGCATACCGCCGCTGATTTCGGACGGATAGAATTCCTCGAAACCGGACAGCCCGACCAGCGAGAGTTTCAGCGACACGACCTCCGCGATATCGGCCGCTGTGAGGTCTGTGTATTCACCGAGTGGCAGGGCAACATTCTCGGCCAGTGTCAGGGAGCTCCACAGCGCACCGCTCTGGAAACTCATGCCGAAGCCCCGCTTGATGCGTTGCTGGTCGGCGGGTGATGACTCCCAGTAGCTGATGCCGTCATACAGCACCCTGCCGCTGGCCGGCGCCTTGAGCCCGATCAGGTGGCGCAACAGGGTGCTTTTTCCGCAACCGCTACCACCCATGATGATAAAGATGTCACCACGCCGGATGGTGAAAT
>Ga0316197_10003408_pt1 | contig 11305 bp, 7 predicted proteins | sample OudBiesiAoxic_MG_FD_204939 | JGI IMG/M metagenome (GOLD analysis project Ga0316197, IMG submission 204939) | Coastal sediment microbial communities from Oude Bieten Haven, Netherlands - site A oxic | ecosystem: Environmental > Aquatic > Marine > Coastal > Sediment | place: Netherlands...
GTCGGCGATCAGGCGCACATCGCGCATCGGGGTGAACGGCGGTTCGAGCCACCGGCGCTCTCCGGTCAGATGGAACACGCACATCGCCAGGACCCGGAGGTCGGCATCGTTCACGGCGTCGGTGGGTGTCATCGCATGCGCTCGGTGTGGCGTGGTGCCGCATGACCGTAGTGGTCGCAGGTGGCTTGGCCCATGGTCGTGGATGGTCTGGCACGCGGTGCGTCTGACCGTTCCCTCGTCAGCGCGCCCGACGCCCGGTTGTTGGGCGGGTCCGGCCCGGTCAGAACTCGGTGGCCACGGTGAGCACCGCGTCTGCGTGGATCGATGGTTCGGGCTCCGGCAGTTCGGGTCCGAGTTCGACGATGAACGCGACCCCGTCGTCGGGTGACAGCTCGTTGCGCGCCCACGTGGCGGCGATGCCCGTGTAGGTGCCGCCGGTGATCTGCCCCATCGGAAGACCGACGAGTTCGGCGTATCGGGCACGCACTTGGCCTTCGCGGCCGCTGGCCGGATTGATCACGAACAGATCCTGGTGGTACCAGATCGCGAGGTCGGGACGGAGCTGCTCGATCAGGTTCGTGATCGCCTGCGTCTCGGGTTCGCTCGCCGGAGACGGGCCCGCATACTGCGGGTTTCCGGGCTCGCCGATCGGCCCCCACTTGTACGGGAAGTTGCGGTTGAGGTCGACCTGATTCGCGTTGTGGCGGATCTGTGCGGCCTGGCCGTCGGGATTCATCGACTCGACGAGCCAGAGCTCGATGCCCTCCGGAACCGTTCGGCGGCGGAGCTCGTCGACGATCGCGACGCCGTCGTCCTCGTCGCCGTGGATCACGCCGATCACGAGGACGCGTCGCCCCCCGGGGGTACCGAGGCGTTCGGCGAAGATCGGTCGACCCTCGACGGAGTACCCGAGGCCGACGAGATCGGCGCCGAGGTCGAGCGGGCCGGGAGAGGTCGGCACGGGCACCGTGGTGGTCGTGCTCGTGGTGGTCGCCGGGGTCGTCGTACTCGTCGTGGTGGTGGCAGGCGTCGTCGTACTCGTCGTGGTGGTGGTCGTCGTCGTGCCGGGGTCGGTGGCGCCGTCCTGCGCTGCCGTCACCGGGCTGGCGGCGGACGACGATGGGGTCGCCCTCCGCGTGACCTCGGCGGTGTCGTTGCCGCTGCCGCACGCGGCGAGCACGCCCACCGCGGCACAGACGAGGATGGTCGTCGACCGGCGCACACGACGACCGTACCGGAGCATCGGTGCCGAACGTGGTCGAGCCGTTACGGTTCGCCGCATGGGATTCCGGCTCGCCAACGTGGATGACCGGGCGGTGCTCGTCTCCCCCGACGAACTCACTTACCACGACGTCGCCGATGCGAGCGGCGGCACCCTGAGCCCCGACCCGATGGCGACGCTCGCCGTCGCCGAGCAGCTCGCTGAACTCGCCGTCACGTTGCCGAGCCGGGCTCCGACCGGATCGATCGCCGACGTCACGCTCGGTCCGCCGGTTCCTCACCCTCAGAAGGTGTTCGGTATCGGGCTGAACTATCGCGACCACGCGGCGGAGACGTCGAAGGCCGTACCCGACGAACCGCTCGTGTTCACCAAGTTCCCGTCGTGTCTCGTCGGGCCGACCGCCGACATCGAGCTGCGCAGCGATGGCGTCGACTATGAGGGTGAACTCGTGGTCGTGATCGGTCGCTCCGGGCGCGACATCGTCGCAGCCGATGCGTGGAACCACGTCGTGGGTCTGATGGTGGGCCAGGACGTGTCCGATCGGCCTCAGCAGTACGCATCGACGCCGCCGCACTTCGACCTCGGCAAGTCGTTCGACACGTTCGGACCCACCGGACCGTGGTTGGTTGCGCTCGAGGACGTGCCCGACCCGACCCAGCTGCGCATCGTGACCGAGGTCAACGGCGAGGTCCGCCAAGACGGCACCACCGCCGACCTGATCCTCGACGTGCCCACCCTGATCGAGTACCTCTCGAGGATCGCCACGCTCACCACCGGTGATCTGATCTTCACCGGCACCCCGGCCGGTGTCGGCGCAGCGAGCGGAAGGTTCCTCCGTGACGGCGACGTCGTGACCACCACGATCAGCGGGCTCGGCACGATGACCAACCGTTGCGCCGACCGCTGACGCCGTCGAGGAGTCCGGCGCGCACGGTTCCGCTCGGGCCGGGGCCACCTGCCATCGTTGGCCCGTGGCAATCGACTTCTCGCTCTCACCCGAACTCGAAGAGATCCGCGTGCGCGTCCGTGCGTTCGTCGAGGACGTGATCAAGCCGGGGGAGCAGCGGATCGAGGGCCACGGCGGCGAGCCGGCACTCGAAGGTCGCGATCGCATCGAGGTGCTGATCGGAATGCGCAAGGAGGCCTTCAAGGCGGGTATCTGGTTGCCCCACATGCCCGAGGAGTGGGGTGGGATGGGGCTCGGCCACGTCGAGCTGGCGATGGTCCAGGCCGAAGCCGCGAAGTCGTACTACGGCCCGTGGGTGTTCAACTGTCAGGCACCCGACGAGGGCAACATGCACACGCTGCTGCATTGGGGCACCGATGAGCAGAAGGAGAAGTACCTTCGCCCACTGTGCGAGGGCACGTCGGCGTCGTGTTTCGCGATGACCGAGCCGGAGGTCGCCGGCTCCGACCCCACGTTGATCCAGACGACGGCCTACCAGGATGGCGACGAGTGGGTGATCAACGGGCACAAGTGGTTCATCTCCGGTGCCCGTCGGGCCCAGTTCGCCATCCTCGTGTGCCGCACCGAGGATGATCCCGATCTCCCGCAGGCGGCCAACTCGGCATTTCTGATCGACCTGCCGCAGCAGGGCTGGAACGACGTGCGCGAAGTGGAGACGATGCACGGGGGCACGGGTCACTCCGAGATCGTGATCGAGGACCTGCGCGTACACGACGATCAGATGTTGGGCGGCCGCGGGCAGGGTCATCTGCTCGGCCAGTACCGGCTCGGGCCGGCTCGGTTGGCGCACTGCATGCGCTGGATCGCCCAGGCCGAGACAGCGCTCGACATGATGGTCGACCGCTCGCTGAACCGTTTCGCCCACGGCTCGCTGCTGGCGGAGAAGCAGGGCATCCAATGGATGATCGCCGACTCCACGATGGAGCTGTACCAGGCCAAGTTGATGGTGCTGCACGCCGCCTACAAGATCGACCGCAAGGAAGACTTCAAGGCCGAGGTGTCGATGGCCAAGCACTTCGTGGCCAACATGCTGGGACGCGTGATCGACCGGTCGATCCAGGTGCACGGTGCACTCGGGTACTCCACCGACACACCGCTGGCGCACATGTACCAGCACGCCCGGTGGGCCCGATTCGCCGACGGCGCCGATGAGGTGCACCAGATGCGCATCGCACAACGCACGATCGCCGCCTACACCGATGACGGAAGCACTCGTCGCGCCACCGGCAATCTCCCGATCTGATCGTGGCTGCTTGACGGTCGCCGTCTGACGGGCACCGTCGCACGTCCCTCTCTTCCCCCAAGCTCTTCGGAAAAATGCCGCCGCTGTTGCACCCTGCGCAACATCCCCGGCACTTTTCGGGAGTGAGATCTGGGTCGGGGTTGCGGGGTGGTCAGGCGGTGATCGCGTGGGCCTGCAGGTCGGCGAGGTCGACGTACTCCAGCGTCGACACATGCGTCGACTCGAGGACCACGGGTGCAGGGTGTCCCGCCTCGAACGCTTCCTGCCACCGCGCAGCGCAGACGCACCATTGGTCGCCGGGGGTCAGACCAGCGAAGCCGTACTGCGGCATCGGGGTGCGCAGGTCGTTGCCCTGCGACGCCGAGAACTCCAGGAAGTCGGCCGACACGCGGCAGCACACCGTGTGCATCCCCGGATCGTCACCTCGGTTCTCGCAACACCCGGTGCGGTAATAGCCGGTCATCGGGTCGTAGGAGCACGGCTGGAGCTCTGTGCCGAGCACGTTGATCTGGTTCTCGCCGGACGCTGTCATCTCGTCAACCTAGGCCCGGCGGCGAACCGCTACGACAGGTTGACACCGACGACTTCGCCGATCGCATAGGTCACCGCACAGGCGACCAGCACGATCGCGATCTGGCGGGCCACCGACTTCACGATCGATCGCTCGGCGAATCGGCCGATCGCTGCACCGACGAACGCCGCAGCGACGACACCGATCAAGATGGAGATCGCCGCGGGTGCGAGACCGGTGGCATCGAAGAACCAGGGCGTGACCGGCAACATCGCACCGAACACGAAGCACACGAGTGAGATCGCAGCGGCCTTGAACGCCGACGGCAGGTCGTCGGGGTCGACGCCCATCTCCTCGCGGGTGTGGACGCGCAGCGCCACCTCCGGTTCGGTCATCACGTCTTCGGCTGCCGAGCGTGCAGTGTCGGGCGAGATGCCATGACTCTCGTACATCGCTGCCAACTCGTCGGTCTCGGCAACAGCGTTGTGCGCCAGCTCCCGACGTTCGACGGCCACTTCCCGCTGCACCAGTTCGTTCTGCGCCGACACGCTGATCCACTCGCCCGCGGCCATCGAGATCGCACCGGCGACCGCCCCCGCCAGACCGGCCAGGCGGACGATCGAGGAGTCGACGCCCGAGCCGGCGAACCCGAGGATGAGCGACACGTTCGACACGAGCCCGTCGTTGATCCCGAACACCGCAGCTCGAGCGAGCCCACCCGACACCTGCCGGTGGCCACCGTGAAGTTCTTCTCGTCGCGCTCGACCGTTCACCCGTCCGACGCTACTGGCTGTTGCGCCGGACGGGATCTCCCGGGCGTCGCCCCGCGTGGCGTCTCGGTGGGTACTGTGGGAGCGAAGGGAGCCCACCTCTTGATCGACGGATGACCGGGTGGCGGGACGCTCACACATGAACGCTCACAACGACGTGATCGACACATTCGGACGCCTCCGACAGCTGGCCCGCGAGCGTCGACCGAACGACCCGCTGATTCCGGCCTTCCTCGGCGAGTACTACCGAGAGGTGCCGCCCGAGGATGCCGACGGACGCGACCTCGACGATGCCTATGCGGCCGCGTGTGCGCACCTGCAGCTCGGGCGACGACGGGCTGCCGGACAGACGCTGGTCGAGGTGTTGTCGCCCGACGTCGATCGCGACGGGTGGGAAACCGATCGGACCCACTTGATGTTCGTCACCGACGACGTGCCGTTCCTCGTCGACACGGTGCGGATGGTGCTCGACCAGCACGGGCTCGGCATCCATCTCCTCGTGCACCCGATGTTGCTCGTCGAGCGCGATCAGCAGGACCGGATCGTGTCGATCGGCCGTGCTGCCGGTCGCGGGCTCCTCGACGTGGAGGAGGACTCGGGTCGAGTCGAGGCGTGGACGCAGATCGAACTCGACCGCTGCCCACCCGAGGACTGCGACCAGCTCGAAGCCGACGTGCTCGCCGCGATCGAAGGGGTTCGCCGAGTGGTCGGCGACTTCCCGCAGATGCGCGAACGGTTGCTCGACGTCTCCGGTGGCAACCCGCTGCTCGACTGGCTCGCCGACGAGAACTTCGTGTTCCTCGGGGCCGTCACCTACCGCCGCAACGGCGAGCAGCTCGATGTCGTGGCCGGCAGCGAGCTCGGTGAGTTCCGCGCGGGCCGCATGGATCCGAACGACGTCGACCCCCCGTCGGCCGGTGGCCACGACACGGTCGTGATCGCTCGAACGGATGCCGTGGCGTGCATCCATCGTTCGGCACGGATGACGTCGGTCGCCGTCCGCTCGTCCGCGGCCGACTCCACCGCGCTCGAGTACCGGTTCGTGGGGCTGCTCGGCAGCGCCGCCTACCGCGAGAGTGTCTTCGCCATTCCGGTGGTCGGTGACCGCGCACGCGACGTGCTCGCACGGGTCGGCACCGTCAGCGAGAGCCACACCGGTCGTGCGGTGCGCAACGTCGTCGAGACGCTGCCGCGCGATGTGGTGTTCGAGCTCGACGTCGACGAGCTGACCCAACTGGTCGGCGACATCGTCGGTCTGCAGGAACGTCGCATCGTGCGCGTCTTCGACGTGGCAGAGCCGGTCGGCCCGTGGACCACCGTGTTCGTGTTCGTACCGCGCTCACGGTTCACCGCCACGCTGCCCGAGCAGGTGGCCGAACTGGTCGGCGACTTCTATCGGGGTGACACCCGCGATCTCGCGACGCTGGTCGGCGTGAGTTCGCTGGCGCGGATCTCGATGGCGGTACGCGGCTCGGCGCCGACTGAGCTCGATCGGCTGGCCTCGCTGATCGACGACGTGTCGACCACGTGGGACGAGCGAGCTCGTGATGCGCTCGTCGACGGTCTCGGCGAGGTCGAGGGCGCCAACGTGTTCAATGTGGTTCGCGGCTGCGTCCCGGGCGACTACGCGGCTCGGGTCCGACCCGCTGCGGCGGTCGGCGATCTCTCCCACGTGGCGGAACTGCTCACCGACGTCGCGCCCGGCGGCGCCGTTCCTCCCGCCATCGTCACCTCGTTCGGCCGCTCGGTGGACGCCGCCGACGGCGAGTGGCGGTTCCGGGTGTTCCTGCGTGATCGGGCGGCGGTGATCGCGGAACTGGTTCCTGTCCTGGAGTATCTCGGCCTGCGGGCGATCGACGAACACCCGGCGGAGTTCGACAACGGCCGACGGCGGGTCTTCCTGCACGACATCGGTGTCGACGCCGGTGAGGTGGCGGTGGGTGCCGATCAGCACGCTGAGCTGCAACGCAGCTTCGTCGGCTTGATGAACGGAACCATCGAACGCGACGGTCTCAACCGGTTGGTCCTGGCTGCGGGTCTCGATGCCCGGCAGATCGCCGTGCTGCGTCTGTACGCCCGGTATCTCCGGCAGGCGGGATTCCCCTTCAGCCCGAGTTACATCGAGCGGGCCCTCGTCGAGCACAGCGTGATCGCCGCGCAACTCGCCCGACTGTTCGACACCCGCTTCGATCCGACCCTGGCGGTCGCCTTCGAGGAACGGATCGAACAGTGCGCGGAGATCCGCCAACGGCTCGACGAATTGCTCGACGCCGTCCCCTCGCTCGACGACGACCGCATCTGTCGGGCGTTCCTCACGCTGATCGATGCAACGGTTCGCACGAACGCATTCCGGGGCGGTGACGAGATCTCGGTCAAACTCCTGCCACACGAGATCGCGTTCCTCCCGGAACCGCGGCAGATGTTCGAGATCTTCGTGTGCTCGCCATACCTCGAAGGAGTGCACCTCCGTGGCGGCCGCATCGCCCGCGGTGGATTGCGCTGGAGCGACCGTCCGGAGGATTTCCGCACGGAGGTGCTCGGTCTCGTCAAGGCGCAGATGGTGAAGAACGCGGTCATCGTGCCGGTCGGCGCAAAGGGTGGATTCGTCGTCAAGCGGTCCGGCGCCGCTCCCGGAGACCGTGATGCGATCAGGGCGGAGGGCATCGACAGGTATCAGCGGTTCATCCGAGCGCTCCTCGATCTCACCGACAACGTCGACGGCGACCGGATCGTCTCGCCGGCCGCGACCGTGGTGCACGATGGCCCCGACCCGTACCTCGTCGTGGCTGCCGACAAGGGCACGGCGAGCTTCTCCGACATCGCCAACGAGGTCGCTGCCGACTACGGCTTCTGGCTCGGTGACGCGTTCGCGTCCGGCGGCAGCAACGGCTACGACCACAAGGCGATGGGCATCACCGCCCGTGGCGCGTGGGAGTCGGTCCGCCGACACGCGCGGGTGATCGGCAAGGACGTCGACACCGATGTGCTCACGGTGGTCGGCGTCGGAGACATGTCGGGCGACGTGTTCGGCAACGGAATGCTGCTGTCACGGAATCTGCAACTGGTCGCCGCGTTCGACCATCGCCACGTGTTCCTCGACCCGGATCCGGACCCTGCCGTCTCGTACGACGAGCGTCGTCGGCTCTTCGAGCTGCCGCGATCGAGCTGGGCCGACTACGACACGTCGCTGATCAGCGAGGGGGGCGGTGTCCATTCGCGCTCGCTCAAGTCGATCGAGCTGACACCGCAGGTCCGGGCGGTGCTCGGGCTCGATCGGTCGGTCGAGGAGCTCCGCCCCGACGCGTTGATCTCAGCGATCCTGTGTGCGCCGGTCGACCTGCTGTGGAACGGTGGGATCGGGACCTACGTCAAATCGGCCGCGGAGAGTGACGCAGATGTCGGTGATCGCTCGAATGATTCGGTGCGCGTCGATGCGCAGGAGCTGCGGTGCCGGATCGCCGGCGAGGGTGGCAATCTCGGATTCACACAGCTCGCTCGCATCGAGTACGCCCTCACCGGCGGCCTGATCTACACCGATGCGATCGACAACTCCGCCGGCGTCGACTGCAGCGACCACGAGGTGAACATCAAGGTGGCGCTCGACCAACTCGTGCGCGAGGGCGAGCTGACCGAGAAGCAGCGGAACGGCCTGCTGGCGGACATGACCGCCGAGGTGGCCGACCTCGTACTCGAGAACAACAGAGCACAGACGTTGGCGCTGATGATCGCCCGCACCCAGTCGAGGGCGATGGTCAACGTGCACGCTCGTTACCTCGACACGCTCGAAGCGGAGGGCTACCTCGATCGCGATCTCGAATTCATGCCGAGCGACAAGCAGATCGCCGAACGACAGAGCGCCGGCAGCGGCCTGCGGGCGCCCGAGTTCGCAGTGATGATCGCCTACACGAAGAACGCAGACGTCGAGGAGTTGCTGGCATCCGACCTCCCGGATGATCCGGTGCTCGACGTCGACCTGTTCCGCTACTTCCCACTCGAACTCGGCGAGCGATTTCCCGATGCGATCCTGCATCACCGCCTGCGCAGGGAGATCACGGCCACGGTCCTCGTGAACAACATGGTCAACCTCGCGGGGATCTCGTTCGACCACCGTATGACCGAGGACTCCGGAGCGTCGGTCTCCGACGTTGCGCGGGCGTTCGTCGCCTCGCGTGAGATCTTCGGCTTCAGCGACAACTGGCGCGAGATCGACGAACTGGGGAGCTCGGTCGACCTCGACACACAGATCTCACTGTTCCTCGACGCTCGGCGGATGGCGGAGCGAGGCACGGTCTGGCTGCTGCGGCATCGCCATCCGCCACTCGACATCGCCGCCGCGATCGACACGTTCGCCGCAGGCGTCGGGTTTCTGTGTGCGTCGCTCGACGAGGTCGTCACGGGACGAGTCGCCGAGGAGATCGATGCGCTCCGAGTTGCCCGCATCGCTGCCGGCGTGCCCGTCGATCTCGCGGCGCGGTCGGCGAGGTGGCCGTGGCTGCACACCGGGTTCGACATCGTCGAGATCGCCCACAGCGAGTCGTGCAACGTCGCCGACGCTGCCACGACCTACTGGGCCGTGTTCGATGCGTTCGACCTCGGCTGGCTGTGGGATGGCGTCGGTGCGTTGCCGCGCTCCGATCGGTGGCAGGAACAGGCGCGTTCGGCGTTGCGCGATGACCTGATGACCGTGCTCGCCGGTTTGACACGAAATGTGATGCGCGCTGCCGACGGGTCACCGTCGGCGTGGATCGCCGCCAACGAGCGGGCGGTCGGGAGGGCGATCGCCATGCATCGTGAGATCCGGCGCGCCGAGAGCTTCGACCTCACGACGCTGTCGGTGGCGCTGCGCCAGTTGCGCAACCTGACCCTGACTGCGGTTGCCGGCCCCGACTGACCCCGGTGCCGGGCAGGGCGCTGTTCTTGCCGCATTCTTGCCGTGTGTTTTGCGGTGCCGTGACGGGAACTGCGCCGACGGCTTGGACGGCGACCGGTAGCGTCTGACGTGGATGTCCGACATGCCCCGCTTCCGATTCGCGCCGTCACCGACCGGCATGTTCCACGTCGGCGGTGCCCGAACGGCGCTGCACAACTGGGCGCTCGCCCGTCGGCTCGGGGGCACCTTCGTGCTCCGCATCGAAGACACCGACGAGGCTCGGAACCGTCCGGAGTGGACGCAGGGCATCATCGATGCGCTCGCATGGATCGGGATCTCCGCCGACGACCCGCACTTCGAGGGTCCCCACTTCCAGAGCGAGTTCGCCGACGCCCACATCGCTGCAGCCCAGCGACTGTTCGACGAGCAGCACGCCTACTACTGCGACCTGACGGGAGAACAGGTGCAACAGCGGGCCAAGGAGCTCGGTGTCAGCGGGTACGACGGTTACTCCCGCGACCGGGGCCTGGGGCCCGGGCCCGGCCGTGTGCTGCGATTCCGCGTGCCCGACGGGACCACCGTGGTGCGCGACCTGGTGCGCGGCGACGTGTCGTTCGACAACTCCACCATCGAGGACTTCGTGCTCCTGCGGGGCAACGGATCGCCCGTGTTCCTGCTCGCCAACGTCGTCGACGACATCGAGATGGGCATCACCCACGTCGTTCGCGCCGAGGAGCACCTTCCCAACACGCCGAAACAGCAGATGTTGTGGGAGGCGCTCGGCCAGAGACCCCCGGTGTGGGCGCATGTTCCGGTGCTCGTCAACGAGCAGCGCAAGAAGCTGTCGAAGCGTCGCGACAAGGTGGCGCTCGAGCAGTACCGGGACGAGGGCTACCTGCCCGACGCGATGGTCAACTACCTGATGACGCTCGGCTGGACCCCTCCTGACGCCGAGGCGAAGGGGTCGGAGATCGCAGCGTGGTCCGACATGGAGTCGGCATTCCGGCTCGAGGATGTCACCACGTCGCCTGCGTTCTTCGACCTGAAGAAACTCGGCGCATTCAATGGCGACTACATCCGAGCGATGCCGTTGCCGGTTTTTGTCGAGCGAGCATCGGCCGAACTGCCGGCCGACTGGGATCGCGAACGGTTCGCCGAGATCGCGCCCCACATCCAACAGCGACTGGTCACGTTGCACGATGTGCCCGGGGTCGTCGACTTCCTGTTCCTCCCCGTCGGTGCCGACGTGGAGATCGACGAGGCGGCCTGGGCGAAGGCCTTCGGAGCGGAGTGGGCTGTCCCGCTGCTCGCCGACGTCATCGCCGCCTACGGGTCGGTCGACTGGACCGCCGACGCGCTGAAGCAGGCGCTGGAGGCCGCGATGGCAACCTATGAGATCAAACTCGGCAAGGCGCAGGCACCGGTGCGCGTCGCCGTCACGGGCCGGTCGGTCGGCCCGCCGCTGTTCGAGTCGATCGAGGTGCTCGGTCGGGACGAGACGCTGCGGCGACTGGACGTCGCTCTCGATCGTGCCGTGGCGAGCGCAGGAGCTGCCGGCGACGGCTGAATGACGATGGCCGACCGGGAGCTGCAACTGCCGTCGGAGGCAGAGCTGTCGCGCGACCGCGAGTTGTTGAGCGCGATCCAGGAGCACGAGTCGGTGGGCGAGCGCTATGCCCGTACCGGCGAAGTGCCGGTCGTTGACGCCAGGGAGCCAGAGGT
>Ga0316197_10003409_pt1 | contig 11302 bp, 8 predicted proteins | sample OudBiesiAoxic_MG_FD_204939 | JGI IMG/M metagenome (GOLD analysis project Ga0316197, IMG submission 204939) | Coastal sediment microbial communities from Oude Bieten Haven, Netherlands - site A oxic | ecosystem: Environmental > Aquatic > Marine > Coastal > Sediment | place: Netherlands...
GACGGGCCGCCACTGCTCGTCGCGTGGCTCGCCCTCGAACGGCCGGCGCGTCTGGCCCTGTTTGCGCCGCTCGGCGGTACCCCGCGTCACGTAGTTGCGTTGCGCCTCGACCAGGCTCACATGGTTGGCGCTGCCCGGCATGGTTGGAAAACGAAGTTGATCCAGGCTGTCTTCCCAACCGCAGATCGGACACAGCTGGTTGAAACCTGGCTGATGATCGAAAACCCTATGGCCGCAGCAGGGGCAGGGAAATTTGTTCGAATACACAATCGCTCCTGAGGCACGCAGCCCGCCTGTTTATCATCATCGATAAGCGCCAGGACGCCAGAGTACTGCCTCGACGGGCCACGATGACAGTAGAAACGACTACAATCGGGCGCGGGGCAGAGGAAAGGACAGTGCGGGACTCACGCCAGATTACACCGAAGGTTCTGATCACCACCGACTTCACGCCCGAGAGCGAGCGCGCCTTCTACCACGCATTGGCATTCGCGGTCGAGCATCAGGCAAGGTTGACGCTGCTGCACATCGGCGCAGAAGGCCGTGACGCGGTGCCCTGGGCGCGCTTTCCAGGCGTGCGCGCCACCTTGACCCAATGGGGACTGTTGCCGGAGGAAGCGCCGCGCGCGGCCGTGGCCGAAACGCTGAACATCGAGGTCGCTAAGATGGCGATGCGGGACCACGACCCACGCCTGGGCATCACCGACTATTTGCGCAAGCACCCCACCGACCTGCTGGTGATGGCCACAGAGGGGCGCACCGGCCTGGCCCGGCTGTTCAATCCCTCGGTCGCAGACCACATCAGCTTCCTGACCAAGAGTCACACGTTGATGCTGCCGAAACGAACCACCGGCTTCATCGATCCGCAGACCGGAAGATCGGCGCTGCGGCGCGTGCTGTGCGCCCTCGATTTCGAGAATGATCAACGAGCTGCGCTGGCCTATCTAAAGGAATGGCTGCCAGTGCTCTCCGCCGGAAACGATGTCGAGATTGTGCTGTTTCACGCCGCTGATGTTGACGATGCGTCGGAACTCCTGCTGCCGCAGCGGACTGGCCTGACGTGGCGTCGGGAGGCCCACGATGGCGAACCGGTCGACAGCGTCATCGCCGCAGCGCGCGACCTCGACACGCAAATGGTCATATTAAGCACGCGCGGTCCGCTTGGGATGCTCGGCCGCCTGCGCGGCAGCGCAACCGACCGGGTACTGCGCGAACTGGATCTGCCGCTGCTGACCCTACCGGAGTTGTGACGCCCCTGCGGCGCAGGTATCAAAAAGGAAGGGCGCCGAGGCGCCCCATGTCTTCTGGTCCGCGATGACCGGGCCGGTCAGTTGACCTTCGGGTCGAGTTCGCCGGACATGTAACGGTCGGTCATGGTCTCCAGACTCAGCACCGCGATCTTGGATGCGTTGCCGGCAGTACCGAAGGCCTCGTAGCGCGCCTTGCAGATCGCCTTCATGGCGGCGGTGGATGCTGCCAGGAACTTGCGCGGATCGAAATTCGAGCGGTTCTCGTGAAGGTGCTTGCGGATTGAACCGGTCGAGGCCATGCGCAGATCAGTATCGATATTGACCTTACGAACGCCGTGCTTGATGCCTTCCTGAATCTCTTCAACCGGGACGCCGTAGGTCTCGCCCATGTCACCGCCAAACTCGTTGATGATCGCGAGCCAATCCTGGGGCACCGAGGAAGAGCCGTGCATCACCAGGTGAGTGTTGGGGATACGCGCATGGATTTCCTTGATGCGCTCGATCGCCAGGATGTCACCGGTCGGTGGACGGGTGAACTTGTAGGCCCCGTGCGAAGTGCCGATGGCAATCGCCAGTGCATCCACGCCGGTCTTCTTGACGAAGTCTGCGGCCTCTTCCGGATCGGTCAGCAACTGGCTGTGGTCGAGCGTACCCTCGGCACCAATACCGTCTTCTTCACCGGCCTGACCGGTTTCCAGCGAGCCCAGGCAGCCCAGTTCACCTTCCACCGAGACACCACAAGAGTGGGCCATCTCGACCGTGCGACGGGTCACGTCGACGTTGTATTCGTAGGTTGAGGGGGTCTTGCCATCTTCACCCAAGGAGCCATCCATCATGACCGAGCTGAAACCCAGCTGAATCGAACGCTGGCAAACCGCCGGCGAGGTGCCGTGGTCCTGGTGCATGCAAACCGGGATATGCGGGAATTCTTCTATCGCGGCCAGGATCAGGTGGCGCAGGAAAGGGGCGCCCGCATAGCTGCGCGCGCCGGCCGATGCCTGGACGATAACCGGTGAATCCGTCTCGTCGGCCGCTTCCATGATGGCGCGCATCTGTTCTAGGTTGTTGACGTTGAAGGCCGGGACGCCATAGCCGTGCTCAGCGGCGTGATCCAGCATTTGACGCAGGGAAATCAGTGCCATTGTCTGCTCCTTGTATTGAGAGTGTCAGTCAAAATTAATCTCGCCGCCGGACACGATGTGTTCGCCAACGCGTACGATCTTCATTACATTGGTGCCGCCCGACACGCCGTTCAGGTCGCCTTTGGTGATAATGACGAGATCGTCATCACGCACCGCGCCGCGGCGTTGAAGTTCTTCGATGACTTCGGTGTTTGCCTGGCGCGAGTCGATGCCCGGCTCCAGGTCGAAACTGACAGGATAAACCCCCCTGTACAGCGTCACTTTTCTACGCGTGGCCACCTGCCCCGTCAAGGCGTAGATCGGGATGCCGGAGGAGATTCGCGACATCCATTTGCAGGTCGAGCCGGATTCGGTCAACGCTGCGATAGCAGCGGCACCGAGGTGATTGGCGGTGTACATGGTCGCCATCGCTATCGCCTCATCGATGCGTCCGAATACCGAGTGCAGGCGGTGGTCAGACTGACGCGTCTGGGACTGCTTCTCCGCCTCCTTGCAGACGCGGTCCATGGCCTCCACAGCCTTGGCCGGATACTTTCCCGCCGCCGACTCGCCGGACAGCATCACCGCATCGGTCCCGTCCATGACCGCGTTGGCCACGTCGAAGACCTCCGCCCGGGTAGGAATCGGGTTTTGGATCATCGATTCCATCATCTGAGTGGCGGTGATCACGACGCAGTTCATCGAGCGCGCAGTGCTGATCAGGTGCTTTTGCACCGCCGGCAACTCAGCGTCACCTATCTCGACCCCGAGGTCTCCACGCGCGACCATGATGACGTCGGACGCATCGACGATCTCTTCGATACACTCCAAGGCCTCGGCACGCTCGATCTTGGACACGATTCCACCCTGGCCGCCGGCATCACGCAGCAACTGCCGCGTCACATGGACATCTTCAGCCGAACGGACGAACGAAACCGCGACATAGTCGGCCTCCATCTTGGCGGCAAACCGAATGTCTTGCTTGTCCTTGTCGGTCAACGCAGGCGCCGATAGCCCGCCACCGAGTTTATTGATGCCCTTGCTGTCGGACAGTGTGCCGCCGACCACGACCTTACAGCGCACCTCAGAGCCCTGGACCTCGTCGATCCAGAGAACGATGTGGCCATCGTTCAGCAACAGGGTGTCGCCACGCGCCACCTCTTGGTGCAATGTTGGATAGGTAACACCAACCCGCTCCCGGTTGCCCTGGTCGAGAATACAACTCGTGTCGAGGATGAAGCGGTCGTCTGGCGCAAGCACGATCCTGCCATCGACAAACCTGCCACAGCGTATCTTGGGGCCCTGAAGATCGATCAGCACGCCGACCTGTCGTCCCGAGGCGCGCGCTCGATTGCGCACCCACTCAGCCCGACGCTCGTGGTCCTCGTGGGTGCCATGCGACATGTTCAGCCGGACCACATCGACACCGGCGGCAATGACCTCATCCAGCACCTTGGGGTCGTCGGTTGCCGGCCCCAGTGTCGCTACGATTTTTGTGCGTCTAAGCATCTGCCCTTCTTGCGCAACGATCGGCGGCCGTCGCACGCGATCTGTTCACTTCGCTGCCGCTTCCTCGAGCATGGCCACTGCCGGCAGGGTCTTGCCCTCCAGATACTCTAGGAAGGCACCGCCGGCAGTCGATATGTAAGACACCTTGTCGTAGATGTCGTACTTCTGGATCGCCGCGATCGTGTCGCCACCACCGGCCAGGCTGAAACCCGCAGCATCGGCAATCGCCATCGAGACCGTCCTGGTGCCTTCGCCGAACTGATCGAACTCGAACACACCGACCGGCCCGTTCCAGACGATGGTCCCGGCATTGGCGATGATTTCTGCCAGTTCCTGCGCCGATTTCGGACCAATGTCGAAAATCATTTCATCGTCCGCGACATCACCCGCATCTTTCAACACAGCCGGCTCGTCCTCGGCGAAGTTCTTGCCGACCACGACATCGACCGCGATCGGGATGCTGGCACCACGATCCTGCATCTTCTTCATCAGCGCCTGAGCGGTCGGGACGAGATCATCTTCGCATAGCGACTTGCCGACATTGTTGCCGGCCGCCTTCAGGAAGGTGTTGGCGATACCACCGCCGACCACCATCTGATCGACTTTTTCGGACAAGGCCTCGAGCACGGTCAGCTTGGTCGAGACCTTGGAGCCACCGACGATCGCCACCATCGGGCGGGCAGGTTTGGCCAGGGCCTTGCCCAATGCGTCGAGCTCCTCACTCAGCAGCAGGCCGGCACAGGCGACCGGGGCGAATTTGCCGACGCCGTGGGTCGAGGCCTGGGCGCGATGCGCGGTACCGAAGGCATCCATCACGAAGACGTCGCATAGCGCCGCATACTTCTTCGCCAGACCCTCTGTGTCCTTCTTCTCGCCGGCATTGAAACGCACGTTTTCGAGCAGAACGACCTCGCCAGCGGCGACCTCGAATCCACCGTCCAGATAATCCTTTATCAGGCGTACCTCGCTGCCTAGTTTGGCCGACATGTCTTCAGCAATTGGCTGCATGGAGTTCTCTTCGTCCACCGTGCCCTCCTCGGGGCGGCCACGGTGCGACATCACCATCACTTTGGCGCCAGCCTTCGCGCAATGCTCGATGGTCGGCATGGATGCGGTGATGCGAGCATCCGAGGTGACCTTGCCGTCCTTGACCGGCACGTTCAGGTCAGCGCGAATCAGCACGCGCTTGCCAGCAAGATCGAGATCGGTGAGCTTGATAAAAGACATGATGCGAACTCCCTAAACAGGTACGGGTATGGAGCGTTGAGTTTTGCGCTGCCCTAATGAATCGGAACCCGGCCGCACCGACAATGCACAACTCAAGACTCGCCTTTGCGACAGGGTTGAACCGAAGCGGCATGGCCGCCTCGGTCCGCCCCCGATTACTTCGAGACGTGCTCAACCATGCGCAGCATGTTGCACGTATAACCGTACTCGTTGTCGTACCAGGCCACGACCTTCACGAAGGTCGGATCGAGCTGGATTCCGGCTTCGGAATCGAAGATCGACGGCGTGCTGCGGCCACGGAAGTCGGTAGCAACAACCTTCTCGTCCGTATAGGCAAGCACACCGGCCAGATCGCCCGAGGTCGCGGCCGCCTTCATTGCGGCGCAGATCTCCTCGTACTGTGCCGGCTTGTCCAGCTCGACGGTCAGATCCACGACCGAGACGTCGGAGGTCGGGACGCGGAATGCCATACCGGTCAGCTTGCCGTTCAGCTCGGGCAGAACCTTGCCGACCGCCTTGGCTGCGCCGGTCGAAGACGGGATGATGTTTTCCAGGATACCGCGGCCACCGCGCCAATCCTTCATCGAGGGGCCGTCGACGGTCTTCTGGGTCGCGGTTGCGGCATGCACCGTGGTCATCAGACCACGCTTGATCCCCCAGTTGTCGTGCAGCACCTTGGAGACCGGTGCGAGGCAGTTGGTGGTGCAGGATGCAGCGGAGACGATGGCTTGACCGGCGTAAGTGTCGTGGTTGACGCCGTACACGAACATCGGGGTCGCGTCCTTGGAAGGGGCGCTCTGCACCACCTTCTTGGCACCGGCTTCGATGTGCTTTTGGCAGGTCTCTTCGGTAAGGAAGAAGCCGGTGCACTCAATGACCAGATCAGCACCGACTTCGTCCCACTTGAGATTGGCCGGGTCGCGCTCCGCGGTGAGGCGGATGTTCTTGCCGTTGACGATCATGGTGCTGCCTTCGACCGCAATGTCGCCAGCGAAATTACCGTGCACCGAATCGTATTTCAGCATATAGGCGAGGTATTCCGGATCCAGCAGATCGTTGATGCCGACGACCTCGATACCGGGAAAGTCTTTTGCGATTGCGCGAAACGCCATACGACCGATGCGGCCGAACCCGTTGATACCTACTTTGATAGCCATGTTGAATCTCCTCAGAGCATTATGCAGTTTCAATAATCATGAAAGACGAGTCGGCCGGCCGACGCTGCTTGTTGCGACCGGCCAACTGCAGCTGGTCTTCTTAGCCCGCGACCTCGTCGATCGCCTGGCCGACGTTGTCCGCGGTGAAGCCAAACAGCTTGAACAGCTCGCCGGCCGGAGCCGATTCACCGAAGGTGTCGATCCCGATCACCTTGCCGCTGCTGCCGACGTACTTCCACCAGCCGCCGGTCACCGCTGCCTCGACCGCGACGCGCGCCGTGACCGATGGCGGCAGCACGGACTCCTTGTAGGCGGCATCCTGTGCATCGAACACGCTGGTGCAGGGCATCGAAACGACACGTACCTTCTTGCTGCTCGCGGCCGCGGCCTCGACCGCGATACCGACCTCGGAGCCGGTAGCGATGACGATCACATCCGGCGTGCCGTCGCAATCGCGCAGGACATAGCCGCCGCGCTCAATACCGGCAATCTGCGCCGCTTCACGGCTCTGGAACGGCAGTCCCTGGCGGGAGAAGATCAGGCAGGTCGGGCCATCGTTCTTTTCGACGGCCTTTCGCCAGGCAACGGCAGTCTCGACTGTGTCGCAGGGGCGCCAGACGTCCATGCCCGGGATCATGCGCAGCGTCGGGATCTGCTCCACCGCCTGGTGCGTTGGGCCATCTTCGCCCAAACCGATCGAGTCGTGGGTAAACACGAAGATCGACTGGATCTTCATCAGCGCGGCCATGCGGATTGCGTTGCGCGCGTACTCCGAGAACATCAGGAAGGTTGCACCGAACGGGATGAAGCCACCGTGCAATGCGATGCCGTTGATGATGGCGGCCATGCCAAACTCGCGCACACCGTAGTTGACGTAGTTGGCAGCCGGTATGTCGCCGCGCATCGGCTTGTAACCCGACCATTCGGTCAGGTTCGAGCAGCCGAGGTCGGCCGATCCGCCGAACAGTTCGGGAAGCGCAGCCGCGTAGGCCTCGATCGAGCCGAGCGATGCCTGCCGGGTCGCCGGCGACTTGGCCTCGCTGTTGCATTCAGCCACGAAGGCGTCGGCCTTTGCAGTCCAGTCGGAGGGCAATTCGCCCGCCGTGCGGCGCTTGAACTCAGCCGCCAGTTTCGGATGCGCCCCTTCGTAGGCGGCGAACTTCTCGTTCCATGCAGCCTCGGTGGCAGCACCCTTCTCCTTCGCATCCCAGCCCTGGTAGACATGGGTCGGAACCTCGAATGCACCATGATCCCAGCCCAGCGCAGCCTTGGTCAGGTTGATCTCTTCCTCGCCCAGCGGGGCGCCATGACAGGCATGGCTGCCGGCCTTGTTCGGAGAACCGAAGCCGATGGTAGTTTTGCAGCAGATCATGGTCGGCTTGTCGGTCATCGCCTTGGCGAATTCCATCGCCTTCTGGAGCGCGGCCGGATCGTGGCCGTCGACATCTGCGATCACGTGCCAGCCGTAGGACTCGAACCGCTTCGGTGTGTCGTCGGTGAACCAGCCCTCGACGTGTCCGTCGATCGAGATGCCGTTGTCGTCCCAGAATGCAATCAGTTTGCCGAGGCCGAGTGTGCCGGCCAGCGAGCACGCCTCATGCGAAATACCCTCCATCAGACAGCCGTCGCCGAGGAATACATAGGTGTGGTGGTTGACGACCTCATGCCCCGGGCGATTGAACTCCGCGGCCAGTGCGCGCTCGGCGATTGCCATGCCGACTGCGTTGGTGATGCCCTGCCCAAGCGGGCCGGTCGTGGTCTCGACCCCTGGCGCGTAGCCATATTCGGGATGACCCGGCGTCTTGGAGTGCAACTGACGGAAGTTCTTCAGGTCGTCGAGCGTCAGCTCGTAACCCGTGAGGTGCAGGAGAGAGTAGATCAGCATGGATCCGTGGCCGTTCGACAACACGAAACGATCGCGGTCGGCCCAATTCGGGTTGGACGGGTTGTGCCGCATATGGTCGTTCCAAAGCACTTCGGCGATGTCCGCCATTCCCATCGGGGCACCGGGGTGGCCCGAATTGGCTTTCTGAACGGCGTCCATGCTCAACGCGCGTATCGCGTTGGCAAGTTCTCTGCGTGAGGACATGAGCCCCTCCTGTCAAGGACTAAGAATTCTCCGCCCCTTGGGGGATCCCCCAGGCGCGAACTGATTCAGTTGTGCCAGGCCGGCCGTTGGAGGTGCGCTGCACCTGTGCGAGGCGGTCGCTCTGCCCGCGACGTCGTCTCGGCCCGATGGCATCCAAAAGGTCGGCTATTCTCACCTAGCCACCGGAACAGGGGCAAGAAAGTATTCCCCGAATATTCAAATACACCTATAAACGCAGGGAATCCGCCGCAAATTTTCCGCCAAGTCACTGTTTTTAAAGGAGGTGCCCGCCTGTCATTCGATCCACTTGATCGAACAGCCCATGCTGGGGATCTGGTCCTCGGGGCCTTTTCCAGTCGCCGCCACCTGCTTCATGGCCTCGAAAAGATCACGCCGGGCATCCGCAGGCGCGGCCTCCTTGCGACTGGCATCGAGGCGGCCACGGTACTGCAGTTCGCCGCTGGCGTTGTATCCGAAGAAATCCGGCGTGCATACGGCACCGTAGGCCTTGGCCACCTCCTGCGAGGCGTCCAGCAGGTAGGGAAACGGAAACTGCATGCGCTCCGCCACGATGCGCATATTCTCGAACGAGTCCTCAGGATAGTCGCTCGGGTCGTTGGACATGATCGCCACCGTCCTGACCCCGAGGCCCTCCAGTTCCCTGGCGTCGCACACGATCCGGTCGACCACGGCCTTCACGTAGGGGCAATGGTTGCAGATGAACATCACCAGCAGGCCCCTGTTGCCCATGCACTCGTCGCGGGTCCAGTGCCGGCCGTCGACGCCGGGCAGCTTGAAATCGGGCGCGGCCTTGCCGAACTCACATACCGGGGTCTCCAGAGAAACCATGCTTGCAACCTATGCCGTTGATGGGGAACCTTATTCTTCCAGAATGCGTCAGCCTGCTCAACCGTGTAAAATCCAGCCCCCCAGCGAATTTCGCCTCGGCGCATCCGCGGACACGTAAACATCAGCATTAATCAGATTTCGGAGTACCAATGGCTCGCAATTTCATCTTCACCTCGGAGTCGGTTTCTGAGGGCCATCCAGACAAGATGGCAGACCAGGTCTCGGATGCCATACTGGATGCCATTCTTGCCGATGACCCGCATGCCCGCGTCGCCTGCGAGACCCTGTTCAAGACCGGCATGGCCGTTATTGCCGGCGAGATCACAACCTCTGCCCAGCCCGATTACGAGCACATCATCCGACAGACCATAGAGGACATCGGCTACACGAGTTCGGAAATGGGCTTTGATGCCCAGAGTTGTGCGGTTCTGACGGCCATCGGGATCCAGTCTCCGGACATCAACCAGGGCGTCGATCGCGCCAGGCCGGAGGAACAGGGTGCGGGCGACCAGGGCCTGATGTTCGGCTACGCGACCAACGAGACCGATGTCCTGATGCCTGCGCCGATCCAGTTCGCACACCGCCTCGTCGAGCGGCAGGCAGAGGTGCGCAAGAAAGGCATGCTGCCGCTGTTGCGGCCGGACGCAAAGTCGCAGGTCAGCCTGCACTATTCAAACGGCAAACCGGTATCGATCGACGCGGTGGTCCTGTCGACGCAGCATGCCGCGGATTTTAGCGGGGACATCCTCCGCGAAGCGGTGATGGACGAGATCATCAAACCGATTCTCGATCCGACCGGCCTGCTGACCAAGGACACCCGCTTCCACATCAACCCGACCGGCAGCTTCGTAATCGGCGGACCGATGGGCGACGCCGGCCTGACCGGGCGCAAGATCATCGTCGACACCTATGGCGGCGCGGCGCGTCACGGCGGCGGCGCATTCTCCGGCAAGGACCCGTCCAAGGTGGACCGCTCAGCCGCCTATGCCGGCCGCTACGTGGCCAAGAACATCGTCGCAGCGGGCCTTGCAGACAAGTGTGAAATCCAGGTTTCCTACGCGATCGGCGTGGCCGAGCCGACATCGATCATGATCGATACCTTCGGCACCGGCAACGTCACCGACGAACGTATCACCGAACTGGTGAGGGAGCATTTCGACCTGCGTCCCTACGGAATCCTGCGCATGCTCGACCTGCTCAACGTGGAGAAGATCAAATACCGCAAGACCGCGGCCTACGGCCATTTTGGTCGCGAGAACGAGGAATTCAGCTGGGAGGCGACCGACAAAGCCCAGGAACTGCGCGAAGCAGCCGGAATCTGACAACCACCGGCGGCCGCCACCGCGGCGGCCGTCCAAATGAAGGGTGTGAACGGGTCGTTCAGTCCACCTCCACCGGCTTGACCGTCTCGCGATAGGCGTGCCAACTCGCATGACCGATCAGCGGCAGCACAATGGCGAGGCCGACGTAGGCGGCCACAAAGCCGACTGACACCAGCCCGACGATTATCGCTGCCCAGAGCAGCATCACGCCCTTGTTGTGCATCACGGCATTGATGCTGGTCAGTGCGCTGGTGATGGCGTCCGTACCCCTGTCCAGCATCATCGGCAGCGAAACCACGCTGGCCGAAAAAACGATAGTGCCAAACACCGCGCCCACCGCACTGCCGATGGCCAGGAACTCGATCCAGCCGAGCACACCCAGTTCCTCGCCGAATGGGAAAAATACGTGCACCATCGAAGCCGCTCGCGCCCAGACGAGCAACACCACCAGCATCACGAGTGCGAACAGCGTTTCGTTGCGCAGGTGGTTGCGACTCTCCATCCAGCATATTCCGAAGCGCGGTTTCCGCCCCTGCTCGAGTTGCCGACTGATCGAATACAGACCGAACGCCAGGACCGGGCCACTCAGGATGAAGGCTATACCCAGCGTAAACAGTGCCAGGGTATTGCCCTCGCCCCAGGCCAGCCAGGTAATCAGGTAACCGAACAACACCAGCCCGGCGCCGTAGGTCAGGCTCTGCACCCGGGCGCGCTTCATATCCTGCCAACCCAGCTTCAACCAGCGCAGCGGCGCATCGAAGCCAAGCTCGTTGGATGG
>Ga0316197_10003411_pt1 | contig 11298 bp, 10 predicted proteins | sample OudBiesiAoxic_MG_FD_204939 | JGI IMG/M metagenome (GOLD analysis project Ga0316197, IMG submission 204939) | Coastal sediment microbial communities from Oude Bieten Haven, Netherlands - site A oxic | ecosystem: Environmental > Aquatic > Marine > Coastal > Sediment | place: Netherlands...
ACAGCAACAAAACATACAGCGACCGCTTTGCCTTTCTAATAGAAGATGACAGCGATGTAGCGAAGCGCAATGACCTCAAGAAGCTCAAAATCCCAAAAATCAGGGTGTCACAACTGGAACCGGGAATCACCAGTGAGTTTTCATTATTTCAGTACATGATTGGCAACGTGGACTGGGCGGCACTGAGTGGACCTGACCCCACAGAGTGCTGTCATAACGTCAAGCTGATTGGTCCTGAGCCTTTCGGGGCCAAGGATATTGCCTACCCTGTCCCCTATGATTTTGATTCCTCCGGCCTGGTCGATGCCCACTATGCCGCCCCCCCCAACGGCCTGCCGATACGCCGGGTAACCCAGCGTCTTTTCAGGGGTTATTGCATTGATAACAGCACACTGGAAGACGCGCGAAAGAAAATCCTCAGCCACGAAGCAGCCTTTTATAGCCTGATCCGTGACGAAGACCGCCTTAGTTCCGGCAGCCAAAATAAGTCAACGAGGTTTCTGGATAAGTTTTTCAAAATCATCAAAGACCCGAAAGACTTCGACAGGCTGGTTACATCGAAATGCCGCAAATAGGAATTGGCTTGACCTCTGGCCCTATTACCAGCTCAACCTCCTGTGAGGTGTCTGCATCCGGAACGTCAGATACAGCCGAATGCTGAAGCTGTTCCAGTCGCTCCTGTAAATAGGGATTATCCGGGTTCATTGCGATTACTTTCTCAAGGTAAGGGATTAGGTCAGCCTCGGTAGAAGGAAGTGGGATTTTTCCATTTGGATAACCTGCGAATAGCCCCTCGGGCGTAATTTCAAGATACCCCAGGTAGCCACCATAAGCGCGGGCGATACCGGTATCGATCTGAACAACCTTCGCGTCGTAACGTGGCCAGATCACACCGCTGGTAGGTGTATGACCCACCACGATATGGTTTGCACCGTGCCGGGCCAGGATCGCGTCCACGGTCTCATTCAGCGCTTTCGGGTCAACGCCGGACAGACCTCTGTACCAAAGCGGACCAAATTCATCTTCAATCATGCCGGCAGTCTGGGCGTTGAAATTACGCAAAGCTCCAACCACTCGCTCGGTCATTGAATCCAGTGAATTCTGGCAATAAAAGCCGCTGATTCCACCGTGCAGGAACAAGCTTCCATTTATCCGGACGGCCACCTTTTTATCCAGCACCCAGCTGGAGTACTCGCCTTCAGGATCCCAGGCCGGGTCCCAGGCCTGCCGGTGCTCAACCCATCCCAACGGATGCTTCACGTTCCACTCATCCCGGAAATTTTCAGGCAACGTTTGAAGAGCAACCGGGTCTTGTTTCTCCAAATTTTTCAGGTAAACCGCATATACCCGGTCTCTCAAAGCAGCCGATTTTCTTGTCACAAAGGCTTCAAACTCACCTTCTGTGACATAACGTAAATCGCCATAAACATTCATGGCTTCGTGATTACCAATCAGGTTGTGAACCTGGCCACCCTTCTTCTTAGCCTGTTTGCCAAGCTTGGTAATGTGTTCGATGATTTTCCGGGTGTCAGCACCACGGTCAGGTATATCACCGGTTTGTACGAAGTGTGTTTTTCCACCACTCCACTTTCCTTTCTTATCTATAAGCCCCGCGGCCTGTAAAACAGCCAGGTAGTTTTCATAGTCACCATGGAGATCGCCAATGGCGACAATTCGCTCAACGCCCTCCCATTGGTAATCATCGATCTGCCTGGCCTTGGCAAGAACCAGACTGCTAAAAACCAGGCTCGCGCCAAACAACAATATCAGAAGGATGGATTTCATCTTACGCCTCGAAACATCATAACGTGTATTCAAAAGGGACAGCTTTCCGGTCAATTGGGTCATTTCCCAAATCATAACCCGTTTATTGTTCAGAATCGATTCAGAGTCGAAGCTGGCCAAATATTTTCGTTTGGGGCACAGTACAGCTCATAAGTCAGTCGCAACCTTTGTAATTTCCACTGAACTAATCGGGTCTCCAAGGGACTGAACAATACACTTGCAGGAGTTCGTACCATGAAGTTTTCAAAGTTTTTCGTAACGATGACCATCGTGCTTTTCTGCGTCACCGGGGGGACCGTCAGCGCCAAAGAAAAAGGACTCCCGGAAATAACCGAAGATGGACTGGTTCTCGTGCCTGACTCTAAACTTGCCATCGTTTATGCCGAACCGGGCGCCACACTGGCCCAATACGAGCAAATCCAGTTACTGGATGCCTATGTTGCGTTCAAGAAAAACTGGGCCCGGGACCAACGCTCCCGCTCTGTCAGCCCATTGCGTGTTACCACCAATGATATGGAAAAAATCAAGAACACCCTGGCCGAAGAATTCAATGCGGTATTCAGGACGACTCTTGAGGAGGGTGGTTACGAGATAGTGGACAATGCCGGAGAGAATGTTCTTCTGGTCCGGCCGGCAATCATCAACCTTGACGTCAATGCACCTGACACCCCCCAGGCAGGAAGGTCAATGACATACGCAAAGTCTGCCGGCGAAATGACACTCTACCTGGAGATTTACGATTCTGTCACAGGCGACCTGATTGCCAAGGCAATGGACCGCCGGGTGGACAACGGAAACAACGCGGGTTTCTACACCTGGACCAACTCGGTGAGTAACCGGTCAGCATCCCGGCGTATTCTGAAGGGCTGGTCCACCATATTGCTTGATGCTTTGAACGAAGCAAAAGAGCAATAAATTCATGTAGGCAGGCACCCCTGAATTAGTTCATAATGTGCGGCCACATTTTTTGCAGTTTATTTAGGAGAATTTTCGAATGAAAATCAAAATGACTATTTGCGCCCTGTTCCTGTTGCTTGGTATGTCCGGCTCTGTTCTGGCCCAGGATATCGTTGCTGGCATTGAAACCGGATGCGCCACTGAAATTACAACTTACTGCAGCCAGGTTAGCCCCGGTGAAGGCCGCATGCTTGCTTGCTTTTATGCCCATGAAGAAAAGCTCTCCGGGCAGTGCCAGTACGCTCTGTACAATGCATCAGCGCAGCTGGAACATGCTGTTTCTGCACTGAACTACGTAGCCGGCCAGTGCAATGACGACCTCGCCAAGTTGTGCCCGCAGGTTGAAGCGGGTGAAGGCCGCCTTCTTGACTGCCTGAATAGCCAGAAAGAAACCGTCAGCGCCGCTTGCAACGCAGCCATCGCTGACGTATTTGAATAAATAGTTATCTGCCTGGTGACCGACCCGGTCATCTGGCAATGAAAAACAGGCCGGCGCCCCAAAAGCGCCGGCTTTTTTTATCCAGCCGATTGAACGGTTCATATGGCCCGACGAAAGGCACCGTAGAGTCATACTGTTATTACAGTCTTTGACTATAATATTGTAAGGGAAACTTTAAATCGCTATGGATTGGCGGCCGGGAAGGCACGGGTTCTTCGTGTTTACCGATATTCAGCAGGGAAGGCGCTTGGGAAAACCGGATAAAACCGGTCTTATGCTGTGGGGGTTATCAGAAAGATGAGAAAGGACCAAAAAGAAACACCTGGGCGAAAAGGGGTCTGCAAGGGTTTCACGATTCTGGAATTGTTAATCACATTGTCCACCATCGCGATTATCGTGCTGGTCGCAGTTCCTGGCTCGAGCATTCTGCTTGAAAAATATCGGCTCAAATCTGCTTCAAACCACTTGTATTCAGGGCTTGAACTGGCCAGGAAAGAGGCCCATCAACGAAGCAGTACCGTGATCATGTGTCCCAGTTCGAATGGCCACTCCTGCAGAAGAGACGGCGACTGGAGTCTTGGCTGGCTGGTTTATTCGGACGGCAATGGAAACGGCACTGTGCAGGACATCGAATTGATTCGCTCCTTCGAGCCGCCGCATCAGCAAGTCAGGATCAAAGCTGAAGGCGCTGTGGAAAACAGGGCAGCCTTCACCGCAACCGGTCTTGTTGAAGACGACGGAGGCCGAAACGGGAAATTCCAGGTCTGTCTGTACGGTTCCGACACAGCGCCAAAAATCGTGAAAATCGATGCCGAAGGCTGGATTCGAATTGCGCCCAACGATGATGAGGTCTGCGAAACAGGCTGACCCCTGACTGCCAACTTCACTCTTCCGGAGCGAGGGTCAGACAAAGTCCGTCATGGGCGGACTGCAGATTTAACTGACAACTGAGCCGTGAATTCGGCTGAAAATTGTCGAGAAACTCAAGCAACTCCTCCTCATCTGATTGCGCTTCAGGAAAACTCCCAAGCCACACTTCGTCCAGAAAAACGTGGCATGTAGCGCACGAGCACATGCCGCCGCATAGTGCTGAAACGCCCCAGTCCTGTTCTCTCAATAACTCCATCAACACGTCGCCCTGTCTGGCTTCAAGTTCGTGTTGCTGACCATCAAGGTCGGTCACTTTAATTGTAATCATTGCCAATCCTGTAAAAATTTAAAAAAAACTACCTAGTTGAAAACAGCCCAGGGAAAATAATCCACCAGGTCTCCTTCCTGTATTTCTTCGCCGATTTTCTGCCTTACCATGCCATCACCCCAGGTCGTGGAAAACAAAACCCCACTGCTCTGGTTGTCGTAAAGCCTGACACCATCACTGGTGGCGCGGACCCGCAAATAATCTTCACGGTGGCTACTCTTTTTTTGGAACCTTGCCGCGTGGCGGACCGGCTGTATGAATGCATCGTCAACACCCTGGCACGCAAAAAGATAGGGCCTCGCAATCACCAGTAGCGTCACGAAGACCGAGACCGGGTTCCCCGGCAGGCCGATAAACGGTTTGCCCTGTACTTGCCCGAAAGCGAACGGTTTTCCGGGCTTTATTGCAATACGCCACAGGTCGATGGCGCCAAGAGACTCGACCACGGCCTTCACATGATCTTCTTCTCCCACCGAAACGCCACCCGAAGTCAAAACAACATCAGCTTGTTCAGCGGCCCGCAACATCATTTCACGGACCACGTCAGGATCGTCGCGGGCCACTCCCATATCCACGATTTCAAAACCCCAGGCCGCCAGTTGGGATTTCATCGTATAGCGGTTCGAGTTATATATCTGGCCTGGCTGAATATCATCTCCCGGTTCTCTCAACTCATCACCTGTGGACATCACGGCCACTTTGAGACGGCGATAAACACAGACATCAGCGATGCCCAGCGAAGCGCAAAGGCCCAGATCCTGCGGACGAAACCGGTGACCGGCAGAAAGGACTTTCTGACCGGTAGCCAGGTCTTGCCCACAACGCCGGATATTGGCGCCCTCCTCCGGCAGCTTGAGCACCTTTACGGCTCCGTCTGCCTCCTCGCAATTTTCCTGCATGACAACGGTGTCTGCGCCTCGTGGCACTTCGGCACCGGTGAAAATCCGGGCAGCGGTCCCGGGAACCAATTCCCCCGGCACCGAGCCCGCTGTGATGCGTTGACTCAACGTAATTGCGCTATCGGGGCCTGACCAATCTGAGGCATGGATCGCGTAGCCGTCCATTGCACTGTTATCGGCTGGCGGCACATCGATCGGAGCAACGATATCGACGGCGAGCGTTCGCCCGGCAGCATCCAGCAAACTGATAGTTTCGTCACCCACCAGGTGCTGGCTGCCATCGAGTAAGGTTGAGATGGCTTCATTGACGCTTAACATAGTCAGGTTACCCCTGGGATGCGCCGAGTAAACGGCCCGCTTCGCGTAGTGCATCCCGATCGTTAATATTGAAAAACGGAGAAGGTTTTGAGGGCAGCCATTCCAGCTCGGCCACTTCGAAAACCCGAAGAAACTGTTTAAAGCCGCCCATACCTTCTTCCAGAACGGCCTGTTCCAGTTTCGGTGTAACACTACGGTGCCAGATTGAAAAAGTAGGCTGAATTTCAGCCTCGTAACGGATAACCGCACCGGGACGTTCCGACGCCAATGCACATTTCAACAGGCCGGTCGCGAGGTCCGGAGGAATGAAAGGCGCATCACAGGGAACCAGCACCAACCATTCGCTCGCATCGTCCAGTGCCTGCAGGCCAGCCAACAGGCCACCCAGTGGGCCGCCATCCGGCAGCCGGTCCGGGACTTGTTGCAACTGAAAAACATCAAAAGCCTCGCCAGGCTGCTCCACACTGAGCATGATCCTGTTCACCTGGCGAGCCATGCAATCGATAACATGCCGAAGTAACGGTTTTCCCGCCAAGGGCGCAAGGGCTTTCATCTTTCCACCCATTCGTAGCGAGCGCCCTCCCGCCAGGATGATTGCGGTTGGGGGGTTCACAGGCGCCTGAGTGCCTCCCGCGCTACCGCGGTAAGGCCCGAGTTCCCTTCCTGGTCAAAATCAGCCAGCTTCTGCTGCATAGACGGAGCCCAGAATCGCCGTAGATGATCAGCGATGCGATCCACCGCATCCTCGTGAAAGCTCAAATTCTCGGCAATTTGGTTCGCCATTTTTACCAGCTGCTCAACTTCCTGCATCAGATGATTCCAATTCCTTGATTCGTTCCGGGAACGCGTACACATTATGGCGGCCCGGCCGTGCAAATCCCACCAGGGTAACGCCCGAACGCTCGGCAAATTCTACCGCCATAGTTGTCGGGGCGGAAACCGCGGAAATCAATTCAATGCCGGCCGCGGCGGTTTTGTACACCATTTCGTAACTGGCCCGGCTCGACACAAGTACAAAGCCTGCTGAAGAATCAAAACCGCTTCTGTACAAACAACCAATCAGCTTATCCAGTGCATTATGACGACCCACATCTTCACGGAGGCTGATGATCTGCCCTTCCCTGTCGCACCAGGCAGCGCCATGCGTCGCGCCGGTTTCGGCCTGCAAAGGCTGGTACTTTTCCAGGTCGATCACCGCTTTTTGCAAAGCCCTGTTCGTGATAGAGAGCAGATGGGAAACGGGATCAGGGTCGCGTATCGCCTGTTCGATATTCTCAGCGCCACATAAACCGCAACCGGTACGCCCCGCCATGTTCCGGCGCCGAGTGGCAAGCCGGTCAAACCAGTCTTCACTGATCGTCAAGGACAGTTCGATGCCCCCGTGACGGGGAATGGCATGGATACTCCTGATATCTTCAACCTTGCCTACCAGCCCTTCGGTGAGGGAAAACCCCACTGCGAAATCTTCGAGGTCTTTCGGCGTTGCCATCATCACAACATGGGAAACCCGGTTGTATGTCAGCGCAACCGGAACTTCCGTCGCAATACGGTCATCCTTTTCGGTTTCCGAAGCCCCTTCGGACAGATGGTTCTGGCGCCAGGTTTTTACCGGGATAGGCCGGGATTCAGACACGGGCTTTATCCAGTAATTCCTCCTGCCGGGTGGCAAATTCACGATACTCTTTCTGCCACTCCGATGGCTGAGTCACGTGCGTGACCTGCACGGCTGTCACCTTGTACTCGGGGCAATTGGTCGCCCAGTCCGAATTATCCGTGGTGATGACATTGGCGCCACTGGATGGAAAATGGAACGTGGTGTAGACAACACCTGGCTGCACCTTTTCTGTCAGTACAGCCCGTAAAACGGTTTCACCTGCACGACTGGCAATTCCGCACCAGTCGCCCTCAGTGATTCCCCGCTCCTGGGCATCGTGGGGATGAATTTCCAGCACGTCCTCGCTGTAGAACTCCGAATTGGCAGTCCGCCTGGTCTGCGCGCCGACATTGTATTGGGACAAAATACGACCTGTTGTCATCAGGAGTGGATACTTGCGTGTTGTGCGCTCCTGGGTCGGAATGAAGCCGGTAATAGCGAAATAGCCCTTACCCCGAACAAATTCCTCGACATGCATGGTGGGTGTTCCATCGGGAGCTTCATCGTTGCAGGGCCACTGAATACTTCCCAACCGGTCCAGTTTCTCATAGGAAACACCGGCGAAAGTTGGGGTCAGCCGCGCAATCTCATCCATGATTTCAGAGGGGTGGCTGTAGTCCATCGGGTAGCCCATGGCCTTACTCAGTGCCATGGTCACTTCCCAATCCTCCAGCCCCGCCAGAGGTTCAATGGCTTTTCGGACCATCGAAATACGCCTTTCGGCATTAGTGAAAGTCCCGTTCTTTTCCAGGAAGGATGAGCCGGGAAGCAGCACATGGGCAAAGCGGGCGGTTTCGTTCAAAAAGATATCCTGGACAACCAGGCACTCCAGCGATTTAAGCGCCTTCTCAACATGATGAGTATTCGGGTCACTTTGGGCGACATCCTCACCTTGCACATACAGCCCTTTGAAATTACCACTGATCGAGGCATCAAACATGTTTGGAATACGCAGGCCCGGATCGGGCTGCAGTTCCGTGTTCCATTCACCGGCGAACAGGCTCCTTACCTCCGGATCGGAAATATGCCGGTAACCGGGCAGTTCGTGGGGAAAGGACCCCATGTCACAGGATCCCTGGACATTGTTCTGCCCCCTCAATGGATTGACACCTACACCCTCCCGGCCCAGGTTACCGGTGACCATGGCCAGGTTGGCAATCCCCATCACCGTTGTCGAACCCTGGCTATGTTCGGAAACACCCAGGCCATAATAGATAGCCGCATTCGGTACGCTTGCGAAAAGTCGGGCGGCGGCTCTCAACTCAGAGGCTGGAATTCCGGTGATCCGTTCGGTTGCCTCCGGAGAATTCTGCTCCGAAGCAATGAAGTCGCGCCATTTACGATAAGGTTCCTGCTCGCAACGCGCCTCGATAAAAGCGCTGTCCTCCAGGCCCTCGGTCACAACCACATGCGCCATGGCATTGATGAACGCCACGTTACTGCCGGGGCGCAAGGCCAGGTGATGATCCGCTTTAACATGGGGCGAACTGACCAGTTCAATGCGACGCGGGTCGGCCACAATCAGGCGCGCGCCCTCGCGCAGGCGGCGTTTCAAACGCGAGGCAAATACCGGGTGTGCATCGCTGGGGTTGGCGCCCATGACCAATACCACATCCGATTTTGCCACGGAGTTGAACGCCTGTGTGCCGGCGGATTCGCCCAGCGTGGTTTTCAGACCATACCCCGTGGGTGAATGACAAACCCGGGCACAGGTGTCGACGTTGTTGTTACCAAAGGCGGCCCGGACCATTTTCTGGACCAGGTAGGTTTCTTCATTGGTGCAGCGTGAAGAGGTAATGCCTCCGATGCTGTCCCGGCCATGTTTTTCCTGAATACCCCGCAGGCGCTCAGCGGTGTACTCAAATGCCTCTTCCCAGCTCACTTCACGCCACGGGTCATCGATGCTCTCACGGATCATCGGGCTCGTTATTCGATCTTTATGCGTCGCATAGCCAAACGCAAAGCGCCCCTTGATGCAGGCATGCCCTTCATTGGCCTGCCCTTCCCGGTTCGGAGTCATGCGCAATACCGTGTCGCCTTTGAGTTCAGCGTGGAAGGAACAACCGACACCGCAATAGGCGCAGGTCGTGGTGACACTGCGTTCCGGCGCCCCCTGTTCAATGACAGACTTTTCCATCAGGGCTTCCGTCGGGCAGTTATCAACACAGGCACCACAGGAAACGCAATCGGATTCCATGAAGCTATCCGCCTGCCCTGCCGTTACGGTTGATTCAAAACCCCGGCCACTGACCGTCAACGCGAAGGTACCCTGGATGTCATCGCAGGCACGGACACAGCGATAACACACGATGCACTGCGAAGGGTCAAATGTGAAATACGGATTAGAACTGTCTACAGGTGCGTCCCGGTGACCGGCCCCGTCAAGCCCGTAACGACTGCTCTCGACACCCATTGAATCAGCCACGTCCTGCAGTTCACAGTCCCCATTCGCTGAACAGCTGGTGCATTCCAACGGGTGGTCGGAAACATATAACTCCACCACATTCCGGCGTAAATTCTCCAACTCATCTGATTGCGTATTAACAACCATGCCTGCCTCAACATCCGTTGTGCAGGATGCTGGATATCCCTTACGGCCCTCGATTTCTACCAGGCACACGCGACAGGACCCGAAGGCATCAAGGCTGTCGGTAGCGCATAGTTTCGGTACCTTTACGCCGGCAATCGCAGCCGCACGCATCACCGAGGATCCCTCCGGGACCGTGACCTCCTTGCCGTCAACATGCAGCGAGACAAGACCGCCGATTTTTAAAGGAACCGGTGTGCCCATATCCTGCTGTTTCAGAAATTGCTCGATCATTGTCCGAAATCCTCCGGGAAATGCCTGAGTGCGCTGCGCACCGGCATCGGTGTCAATCCGCCCATCGCGCAAAGAGAACCTTTGTCCATTGTTTCACACAGGTCGTCCAGCACTTTCAGGTTGAGTTCGCGGTCCTGGCCGGCAATCACACGGTCTATGATTTCGACACCACGAACCGATCCGACACGACAGGGCGTACACTTGCCGCAGGATTCAATCGCACAGAATTCCATCGCGAAACGGGCCTGTTGGGCCATGTCGACCGTGTCGTCAAATACCACGACGCCGCCGTGCCCCAGCATCGCGCCAATATCGGACAGTGCGCCATAGTTCAGTGTCACGTCCCATTTGGATTCCGGGATATATGCACCCAGCGGCCCACCCACCTGGATAGCCCGTACCGGCCTGCCGCTGGCAGTACCGCCACCATATCCTTCAACCAGCTCCCTGAGGCTCGCGCCGAAAGGAATCTCTACCAAGCCGCCGCGGCGGATGTTGCCTGCAAGCTGCACCGTTAACGTACCACGGGAACGGCCGGTGCCGTACTCACGGTAGTAGGCCGCGCCCTCCGCCAGAATGGTGCTGATGGCGCCGAGTGAAAGCACATTGTTTACAACGGTGGGCTTGCCGAGTAGCCCTTCGATCGCGGGCAATGGCGGTTTGAAACGGATCATGCCGCGCTTCCCCTCGAGGCTTTCGAGCAGAGAGGTTTCTTCACCGCAAATATAAGCGCCCGCCCCGATCCGCAATTGTAATCGGAATTCGCGGCCGGAGGCTGCGATGTCCGGACCCAGTAACCCCGCTTTCTCAGCCCGGGCAATAGCCTCTACCAGAACAGCTTTCGCGTGGGGATATTCTGAGCGTAGATAGATATAGCCTTCCGTTGCCCCGACGGCCAGGCCGGCGATGGTCATACCTTCAATCACCTGGTAAGGGTCTGCCTCCATCAACAGGCGGTCGGCAAAGGTGCCTGAATCACCTTCATCGGCATTACAGACGATGTATTTCTGTTCAGCCGGTGCATCGAGCACCGTCTGCCACTTGATGCCGGTAGGAAAAGCGGCACCGCCCCTGCCCCGTAAACCGGATTCTTTGACTTCATCCACTATAGCCTGCGGTTCCATCGCCAGGGCCCGGCTCAGTCCCTTGTAACCACCCATGGCCTGATAATCTTCGAGTGATACGGGGTCGATCCAGCCGGCCTTTCCAAAGGTCAGGCGTTGCTGA
>Ga0316197_10003412_pt1 | contig 11298 bp, 4 predicted proteins | sample OudBiesiAoxic_MG_FD_204939 | JGI IMG/M metagenome (GOLD analysis project Ga0316197, IMG submission 204939) | Coastal sediment microbial communities from Oude Bieten Haven, Netherlands - site A oxic | ecosystem: Environmental > Aquatic > Marine > Coastal > Sediment | place: Netherlands...
TTGGAACCTCCTGTCCGATTGAGAAACCTCAATCGTCAGGCAGGTCTGCCAAATCCCAAAACAGCTGGATCAGTGCTCAACAACCGCCAACAGCGCCAATGCCGCGCGAGCGGCTTCGTCCTCGTCCCGCACACTGTCAGTTCAATCACCTTCTGACTTTGCACACGCGGCGAATGGCGGCAATGCGGGCTGCGCCCGCAGCATCGCGAAGGTAGGGCGAAGGTCCGGATTGGGCCGCAAGCGTTGGCAGCGACACACACTGAAACCAAAGACGCCACACTGCACCCGGTTTCCGGAACGAACCCAAAGTGGGATATGCTGTACCTACACTTCAGGCTGCACAGTTTCGCGCCAAATATGGGGTGTTTACCCTATCGCTCGCAACCGAAGGTGGTGATAGCCTTTTCTTCATAAACCTGTTTCAGCGCATTTTGAATTTTTCCGCTCATTGACTGCGGATCTTAACTGGTCGGGATACAGCCGAAATAGCTTGAAGAATTGCATCGATAGAAATTTGATTTCGGGAGGAGAACATTATGACTGCGGGGAATGAGCTTAGAAATTTCCAGACAGAGTTCCGAACCACCACCAACCAGATGGAGATCGTCAAGAACGACATCGTCGCCCTTGGCGAGACGTTGGATGAGGCGGCGACAGCCGCGTCAAACTACCTGACTTTCCGCAAGGTGATCAAGGTTCTCGACGCCGGATTTGCCGCTGCGCTGACCACCCTGAAGCTCTCTGAGAATGTCGGACCGCTCTCGACCCCGTCCAAGGCGCTCAAGGAAGTGCTGGAGGTGCTGCAGCCCCGCATCGCCGACATCAAGGATGCGACCGACCGCGCGAAAAAGCTCGAGCCGATCCTGGAAAAATTCGTGAAGGCGGAAACCCGGTTCGAGCGGGATGTGCTGCCCGTCGTGGTGGAGGCGGACGCAACGCTCGATACCGTGCTGTCCGGCATAAACGAGTTCGTCGATGCCTTTGACAGGGTCTCGACCCCCAACGGTATTCCGGAACTCAACCCCAACGCGGGCAGGGAACGCCCCGGCAAGGCGGACTTCGAAGCGCTCTTTGACGAGGCCGATGATTTTGTCGCCTTCGCCAATGGCCCCAACGGGGCAGCTCAGGATGTATTGTCGGCCTATCAGACCTCCAAGGGGTTTCTGAACAACCTGATTGAAGCATTCGACATCGCCGACTTCTCTGTTCTGAATGACATTTTCGGCGATCTGGCAGAGTTTGAGGCGCTGTTCGACGGATTGGAGGATATCCTTGAGATCGTCAGTTCCACCCTGCGGCCCATCGAACCTCTGCTCGATGCGGTCGGTGCGGTCTTTGATGCGCTGGTCCAGCCTGCGATTGACTACCTCGTGGAAGAGCTTGGGGTGGATGAGCTCTTCGATGCGCTGGCCGAATCTCTTGAGCCCCTCTTTCCCGAGATCGACCTCTTTGACGACTTCCTCGGTGTTGTGGACCGGCTTGAAGCCGCCCTTGATCAGCTTGACATCGACCTCTTCGACATCCCCGATTTCACGGACATCTCGCTTGAGGTCTTCGACCGGTTCGACCAGGCGTTCGAGACGGTGGAGCTGGCGGCGCTGTCGCTGCTGGACGGCATCCCCCTGCGCATCGGCGATGACCGCTCCGAGACGATGTACGGCACGGGCGGGAACGAGGCCTTCGACCCCGGTGAGGGCAACGACCGCGTGCTGGCCAATTCCGGCAATGACATCATCGTGGCGAGTGCCGGTGATGACACCATCGAAGGCGGCGCGGGCGAGGACCGGCTGGTTTTTGCTGGCGAGTTGGTTGAGTACGAATTCAGCCGCAATGAGGAAACCGGCGCGTTCATCTTTACCCATACGGACGTCGGTACACACGGCTTCAATGAAGGGATCGAGGTTGTTTCGGGCGTCGAATACTTCGATTTCGCCACCGAGACCTTCACCCGCGAGCAGCTCGAGAATGCCGCGATCGGCCCTTCGGTGCTGGACGACACCGGCCCGGAAGGTGCGCGTACCTCGAACGACGGCGAACTGATCTTTCTGCAAGCGGGCGGCACGCTTGTCGACGGGCTGACGCTGAACGGCCAGACCTTCAACGACATGAACGTCGTCTATGCCCTGGGCGGGGACGACCGGGTGCACGGCACTTTGGGCAACGACTTCATTCTCGGCGGCGATGGTAACGATCTGCTGGTACCGCGGACAGGAGACGATGCGCTTGATGGTGGTGCGGGCATTGACACGTTCCAGATATTCGACCGGGGCTTCAACCCGGCGGATCGGCTCGATCTGGCGGACGGTGTCGGTTTTCTCTTCAGCGGGCGCACCTATCTCGACAATGTCGAAAACGTGGTGATCCAGCATGACGGAGTGACATGGCTGAACGGGGATGATTTGCCGAACATCCTCTTTACCGGTGACGGGCGCGATCTGATTTCTGGCCGGGCGGGGAATGACGCGCTTTTCGGCAATGCGGGTAATGACGTCCTGATGGGGGGGCTTGGCATCGACACGTTGCGGGGCGGTGACGGGTCGGATTTGCTGCTCGCTCTGAATACCTCGGACAATGGCGCGTCAGAGCTTTACGACGGCGAGGGCGGCAATGATCGGCTGAGTTATTCCAACGACGACAAGGATGTGCTGGACGCGATGGGTGACCGCAGGGACAGCGGCGCGGTCAACAGCGCGATGGCGGATGCCGGGCCCACGGGCCCGCTGGTGGTGCGTGCGGGTCAGGGACTTGTGGACCGGTTGGACAGCAGCGGCAACGTGATTGCCACGGACATCGCGCTTAACATCGAGGGCTATATTGGGTCAGACAGCAACGACGTCCTCTATGGTGGCGGCACCGCGTTCGAGGCGATTTCGATCAACGGTGGCGGCGGCAACGACACGCTTTATACTTGGGGTTCGAGGGGCGTCGCGGGCGGTGACGGTGATGATCTGGTAATCGCGCAGCGCAACCCCACGACCGGCCTGCTGGGCTCGAACTTCGAGGGAGACGGTGGCAACGGTCCATCGGGCATCGACACGCTCGATCTGCGGCCCGTGGGCGACGCGAAATTCGTTCTCCTGACGTCAAGCGGAAGCGGCAACCTCAGTGTCACCATCGCCGACAAGGACGACACCGGCATTCCACGCGATGCGCGCGGGGAACGGGTGAATCTGGAAGGCTTTGAGGAGATCCTGCTGGGGGATAACAACGATTTCGTCGAGTGGGGAACCGGTGGCGATGCCACTGTGCGCGGTGCGGCCGGCGACGATCATCTCGCTTCGGTCTCAAGCGACGGAACGCAGAGCCCCACCTTCTACGGAGACGAAGGCAACGACACGATCATCCTCAGTAACGGCGGCTCCGCCTTTGGCGGTCTGGGAGATGACAGGATCGAGGTCGCCTCGAGCGCCGAGCAGGAGGTGCAGGGTAACGAAGGTAACGACCTTTTCCTCATCGAACGGATGGAGGGCGCGCTGGCCGGTGGTGCGGGCTATGACACGCTGATCCTCGACCCCCTGGTCCGCACGTCGGTGACCGTCAATCTGGCACAGGGCATAGCCTCTTCTCCTGGCACCGCAACCAATGGAGGCAGCCTGGATTTGTCCGGGATCACCGGCATCGAAGCGCTCGTCACGTCCGACCAAAGCGACAACGCAACCGGCAGTGATGCGGCCGAGCGCATCAGCACGCGCGGAGGCAACGATTTCGCCAGTGGCGGCGGCGGCAATGACCAGATCGCGGGCGGTGCGGGCAATGACACCCTGAACGGCGACGGAGGCAATGACACGATCAACGGCGGCACCGGCAACGACGACATCGACGGCGGCGCAGGCATTAACACGGTGGACTACAGTTTCGCCGCCGCCGATGGGGCAGAAGGCGAGATCGCGGCCGCGTCATTTGCGGCGGCGGTGGTCAATCTCGCCACCGGCAGCGGTGGACGCGGAAGTGAGAACGACAGGCTGAGCAATATTCAGAACGTGATCGGCACACATCTGAATGACCGGCTGACGGGCGATGGCCAGGACAACGTCCTGATCGGTGGCGCTGGCGTCGACACCCTCGACGGCGGCGGAGGCGATGACGTGCTGATCGCAGGCGGTGGCAGCTTCTTTGACGGGGCCGACGAGATGTCAGGCGGCGCGGGCGATGACAGCTTTGTTATCGGCAGCGGGGCCTTCAACGTCGATGGTGGGGCGGGCACCGACACGCTCGATTTCTCCGGCGGCACGGACGAGTCTGAAGGCGGCGGGCGCAGCGCGTCGGTGATCATCGACCTGCGCAACAACGTCTTCCTGCGCGATGTCGAGGAAAGCACCGTGGTCTGGGCCGACGACGGCAGCCAATCCGCGCGCAGCTTCGACGGCCAACAGATCACGCCGATGGATGTGATGCTGTCCGATCCGATTTACGCACGTGCGGCGAGCGATCTCGACCTGCGGCTTCCGACCGGGGAAGAGGATGGTCCCGGCATCCCCAGCTTTGCCATCGAAACCGAAACAATCCTGATCGAGCAACCCAGCGATCCGAGCACCTTCACGAGCATCGAGAACATTGTTGGCAGCCAGGAGAAAGATTTTCTGACCGGGGACGCGGCCGACAACACATTCTTTGGTGCCGGGGGTGACGACGTGTTGCGCGGCCGCGAAGGCAACGACACGCTCGACGGCGGTGCCGACCGGGACGCGGCGTTCTTCGACGGTGATCAGGCCCGCTACACGCTGACCATCGGGCCGGATGTGACCACGGTCACGGACCGCACGGGCGAGAACGGGACGGACACGCTCATCTCCATCGAACTGCTGGATTTCGACACGACCTTCTTTGACGGTGCCTTCGATCTTCAGCAATTCGGCGGCCTGGGCGGGCTAACCGCCGAGGCGTTGGCAAGTTTTATCGAGCTTTACATCGCCTACTTCAACCGCGCGCCTGATGCGGTGGGGCTCTCCTTTTGGGGCACCGCCTTTGCCAACGGCACCACGCTGGAGCAATCGGCGGCCTTCTTCATCGATCAGGACGAGACACGGGCGCTTTACGCCGCGGACCTGTCGAATGCCGACTTCGCGACTGCTGTATACGACAACGTGCTGGGGCGCGAAGCCGATGCGGACGGCTTCAACTTCTGGGTCAACGCGCTCGACATCGGCTCAGTCGGGCGCGATCAGTTCATTCTCGCGATCCTTGGCGGTGCCAAGGCCGATCCTCCGGCGGGGGCAAGCCAGGCATTCATCGACCAGCAGCTGGCCGACCGCGCGTATCTTGCCAACAAGACGGACATCGGCACGTACTTTGCCGTCAATCGCGGCATGTCGGACGTGGACAACGCCAATGCGGTCATGCAGCTTTTCGACGGCTCGCAGACAAGCATCGACGCGGCGGTCGCGCTGACGGATACCTTCTATGCCTCAGCGGAAAGTGCCGTGGGCGGGGAGTTTCTGATGCCGATCGTGGGCATTCTGGATATTCCATTCGCGTGATTTCTTTTGGAAGCCGCACCTGAGCGAAGCCTAGCCCTTCCGCCTCCCTGGCGGAAGGGATCATGGCTAGAGCGCCAAACGAATTAGGTCGCATCAAATAATGCTTTGCGGTGGCAGCGTGGATCGGAGTTTTCTGTACCGGTGATAAACAGGACAATAGGTTAGTCCGCTACCCTTTATTCCCTCGCAATCTCTTGAAAGAGCCCCCAAAAAAAATGGGAGCGAAAACCGGAACACGGCAGATCAGCAACCCAAAGATAAACTCTATCCCATTGAAATAAATGTGAAAAGTTCACACTACTCATGTTGAGTCCCATGAATTCATCTGGATTTTCGCCTTTGCCAAAAAAATCCCTGAGTGAGGGGGCTACGGGTTTGGGGATTTGAACCTTCCCAAGTTTTCTACTCCCCTCCCCTCCGTCTGAAGGTGCCTCATCTCAACCTCTGCTACGCTCCCTCGCCATGTGGTTGGCCGCGCTCTCGCACAGTGTATGGTAATAAGGATGTAGCAAGTTTCGATACGTCGATGCCGTGATCCCTATAGTGATCGTCACATGTTTGGCGACAAGGCACTGCAGTGTTTGAGACGGGCACACGGTAATCGTTCGCATTTTCGATACCGGTTTGTTTCGATTTCTGCGACGGGTTTTTGTTATGACAACCTACCTGTCAGCAGCACCACTGTGGCGAACGACCTCAAAGTCATGACCTTCCTTCCAACTAAGGAACAACAACTTTGGCGCTGCATTCGGTAAGGCAATATCGGTAAGCTCGTAGGTCGGTCCGCGAGCTTTACCTTCCACACCAAGTGCACCCAACTTCGTAATGATAATGAAGCCCTTCGCTTGGAGCTCATGAAAAGCGCCCATTGCCGTATTGATACCGATGCCTATCCGTGCCGCCGCTTGGCGGCAGCTAAGTCTGATTTTCCCATTGTTGTTGAATCTTTGCCCCTTGCGACAGACTATTCTCTGACACTTGCCGCACGCAGCCCGGACAAGATGCAAGCTCTGGCAGAAGAAACCGGTGCCCCCACAGTTCTGCTGGATGCGACGGAAGAAAGCGCCTTTGCTGCTCTGTTCGATGGTCTACCTACTGCGGCACGGGTCGTGATCTACAATCCCTCCGCCCGCGTGCGCGGTCCAATCGCAGAACTGTCTGCGGACGATGTGCGCAACGCCGTTGAGGTGACAGCAATTGGAGCGTTCCTTGCAGCAAAGCATGCTGCACGCCATATGCTGAACGCTGAGCCGATTGATGGGAAGCGAGGCCCCATTCCATTCACGGGTGCCTATGCGGGCGCCAAAAGCTTCCCACAATCCACGCCCTTCGCCATGGGCAAGTTCGCTCAACGCGGTCTGGCTGAGAGGATGGCGTGAGAATTGCATCCCCAAGGCATCCATGTCGCGTGGGTCAATATCGACGGCGGGATCCTGAACCCGGGACGGACCGAACCCGATGACAAGCCCGATTCCATACTGCGGCCTGACGCAATAGCCCGCACTTTTTGTCACCTGATCGAGCAGCACCGCAGTGCCTGGACCAACGAAGTCGCCGTGCGCCCATGGGTCGAGAAATTCTAGCGGGTATCTAGAGTTGGACCGACACGATACTTAACGAAGACGGACCGAAGCAATTAGACGCGCTGTTGCTGGAGCATAGCGACGAGGATGGCCTGCTTCTCACCGAGTTCGCTGGGTTTTGCGCGGGGCTCGTGGTTTGTCCCGAGTGATAATGCCCGGGAATGGTGACCCTGTGTCTGGGGCACAGCACCCGGAACTTGGAGACGCTTGAAGATGTTCAGGGCGTTACCGACCTGCTGATGCGACACTACAACGGCGTCGCGCAATCCTTGGTGCCGCCTTCGAGTGGTTCCGCTCCTCTCTTTGCCTTAGTCAGAAGGACCGAGGAAATTCTTTGAGAACCCTGGTGCTGTGGGTTCGAGCGCGCGATGGCACTGTGACCGGATGCCTGGGAACGCATTGTCGAAAGCGGGATGAGGAGGCAGCGGCATCAATCAACATGATGCTGGCGCTCTCCAGAATTGCAGAAGGTCAGAGCCATCTCGCAAAAGCGTCGGTCAGAACCCTGACCGAAGAAGCCCCGGACCTCATTCCGAACCTTGTGCTCACGATCAGCACTTGGGCCAAGTCCGGAGAAACACCCGCCCCCTTCCCATCCCGGGCGGCCGCGAACCAACCTCATGCGCCGTTTCGTGGAACCAAGATCGGACGAAAAAGCCCCTGCACTGCGGCTCGGGCCGCAAATACAAGCGCTGCTGCGGGAGTAATTGAGTCACCATTGAGGTCATGCACTAAATTGAGATCCGAGCGATATCTTGGATGTAGTCGTGTTCGGCCCAAAGCTGACCCTCTCCTTGCCAACAGATGTTGCACCGCGGCATACCAAAAACAGACATTGACCAATATGAACGCTAGTGAGCAATTGATGGCTTCACCAGCGACCTCGGCACAGTTAGCATTTGATCGTTGTCTGCAACAGACGGGCGAGGTGAGCATGAAAATCCCAAGGCGACCATCCCGAGAAGTCGAACTAGACGATATAGTCTGGCAAGGCGTGCTTAATGGCCAAGATGACGCAATCGACGTCATCCTAAAGATTCACCTAGCACTTGAAGCGCTTCTAATTGAAATGATCGAGTTGCAGGAACCAAAGTTGCGACCATGGGAATGGAGCTTTCCAAAGAAGCTTAAATTCTTGGTGAGTAAAGGAGTATTGCGAGATAACGATGAAAGGGCCTTTGGACTTGTCAACGACGCTCGAAATGACATCGCACACATATTCGGTCACAGGCTCAATGTATCTTCAGCCCTGTACCTAATAGCAAATCTGGAAAGCGAAGGCATCGATTTTTCAGACTCGCCGGCCAACTATGATGAGGACACGGCCACAGAATACTATGACGGCTTGCGCGGCATCCAAGCGGATATGGGCTGGAACGTACTTCATCATGCATCTTGGTTGCTTGCTGAGAGTGGTGGAACGGACGTGTTCTCTGATTGATAAAATGGGTCGGCTTGGCCCAGAGCGGACCTTCAGCTGGCTACCCGTCGCTGCGGCGCAACCGCCCCAAACCGGCCATTAATCGAGGGCGCAGCATTCCTGTAACTTGGACGATCGGCTAGCGAACTGCACTCCTTCAAGCACCATCCCAGCGTCTCAACATCCAATACCACTGTTCTGGGTCCGCCATGATCCGCCTAGACAGACTGTCGTTGAAAGCACGCGTCATTTCGATGCTGTCGGTATGGGGGATTGGGGCTTCGAACTCTACGCGGAATGTGTTTCCATCACCAATGCGGGTGCCAAATGCAGGGATCATGGGCAGATCGTATTTCAAAGCGAGCTGGGCCGCCGAGAGAGATGTGAGCGCGTCATGCCCGAGAAACGGTATCCGTACACCTTCTGAATATTTTTCATCCAGCAAGATTGAAATAATGCCGCCATTCCGTAAATGCCGCACAAGGGCTCTGGTTCCGACGCGGCCGGTCGCCAAAATCGGCTTCCCCCCTGCCTCGATCCCGGCACGAATGCGGCGCTCGTAATGGCGGTTCTTGTGCGGCCGATACACAGCTCCGCTTTCGAGCCCATGCATTTTGATCACGGCGCGAACAGCTTCCCACTGTCCGAAATGGCCGGAAACAACGATCGCTCCCTTGCCAGCCCTTTGAGCCTCTTTCAGAGCATCAAGGCCAGGACCGGAGGCCCTGAACTTGTGGTGTTGGGTCTGAAATTCAGCATCGTGATAGATCTCGAACAGAGTTCTACCCATATGCCAGCCCATATCTTGGCCAAGCTTGGCGCGGGTACTGCGCTTCATATCGGGAAAGACCCGTTTGGCTTCGCGGTCAAATCGGCTCCTTGCTGGGGGGAACCAACGCATGACGGCTCTGAATGTCGTTCCCAATCCACCAGAACGAGAGTCAAAGGAGCGCCACCTCACAGCGGTCAGCGCCGACCACAGTGGGAAGTATCTCGCGTGCTGCAGAACTGATTTCAACGATGCGGAGAGCATTGTTCTCTATGACTGGTTCCAGCGGCAATACCAACCGAAAACGATAGAGCGCATCATACCGTTCTGTTTAAGTTGCGGCTTGTTTGAACGGGTTCTTACCCTTCCGATGGCACCACAGCGCAAACCAAACATCGCTTCGGGAGCCTAAAGTCCCTCCCGGCTCAAAAGAGACATCCAGCCGCTGATCCCCATGCTGCGTTTGCAGCCCGCATTGCCGCCATTCGCGGCAAGTGCATCATCCGGAGCTGGGCGAACTCACAGTGTGCGGACTCTCCGGACCTTTAGCATTATCAATGCCAACGGTGCTCACCGCCCATAGCGGATGCTGGTTGGCTTGTCAGAAAGCCAAACAAAGGCGGCCCAGATCAGCCATATTTGTATATCAGAGCATTTTCATCGGTCGGATGATGATAGCGTTGGCAGAATGCGAGCTCGCATTGCATACCAAAAAGGCTATTGCAAATTGTAATGACGATCTTGGTAGTTTTTTGCGGGGTATCAATTCTATTGCCTTAGCAATTCACCACGTAATGAAACTGTAATCGGCGAGTTCATTCCGAGCCATCTTCAAGTGCGAATCGGCTGTTACAGCAGCCACAAACACAGGGGATTGGTTCGGGGGAACGCACATTACTGTTGATCAAAACCTATTGTTCACAATATCAATATCGCTTGCCACTAAATGAACATAAAGATTTCAAAATTTCAAAAAACTGCACAAAGTGACGGGCATAAGTTTCATCGTAGCGAGACGGGTCGAGACCCGATTGGGAGCAAGAATGGGCATCGAAGCAGCACTTCTCGGGATGCTAGGCATTGGTATGCTTTTCGATGTGTTTTCTGATTCTGGGGAGCACGACGAAAATACTGAAAACACCACCTTTGAAGGGGAGCTGAGATCGGGTCTACCGTTGGCTGATGGGGATGTAGATGCAGAGGACCAGATCGTGAGTACCGAACAAGGCTATGCAGGTTCCAGCCACTTGGGAAATAACGAAATCACAAGTGCAGACGCTAGCGAAGAAGTCGAGGAAAATGAAGGTGACCATACCCTAACAGGCTTGGACGGGGGCGAAAGTGACACGTTTGTATTGAGCCATTCAACGGCCGGTCCTGAAACTGAAATTACCGAATACAATGCATCCGAGGATCGGATCCTCGTCGAATACGATGCCGCTGCTTTCCCGGACCCCACTGTTACCGTTGAGACTGTTACTGGTGACGCAGGCACTTACTCCATCATAAGCTTGGATGCTGAGGAGATTGGACGTGTGGAGACCAATGAAGGCAGCCCCGCGTTATCCTCTGCCGAAATTGGCCTTGTGCCGGTGACGACTAGCCTAACAAACAATGATGACTATCACCTTGGCACGTCTGCGGCTGAGCACATTATTGGCGGGCAAGGCGATGATACCATAATTGGAAATGGAGGTGCTGACAGGTTGGCCGGATGGGGCGGGAATGACGAACTCATCTCCCACGGCAGTGGTGGAAGATTATCCGGCAATCAAGGCGACGACTATTTGGAAGCCAAGAAAACATCCTATGGCCAATATCATCTATATGGTGGAGAAGGCGAAGACACATTTGTTATGCATCTCGATAATAACCCTGGCTGGGGACATCAGGGATTTCACGCATATGGCGGTGATCAATCAGACGAGTTTCGGTTTGTTGGTGTTGGAACAACAAATGCTCCCTTGATGGCACGGATTGAGGATTTTGATGCTTCGCTTGATAGTATTTGGGTGGATGATGAAGAGATTGACCTGAACGCTTTACCCA
>Ga0316197_10003413_pt1 | contig 11297 bp, 12 predicted proteins | sample OudBiesiAoxic_MG_FD_204939 | JGI IMG/M metagenome (GOLD analysis project Ga0316197, IMG submission 204939) | Coastal sediment microbial communities from Oude Bieten Haven, Netherlands - site A oxic | ecosystem: Environmental > Aquatic > Marine > Coastal > Sediment | place: Netherlands...
GGGGGTCGCCATCAACGACAACCGGAGCGCTGAAGGCTTCGTCACTGATTTGTTCTTCTGGCGTTTCAACCAGCTCGAGATCGGTATTTTCCTGTGCGATTGCCGCCGTCGCAACAGCAATTGAAAACACACAGACAAGCGCCAGCAGCACCTTTTGCATTAAGCGCCCCACCGCTTTTTGTGCTTGTTCAATTGTCATATTGTTCAACCTTGTCCGCTCTTGGGGTCTTGTGTCCAGCGCTTTAATCACATCCGCTTTGCATTTCACGCGGGCTCACTTTGATCCGAGTTTGCGGTAATGAGGTGCACGTCACGTTGCGGGAACGGAATGGAAATACCTTCACTATCGAAACGCTCCTTCGCATGACCGGTCAAGTCCCAATAGACAGTCCAATAATCGTCTGATTTTGACCAGGGCCTGCAAAAAATGTTAACAGAACTGTCGCCCAGTTCGCCCACAAAAACCTCTGGCTCTGGATTTTTGAGGCACATGGGATGCGCGGCAATCAAGTCTTTCAACACATCAATCGCATGCTGTGCCTTGTCAGTGTACCCAATGCCAAAAACAAGATCCACACGGCGTTCCGGTGAAGCGCTTACATTCGTGATGACATCACCCCAAATTTTGGAATTTGGAACCACAATAATCTGTTTGTCGAAGGTGCGGATTTGCGTTGAAACGATCGATATTTCGTCGACGAACCCGGATGAGCCGCCAACCTCGATATAGTCGCCGGTGTCGAATGGTTTCAGGATCATAATCATCAATCCGCTGGCAAGATTGCCGAGCGTATCCTGCAGCGCGAAGCCCAAGATAAACGACAAGCCGCCGAATACCGCGAACAGCGGCGTGACGTTCACCCCGAACAGCCCAAGGACAAGGACAATCCCAATTACAAAAGTCATCCAGTAGACGCAGGACACGATGAAAGACCGCAGCAGGCGTAACAGGTTCGGTACCTTGCTCAAACCGCGTGTCGCTGCGCGTTTCAAGACGCGTGCGACAAACATTAAAACCCATATGGCCAGAACGAGTAGGCCCAGCTTTAAAACAACGCCGAGGCCACCGTCCCATGACACAGCCCAGTCGGTGAAAAACAACAATGCCGTGCGGGCATCGATCGTCTTAACGGCTGCAACCGTTAGCGCAGAGGCGTAGGATTTGTGGGGCAACAAGTCTTCAACTGATGCCCCTTTTGCTTCCCAGGCATCCACGACCGCTTTGTAATTGGCCATGATCGCACTTTGGGCTTCGGTGCCTGCTGCGATTTGTTCGCGGACCCTGTTGGCCTCTGTTCCGTCCAGATTTTTGAGCGACAGGTTAATAAGCGACGTTTCGGACAAAGACGCTTTAAGGTGCTCTTGCCAAGTCGTCGCCAGTTCAGCGAGATCAGCGCCGGTTAGCGGCACGCGCAGGATTTAAAGATCGTCTAACGAGACGGTGATTTGGTCGGGCGACGGGGCAGAGGGCGCAGCTGCGGTTTGTTCCGTCGGCGTATCTTGTTGTTGGGCCTGTAGATCATGGGAGGTCAGCATCGCTGAGGCGAAGATAAACAGACAAAGGAAAAAGCGTCAAAGGGTCATAACGGTTCCCCGTGTTTCGAGATGTCGACTATCCGACTTATTTACTTGGATGACGGCGTTGTCGCGCTCAGCAGCCGTTCGCCAAGGTGCATATCAGACAAAACAACTTACAAAGCAGGTGTTCAGTTTTACTAATATTGTTATAATATAACATTCTTGAGTGAGTGGAACAAACTATCAAATGGAATCCGAATATTGACACCGGCCCACCCGACAATGTGTTTTCAACAGGATAATTGCCTGACAAAAATTGAAAATGTTAAAGAAAAAGCGCCGGGATATGATTTGTTTACCTTCAACAGTGAGGAAGGTGGTGCCTTGCATGTTACGCAGCACCGCAGATACGCCCTCAACAAAGTCTTCGGCAGTGAAACCCCTGCTGTAAACGAGGCTCTTATCCTTCGAGGGTATACGACGGTTGAGTTTTTGGAAGTCGAGAATAGGACGACAGACATGCGAGGCAATCTCCCTGCGATCGTCAGGGAGATTGCCCTGCGGGACGCCGTCGAGCGGATTTTGGCAGTCTAAATGGCGACAACACACATCGCGTTGATGCGGAAGGGCGGGCGCATGGCCAATGCCGAACAGATCCTTCAATTCGAGGCGCAGCGGCCAGCCATGCAAGGCTCTGGCTGTGAAAGGCTGTAATGTATGCAGGATGTACGGCGCTGGCAGCGGACAGGGCTCTGGTAAAGTGAACCCGTCTTATAAACACGGCGTACGTTCGAGCGGATATATTGAAATGCGCAAACCAATCTATGATCTGTTGCGCACAGAACGCGACTTTGCCACCCTGATTGATGAAAGGTCGGGCGAAGATCACCTTACTAATCGTGATTACTATGCTTAGGGCCATAATATGACGACGACCGGAAGCCTGACGTTCATGCACAGCGCAGCGAATGACCGCGGGCAAAGCGGACCCGGGTTCTGCACAAGAAAGAAAATGCCTTTGGTTTAAAATGGTCGCAAGTGGCACATGCTGCTTTCGGTCAATGCCTCAAACATAGACCTCTGCAACGCGGCATGAAGGTAAATCACTTGTATTCAAAGAGAAGGGAAACAGCGTACTGAGCTTGCGATCGGAAACGAGCTTCATTTCAGTTTTGCTTGCGCCCTTAAAGCAAGATGAGTGTCCTGTTTTCTACAACGTGAAACTTGGCAGAATACTGTCCAGAAGCAGCTGCTTTGCGTCTAATGACCAGCCGCTTCAAAATACCTTCGTATACAACGTTGCACGTGGAGCTGCAGCAATAGAAGTGGGTCGCTGGGCATTTCACCAAATTCCAAACCCATAAAGGCTTGTGAAGCCAGCGTTTCAGGTGGTGGCGTATGGTTGAAATTTTGAATGAGCAGCTGCAACGTGGACGCGATTTATTCGTCGGTCCAGTAGTATCGGATACGGTCGCTGTAGCTGTAGGTTTTGAGAATGCTCAGTTCAGCCTCGGTGCCGCTATAATAGTCTTTCGAATAGCCGGGGTTGGCCGCCATTTGTGCCTCTACGACCGCGCGCAGACCCGAGGGCTGTTCGATCGGAAGTTGCTCTTCTATCGAGGCCAAAGCGCACACAGCTTCGCGGAAGCGGTAGGTTAGTTCTGGGCCTACTTTAAGAAAGAAGAATTAAGATTTAACAAGATCGGCAAGTGCCTGTGTAGATTGGTAGTCGGTGGAATGGGCTTCAAACGTGAGATTTTCTTCAGACAATATCGCCTCGCTGAGCGGCACAGCTTTTTCAGGCACGAAGGGGTAGATTGAGGTATGGCCGAAATCGACGCCCGGTTGCGTGACGACCGAGACGATACGCTACCATGCAGCATCTAGTCCACGTGCTGCCCATGCATCGCGGTGGGTCTGGATAGTGTCGCGGAACCGCGCGACAGATGTTACGTCCAATGCGTCGGGCTCGTCAGTTTCGCCGCCTGGAATTGGGACTTTAGTACCGATGATGTAGATCAGCTTTTCGGGGTCAGGCGCATGCGCTTCGGCAACCGCGCAAAGATCGGCGGCGCGTTCGGCAACCAACTCAAAACTAGGGTTTGGCTCGCCGCCGCAGGCCATGCTTGCATCAAGGTGTATTTTCGTGAATCCCGCTTCGACGTAAAGCCGCACCAGTTCGCGGGCTTTGTCCATTGCCTGTGCTGCCGGCTCAGACTTCCACGGGTTCGGGCCAAGATGATCGCCCCCCCCAAGATTAACTGGTCCGTTGGCACGCCTGCCTCGTCTGCCATACCGTGCAGCCATGACATGAAATCCTTCGGCGTCATCCCGGTGTAGCCGCCTTCTTGATTGACCTGATTGCAGGTGGCTTCAATCACGGTTGGAAAACCGGTTTGGGCCGCATAAGCAAGAACGGCTCGCAAAACTTGCTCGTTCGCAGTGCAAAAACAGGGCAAGCCAATTGGCTCACCTGCGCGGTTACGGGTAATTAATTCATGGACAAGGCTCATGCCGTGCGTTCCTTGTTGGTCTGCGTGTTGAGAAAATCGGTGATCTCTGATGGGAACGAGTTGCCTTCCATCGGACCACGGCGTGTGACGGCTATGGCACCCGCGGCATTTGCGCGTTGCCCTACCTCATATAACGAAGTGCCAAGCGAAATCAGCGACTCAAAAGTACCGCAAAAACAGTCGCCCGCGCCTGTCGGGTCAACTTCTTTAACGGCGTGGCCTATAAAGTCATGGCGTTCGCCGCGCCCTAAAACCGTCGCGCCGTCAGCGCCCCGGTTCAGGGCGATAATCTCTGCATTGGCGGACAGAAGTTTGTCGATCGCAGCATCCTCAGACAGATCTGGGCAAAGAAAGCTCAGATCACTTGTGCTGGGCAACAGGCAATAACTACGCTCCACCACCTCGTGCATCGCATCAAGAGTGGCAGGATCGCTCATCAATTCAGGCCGGGCATTCGGATCGCAGGTGATCCGACCACCTGCACCGGAGACATCGCGAACAGCTTGCATAATCTTGCCCCGCATAGTGGCCGCACCCAGCGAGGATGCCGAGACATGAAGGACCGTGTTCGCGGGGTCAAGCAGCGTGGCGGGCACGTCAAAGTGATCCGCAGCGGTGTTTGAAAGATGGAAAATGAAATCGCGCGCGCCCGTGTCGTAATAAGACACGAAGGCGGTTCCGGTGCTAAGGTTCGGACTGACGGTTATTCCGTTTGTGCCGACGCCATCTTCTTTTAACCGCTCCAGCACCGAATGCCCGAAACCATCGTCCCCGACGCCTCCTACCATTTCGGTTGTGCCCCCATTCGGGCGGCCTGATCCAGAAAGATTGCGGGGGCGCCGCTCGGATATGGCCCTGAATAGTCGCTGATAACGCGCTGGCCGCAATTCTTTTGATGCGAGATAAACTCAACAAGAATCCCGCCCATTGTGGCGACTGCAGGTGTGTTATGCATAACGCCGCCCATCCACCCTTTAACTTGTAAAAAAACTGCACATGAAAATTTTCGCATGTAAAAAATATATCGACCTTTCGAAATGACCCATTATAGTGTGATGAGAAATGCTCTCAGGGAGGTCAGCTGTGCCAAAGCCGCGTATCAACACCATGGAAGAATTGTCAGTGGCAATTGGTGTTTCCCGTCCGACGCTGTCGCGGTTTTTTCAAGACCCCTCGTTAATTAAGGCAAACACAGTCGCCCGAATTGAAGAGGGTTTGGCGCAGGTTGAATATGTGCCGAACTTTTTTGCCACGCGCCTGAATCGCAAGTCGACTGGTATGATTGGTGTTATCATTCCGTATCTGAATGACTTGTTTTTCACCAAGCTACTGGAGGCCGTGGAGTTTGCCGCGATCGAGGCAGGCTTGACGGTCATTACGCAGTGTTCTCACTCGGACCCAGCCATCGAGGCCCGCGCCGCCGAGACCTTTATGTCCATGAACGTCGATGGTGCTTTGGTGGCACCCCTTGGGGATCATAGCGATCAGGCGGTGCACTTAAGATTAAAATCCCGCCTTCCATTTGTCTTGATGGATTCGCGCCCTAAAACCATGCCAACCGTTGATTTTGTTGGTACAAATCACGTTCAAGCCACGGGTTTGATAACCGAATACCTGTGCCGTGTGGGTGATCCTCCGGTGTTTCTTGCGATGCCGCGGGTCAACTTCAATGCGCTTGAGCGCGAAGCGGCGTATGTCGCTAAAATGAAGGAGCTCGGACACCAGCCGGAGATACTTGGTACGGAGCTTTTGGGCGAGAACTGGCACTTTGAAGACCACGGACAAGCGGTTTTGGACGCCGAGTTTGCGCGGGGCCACTTGGTTAACAGATCGATTCTGTGTGCAAATGACCGCGTCGCCATTGGCGCTTTGCGTGCTGCATCGCGGCACGGATTGACGCCGGGGCGGGGCGCTAAAGGGGGTTTGCGGATTGCGGGGCATGATGACTATCCTCTGTGCCCTTACCTTAATCCCGCCTTGACGACAGTGGCGCAGGATACGGATGCTATCGGCAAGAAAGCGGTTTCACGGATTCTTCAACTTATTCGGGGTGAGGTGCTGGAAGACGAACCCGAGATTACCCTGTTTGACGGAAGCTTGAAATTACGTGAATCCGCATAACGCCTCGCAATGCGGCACTGCAGCAATTCAAAGCTAAAAAATTAAGCTTGACTTGAATTCGATTCTACCAATACATTTACACGTGTAAAAAATGGGAGGACATCAATGTCTATCAAGAGCACACTACTGACCACTGTGGTCGGTCTTGGCCTTACAGCGGGCGTTGCATTCGCCGACGGCCACTCGAAAACGATCACAATCGCGACGGTAAACAACGGCGATATGGTGCGCATGCAAGGGTACACCGACCAGTTCACCGAAGCGACCGGTATTGCGGTTGAGTGGGTGACGCTGGAAGAGAATACTCTGCGTTCGCGCGTTACAACGGACATCACCACTAAAGGTGGACAGTTCGATATCATGACGATCGGAATGTATGAGACGCCGATCTGGGGAGCAAACGGTTGGCTCGTCCCGCTGAACGATCTGTCTGCTGAATATGACGTCGACGACATCCTGCCCGCCATGCGGAATGGTCTGTCCCACGACGGTACATTGTATGCGGCACCGTTCTACGGTGAATCCTCGATGGTTATGTATCGCACGGACCTGATGGAAGCCGCTGGCCTCGAAATGCCTGCGGACCCAACATGGCAGTTCATCCGCGAAGCGGCTGCTGCCATGGACAACCCTGCCGAAGACATTAACGGCATCTGCCTGCGCGGCAAGGCCGGCTGGGGTGAGGGTGGTGCATTCATCACGGTCACAGGCAACTCGTTCGGCGCACGCTGGTTCGACGAAGACTGGAATGCACAGTTCGATCAGCCCGAATGGGCCGAAGCGATCAACTTCTATGTCAACCTGATGAACGATTATGGCCCAGAAGGTTATGCGACAAACGGGTTCAACGAGAACCTGTCGCTGTTCAACCAAGGCAAATGCGGCATGTGGATTGACGCCACAGTTGCGGCGTCCTTTGTGACTGGTGACGACTCGACTGTTGCGGACCACGTTGGTTTCGCTTTGGCACCCAACAACGAAGGTGTTGAAAAGCGCGCTAACTGGCTCTGGGCATGGGCCCTCGCCATTCCTGCAGGCACACAGCAAGAAGCTGAAGCCAAGCAGTTCATCGAATGGGCCACAAGCACGGGCTACATCGAAACTGTTGCGGCAGCCGAAGGTTGGGCCAATGTTCCTCCGGGCGCACGTACATCGCTGTACGAGAACCCAGAGTACCAGAAGGTGCCTTTCGCTCAGATGACACTGGACTCTATCAACGCAGCTGACCCAACCGACCCAACAGTCGACCCGGTTCCATACGTTGGTATCCAGTTCGTCGCTATCCCCGAGTTTGCGGGTATGGCAACTGAAGTCAGCCAAGAGTTCTCGGCTGCTTATGCCGGTCAGCAGACCGTCGAAGAAGCACTGGCGAAAGCGCAAGCGATCACCAACGAGACCATGGAAGCAGCCGGCTACCGTTAAGCCGTCGACTTTAAGCAGAGGGCGGCTGACTGTTGCGTCGCCCTCTGTGATACCGTTAACCTAGAAAAGCTAAACACACCCAACTGGCATCGCCCTGACCGGCTGCTGCCCACAGAGGAGACGTGTCAAAATGGCTACCAAAGCTTCCCGATCTGCCGCCCGAGTGATGATGGCCCCTGCTGTTATCCTGCTGCTGGGTTGGATGTTAGTGCCCCTTACAATGACCTTGTGGTTTTCGTTCCGCACCTACCTGCCGCTGCGCGGTGGGGACCAAGGGTGGACCGGTTTTGACAACTACGTCAGGTTTGTGACCTCCAGTTCCTTTTGGCCGGCAATCTGGACCACCCTGATACTTTTGGTCGGTGTGCTGGTGATCACCATCGTGCTGGGTATCCTTTTGGCGATCCTTCTGGATCAGCCGATGTGGGGCCAAGGCGTTGTGCGTATCCTTGTAATCGCGCCGTTCTTTGTCATGCCCACTGTTTCGGCGCTGGTGTGGAAGAACATCTTTATGGATCCCACGAACGGCCTGTTCGCGCATTTGTGGCGGTTTTTTGGTGCTGATCCGGTTAGTTGGCTTTCGGATGCGGCGATGCCGTCTCTTATTTTGATTGTCAGTTGGCAGTGGCTGCCTTTTGCCACGCTGATCCTGCTCACGGCCATTCAGTCTCTGGACGGCGAACAGCTTGAAGCGGCCGAAATGGATGGAGCATCGGTGCTGTCGCGCTTTTTCTACATCGCTCTGCCACACCTGAGCCGCGCGATCACAATTGTGATCCTGATCCAGACGATTTTCCTGCTGGCCATCTTTGCCGAGATTTTCGTGACCACCGGCGGCGCCTTTGGTACCCGAACCTTGTCCTACCTGATCTTCCAGCGTGTGCTTGAAAGTCAGAACATCGGACTTGGTTCTGCGGGCGGTGTCTACGCCATCATCCTTGCCAACATCGTTGCCATCTTCCTGATGCGCATCGTCGGCAAGAACCTGGATTAAGAAAGGGAGGAAAACGTTATGGCACGTTCCGTTACAAACCAGCGCAAGGCAATCAATACCGCTGCTGCATGGATCATTGGTCTGCTAATCTTCTTCCCCATTCTGTGGACGATCCTGACCAGCTTCAAAACCGAAGCGCAGGCGATTGCGGACCCACCGCTGTTCCTCTTCTTTGACTGGACGACCGAGAACTATTCCACGGTCATGGAGCGGTCGAACTATGGCCGGTTCTTGTGGAACTCGATCTTTATCGCTGGGGGCTCTACGATCCTTGGCATTATCATCGCCATCCCTGCGGCGTGGTCGATGGCCTTCGTACCCTCGCGCCGCACCAAAGACATCCTGCTTTGGATGCTCTCGACTAAGATGCTGCCAGCGGTGGGTGTGCTTTACCCCATCTATCTGCTGTTCATTCAGTTTGGATTGCTCGACAACGTATACGGGCTGACCTTTATTCTTATGCTGATAAACTTGCCGATCATCGTTTGGATGCTCTACACATACTTCCGCGAAATTCCGGGCGAAATCTTGGAAGCGGCGCGTATGGACGGGGCGGGACTGAAGTCGGAGATCCTGTATGTGCTGACCCCCATGGCGATCCCGGGTATTGCATCAACCTTGTTGTTGAACTTTATCCTCGCTTGGAACGAAGCCTTTTGGACTCTCAATCTGACGGCAGCAAAAGCGGCACCGCTCACGGCCTTTATCGCGAGCTATTCAAGCCCTGAGGGCTTGTTCTACGCCAAGCTAAGCGCGGCCTCGACGATGGCCATCGCTCCAATCCTCATTATGGGCTGGTTCAGCCAGAAACAACTTGTCCGGGGTCTGACCTTCGGCGCAGTCAAGTAAGGAATAAACAAATGGGACAGATACAGCTCAAGCAGGTTCAGAAGAAATTTGGAGAGGTGGAAGTCATTCCACCGCTGGACCTTGAGATCAACGATGGCGAATTCGTCGTGTTTGTCGGCCCCTCGGGCTGCGGGAAATCCACGCTTTTGCGCCTGATCGCAGGTTTGGAAGATACGACCGGCGGCAACATCGAAATTGATGGGGCAGATGCAACCGACCTGCCACCAGCCAAGCGCCGTCTTGCGATGGTGTTCCAATCCTACGCGCTTTACCCGCATATGTCGGTGCGCAAGAACATTGCCTTCCCGATGAAAATGGCCAAGATGCCCGAAGAGGAGCAGAACCGCCGGATTGAAAGCGCAGCCAAAGCGTTGAACCTGACCGACTATCTTGACCGTAAACCTGGCCAGCTTTCGGGTGGTCAGCGCCAAAGGGTTGCGATTGGTCGTGCCATTGTTCGCGAACCAGCCGCGTTCCTTTTCGACGAGCCGTTGTCGAACCTCGACGCTGCCCTGCGTGTTGGCATGCGGATGGAAATCGGTGAGCTTCACAAGAAGCTTGAGACCACAATGATCTACGTGACGCACGATCAGGTCGAAGCTATGACAATGGCTGACAAGATTGTTGTGTTGCAGGCCGGCGTTATCGAGCAGGTTGGAAGCCCGCTTGAGCTTTACCACACCCCTCGCAACGTGTTTGTTGCGGGCTTTATCGGTAGTCCTAAAATGAACCTGATCGAAGGGCCAGAGGCTGCAAAACACGGCGCACATACGATTGGTATTCGCCCTGAGCATACTGAAATTTCGACAACCGAGGGGCTGTGGGAGGGGACGGTCGGCGTCGCCGAGCACTTGGGCTCTGATACGTTCATCCACATTCACGGCATCGAGGGATGTGATCCAATGACCGTGCGCGCCAGCGGGGATGTCGCGGTCAAACACGGTGACACCGTGTACCTCACACCCAAAGCTGACCAAATTCACAAATTTGGAACAGACGGGCTTCGGATGTCATGACGCCCTTGGACGGAAAGGTCGCGCTGGTTACAGGGGGCGCGCGCGGTATAGGTCGCGCCATTTGTGAGGCGATGGCCACCGCCGGGGCCCGCGTAGCAGTTGCTGATCTGAATGAAAGTGACGCTGCTGCGACGGCAAAATCAATTGGTGGCATGGCTGTCCAGATGGATGTCACAGACTTTGAGGGTATCACCGCCGGTGTGCAGCAGGTCGAAGATGCCTTTGGCGGGATTGATATTCTGGTCAACAACGCTGGAATTTTCAATATGGCTTCGATCGATAAGATCACTCCAGAAGATTACCGCCGCCAGTATGACGTCAATGTTGGCGGCACCATCTTTGCGTGCAAGGCAGTTGTGCCTTCCATGAAGAGGCGGGGCGGCGGTTCGATCATCAATTTTTCCAGCCAGGCGGGCCGCCGGGGCGAACCCAACATCGTGTTGTACTGTTCAACCAAAGCCGCGGTTATCTCTGTCACCCAATCGTTGGCGCTTGAGCTTGCGGACGACAATATCCGCGTCAACGCGATCGCGCCCGGTGTAATCGATACGCCGATGTGGGATGTAGTCGATGCGCAGTTCGCCGAATACGAAAACAAGCCCAAAGGGCAGAAAAAACGCGAGGTTGGCGAAGCCGTTCCGTTGGGTCGTATGGGCGAACCAAGTGATGTGGCCGACCCGTGCGTTTTCCTTGCCTCTAGTGCTGCCCGATACATCACCGCCCAGACGATAAACGTCGATGGCGGCAATTGGATGAGCTGATGTTGGAAACCATGCATAGAATCTCCAGTGCGACATTAAACGATCTGCCCGAGGGTGTCAGTGTCCCGACTTATGACCGCTCGGCCATCACACCCGGTATTGT
>Ga0316197_10003414_pt1 | contig 11297 bp, 11 predicted proteins | sample OudBiesiAoxic_MG_FD_204939 | JGI IMG/M metagenome (GOLD analysis project Ga0316197, IMG submission 204939) | Coastal sediment microbial communities from Oude Bieten Haven, Netherlands - site A oxic | ecosystem: Environmental > Aquatic > Marine > Coastal > Sediment | place: Netherlands...
TTCGACGATTCGATGCACGCTGCCCGTAGCGTTTCGCATGATGCGGCCGTAGCCGCTCGGATCGCTCAGGGTCGCGGTGACCAGACCGAGGTCGGCCCCTGCTCGATCCGACTTCTCGACCAGATTCTGGAGCAGTGCGGCAGGGATCAAGGGGCAGTCGCCGTAGAGCACCAGCACGCGACCTTCGAGCGAAGCGTCCGCCTCGATGGCGCAGCGGACGGCGTCCCCCGTGCCTCGCTGTTCGGCTTGGAGCACCATCTCCACGCGTTCGCCAAATCGTGTCGAAAGCACCCGCTCGACGTCGTCGCGACCGTGACCTACGACGACGAGGCAGCGCGATGCACCTGCGTCGAGGGCCGCCTCCACCACCCAGCATACCAAAGCACGTCCGGCAATCTCGTGCAGGACCTTGGGCCGCTTGCTCTTCATTCGCGTCCCCTCGCCCGCCGCGAGGATGATTGCGCTCCAGCGCGCTGGTGAATCGGTCGGCATGATGACGGCTCAGCTAGCCATGGTCAGGTACGAAGCCACTTTTGCAAGGGCGGCGAGATCGTGAACATCTTCGTCGAAGGCGGGTATTTCCACAATATGGGTTTCCGAGCCGACCTGCTCGTTCAATCGCTCGACTTCCGTACGGTCCGCCACCGCCCAGCGGCGCTCGAGCTTCAGGGCCTCACTGAGCCGAGGTTGAATGTCGGCCGCATCGAGTGACTCGGGCAGCACCATCCTCAGCTCGGCCACCTGCGCTTCGCCGGAGATGTTGGGCTCTGGGATCAGCGTATGGACCTGGTTGATGATGATCGCCTCCCGCTTCATGCCCGCCTCGCGGAGTTTGTCGCTGAAGAAACGGGCTTCTCCGATGGCCAGCGGATTGGGGCTCGTCACCAGCGCGAAAGCGACCTCAGGGCTCCGAAGCGCATCGGATACCTGCTCTGCGCGCTCCTTGAACCCCCCGAACAGGTCGTTAATTCCGCTCACGAACTCCGCCACCTGCTCCAAGAACTCGATACCGGTGATCTTGCCGATGCCTCTGAGCAAGACCGTCGCGCCGCGGCCGACCAGGCCGAATGCTTCCTTGCCCGCTCCTTCGAAGACCTGGAGAAACCAACGCATCGCAGGCGAGTCGATCGCGTCGATCAAGCGCTCAGGCGCCGTCAAGAAATCTAGGGCACTTGCGGTCGGTGGCGTGTCGAGCACGATCAAATCCCAGGTCGGATCCTTGCGCACTTCGTGGAGCTTCTCCATCGCCATGTACTCTTGTGTGCCGGCGAGCGAGCTCGCGACGTACTTGTAGATCTGATTGTTCAGAATCCGGTCGCGCGCTTCTTCGCTCGACGCGTGCCTCGCTACGAGATCATCGAACGTACGCTTCGTGTCGAGCATCATCGCCGAGAGAGAGCCGTTACACTGCAGCCCATTGCGCTCGAACAGCGAGGAGGGCACGTCCTGCTCGCTGGTGGTCATTTCGTCGAGACCCAGGCTGTTGGCGAGGCGCCGCGCCGGGTCGATCGTGAGACAGAGGACTTTGCGGCCTTCCATCGCCGCATGGACAGCCATGGCTGCTGCGGTCGTGGTCTTGCCGACTCCCCCGCTGCCGACAGTCACCACCACTCGGTGACTGCCGAGCATCTCCGCGAGACTCATTTCAGGGCGACTCTAGCAGCCATGCCCGTCGTGTCGATTTGGTGAAATTCGCCGTTTCACGCAGATTCTTGCTCCGCGTTCCGTAGGATAATAGTCTACATACACCTACATCAACTGGGGAGTGTCCATGTACGAACGCCGCTTACGTCGAAGTCAAGATCCATATAGCGCGCTTTGCCTTCAGCTCGAGAGCTCGCGCGTGAAAGGGGAGCTCGATGCCGTGGTCGTCGCGATTCACAACGGTCTCCTGGTCGCAGGTGCTGGCGAACGCTCGATCTGCGAAGCGCTCGGCGCCGTTGCACCGCTCGTGGGATCGCCATCCTTCAATGGTCGTCTACCGAGCGCGCTGGAGGGGCAGAGCGTCGAAGTACACACGATGGCGTTTGAAGGCGAAACGGTCTACGTAGCGACCGTAGGTCGCGGCGGTGGCGATGAGTGGCTTGAGCAATCCATCGGTGGCGTCCGCCGCATTCTCAGCTCCAGCTGGAAGGCCGATCCTCAGTTGCTGATCAATTGATTTCGCATCGCGGCTAGCTCCGCTTGCTGGATCAAATCATGAGCGCCCTGTGACAGAAGGTGATCGGCGACTTCTTCACCCAGTCGATGCGCGAGATTCATCGCGTCGGGGGAGCGAAGGTCCAGATAGGCATCGGACATCGCCGAGAGCATTTGGTCCCCATCGTACGACGCTACCATCGCGTCGAGCTGGAGCCTGCCGCTGGCTGCGCTTGCGTGGCCTGCGATCGATGAGTGGCAGTTGCCCTCGAGCTTCTGCAGCATGGCTCGCTCCGCCGTGATCTGGATGCGCGCGGTCGGATCTTCGATCGCTTGGAGCTGCATATTCAGGGCCTCGTTGGCGACCGGCCCTTCGATCGCCAGCGCTCCCTGACCCACCGCAGGCAGGCAAATATCCTTAGGCAGAACTACGTGGGGCGTCTGCGCGAGCACGCCCGTCCGCGCGAGGCCCGCCGCGGCCAATACGATCGCATCGCATTGCCCTTCGTGAAGCTTGCGGATGCGCGTCTCGATGTTTCCCCGGAGCGGCACGAAGCCGAGGTCGGGGCGTTGGCGCTGCAGCTGCACCACGCGGCGGCGGGAAGTGGTACCGACTTTTGCGCCGCGTTTCAACGAGGCCAAATCCGTCCCGTCGACGGTCACCAGAACGTCGCTTGGGTCTTCACGGACGGGCACGCTCAAGATGCCCATCCCTTCCGCTAGCGGGACGTCGCCTGGAACGTCTTTTAAGGAGTGCACCGCGAAATCCGCCTCGCCACGGACGACCACCGCCTCGACCTCACTCACGAACAGTCCCTTGCCGCCGACGAGCGCGAGTGGACGATCTTGAATCCGGTCGCCTTTGGTTTTGACCTGTACTTCTTCGACGCTGAGACCAGGAAAGTGACCCTGAAGCTGGGCGGCGACCCAACGCGTTTGAACGAGCGCAAGATTGCTCCTGCGTGTTGCGATGCGTAGTTTCACTTGGTTTCGCCTGTCGACCCGGTTGCAGCGGCCGCGGCCAGCTGCCCGACCCTGGCGTCCTGCGAGCCTTCCGGGGAGGCGACTTCGGCCGCCGTTTCTTCCTCCGAGAGCGCAAATAGACGCCGCACCGCGTCGATGAGAAGGGCTCCGTCCGGCTCGCCGGCGCCAGCTTTGAGCTGGGTCATCGGTTGGTGCAGCAGCTTGTTCACCAGAGATCGGCCCATGGCTTCGAGGACCGCGCGGTCGGACGAGCTGGCGCCTTCGAGTCGCGGCAGCGCTCGCTCCAGCTCTTCGGCTGCGATCTGCCCAAACCGCTTGCGAAGCGCGACGATGGTCGGAGCGAGCTCGAGCGATCGACGCCAGCTCACGAAGGCCTCGACCTCTTCTTCGACGATCTGCTCGGCCCGCGAGGCTTCTCTTGCTCGCACCGAGAGATTCTCCTCCGCAACCTGCTGGAGGTCATCGACGTCGTACACGAACACGTTGTCCATGTTTGCAACCCGCGGATCGACGTCGCGAGGAACGGCGATGTCGATGATGAAGAGCGGCCGATGGCGCCTGGTCCGAACGACCCCTTTCATGAGCTCCGGAGTCAAGATGAACTTCTCGCTCGCAGTCGAAGCGATGACGACGTCGGCATCCGCGAGCTCAACGCTGAGTCGCTCGTAGGGCACCGCGCGTCCGCCGCAGAGCTCGGCGAGCCGCTGCGCCCGTTCGTCGCTGCGATTGACGACGTGGAGTTGAGTTCCGGTCTGCCGAAGGCTGCGAGCGGCGGACTCCCCCATTTCGCCGGCGCCGAGCAATAGCGTCCGGCGGCCTTCTAGGTTTCCGAAAATCTTCTTGGCCAGCTCGCATGCGATCGAGCTGACGCTCACCGTGCCCTCTGCGATTCCGGTCTCGTGTCGAACGCGCTTGGCCGTCGCAAAGGCCTGCGTGAAACAGCGCCCGAGCAGAGTGCCAACCGTGCCGGCCCCTTTCGCGGCATCGAAGGCTTCTTTCACCTGGCCTAGGATCTGTGGCTCTCCAACGACCAGGGAGTCCAGGCTCGAAGCGACCCGAAAGACGTGACGGATGACATCGATGCCGCGCTCCTGATAGAGGAGCTCATCCCCGACTGGTTCGGAGAGGCGCCCGGCAAAGGCTTCTTTTGCGTTGTGAGCGGCTGCGACCGGGTCCACGCTGGTCGCGTAGAGTTCGACGCGGTTGCAGGTCGAGATGAGTAGTGCCTCGTCGAAGCGTCCACTGCTGGCGAATTCGCGGAGCTCTTGCTCGAGGCGATCGGGCGCCACAGCAAGGCGTTCCCGGACCTCAACAGGTGCGGTGCGATGCGAGAGGCCGACGACCACGAAGTCGCGCATCAGGCGTTGCCCCCTGCGGCTCGGAGCGCATACCCGGCGAGAACCAGAAGAGTGAATACGAAGCCCATCATCGTGCCGAGCGCGGCTTTTCGGCCCCGCCAGCCTGCGGCGACGCGAAGCACGATGACGCCTGCAAAGATAGCCCAAGCCACGAGGCCAAGGGCTTGGCTAACGTAGAACTCCGAGCCGCCGGCTTGCAGCAGCCAAAAGGTGCCCGTGATCATGCCGAAGGTCAGAAGTGGAAAGCCTACCAAGACAGCTCGTAGGCCCATCGTATCGAGGACGTCGAGCGATGGCAGTCGTTGGAAGACCCCGCCCAGCTGGCGGCGCCGAAGAAGCCCCTCCTGAACCACGTACCCCACACCCGCCGCGAACGCGAGTGCGAACGCAATTAAGCCAACCACGTTGGCAGCGATGTGAAGCGTCAGCATGGCCGACTGCACTCTCGGAGGCACCGGCGCGTAGCTGCTTCCAAGCCCGGATGCGAGGAAGAGCATGAGTGACAGCGGGGCAACGAATGCGCCCAAGATCGTGACGTCGAAGCGATAGGACGCAAGCAAGAACGCGATGCCGATCCCGAAGGACGAAACACTCAGGACCTGTGCGATGTCGGCCAGCGGCAACTCACCAGGGGCGGGCGCTTCCAACAAGAGGAACGCGAGATGTGCGCCGAGAGCGGCCACAAACACGGTTCCGGGGACTCGTTGCGCCTTGTCCGACCCACGCGTCAACAGGAACAGATAAAGGACGCATGCGAGCGCGTAGAGCAGTGCGGTGGCGATGAAAAGGCCGGCTTTCATGGTCGTCTCGAGACCCCCAACAGCGTGTGGCAGGTCACGAAAAAGCCTACCATGGTGGGGGTTTACGCGGTAGCCGGGAGCGGCCGCACGTTGACAAGCGGACGCCGCGTCCTTAACTACAGAATCTCGAACAACCCCAAGAGGAGCTGAGATGGCTGGCGCAAACGTACACGCAGTAAACGACCTGAACTTCGACACGGAGGTTCTCGAATCGGACGATCCGGTGCTCGTCGACTTTTCGGCGGTCTGGTGTGGTCCGTGTAAGCAGATTGCGCCTCTCATCGATCAACTTGCGGACGAATACGTTGGCAAGGTCAAGGTAACCCATCTCGACATCGACGAGAGCCCCGGCACCGCGTCGAAGTATGGCATCCGCGGCGTTCCGACCCTGATGGTCTTCAAGAGCGGTGAGCTCGTTGCGCAGCACGTCGGCGCCGCGCCCAAGACGACCATCGCGGAGCTGATGGACCGCGCTCTCTAAACCCCGGTACTGCCGAAACCACCCCGACCGCGCTCGGTCCCACCGAGGCCCCTTTCGTCGCTCACCACGTCGATTTCGACTCGGGTGACTTGCGCCACGATGAGTTGGGCGATGCGGTCACCCGATTCGATCGTGAAGGGCGCTCTCCCGTGGTTGATGAGAAGCACCTGAACCTCACCTCTGTAGTCTTCGTCGATCGTGCCGGGCGCGTTGAGCACCGTGACTGCGTGACGCGCGGCCAAGCCTGAACGAGGGCGGACCTGCCCTTCGTGTCCCACGGGCAGCGCGATCTGCAGGCCAGTCGGCACGCGCGCAGTTCCGCCGGGAGCGATCACGAGTGGAGCGTCGAGGCACGCGGCGAGGTCCATCCCCGCCGCGCCACTCGTCTTGTAACGCGGAATGACCGCGTTCGCGCGCATCTTGTAGACGCGCACGGTCGACATCAGTCTTTTCGCTCGCGGTCTTTGCTTCCGCCCTCGCGGCTGCTTTCGCCCTCGCTGCTGCCGCTGCTGCCGCTGCTGCCGCTGCTGCCGCGGTCTCGATCGCGGTCCCGATCCCGATCGCGGCCTCGCCCACGGTCACGGTCGCCGTCACGTCCGCCGGCTCGCGCGCCGCCCCGGCCGCCTCGATCCCGATCGCGTCCGCCTCGGCCGCCACGATCTCCATCGCGTCCACCTCGGCCACGGCCTCGGTCGCCGTCACGTCCGCGGCCGCCACCATCGCGGCGTTCCTTCCGCTCTGGCTCGACGTAGCCCTCGGGCTTTTCGAGGAGCGCCTTGCGCGAGAGTCGAATGCGGCCCTCGCGATCGATGTCGCTGATCATGACCTCCACCTCGTCGCCGAGGTCCATCACGTCTGCGACCTTCTCGACGAAGCCCCAGTCCATGTCGGTGATGTGCAGCAGCCCATCCTTGCCCGGCGCAATCTCGAGGAATGCGCCGTAGTTCTCGACGCGACGCACGATGCCCTTGTACTTGGTGCCGATCTCCGGCTCGAGCGTGAGGCTTTCGATGATTTCGATCGCCTTCTTGAGCGCCTCGCCATCCGGCGACGCGATGCTGACCGTGCCATCGTCGCTGATGTCGATCTTCGCGCCGGTCTGCTCGGTGATGGCCTTAATCATCTTGCCGCCGGGTCCGATGACCACGCGAATCTGGTCGGGCTTGACTTTGAGGGTCTCGATGCGCGGCGCGTACTTCGAAAGCTCCGGACGTGGCGTCGCCATGACCTCGTTCATCTTTTCGAGGATGTGGAGTCGACCTTCGCGCGCCTGGTCCAAGGCTTCGTGCATGATCTCCTGCTTCAACCCGGCGATCTTGATGTCCATCTGGATGGCGGTAATGCCCTTGTCGGTTCCGCAGACCTTGAAATCCATGTCGCCGAGATGATCCTCGTCACCGAGGATGTCGGTCAGGACGGCGTACTTCTCGCCCTCCATGATGAGACCCATCGCGACGCCGGCGACCGGTGCCTTGATGGGCACGCCAGCGTCCATCATCGCCAAGCTTCCGCCACATACGGTCGCCATCGACGAAGAGCCGTTCGACTCAGTGATCTCGGAGACGATACGCATCGTGTAGGGAAAGTCTTCGCGTGAGGGCAGCACCTTGGTGAGCGCCCGCTCCGCGAGGGTTCCGTGTCCGATCTCTCGACGGCCGGGGCCGCGAAGGAACTTCGTCTCACCGACCGAGTAGGGCGGGAAGTTGTAGTGAAGAAGGAAAGGCTTCCAATACTCCCCGACGAGACCGTCGATCTTCTGCTCGTCCTGACGCGTGCCCAGGGTCGCTGTGACGATGCTCTGGGTCTCGCCTCGCGTAAACAGCGTCGACCCGTGGACGCGTGGGAGGAGGGCCACCTCGATAGCGATGGGCCGGACGGTCTTGTAATCACGTCCATCGACCCGGCGCTTGTCGTCGAGCACCTGGGCACGCATCGTGTTGTAGCGAAGGTCTTCATAAGCGCCCTTGATGTCGCCTTCGAGGTCGGGGAACTCCGTCGAGAGCTCGGCCACGACTTCCTTTTTGATTTCACTGAAGCGGCCGTAGCGCGGGTGCTTCTCCGCGATGTTGCAGGCCTCGATGACCTTCGCGAGCGCGACGTCTTTGACGCGTGCGTCGATCTTGTCGTCGCGCGTGTGCGCCGCGAAGGGCCACTTCTCCTTGCCGACCGCTTCGCGGATCTTCTCGATGAGCTCGAGGACACCTTGCACCGACTCGTGACCGAACTGGATGGCGGCGATCAGGTCCGTTTCGGACATTTCCTTCGCTTCGCCTTCGACCATGACGATCGCGTCCTTGGACGCGGCAACGATCAGCTCGCACTCGCTGTCCTCTTGCTCCTGGTAGGTCGGGTTCGCGATCAGCTTCCCGTCGGCGCGCGCGACCCGCACACCAGCGATCGGCCCTGCCCAAGGAAGGGGGCTCATGTGAATTGCGGCTGACGCGCCGACCATCGCGAGGACGTCGGACTGATTGCTTCCATCTGCGCTCATGACGGTGGCAATGACCTGCGTCTCGCACATGTAGCCGTCGGGAAAGAGTGGGCGGCAGGGTCGGTCGATCAGACGCGAGGTCAGAATCTCGTGATCGCGCTGCCTGGCCTCACGCTTGAAGAAGCCGCCTGGAATCTTGCCTGCGGCATAGGTCTTTTCGATGTAGTCGCAGGTCAACGGAAAGAACGGCGCACCGGGCCTCGCCTCTTTGTTTCCAACGACCGTGACTAGGACCACGGTCTCGCCACAGCTCACCAATACGGAGCCGGATGCCTGCTTGGCAATTCGGCCCGTCTCGATGGTGATCTCTTTGTCACCAATCTTCACAGATTCTCTAATTATCATCGCTCTCTTCGCCTTCCGCGCGGCACAATCGCGCATGAGGTTCGCGTTGACATCGAGAGCGGTCTCGGTCCCCGATTCCAGGATTTGAGCCTGGCTCAAACCATCGAAGCGAAGAGCGAACTCCGAACCCGACGCAATGCAACCAACGTTCTGCCGGGGACAACGCCCCGGAGCTCAGCTTACTTCCGAATGCCAAGCTCTGAAATGATCTTGCGGTATCGCTCCACGTCCTGGCCGCGGACGTAATCGAGAAGCCGGCGTCGCTGGCTCACCATCTTCAGCAGGCCTCGTCGGGAGTGATGATCCTTCTGATGGGTCTTGAAATGGTCGGTCAGGTAGGTGATCCGCTCGCTCAAAATGGCGATCTGGACTTCGGGCGAACCCGTATCCGTATCGTGGTTGCGGAATTGACCGATCAGCTCGGACTTTCTATCGGCGGTCAGTGCCATGCGTTACTCGCGCTAATTCTCTTGAAAAATGGGTATTTCTATGCCTGAAGGGGGCAGAATATGGGCCGGCGTCTCGGGGGCGTCAAGGAGCCGATTGGAGAGGTCAGTGCCAGTGTCAGCGAATCTTTCCTGATACCCTGGTCATCGGCGAATTACGACTTACTTTGCTTTGAAATGGCCAGCCCCTCCCAGATCCTTGTCTGCCCAAGCTGCCAGGCCCTCAATCGGATTCCGACCGCGCGCCTCGGCGACCATCCCCGCTGCGGCAAGTGCAAGCAGCAGCTCTTCAGCGGGCACCCCATCTCCCTCGCCGATGGGACCTTCGACAAGCATCTATCCCGAAGCGATCTTCCCCTCATCGTGGATTTCTGGGCCCCCTGGTGTGGTCCTTGCAAAATGATGGCGCCGTTTTTCGAGCAAGCCGCGGCGGAGCTAGAGCCCAGGGTGCGCCTGGCGAAGGTCAATACCGATGAGAATCGTACCCTCGCGACGCGGTATCAGATCAACAGCATTCCGACCACGGCGGTCTTCAAAGGAGGGCGGGAGGTCGCCCGTCAGCCCGGAGCAATGAACCTCCCGCAGCTGCTCCAGTTCATCAAATCCAACACCTAGCCCCCGGCGCTGCCGCTGCCGCTGCCGCTGCCACTGCCCCCGCCCCCGCCCCTGCCGTACTGCAGGCGATCGTGTTCGGCTCGATGCTGGCGATCACGGGCTGTGGCGACGAACCAGCCCCGAGTGGCGGCGAAGCCGGGGTCGGTCGGCTCGGCCGGCTCAGGAGGCTCCGGCGGCGGCCCCGAGGAGCCGGCTACAATCCCACCCGGGACGCGATCAGGTCGATCGCCTTTTTGGGATCGGACTCTCCGGTCGCGCCGAGTAGCACCACCGCGCGGGTGATCCCCAGGTCTTGGAGCTCGGGTAGGGCGTCTGGACGCTTGGCGATTCGCCAGTTCGTCGTGATGTCGATCGACTCAAATGGCCGTCCCGCCTGGGCGGCTATTTCTTTGAGGAGGGTGATCTTGTCGCTGAGCTCTTGCTGCGAATCGCTCGGGGCGTACCAGCCGTCTGCAGCGTTGACGACACGGTGCAGTGTCTTGGTCGAGGTGCCGCCGATCAGAATCGGCGGATGTGGTTTCTGTGCGGGGGTCGGATGGCTCTTGAAGCCGTGCCAGGAAAGGAACTCGCTCTCGTGCTCGACGACATCGCCGCTCCAAACCTTTTTCACCGCGGCGAGGTAGTCGTCGAAGCGCGCGCCGCGCCGTTTGAATGGAGTTCCCATCGCCGCGTACTCCTCGGCAAGCCAACCAATGCCGAGGCCTAGTGTGAGCCGTCCGCCGCTGAGCGCATCGAGGCTGGCCGTCTGCTTTGCAAAAAGTAGCGGATTGCCCTGCGGAAAAATGTTCACGCCCGTCCCCAAGCGAATCGTCTTCGTCGCGGCCGCGACATGGGCGAGCGAAATCAATGGATCGAGAAACCAAGCCTCCGGCGGAATCCCCATCTTCCCGGAACGGGCATACGGATAGGTCGAGTCGTAGTCGGTCGGCACGACGACGTGCTCGAATGTCCAAACCGACTCGATCCCGGCAGCCTCGGCGTGCTGAGCGACCGCGATCATGTTCTCCGCCGTGGAGGGCCCACCGACATTGATCGAGACGATTCCGATCTTCATGACGACGGTCGTACCCCCCAGGCCCCCCTATGTCGATACCCCGCCGACGCTGACGCTGGCACTGACAATGACGCTGTAACTGCCGCTGTCCTCACCCGATCTGGAACCAGGTCGCGCTCGCCGAAAGCACGCGTCACTCCGCCGGAGCTCTCGCCTCGAACCGTGCGACTAGGTTCTTGGCCGCGAAGAGCATGAGCTTGGAGCCGTGGATTTCGTAGCGCGTGACCGTCCCGAGCGCGGTGAAAAGCTCTTGCTCTTGTTCCATGCCTTCCGGGCAGGCCATGCGCGTTGCACCCAAGGCGCCGAGCGTCAGTGATTGCCCGGAGGTCTCATACGAGCCGAAAAAACGATTGCAGCCCCCAAAGCCATAGGCGCTCGCCTTCTTCGAGTTCAGCTCGAGATAGGGCGCTTTGTCGTTCACCTCGACGGTGATTGTCTTGCCGTTGAGCTCGAGCAACGCCCAAGTCGTGTTTTCTAGAGCGGCCTTTTGCATGCTTCCACAAGTTTCTCTGGGCCAGGTGCGCACGAAGCGCTGAACGATCAGGTTCGTTTCTTTGCCCCGTCGGTCGACTTTGGGCCTCGAG
>Ga0316197_10003415_pt1 | contig 11297 bp, 6 predicted proteins | sample OudBiesiAoxic_MG_FD_204939 | JGI IMG/M metagenome (GOLD analysis project Ga0316197, IMG submission 204939) | Coastal sediment microbial communities from Oude Bieten Haven, Netherlands - site A oxic | ecosystem: Environmental > Aquatic > Marine > Coastal > Sediment | place: Netherlands...
CCGCAAAATCAGCCAACCCACGATCAGCCAACGTCTTCGAAATCGCCGCCGTCAACGTCGTCTTCCCATGGTCGATATGACCCATCGTCCCAATATTCACATGCGGCTTGTTCCGCTCGAACTTTTCCTTGCTCATGGCAGATTCGACTCCAATGTCGTTTTCGTTGTCTGGATGTGGGTTGTCAAAGAACTGAGGTGCGAGGTGGATTCGGGGCGATCACTCGCCGCGGACCCGCTTCACGATTTCTTCGGCGATGGCCGCCGGCACCTGCTGGTACTCGGCGAACTGCATCGTGTACGTGGCACGCCCCTGTGTGCGTGAACGAAGGTCGGTACTGTAACCGAACATCTCCGACAGCGGCACCTGGGCGTTCACCACCTGGGTGTTACCGCGGGCCTCCATGCTGCCGATCCGGCCACGCCGGCTCGACAGGTCGCCCATCACGTCGCCCATGTACTCCTCGGGCGTCACGACCTCGACGGCCATGATCGGCTCCATGAGCACGGGCTTGGCCATCTCGGCGGCCTTGCGGAACGCGTTCTGGCCGGCGATCTTGAACGCCATCTCCGAGGAGTCGACGTCGTGGTACTGGCCATCGACGAGACGCACCTTCACGTCCACCGTCGGATACCCGGCGAGCACGCCGTTGTCGAGCGACGACTGCAGACCCTGGTTGGTCGGGTTGATGTACTCGCGCGGGATGCGACCACCGGTGATGGCATCTTCGAACTCGTACCCGCCACCCGGGTTCGGCTCCATGTCGATCTTGACGACGGCGAACTGACCCGAGCCACCCGACTGCTTGATGTGCCGGTACTCGACGCTCTTCACGGGCTTGGTGATCGTCTCGCGATACGCCACCTGCGGCTTGCCGACGGTCGCCTCGACCGAGAACTCACGCTGCATGCGGTCGACCAGCACCTCGAGGTGCAGTTCGCCCATGCCCGAGATGACGGTCTGGCCGGTCTCCTCGTCGGAGCGGATGCGGAACGTCGGATCCTCGTCGGAGAGCGACTTGAGGGCCTTGCCGAGCTTCTCCTGGTCGGACTTGGTCTTCGGCTCGATGGCCACGTGGATCACCGGCTCGGGGAACTCCATGCGCTCGAGGATCACCGGGTGGTCACGGTCGCAGAGCGTGTCACCGGTGGTGACGTTCTTGAAGCCGAGACCGGCGACGATGTCGCCCGCCATGGCGGCGTCGAGATCCTCACGCTGGTTCGCGTGCATCAGCAGGATGCGGCCGAGACGCTCGCGGTCTTCCTTCACCGAGTTGAAGAGCTCGTCGCCCTTGTTGATCTGGCCGGAGTACACGCGGAAGTAGGTGAGCTTGCCGAACGGGTCGGCGACGATCTTGAAGGCCAGCGCCGCGAACTCCTTGTCGTTGGGACCGCGGAGGATGACCTCGTCACCCTTCATGTTGGTGCCTTCGGCCGGCGGGATGTCGAGCGGGCTCGGCAGGAAGTCGATCACGGCGTCGAGCATGGGCTGGACACCCTTGTTCTTGAACGCGGAACCGCACAGGATCGGCACGAAGTCGAACGCCAGGGTGCCCTTGCGGATCGCGGACTTGATCTCGTCCTCGGAGACGTCCTCGCCGCCGAGGTACTTGTCCATCAACGCCTCGTCCTGAGTCGCGATGGTCTCCATCATCTGCTCGCGGTACTCGTTGGCCTCGTCGACCATGTCGGCCGGGATGTCGACCTCGTCCCACTTCGCGCCGAGCTCCTCGTCGCGCCAGATCAGCGCCTTCATCTTGACGATGTCGACGAGACCCTCGAACGGCTTGACCGCCTCGGGCCCGCCGGCGCCGACGGGCAGCTGGATGACGAGCGGGACGGCCTGCAGGCGGTCTCTCACCATGTCGACGGTGCGGTAGAAGTCGGCACCGATGCGGTCCATCTTGTTGACGAAGCACATGCGCGGCACCTTGTAGGTGTTGGCCTGACGCCACACGGTCTCGGTCTGGGGTTCGACGCCGGCGACGGAGTCGAACACGGTGACCGCACCGTCGAGCACGCGCAGCGACCGCTCGACTTCGATCGTGAAGTCGACGTGGCCCGGGGTGTCGATGATGTTGATGCGGTGGTCGTTCCACGCACAGGTGGTGGCGGCAGACGTGATCGTGATGCCGCGCTCCTGCTCCTGCGCCATGTGGTCCATCGTCGCGGCGCCGTCGTGCACCTCACCGATCTTGTAGCTCTTGCCGGTGTAGTAGAGGATGCGCTCGGTGGTGGTGGTCTTACCGGCGTCGATGTGCGCCATGATCCCGATGTTCCGGGTGCGCTCCAGGGGGAACTCTCGCTTGGCCATCTTCTACTTCACTTCCGTATCAAGGGGCGACGGGGGGTCTTCAGCGCTGCGTGTGGCCGCAGGCACGAGATTCGAGTGTATCGCTGGAAATGTCGCCCCCACCTGGCGTGACCCGGGTTTCGATCGGCGGGACTGTTGTCAGATCGGCAGCGGCGTCGTGACCACCGCAGGGTCGCCCCAGTGCTGCGTCGCTTCGACCCGGACGTCCGTCGCGGCAACGGCCCTCGAACGCGTGCGAGCGTCACGGCGAGACAACGGACGGAGGTCGAGCTCGAGCGTGCAGGTGGTCGACGACCCCGCTTCGGTCCAGGTTCTGGCGAACCCGACGAGCTGCCGAACGGGTCGGTCGGTGCCCGAGTCGTCCACCGCGTAGCACTGCACGACCGTGGCCCCGTCGCGGTCACCGGTGTTGCGGATCGCGACCACCGCGCGGCCCGCCCACCGCTCGACATCGATCGAGTCGACGTCGACGGAGTCGATCTCGAAGGTGGTGTATCCGAGGCCGAACCCGAGCGGGAATGCAGCGGTGTGGCCGTCGCGGTCGAGACGGCGTTGACCCCACCAGCGGTCGTAGACGATCGATGTCGCATCGGGATCGAACGGCGGCAGATGGTACGGGCTCGTCGGGATCGCGAACGGCAGCCGTCCGCCGGGTTCGACGGCACCGGTGAGCACGTCGGCGAGCGCATGTCCGCCCTCCATCCCCGGGTACCACGCCAGCACGATGGCGGCGACGCGTTGCCGCCAGTGCTCCATGATCACCGCACTTCCACCGATCACGACCACCACGGTCCGTTGGTTGGCTGCAGCGACCGCGTCGATCAGCTCCTCGTGGATCGGCGACAGCGTCAGCCGGGCACGGTCGCCGCCCGTCTCCATCGTGCCGGCTCCGGTGCGTTCGATCACTCTCGACGTCACCCGCGACAACGCCCGACTCCCCGCCGGCCCGGGCAGCAGCTGCATCGTCTCGCGATCCATCGCGAACAGCGCCTCACCTTCGTCGTGAGCCGACGAGCCGACCACGACGATCGCCACGTCGGCGCGCTCGGCCGCTGTCGCAGCGCGGGCTGGGTCGTCGGCGGCCACCACGTCGACGGTCGCATCGCGCAACGCCGCGCGAAGCCCTGCTGCAGGGCTCACCGTCGACGACGGATGCACCGCCGACGAGCCACCGTCGCCCAGGTTGGCCTCGACGGCCAGTGCCCCGACCACGGCGACCGACCGAATGGTCCCGTGCGCTCCGAGATCGAGCGGCAACACCGGTCGGCCGTCGACGGATTCGTTTCGCAGCAGCACCATCGACTGCGACGCGGCACGACGGGCGAGCGCCCGATGTGCCCCCGATGCGACCACACCCCGTGCCGGCACGTCGTCGTCGACCGAGGCGGCCCACCGGAGTTGGGCCGCGATCAGGCGGTGGGCCGAGCGTTCGGCATCCCGCCGATCGAGACGACCCTTCGCCAAGGCTTTCGGCAGGACCTGGGCCCGTTGCTGGGCGAAGGGCATCTCCAGGTCGAGGCCCGCGGCGACCGAGCCGATCGGATCGCGCAGGCCGAAGACGAAGTCCGACATCACGAACCCCTCGAACGCCCATTCGTCACGCAAGATGTCGGTGAGCAGCGTGGGGCTGTCGCCACACCATTCGCCGTTCACCCTGTTGTAGGCCGACATCACCGCGGCGCATCCGGCATCGATCACCGCCCGGAAGTGCGGCAGGTAGACCTCGTGCAGATCGACCTCGCTCACCCGTACGTCGACCTTGAACCGCGCGTTCTCGATGCTGTTGAGGGCGAAGTGCTTCACACACGCCATCACGTGTTCCTGCACGCCGGCGGTGAGCGCTGCGCCCATCCGACCGAGCAGCACCGGGTCCTCGCCGTACGTCTCCTGCGCCCTGCCCCACGCCGGATGTCGCAGCAGATTCACGCAGACACCGGCGAACAGGTTCGCTCCCTGCGCTCGCGCCTCGCGTCCGATCGCCTCCCCGACCTCACGTTCCAGCGCCGTGTCCCACGTCGCGCCGCGGGCCATGGCGACCGGGAAGCAGGTCGAGTGGTTCATCACGACGCCGCGCGGCCCGTCGGTGAACCGGATTCCGGGCACACCCAGGCGTTCCACCTCGCCCGCGACGATCGGCTCGTGGTTGTAGCCATGGCGGGCGATGTCGCGTCCTCCCGACCAGAACCCGACATCACCATCGAGCACACCGAGCAGTTCGTCGTCGGTCAGCGCGTCGACGAGCTCGTCGGCACAGTCGTCGACCGTACGTTCACCGCGCCGGACCGCGTCGACGCCATCGGAGAACGTCGGCGGCTCCGGCACGGCCCCAGCGGCACCGTTCGAACGGTCGCGACGGAGTCTGGGTCGCGACGGCATCGACCTCGTCTAGCGCGCCTGGATGTACTCGTGCAACTGGTCGTTCTCGAGTTCGAGCTGGCCGAGACGCGCCTTGACCACGTCACCGATCGAGATGATTCCTGCGAGATGGCCGGAAGCGTCGACGACCGGGAGGTGGCGGATGCGACGGTCGGTCATCATCGCCATCAGCTCGTCGCACGTGTCGAGGGGTTGACAGGTGACCACGTTGGCCGACATGGCCGACGAGACCGGGCGACCGAGTGTCGACCCGCCGTGCGCCGCCATCGCCCGCACGACGTCACGTTCTGACAGGATGCCGTCGAGCGAACGACCGTCGGCGCTCACCACCAGGGCCCCCACGCCGTGGTCGCGCAACGACGCGGTGGCATCGGCCAGCGACGCCTGTGGACCGATCGTGGCGACTTCATGACCTTTGCCGTCGAGCAGCTGCTGCACGTTCATCGGGACCCCCTGCGTCTCGGTGTTCGTTCCCCCGCCGGTGATCGTAGGCAGCGCCGGACGCGCGCGCCAGTGGGAAAAATGCGACGAGCCCGGGGCGTGGACCCCGGACTCGCAACAGATGTGGTGATGACGCCGGATCGATCCGGCGGATCGTCACCAGCGGTAGTGGGCGAAGGCCTTGTTGGAATCGGCCATCTTCTGCATGTCGTCGCGCTTCTTCATGGCTGCGCCGAGGCCGTTCGCGGCGTCCATCAGCTCGTTGGCGAGGCACTCGGCCATCGTCTTCTCGCGACGCGCACGGGAGTAGTCGACGATCCACCGGATCGCGAGCGTGGTCGCACGGCGGGGCCGAACCTCGACCGGCACCTGGTAGGTGGCACCACCGACGCGGCGGCTGCGCACCTCGAGCGGCGGCTTGACGTTCTCGATCGCGCGCTTGACGGTGTCGATCGCCATCTCGTCGCCCTCGAGGCGACCTTGGATCGTCTCCATCGCGTCGTACACGATCTTCTCGGCGACGGTGCGCTTGCCGTGCAACATGACCTTGTTGGTCAGCTGTGTGACGAGCACCGACTTGTGGATCGGATCCGCGACCAGTTCGCGGCGGGGAGCAGGACCTTTACGAGGCATCGCTGATCACTTCTCCTTCTTGGCGCCGTAGCGGCTGCGCGACTGCTTGCGGTTCTTCACGCCGACGGCATCGAGCGCGCCGCGGATGATCTTGTAACGCACACCCGGCAGGTCGCGAACACGACCGCCGCGCACGAGCACGATCGAGTGCTCCTGCAGGTTGTGGCCTTCACCCGGAATGTAGGCGGTGACCTCGATGCCGGAGTTGAGGCGGACACGAGCCACCTTGCGCAGCGCCGAGTTCGGCTTCTTCGGTGTGGTGGTGTACACGCGGGTGCACACGCCGCGACGCTGGGGTGAGCCCTTGAGCGCCGGGGTCTTCGACTTGGTGACTTTCGAGCTGCGCCCCTGACGGACGAGCTGCTGAATGGTTGGCAAGATGGAACCTCGTTCCGAAAGGACGTCTCGATCGAGCGGCCGACGTGCGGCTGCGGGCACCGAGAATCTGGTGAGTTGGACGAATCGCGGGTTGCGACCCGCCCGCCGTACACCGAGCCGTCCGAACGAACGACCCGATGAGAGGACCCTGCAAGGTTATGGCCGCCCCGCCGATCGCGCAACGCGCCGAGACGCGGCACGACCCGGGCCGGAGCCCGGGTCGTGCCGTCGGTTGTTCGAGCGTGATCAGCCGATCGGTTCGGCCGCGGGGGTCGCGGTCTCCGCGTCGTAATCACCGCTGAGGCTGGCCAGGTATGCCGCCGGGTCCTCGACATCACCGTCGGTCGAGTAGAACGACATCGGCTCGTAGTCAGGTGCTTCGATGCCGAACTCGCGGTACTTCATCATGCCGGTACCGGCCGGGATGAGCTTGCCGATGATGATGTTCTCCTTGAGCCCGATGAGGCTGTCGCCGCGACCGTCGATGGCGGCCTCGGTGAGCACCCTGGTGGTCTCCTGGAACGAGGCGGCCGACAGCCACGACTCGGTGGCCAGCGACGCCTTGGTGATGCCCATCAATTCAGGGCGACCTTCGGCCGGGCGTGCGCCCTCTTCGACCATGCGTCGGTTGGTGTCGCGGAAGCGCTTCGAGTCGACGCGTTCTCCCGGCAGGAACACCGTGCCACCGGGCTCCTGCACACCGATGCGGCGCGTCATCTGACGCACGATCAGCTCGATGTGCTTGTCGTGGATCGACACGCCCTGGTCGCGGTAGACCCGCTGCACCTCTTCGACGAGATACAGCTGCGTCTCGCGGATGCCCTTGATCTCCATGATCTCCTTCGGATCGAAGGGACCATCGACGAGGGGCTCGCCGGCCTTGATCTCCTGGCCGTCCTCCACGATCGGACGGGCGCCGAGCGGCAGCAGGGTCTCGTGCTCCTCGCCGGCATCGTCGGTGACGACGACCGGGATGCCCTTGCCCTCGTCCTCACGGAGGTGCAGTACACCCGTGGCCTTGGCCAGGCGGGCGGAGCCCTTCGGTGTGCGAGCCTCGAACAGTTCGACGACGCGGGGCAGACCGCCGGCGATGTCCTTGCCGGCGACACCACCGGTGTGGAACGTACGCATCGTGAGCTGCGTGCCGGGCTCACCGATCGACTGGGCGGCGATGACGCCCACGGCCTCGCCGAGCTCGATCATCTTGCCGGTGGCGAGCGATCGGCCGTAGCACATCGCGCACACGCCGAGCTCGGCGTCGCACGTGAGCACGGAGCGGACCCGGAGTCGCTCGATGGCGGGGTCGTCGCGAAGCGCTTCCATCTCCTCGTCGCCCACGATGGTGTTGCGCGGCAGCACGGAGATCTCCTGGCCCTCCTTCACCATCGGGCTGGCGAGCTCGGTGTCCTGCAGGAGCGCACGGCCGTAGAGCTTCGTCTCGAGGTAGGAACGGCGATTTGCCGTGTCGGGCGACACGTTCTCGATCCACACGCCCAGCGTCGAGCCGCAATCCTCTTCGCGCACGATCAGCTCCTGCGCGACGTCGACGAGTCGACGGGTCAGGTAGCCGGAGTCGGCAGTACGGAGTGCGGTGTCGACGAGACCCTTGCGGGCGCCCGGCGTGGCGATGAAGTACTCGAGCGTTTCGAGACCCTCACGGAAGTTCGACTTGATCGGGCGCGGGATCATGTCACCGCGGGGGTTGGCGACGAGGCCGCGCATGCCCGCGATCTGCCGCATCTGGGTCATGTTCCCTCGTGCGCCCGAGCCGACCATCATGTCGATCGGGTTGAACTGCTGCACCTTGAACTCGGCTTCCATGGCCGCCTGCACCTCGGCGGTGGCATCGGTCCAGATGCGCACCTCCTGCTGACGGCGCTCGCCGTCGGTGATGATGCCGCGCCGGAACTGGTTCTCGACCTTGTCGGCCTGGGCCTCGTACCCGTCGAGCAACTCCCGCTTGACCGCAGGGGTTCGCACGTCGTCGATCGAGACGGTGAGCCCCGACTGCGACGCATAGCGGTAGCAGACGTTCTTCAGCTTGTCGAGCGCTTCGGCGACGGTGGCCTTGTCGTAGTTGTCCGACAGGCGCTCGACGATGACACCCATCTCCTTCTTCTTGACGGTGTCGTCGAAGTGTCCGAACTGCTCGGTGTAGTCCTCGGGCAGGGTCTCCTCGAACAACACGCGGCCGACCGTGGTCTCGAACGGCTCGCGCCCGGGGGGACGCATCGTGATCTTGGCGTGGAGGTCGAGGCTCTTCTCCTCGTATGCCTTCAACGCCTCCCACAGGTGGCGGAACACCCGGCCCTCACCCGTGGCGCCTTCGATGCCCTCGGTGAGGTAGTAGCCACCGATGATCAGGTCCTGCGACGGGGTCACGATCGGGCGACCGGAGGCCGGCGACAGGATGTTGTTGGCGCTCAGCATGAGCACGCGGGCCTCGGCCTGCGCCTCGGCGGACAGCGGGACGTGGATGGCCATCTGGTCACCGTCGAAGTCAGCGTTGAACGCCGTGCAGACGAGCGGATGGATCTGCAGTGCCTTGCCCTCGACCAGGACGGGTTCGAAGGCCTGGATGCCGAGGCGGTGAAGCGTCGGAGCACGGTTGAGGAGCACGGGATGCTCCTTGATGACGTCTTCGAGGACGTCCCACACCTGCGGACGGCGGCGCTCGACCATGCGCTTGGCGGTCTTGATGTTCTGCGCCAACTCGAGGTCGACGAGGCGCTTCATGACGAACGGCTTGAACAGCTCGAGCGCCATCAGCTTCGGAAGCCCGCACTGGTGCAGACGCAGCGTCGGGCCGGCCACGATGACCGAACGACCCGAGTAGTCGACGCGCTTGCCGAGCAGGTTCTGACGGAAGCGGCCCTGCTTGCCCTTGAGCATGTCGGACAGCGACTTGAGCGGACGGTTGCCCGGCCCGGTCACCGGACGGCCGCGGCGACCGTTGTCGAACAGCGCGTCGACGGCTTCCTGCAGCATGCGCTTTTCGTTGTTGATGATGATCTCGGGTGCGCCGAGGTTGAGCAGGCGTTCCAACCGGTTGTTGCGGTTGATCACACGGCGGTAGAGGTCGTTCAGGTCGGACGTGGCGAAGCGGCCACCGTCGAGCTGCACCATCGGGCGCAGCTCGGGCGGGATCACCGGCACCGCGTCGAGGATCATCGCCTTGGGGTCGTTGGTGCGCCGCCCGTGCTCGTCACGCCGGTTGAACGACGCGACGATCTTGAGGCGCTTGATCGCCTTCTGCTTGCGCTGCGCGCTCAGCGGCTTCTGACCCTCTTGCGGGTCGATGGCGTCGCGGAGCTTGACCTCTTCTTCGTCGAAGTCGATCCGATCGATGAGTGCCTTGATCGCTTCGGCGCCGGTGCCGCCTTCGAAGTACTCGCCGTACTTGTCGCGCATCTCGCGCCAGAGCATCTCGTCTTCGATGATCTTGCGGGCGTGGAGGCTCTTGAACTCGTCCCAGGTGCGAGCGATCAAGTCGAGTTCGATCTCGTAGCGCTCGCGGATGCCCTCGACCTCCTTGTCGGCCTCTTTCTGCAGCTTCTTCAGGTCGGCGGCCTTGGCGTCTTCCTTCTCGGCCGCAGCGGCGGTCTCCTCGAGCTCCTTGAAGCGACGGTCGATCGCCAGCTCCAGCTCCTTCTCGATGGCATCGCGCTCTTCGAGGTACTCGGCCTCGAGGTTGGTGAGCGCCTCGTGGCGGGCGTCCTCGTCGACCCAGCTGACGAGGTGCGCTGCGAAGTAGATGACCTTCTCGAGCTGCTTCGCCTTGAGCTCCTCCTTGGGCTCGATGCCCGCGAGGAGGTAGGCGAGCCATGACCGGGTGCCGCGGAGGTACCAGATGTGCACGGCGGGCGCCGCGAGTTCGATGTGACCCATACGGTCGCGACGAACCTTCGACCGCGTGACCTCGACGCCGCAGCGCTCACAGATGATGCCCTTGAACCGGACGCGCTTGTACTTGCCGCAGTAGCACTCCCAGTCGCGGGTGGGCCCGAAGATCTTCTCGCAGAACAGGCCGTCCTTCTCGGGGCGCAGCGTGCGGTAGTTGATCGTCTCGGGCTTCTTGACCTCGCCGTGCGACCAGGTGCGGATCTGGTCGGCGGTGGCGAGGCGAATCTTCAATTGGTCGAACATGTTGACGTCGAGCATGTGCTGGGTTCTCTTTCGGTTGCTCTTGCGGTGTCAGTCGTTCATCGGAGGGTGACCCCCCGGCAGATCGTTGGCGGCACTCAGAACCGTGCGGCGCGTTCGGCCTTCTCGCGCTCGCGGCGGGCATCGTCTTCGTCGGTGCCGCGCTCGGGGCGGGAGATGTCGATGCCGAGTTCCTCGGCAGCGCGGTACACCTCGTCGTCGAGGTCGCGCATCTCGATCTCGTGGCCGTCCTCGGTGAGTACCTCGACGTTGATGCAGAGTGCCTGCATCTCCTTCATCAGCACCTTGAAGCTCTCGGGCACACCCGGTTCGGGGATGTTGTCGCCCTTGACGATCGCTTCGTAGACACGGACACGACCGAGCACGTCGTCGGACTTGATGGTGAGCAGCTCCTGCAGGCAGTACGCCGCGCCGTAGGCCTCGAGGGCCCACACCTCCATCTCACCGAAGCGCTGGCCGCCGAACTGCGCCTTGCCACCGAGCGGCTGCTGGGTGATCATCGAGTACGGGCCCGTCGACCGGGCGTGGATCTTGTCGTCGACCAGGTGGGCGAGCTTCAAGATGTACATGTAGCCACAGGTGATCGGGTTGTCGTACGGGTCACCGGTGCGACCGTTGTACAACGTGAGCTTGCCGTCGGTGCCGACGAGGCGGTCGCCGGTGACCGACTCGGGGTTCAGGCCCTCGAGGATCTCCTGGATCGTCGGGTGGTCGAGCGACTTCTCCTTCTCGTCCCAGTTGGCGCCGTCGAACACCGGCGTGGCCACGAACGTGGACGGCTTGGTGTTCGGCCGGGTCTTGGTCTCGGTGCCGCGGATCGGCTCGTCGCCGACCGGCGTACCATCCGGATTGGTCCAACCCCACCGGGCGCAGTAGCCGAGGTGCGCTTCGAGCACCTGCCCGACGTTCATGCGGCTCGGCACGCCGAGCGGGTTGAGGATGATGTCGACCGGCTGACCGTCAGCGGTGTAGGGCATGTCCTCGATCGGCAGGA
>Ga0316197_10003416_pt1 | contig 11295 bp, 8 predicted proteins | sample OudBiesiAoxic_MG_FD_204939 | JGI IMG/M metagenome (GOLD analysis project Ga0316197, IMG submission 204939) | Coastal sediment microbial communities from Oude Bieten Haven, Netherlands - site A oxic | ecosystem: Environmental > Aquatic > Marine > Coastal > Sediment | place: Netherlands...
GGCCGTTGCGATCGAGGGTGGCACCGATGAGCGTGCCATCGGTGAAGGCGATGCTGGCGGGGCCGTCCCAGGGCTCGATGATGCCGCCGTGGAACTCGTAGAAGGCCTTGCGGTCGGCCGGCATCTCGGGGTCCTTCTCCCAGGCCTCCGGGATGAGCATCATCATCACTTCTGGCAGGCTGCGGCCGCCGAGCATGAGCAGCTCCACGACGTTGTCGAGGATGCCCGAGTCGGATGAGCCCGCCTGCGCGATGGGCAGCATCTTGTGCAGCTCGTCGAAGGAGAAGAGGTCCGACTCCAGCAGCGCCTCGCGTGAGCGCATCCAGTTGGTGTTGCCGCGCACGGTGTTGATCTCGCCGTTGTGGGCCAGGGTGCGGAACGGGTGCGCCAGCGGCCAGGTCGGCAGCGTGTTCGTGCTGAAGCGGCTGTGGATGAGCGCGAGCGCGGACTCGAAGGCCTCGTCCTCCAGGTCGGGGTAGTAGGCGGGCACCTGCGCGGGCGTAAGCATGCCCTTGTAGTTGAGCGTGCGCGAGGAGAGCGAGCAGATGTAGAACTGCTCGGCCGTCTTGGTCGACTCTCGGACCATGCGCGTGCCGTACTTGCGCACGACCATGAGCTTGCGCTCGAACTCGTCCTGGCTCAGGGTCACCGGCCGGCGGATGAACATCTGGCGCACGATGGGCTCGCCCGACCTGGCCGTGGCGCCCAGGGTGGAGTGGTCGGTGGGTACGTCTCGCCAGCCCAGGAGCTCCAGGCCCATCTCGTCGAGCACGCGGCGCAGCACCAGCTCCACGGCGGGGTGGCGGTGCCGTTCCTGCTGGAAGAAGCACATGCCCACCGCGTAGTCGCCGGGGCCGGGCAGGTTGATGCCCAGCGAGGTGCACTCGCGTAGCAAAAAGGCGTGCGGGATCTGGACCAGGATGCCGGCGCCGTCGCCCGATTCCGGCTCCGCCCCACGCGCGCCACGATGGTCGAGGTTCATGAGCATCTCGATGCCCTTCTCGACCACGCCGTGGGTGGTGATGTTGTTGAGATCGGCCACGAAGCCCACGCCGCATGCGTCGTGCTCGGTCGACGGCTCGTAGAGGCTCCTCTTCGGCTGTGTCTCGGGCATGGTCCGTTCCTGCATGGGTGCGCTCGACCAGGGGTCGGTCGGAGAGGGGGATACCCAGACTCCCGGGAACCCCTGCCGCCGCTCCCCGGACTCGTGGGTGGTTGCCAAGGGTAGGGAACACCGCCTCCACGGTCAAACGCGCACGCGCGGGCCTCAGGTTTCCTCGTCGGTGGCTCGCGGCCGGCGTTGCCTGGACGCACCGGGATGGGCGGCAGCTGCGGTCGGTCGCCAGGGTCGGCGAGCGGCTAGTCCCGGCTGTATAGGCCCATCAGCGTGGCCTCGGCCAGGACATGGCCGTGGATGGCGCCGAGCACGCTGGCCTTGTTCGCATCCGGCTCCCAGCCCAGCCTGGCGTCGAGGGCATAGACCGCGAAGAAGTAGCGGTGCGTGCCGCTGGGCGGGCAGGGGCCGCCGTAGCCGGTGCGATCCCACGAGTTGACGCCCGGCGTGCCCAGCTCCCCGACCGCCTCGGGAATCTCGGTCCGCGGCTCGATGTCGTACTCCACCCAGTGGTCCCAAGTGCCCACCGGCGCATCGGGATCGTCCATGACCAGCACGAGCGAGACCGTCTCCGGCGGCAGGTCCTCGACGGCCAAGGCCGGCGAGATGTCGTCGCCGTCGCAGGTGTAGCGAGCCGGGATGTCGCCCTCGTCCTCGAAGGCAGTGGATGTGAGCCGCATGGGTCCACTGTAGCGAAAGGACCAAGCCGCGCGGCAGGTCCGGAATCCGAGGCGAGCGCTAGATGTAACCGACTCCTCACCGGCCCGGTACGCCCATGTCGAAGGCCGCCCACTAGGCTCGAGACGAGGTGCGGGCAGGCCGCGCACGGGAGACGAAGCGCACGGAACGGAGACCACGTTGGCAGCCAACGACGAGAGGGACGAGCAGGCCCAGGCACTGTGGGAGGACCTGGCCCGCAAGGCACGTGGCGTCCACTGCCCCGAGCACTTCGTGGAGCCCTGGCGGGTCTACGTCATCGGCAACCCACCGGGGCTCAAACTCGACATCGCCGGCTGCTGCCCCCGCATCGGCCGGGCCATCAACGAGATGATCGCGGCCGACCCGGGGTTCCGCGCCAGCCGCTGACGACGCCTCCGACCGCAAGCCACTCCAGGCCGCGCGGCGTGCTCCCTTCGCCGCGCGGCTTCCTCCTACCCTCGAGGCATACCCCAGCGCGCTCGATCCGCGAACGAAGGGTCCGGGTCGAGCGCCTCCTTCCACGGCCGCAGGTAGTCGCGACCGGCTGTGCTCACGCCGCCCAGCGCCAGCGTGTAGGCGGCCAGGCGCAGCCCGCAACGGAAACCGTTGTGCTGCTCGTAAGGCATGTCGCCCGGCGGATCGATGCGCGAGGCATCGACGGCGGCCAGGCGAGCACTGACGAGGTCGGGACGAACCGGCTCGTCGACACCCGGGAACCAGTCCTCGCCCGGCCGCCCGAAGAGGAAGCCGCCCATGTCCCGCTCCCAGGCCCGCGACAGCCGCACTGCCTGCGGCAGCGTCAGGCGCCGCGCGTCGTCGAGACAGGCGGTGACCCTGTCCCCGTGCTCGCCGTAGCGAGGCCGCCCGACCGAGGTCGCCCACGGCGCGGTGCAGCGTTTCTCCAGGGCCGCGATAGCCAGCGGATCGCGCGTCTTCTGGGCGATGGCGTCGTGCAGCAGGCGCCACTGGGCATAGGCGTTGGCCACCACGATGCCGTTGCCGAAGACGCGACCGCGCGGGAATAGCAGCGGTGGCCCTTCGTCCACGCGCTCGCGCCAGACCTGCTCGACGGCGTCCTCGAGCGCCCGCGAACGTGCCCACATGCGATCGCTGACGAGGTCCTTGAAGTCCTCGAAGATGAGCGGCGGCTCCTCGCCCAGGCTGTAGGTCACGCGAGCACGCTCGTCCGCGGTCAGTCCGCGGATGGTCTCGAAGAAGGTGCGCACTTCGTCGTTCCAGGCACCGAAGTCGAACGTGAGCGGGTCGTCGATGGCGGGGTCGTAGTCCCACGTTCTCTTGGGCGGCGGCGCCGCCCTGCCTGCCCAGTACCACTCCGTGTCGGCCGCGGAGGACGCATCGGGTGGTGGTGGCGGTTGCGGCGGCGGTCGCGAGGGGGGCGGGCCGCCCGGTGGCGGCGGTGGCGGTGGCTCGTGGCGCTCCGCCTGGCGGCGAGTGAAGCGGCCCCACCGTGGAGACGGCTTGGGCAGCTGGGCGCGCAGCTCGGGGTCCAGCAGCCACTCGCGGGCGATGTTCAGCCGCTTGGTCTCGTCCAGTCCGGTGACGCCGGCGATATCGGGATGGACGTGGCGGATGCGGGCCTTGTAGGCACGGTCGACCGTGGCGGCGTCGGCGCTGGCGTCGACGCCGAGGAGCTCATACGGATCGAAGTCGGGAAGTCGGTCAGCCACGGTAGTTCCTGAGCGGGCAGGGTACAGGTCCGGCAGGAGGTTGCGGCGGCCGCGCGTGTCCGCGCCACCCCGATGCCACTCGCACCGGTCGCGCGAGGGCTAGCATCGACCCATGACCACCGAGGCCTCGTCCGCGTCACCGACCGAGGCTGCGGCGTCGGTCCCGGAGGTCCGTGGCGCCTACGTCGACCAATCGGTGGTGGCCTACCTGCTGTACGGCGTGGGCGCCGTCACCGCGTTCCTGGCCGTGGCCCTGTCGCTGTCGGACGCGGTCGCGGCGCTGCACTCGTCGGTCCTTGCGGTCGGTTTGCTCGGCGCGGGCCTCCTGGGCGACCGGCTCGACCGGCTGCTGGGCCCGCGACGCTCGCATCGGCTGGCCTACGTGCTGCTCGTCGCCGCCAGCGTCTGCCTGGCCACGGCGCCGGCATTCGTGGTCACCCTCGCCGGCGCGGGCATGGTCGGTCTGGGTACGGGCCTGCTCCTGGCACACCTCAACCGGACGCTGACGCGAGGGGGCGGCACGCTGGCGCGGGTGCGCATGAGCCGCTCCGCGCTGGTGGCCATGATCGCGACCCTGAGCGTGCCCCTGGCCATCGGCCTCGGCGAGAACAGCGGGCTCGGCTGGCAGGTCGCCTTCGTGGTGGCCGTCGCGCTCATCGCCGTCGGTTTCCTGGGCTCGCGCTACCGCACCGAGGCCAGCGTGCAGGCCATCGCCGTGGCCAGGCGACTCTCGCGTGGCTACTGGCTGGCGTGGTGGCTGGTGGTACTGGGGGTCTCGGTCGAGTTCTCGCTCGTCTTCTGGTCCAGCACCCTCGTGGAGCGCCAGGTCGGGATCTCGCTCGCCGACGCCACTCTCGTCGCGGCCGGTTTCTACGCCGGCATGGCCACCTCGAGGGTCGTGCTCAGCTTCCATGTCGTCAGTGACCGCGACCCGGTCACGCTGATGCGCCTGGGCCTGGCCATCGCCCTGGCCGGAACACTGCTGGCCTGGGCCACGGGCAGCCTGGGCCCCGCAGCGGTGGGCATCTACCTCGGAGGCGTGGGCACAGGCTTCCAGTACCCGCTCGGGGTGGCGGTGGCGCTCGCGCTCGTCCCGGGGCTGCAGGACCGCGGCTCGGCACGGCTCATCCTGGCTTCCGGAGTGGCCATCCTGGTGGCCCCGTTCGTGCTGGGCCTGGCGGCTGATGCGGCCGACGTGGCCACCGCCTGGCTGCTCATCCCGGCGCTCTGCGCCGCGGCGCTGCTCCTGAGCGTGCCGGTGCGTCGGGCCCGCTCGGCCGCAGCCGTGGTCGACTAGCCGCGCCGAGGACGACCAACCGAATGGTCTAGGGCTCGATCTCGAACTCCAGCTCGTGGCGCATCGGGATGTCGTCGTAGCCGGTCTCAGGGATGCTCGGCTTCAGCTGGCTGCGGGCCTCGGTGATGGCGTCCCGCCGGAGGACCGCGAGGTCCATGCCCCACTGCTGGTAGAAGCCGATGGCCGGCACGTTGTCGTTGGTCGTGACCAGCCAGAGCCGGCGACAGCCCGCGGCCCGAGCGCGTGCCCTGATCTCTTCCATCAAGGCGGTGGCCACACCCCGTCGCTCCTGGTAGGCCTCGATGGCCACGACCTCGCACTCGTCATCACGGACGGCGTAGGTGGCGACCCCGATGATCTCGTCGTCCACGTAGGCACCGAGCAGTTCGCCATCGGCAGGGTCCACGGCCTCGCCGCGCCGCACCACCACGTCGCCCCACGTGGAGCGCACCCGCCGGGCCAGGCGCCTGGCTTCCTCGTCGTCGTCCGCACCGCGTACGATGCAGTTGCGACCGTCGTCCATGTCGGTCCTCCATCGCCCTGGGGCACGAGCCTGCACCAGAGCCACTGTCGTATGCCGCGGTCCACCGCACCTCGCAGCGTCACACACCAGGGGACGACGCGCATCCGCCCTTTCGCCTGCGTCGGTGGTCCATATGGGCACGAACGGGTCGGCCGATGCCGGGCGAGCTACTCCGTGTCGGTCAGGAACGCGAATGAAGCCATGAGCCGGCCGAACACCCGGTCGGGGCCCTTGAGGCGACCGTCGTCGGCCACGCACTGGAGGGCATAGAGGACGTCGTGCACCACGGCTGGGTCTTCCCGCGCGCGGCGCCCCCAGTCGGTCGAGTGGAAGGACCTGACGCCCGCGATCTCCGGTGTCGGGATCCACAGGAGTCCCGGCTCGTCCGGATCCCAGTGGGGCACCGATACGCCATCGATGCCGGTGGCGAACCATTGACCCGGCGCCAGGTCGGTGACCCCGACCGCGACCGTGCAGGCCATGCTCTCGTTCTCGTTCGATGCGTGGAGTGCTGTCCAGGCCGTCCCCACTTCGGCGCTGGAGACATCCATCTCTTGGTCGACGAGCTCGACCTGCCAGCCCGCCGGGAAGCGCATGCTGAAGCCCGAGTCGGGGACCTCGACCCGCCACGGGTCGGCCGAGGCTGCCTGCTGAGGGGCCACCGCGACCGGGGCCTCCGAGGGGGCGGCCGGTTCTGATGGCCAGCCACAGCGCTCCTGCAGGACGGCCATGGCGGCCTCGATGTCGGCCACCCGCGCGAACGAGGCCAGGTCAAGAAGCTGAACGCACGTCACGCATCGGGTGAGGTAGGCCCGGTCACGATCGGCGTCGCCCGTCGTGAACGACTCCTCGAACGGACCCTGCAGCACATCGCACCGAAGCGCCGGTGGTGGCCCGCCGATCTGTTGGGGCAGATCCGCCAGGATCGTGGCCACGAGCGAGCGATCGGCCTGCACTACCCACAGCGAGTCCGCGGTGGGATAGAACGTGACCGGGTAGGCGCCCGGCATGGCGAGATCCGTGACGCGCATGACCGACCGATCGTGGACCCGGTCCCAGCTGGCAGCCGGCCGCTCGATCTGCGGGGCCATCGCGGTGATCGACGGTTCGAGCAGGTCGAACATCTCGGCAGCGGGGATGCGCAGGGCGGCAACAGAGGCGTAGTTGTCCGGTGTGCGCTCAACGAGGGCTGTCGTGATGGTGACGTCGTCGAGGCGCGCGCCGGCCACGTCCACCAGCGCCTCGAATGCGCGGATGACCTCGGCGTCCTGGTACATCACCGGGTCGAGACGGTCGAGCCACCGGCCCCCGGTCCACGTCCCGACGTCGCCCGTCACACCGTCGAGCGCGCGCAGGATCGAGACATGCTCACCTCCGGCCAACGTCGGGACCGGTGCTGGCGAGGGCAGACCGGTGGTCGTGGTCTTCGTCGTTGGGTCCGCCCGCGCCACGGCGTACAGCGCACCGTCCTGACGCGCCCAGACGGTTCCATCGGGCCCGATGCCGACGATGATGATCCCCCCGCGGCCGCTGAGGTAGTGGCGAGTGTCAGTACCGTCGAACGCGGTCAGTGCCGAGCCGGCGAGCCACACGGTGCCGTCGGGAGCGACGTCGACAGAGAAGTAGCACGGGCTGGTCTCGCTGCAGTCGGTGCTGTAGGAGTGGCTGCCAACGGGATCCCCGACGCGTCCGGGTCGGTTGAACCCCTCCAGGCGAACGCGCCAGCCCCCTTCGTCGAGCGACCAGAGCCGGTCATCGTTGAGCAGCCAGAGCGTGCCGTCAGGACCCAGGGCCTGGTCGCGCGGGCCGAACGCCGGCTTGGGTCCGACGATCGGACAGGAGCCCAGCTCGCGGATACCCCGAAGTCGGTCCAGGAACCAGAGACGTCCGTCGGCCGCAACCGCGGCACCGTCGAAGTAAGGCTGCCGGGGATACGCCTTGCCGCAGTCCCATGCGGGCTCGTCCACGCGCCAGACCGATGGTGCGACCGGCTCGAACTCGACGTCTCCACCGGGATAGGCAGGCGGCTCCGGCGTCGCCTCGGATGACTGGGAGTTGGCCGTGGTCGCAGCGGTGCTGCACAGCAGACTCACCGCCAGCACCGCCATGGTCAGCCGCCGCATCTGGTCCTCCTGTCCTCGACGCCACCACGTTTCGACCCTCTGACCTTGAGGTCAAGGGCCGAACAGCCCGGTGGCGTCGCGGTGCGGCGCGGGACATCGGGTGCGGCTACTGCGGGAACATCTCCGCCAGCTCGGTGGAGAGCCCGTCGCGCACGGCCTGGTGCGAGAAGTGCTTCAGGCCGACAGCGTAGTTCTCGTCCGCCCAGGCTTCGCTGCGATCGCGGTCGTCCATGAGCATGTTCGTCTCCCGCACGAGCGGCTCCGTGATGTAGCCGTCCATCTCCAGGCAGCGGAAGCCCTTGGGCCGGATGTCCAGCTCGTAGATGGGGTAGCGGTTCACGACGATGGGCGTGCGGTGGTACACGCCCTCGAGAAAGGCGTTGCCGAAGCCCTCCACGAGCGAGGTGTAGGTCATCATGTCGGCCGCGTCGTAGAAGTCGGCCAGGGTGTAGAGCTGGCGCCCGTCGTCGTCGAGCACGTGCTCCTCGGCCACGCGGTCGGCCGCCCAAACGAGTTCCACGCCCAGCAGGTCGGCGTACTCGCGAACGCGGTCACCGTAGCCGTCGCCCTCATCACCGACCTCGTGCGACATCACCAGCTTGGTCTTGCGTTCCAGGCGTGAAGCCAGCTCGATGCCGTGCTCGATGCCCTTGCGCGGGATGACACGTACGGGCAGGAGTACGAAGAGCTCGTCCTGAGGGATGCCCAGCTCCCGCCGCAGCTGCGCGGGCAGGCCATCGGCGCCACGGGGCGGGTGCTCGAAGTCCATCACGTTGGGGATGACGCGCGCGGTGCGGCCCAGGCGCATGGCGATGTGCTGCTGCTGCAGGGTATTGATGCAGATGTGGCGCACGTTGGGCAGCGGTGGCGGGAAGGCGGCGCGCAGGATGTCGGGCACGTCGTTGACCAGGAAGCGGTTGCGCTCCCAGGACAGATCGTGGTGGTGGGCCAGCACGGGCATGCCCGTCTCCGCCGCCAGCTGCGTGACGGCCAGGCCCAGGGGCAGATGCATGGGGATGGCGAGGGCGTTCTCGGGCAGCAGCAGGTCCAGCTCGAAGCGGCGTACGAACTCGTAGAGCTGCTCCTTGAGATGCGTGGCCATCTCGGTGATAAGGCGGCTGATCTCCGGCGGTCGTCCGGGGATGGGGTCGCGGAAGACCGCGTGGCCGATGCGCTCCACGTCCGGGTGGCCGAAGAACGCCTCCGGCACCGCCATCGACTTCTCGGGCGGGCGGTCGACGATCCCCGCGAAGTAGTAGACGTCGTGGCCCATGGCCCGCAGCTCGACCGCCCACTTCTCCGATTCGAGGGAAACACCATCGGTCCCGGCGAAGCGGGTGGCCACGAAACCGATGCGCAGGGGTCGCGTCTCAGGCATGCGCGCACGGTACAGGGACAGTCGGGTGACGTCCGGGGCCCAGCGGTACCGTCTGGTGGGGAACGGGTGGGTGGCTGCGCAGGAGCGAGCCAGGTCTTCGCAGCCATTGCACAGAACCGTCACGGAAGCGTCGGTGAGGGCCGCGGCAAGCCACGCCAAGTCCGCCGCCGGCGCCTGCCACGCTCGGGCAAGGCGGTCCAGCCGGGCCCCGGGCAGGCGCGACGCCGGCGAGGCCGGATCGGGGCGCGCTCAGGGGCCTCGCTGTGCAATGGCTGCGAACAGTCGACCCTCACGACCGGGCACCGCGTGGAACTGTCGCGCGGCGCCCCCGCACATCGCGTGTTCGTGTCAGATTCACATGGCACGCACGGCGCCCAGGATGGAGCGACGCTCCGGAACGTCGCGCATGACCGAGTGCTCGAAGAGGTGTCGCGATGTCTGTTGAGGTCAAGGGGCTGGGCAAGGACGAGCAGCCGCGAGCCGATGTCGAGGCGGAGCCGGCAACAGGCCCTGAGCCGGACGTAGCGGCAGAGCCGGAGGCGCCACCCCCACCGTGCGCAGCGGTGATGGAAGCGGCCGAGATGGTCGAGCTCACGCGCAAGCACACGATGTTCTCGTGGGTGGCACAGAACGTGGCCGAGCCCATCGCCATCGAGACGGCCAAGGGCGTGTGGTTCTGCTCGGCGGACGGCAAGCGCTACCTCGACTTCAACTCGCAGGCCATGTCGGTCAATATCGGACACGGCGACCAGCGCGTCGTCGACGCCATCGCCGCGCAGGCCCAGAAGCTGGCCTATGCCTACCCCCACGCCGCGCACGAGCCACGCGCACGCCTGGGGGCCAAGCTGGCCCAGCTGACGCCCGGCGATCTCGACGTCATGTTCTTCACCACGGGCGGAGCCGACGCCAACGAGAACGCCATCAAGCTCGCACGGCAGTACACCGGCCGGCCCAAGATCCTCGTGCGCTATCGCTCCTACCACGGGGCGACCGGACAGGCCATGGTGGCCACGGGCGATCCGCGGCGCTGGTCCAACGAGATGGGCGGCACGGCGTTCGTGCGCGTGCCCGACGCCCACCGCTACGGGCGCCGCGATCCGGAGCCGGTCGAGCGTGCGCTCGAGGACCTCGAGGAAGTGATCATGTTCGAGGGCCCCCACACCATCGCGGGCTTCCTCCTCGAGCCGGTGGTGGGCGCCAACGGCATCCTCATCCCGCCCGACGGCTACATGCAGGGCGTGCGCGAGATCTGCGACAGGTACGGCATCCTGCTCATCGCCGACGAGGTCATGAGCGGCTTCGGCCGCACGGGCAAGTGGTTCGCGGTCGAGCACTGGGGCGTGGTGCCGGACATGCTGACCATGGCCAAGGGCATGACCTCCTCCTACGTGCCCCTCGGAGCAGTGGCCATCCGTCGTTCCATCGCCGACGCCTTCCACGACGAGCCGTTCTTCGGTGGCCTGACCTACCACAGCCACCCGGTCGGCTGCGCTGCCGCCCTGGCGGTCATCGAGGTCATGGAACAGGACGGGCTCGTCGAGCGCTCGGCACGCATGGGCCGGCTCATGCGCCAGCACCACGAGCGGTTGATGGAGACGCATCCCAGCGTGGGCACGCACCGCAACATCGGCCTCTTCGGGGTGCTGGAGCTGGTGCTCGACCGCGACAGCTTCGCGCCGCTGGCGCCCTACAACGGCACGAGCGCGGAGATGCAGGCGATGCAGGAGTACATGCGCGAGCGCGGCCTCTTCGCCCTGACCCGCTGGAACACTATCCACACCAACCCGCCGCTGATCATCAGCGAGGACGAGCTGGCGCAGGCCTTCGACATCATCGACGACGCGCTCTACCTGGCCGACGAGGCCTACCGCGGCTGAGCCGCCACCAACGGATGAGGCACCAGGAGCCCGACATGCGCACCCCGACCACCCGCCGCACCACACTCGCCAGCGTCGGCCTCGCCGGCACGCTCGTTGCCACAGGCGCCGCGGGAGTGCTGGCGCAGGACGGGGCCGCCCCTGCCGACGAACCCATCGTGGTGAGCTTCGACTTCGAGGCCGACGCACAGGGCTGGGAGCCCATCGTGGTCGACCTGCCCGACGGCTACGACCCCGACGTCGGGGACCTGCTCCAGGAGTGGATGCCCCTGCCCGAAGGGCTCGCCGGCCACGGTCTCTACAGCCAGGCCGCCAACCAGTCGGACGACCTCTTCATGGGCTGGTGGAGCCGGGTCGAGGGCCTGGCGCTCGCCACCGAGTACCTTGTCGAGGGCACGCTGGTGATGGCCTCCAACATGCCCGGCGAGATCGCCGGCGAGCCCAACTCGCCGGCCGAGGTCTACGTCAAGCTCGGCGCCATCGATCGTGAGCCGGAGGCGATCGTGGACGACGAGGGCTGGCTACGCCTCAACGCCGACAAGGGCGCGGAGGCCGAGGGTGGACGCGATGCGGTCGTGCTGGGCACCATCGCCAAC
>Ga0316197_10003417_pt1 | contig 11294 bp, 10 predicted proteins | sample OudBiesiAoxic_MG_FD_204939 | JGI IMG/M metagenome (GOLD analysis project Ga0316197, IMG submission 204939) | Coastal sediment microbial communities from Oude Bieten Haven, Netherlands - site A oxic | ecosystem: Environmental > Aquatic > Marine > Coastal > Sediment | place: Netherlands...
GGACGATCACAGCGTCTGGCGACCGATCTTCGGCACGCTGCTCGCGCCCGCACACTGGTTCACCGACGACCCCGTCACGATCCTGCACGTTGCGCTCGTCCTGAACGCGGCGCTCGGTGGGTTCGCCGCGGCGCTGCTCGTGATCGTGGCGCGGCGCCTCACACCACTGTCGCCCCGGTGGGCGGCCGTCGCCGCGGTTGCGGTGTCGGTGACACCGGCGGTGCTCTTCACCACCGAATTCGTGTTCGCCGAGTCGCTCGTGGCGCCACTCTTCCTCGGCACGCTGTTGGCGCTGCTGCACCTGCACGAGGCGCCGACGCTCCGCAACGGCGTCGCCGCTGCCGTGCTCGCCGGTGCGGCGTTCGGTGCCCACAGCCGGATGCTGATGCTGACGCCGATCGTCGTGGGTGCGGTCGTCCTTGCCGCGGCGCGACGGCAGATCTCACGTCGGGACGCGGCGATCGTGACCGCGGTCGCGGCCCTCGCCGTCGTCACCGTCGAGGTGTTCACGCGTTGGATCGTCAGCCGGCTGTGGGACCAACCGAGCACCCGCAACTCGCCCGCGGGGGTTGCAGAACAGATCATCGGTGGACCGGCGGTCCTGCTGTCGGCGGTCGGGCAGGGCTGGTATCTGCTCGTCGCGTCGCTCGGGGTGATCGCCTACGGCCTCGTGGTCATGGTGCGGCGCGCCCGCGGCGCGGAGGGCGCCACAGCGGCGGGCGATGCGCGGATCGTCCTGGTGACCGTCGGCGCCTGCTTCGCGCTGTCGGTGGTGTTCATGTCCGATCGGTGGCGCAGCGATCAGCTCGTCTACGGGCGGTACAACGACGCCGTCGTCACACCGATGCTCGTGGTCGGTATCGCCGCGCTGCTCGGTGTGATCACGCTGCCGCGTCTGCTGCGCGTCGGGGCCGGTGCGGCGGTGGGAATCATGGGGAGCGGCCTCGTGCTCCGGTCGTTCCGGAGTGAGGTGTTGTCGGACTCGAACGGTCTCGAACCGATGATCCTCGGGCTGCAACCGTTCGCGACGTCGGCGACGTCGATCGACGTCGTCCGGATCAGCGCCGTGGCCGCGTTGCTCACACTCGCGCTCGCCGCAGCCGTCACCTCCGTCCCCGCCCGGATCGCCCGCAGTCGAACCGTCGCCGTCGTGGCGTTGTCGGTGCTGCTCGTGTTCGGTTGGGTGCGGACGAACTCGATCGTGGATCGGTTCTGGGACGACTCCGGTGACGTCAGCGCGGTGCAGGAACTCCGTGACGGTGTGCTCCGTGACGGCGTCACCGTCGACTTCCACCTTCCGCCGGGCAGTACCAGCACGAACCGGATGATGCTCTACCAGTTCTACCTGCCGCACACCGAGTTCACCGTCGTCAACGATCCCGCGGGAGCGACCGCCGACCTGGTGTTCGCACGGCTCCAGGCCGATGCCGATGCCGTTGCCGACCCGCCGGCGCGGCTGATCTGGGTCGACCCGCGAGGGGGGTACGGGTTGTTCCGTCGCTGATCAGTCGCGCTTCTCGGCGAGCTGCTCCTTGAAGAGGAACATCGGCAGCACGACGCCGGCGAGCAGACTGCCGAGCCACACGATCACCGTCGCGAGCACCCAGGTGAGGGCGCCGTCGATCTTCAGGCCGTCGGAGATCAGCGCGGTGAGCACGAGACCGAGGAACGTCGTGACCAGAGCACTGCTGCCCTGGAGCGCCGGAGCGTTCTGGACGGCGATCTTCGTGACGAGCGGCTGGAGTACTGCGGTGAGCACGGTGAAGATCACGACGGCGACGACGAAGGCCGTCCCGCTGATGCTCATGTCGTCGCCGAGGACCAGCGATGCCACCCACAGGCCGAGGGCGTTGCCGAGCAGCGCGAGCACGGTGCGGAGCAGGAGTCGAATCATGGAAGCCTCCGGAGGAGTTGGAGCATCGGACAGTGCCGAAGAGCGTGAGTGTTGCGTTGCACATCATGGCCGATGCCGCAGGCGCGCTCGCGCATCGGCCCCGCCCCGTGCGGGGTCATCGGGGGCGAGCGGCACGCGAAGTAGTCTCGGCTGTGATGGAACGCCTGTGCGGACGCCCCGGATGCTCGGAGCGGGCATCCGTCGCCTACGGCATGCGGGCCGAGGACCTGGTGTTCTGGCTCGACGTGCTGTCCGGCGACGACAACGGCGTCGGTGGTGTCCTGTGCCGTCGCCACGCCGATTCGATGGTCGTGCCGCGCGGGTGGACGCTCGACGATCTCCGCGATCCCGACCTGCACCTGTTCCGCCCGCCGCCGGCGTCGCCCCGGACGCGTCCGGCACGAGCCGCTCGACGCGTCAACGGCGACGAAACGGGGGAACAGCTGCGTCTGGAGGACGACGTGATCGCCGCTGCCGACGCGGACGTGGTCCGGTCGGATGTCGTTGCCCACACGCCGGTCGTCGCCGAGGAGCTGGTCGTCCCGGCCGATGGGGCGGCGGGGGGCGACGCCGATGCCCGGGATCAGGGGCCGTGGACGCCGAGCTTCGACGAAGCCGACGATCTCGACGGGCTGCTGTCGGCGCGGAGTCCACTGTTGTCGAGGGCCTTCCGTACCGCCGATCGGCACGACGAATGAGGCGCGGCGAGTGAGGATCGAGCGGTCGGTCCACCTCGCGGCAACACCCGAGACGGCGTTCTCCATGGTCGACGATCTCGGGCGGTACCCGGTGTGGATGGACCTCGTCCACGGGGTCGTCGAGGCACCGCCGACGCCGGACGGTGAACGGGTGTGGGACGTCGAATTGCGGGCACAGGTCGGCCCGCTGGCCCGTTCGAAGCGGTTGCGGATGGTTCGGACCGTGCACGAGCCGAGTCGTCGTGTCGTGTTCGAGCGACGCGAGGTCGACGGGCGACAGCACTCGCCGTGGATCCTCGAATCGACGCTCGACGCCGGGCGTGCCGATTCCGTCGAGCTCACGATGCTGCTGACGTACGGCGGAAACCTGTGGTCCGGAGCGGTCCTCGAACGGGTCCTCGACGATCACGTCGAGCGCGGTGCTGCTGCATTGGCCGATCGCGTCGCCGCTCGATGACCGTCGGTCCCCGGTCGGGATCATCGGTTCAAGTCGGTGCGATGCCCGGCCGATGACTGATCGGTGGGAGTCATCGTCAGCGAGACCGTTGCGAGGGCCGCCTGCCCTCGCTGTCCGATGTCCACTACGATCGATCCACGTATGACCCCTCCGGATGCGGTGAACCGCGAGCGCGCCGTCGCGTCCGCGGCGGCGACCGGTCGTGGCCCATCCGCCCGCCGTGCCGGTCGTCGATCGTTGGGACTGCTGGCTGTCACGGTCGCCGTCCTCGGTGTCGGAGCGAGCGTGCTTCCCGTGCTCGACGGGCCTGCCGCGGTCGCCCAGACGTCCGACGACGCCGCCAAGCAGGCCGCTCGCGAGATCCAGGCGGCGCGAGACCGAGCGAACGCTGCCGCCGCCGCGTTCCTCCAGGCGCAGTCCGACCTGGAAGTCATGCAGGACGAAGCGACAGCGCTCGAACGTGAAGCCGTCGAACTCGAGGCCCGGGTCGAGCAGCTCCGCCTCGACGTGCAGTCGCTCGCTGTCGCCCGGTTCGCCTCGAGCGGCTCCAAGGGCATCCCGCTGTTGACGGGTCTGCAGGCGCCGAAGGACCAGGTCCAGGCCGATGTACTCGTCGACGTCGTGACCGACGCCGGGAGCAGCTCGCTCGACGAGTTCGACTTCGCACAGAAGGAACTCGCCGCCAAGCTCGACCAGCTCGAGCGGCGCCAGGCCGACATCGAAGCGCAGAAAGTCGTGTTCACCGAGTTGCAGGCCGCCGCCGATGCCGAGGTGGTGCGCTTGCGCGAGATCGAGGAGCAGCGGCTCACCGACGAGGCCGTTCGCCGTGCGTTGGCGGCTCAGCAGGCTGCCGCACTCGCCAAGTTGGAGGAAGCCGAGCTGCGCAACGCCGAGGCAGCGGCGCGTGCTCTGCCGAACCCCGGCGTCGTGGCGGCCGAAGCAGCGGCCGCTGCGGCGGCCGCAGCCGCCGAGGCAGGGCCCGACGGGTCGGTGCCGGCGCAGAGCGATGTCCCCGTCGATGGCGTGCCCGTCTCGACGCTGGCGCCGAACGCCGGAGCATCCGGCGGCACCAGCGGTGGGCGCACCGGCACCGGTGGCGCCGGGAGCGCCCCGATCGGCGTGCTCAACGGCGACGTCTACATCGACGCGATCGCTTGTCCGATGCCCGGCTCGGCATACGGTGACAGCTGGGGAGCGCCACGCTCGGGCGGCCGTCGCCACGAAGGCGTCGACATGCTGGCCCCGACCGGCACGCCGATCTTCGCGGTCGTCAGCGGGACCGCCCGCTTCAGCCAGAACCGGCTCGGCGGCAACGCCGTCTCACTGGTCGGCGACAACGGCAACCGCTACTACTACGCCCACCTGTCGCGCTACGAAGGCAGCAGCCGCCGGGTGACCCAGGGCGAGCTGATCGGCTACAACGGCGACACCGGCAACGCCACGGGCGTCCCGCACCTGCACTTCGAGGTGCACCCCGGCGGTGGCCTGGCGGTCAACCCGACGCCGTCGGTGCGCGCAGCCGGCTGCTGATGGCCGCGGCTGATACACGCGACTGATGGACCCGTCGTTCGGTGCGGGCCGTTGCGCGCCGATCTGCGAGTCTCGTGCACGATGGAGACGTCCGCCGCCGGGACCGAGTTGTCGACGATGTTGTCGCAGCTTCTCGATGACGCAGAGATCCACGGGTTGCGCCGGTTGTCCGGTGGCGCGTCACGCGAGACCTGGCGGTTCGAGGCGGACGGTCGGCCGCTGATCCTGCAGCGTCAACGCGCCGGCGATGTGCGCGACATGCTGGTCGAGGCCGGTGTGGTGCGGGCAGCAGGTCGTGGTGGAGCGCCGGTGCCCGAGTTGATCGACGCGCGCCGGCGCGACGACGGCATGGCGTTCATGGTGCTCGAAGCTGTCGATGGCGAGACGATTGCTCGCAAGATCCTCCGCGACGAGGAGTACGCGACCGCCCGCCCGCGGCTCGTCGCCGACCTCGGGGCCGCGCTGGCTCGGATCCACGCGCTCGACGCCGGTGCGATCGCGGGCCTGCAGTACACCGACCAACTGGAGTACTACACCGGAGTGCTCGACGATCTCGGCCAACCGCACCCCGTGCTGGAGTTGGTCCGCAACTGGCTGGTCGACACCCGCCCGGAGGACGGCACGGCGACGCTCGTCCACGGCGACTTCCGCCTCGGCAACCTGATCGTCGGCGCCGACGGTCTGCGCGCGGTGATCGACTGGGAACTCGCGCACCTCGGCGACCCCATGGAGGACCTCGGATGGCTGTGCGTCAAGGCGTGGCGGTTCGGTGCGGCGCCACCGGTCGCCGGTCTCGGCGACTACGACGAGCTGTTCGCTGCCTACGAGTCCGCCGGCGGCGCCCCCGTGGACCCCGCGGTGGTGCACTGGTGGGAGGTGCTCGGCACGTGGAAGTGGGCGATCATGTGCATCGTGCAGGCAAGTGTGCACCTGTCGGGAGCGGCACGCAGCCACGAGCTCGCGGCGATCGGCCGGCGGGTGTGCGAGAACGAACACGATCTGTTCCTGGCACTGGACGGGCGCTGGTGAGATGACCGCACCCCACGACGCACCGAATGCGATCGAGCTGGTGGAGGCGGTCCGTGAGTGGATCGACCATGAGGTCATCCCGGCGACCGACGGGCGCCTGCGATTCCACGCCCGGGTGGCGGCGAACCTGCTGGGCATGGTCGAGAGGGAGATCGAACTCGGACCGGCGCAGCACGAGGCCCACCGGGCTCGTCTCGCTCGTCTCGGGATGGCCGACGACGCCGAGTTGGCTGCTGCGATCCGCGGCCGTCTCCTCGACGACCGGGCCGACGAGGTCCGAGCGCTCCTCGCCGAAGCCGTTGCCGACAAGCTCGCAGTGGCCAATCCCACCTACCACTGACCGTTACAACAGGGGTCAGACCCGCGATGTAATCGTCAGCGGCGGCGCGCGCCGAGGACGACCGGCTGACCGGCGGCGAGCTGGCCGCAGGCCGCATCGATGTCGGTGCCCCGGTTGCGACGCACGGTGGCGTTGGCGCCGAGGTCCTCGAGCAGGTCGCGGAACTCCTCGACGCGCCGGAGCGACGAGCCGGTGGTCGGGTAGCCGGGCGTCGGGTTGAGCGGGATCAGGTTGACGTGGGCGTGAGGGCTCAGGCGGCGGCACAGCGCGGCGAGTTCACGGGCGTCGCCGTCGCGATCGTTGACACCGTCGATCATCGCCCACTCGAAGCTGACGCGGCGGTGCTTGACCTGGAGGTAGTCCTCGCAGGCGGCGAGGAGATCGTCGATGGGGTAGCGCTTGTTGATCGGCACGAGCTCGTTGCGCAGTTCGTCGTTGGCCGCGTGGAGGGACACGGCGAGGTTGACCGGAAGTGGGCGGTCGCGCAGCGATCGGATCCCCGGGATGACGCCGACGGTCGAGATCGTGATGTGACGGGCGGACAGCCCGAGGTCGCCGTGGAAGCGCTCGGTTGCTGCCCACACGGGGTCGAGGTTCGCCATCGGTTCGCCCATTCCCATGAACACGATGTTGCTGACCCGGCGACCCATCGACTTGGCCCGCTGCGCAGCGCGCACGACCTGTTCGACGATCTCGCCGACCGTGAGGTGCCGGGTGAAGCCGGCCTGGCCGGTCGCGCAGAACCCGCAGCCCATCGCGCAGCCCGCCTGACTGCTCACGCACACGGTGGCGCGGTCGGCGTACAGCATCAGGACCGTCTCGACGCGGCTCGAGCCCTCCAGTTCCCACAGGAACTTCACGGTGTCGCCACGATCGCTGACCGACTCGGTGACGGGTGTCAGCGCGAGTGGGAGTTCGCGATCGAGGCGGGCTCGCAGCGCCTTGGGCAGGTTGGTGATGTCGCCGGGATCGGCGAGCTGGGTGTACAGCCCGTCCCACAGCTGGTCGAGGCGGTAGCGGGGCTCGCGATCGAGGACGGCGGCCAATTCGTCCCGGGTCAGGTCGTACCGGGTGCTCACGCGGTGTCGACCCCACCGACCTCCGCCGCCAGCGCGACGTAGTCGTCGATCCGGGAGCGGACCACGTCGACGCTCGCGGTCCAGAACGCCTCGTCGGTGACGTCGAGTTCGAAGGCCGCCCCGAGTTGTTCGGCGGTGTCCATCCCCGCTCGCGACAGCAGGTCGTCGTAGCCGGCGCGGAAGTGCTCCGGGTCGTCCTGATAGCGGGCGAAGAGCCCGAGGCCGAACAGCAGCCCGTAGGTGTAGGGCCAGTTGTAGAAGTGCGAGCCGTAGTAGTGGGGCTTGAGCAACCACATGTACGGGTGCGCAGTGCGCTGGTCGAGGCCGTCGTCGTAGGCCGCGGCCTGGGCCTCGGTCATCATCTCGCAGAGTTCGGCCGCGCCCAACGTCCGGCGCTGCCGTCGGGCGAACACCTCGGTCTCGAAGAGGAACCGTGAGTGGATGTCGACGATCACCTGGTTGGTGCCCACGAGGTCGACGTCCAGTTGCGCAAGGCGCTCGCGATCGGAGAGCCGGGCGAGCCCGGCCTCGACGACGAGCGTCTCGCAGAAGATGCTGGCCGTCTCGGCGAGTGCCATCGGGAGCTGGCGCTGCAGCGCCGTGCGGCCCGCCAGGGTCGTGTTGTGGTAGGCGTGGCCCAGTTCGTGGGCGGTCGTCTGGGTGGAATCGGCCGACCCCGCCCAGTTCAACAACACCAGCGAGCGGTCGCCGACGAACGGCGCGCAGAACGCACCGCCGCGCTTGCCGTCACGCGGTTCCGCGTCGATCCAACGTTCGTCGAGCGCTCGGTCGACGAGCCCACCGAGCGTGTCGCTGTATCCGGAGAACGCCGAGCGGACGACACCGACACCGTCCTCCCACGAGACCTCGGCGCCGTCGAACGGCAGGGGCGCGACGAGGTCCCACCAGGGCAGCCCAGCTGCGGGATCGTGGCCGTGCAGGGCGGCCTTGGTCCGCATCCAGCGGCGCATGTCGGGCAGCGCCGCCGTCACCGCTGAGTGCATCGCGTCGAACGTGGCCCGACTCACGCTGTTGGCGTACAGCGACGCATCGAGCGGCGAGCCCCATCGGCGCCGGCGGTTCAGCGTGTTCGCCTCGCCCTTGATGGCGTTCATGGCGGCCGCGACCGGCACCTCGACGGTGGGCCATGCGCGCAGCTCGGCCTCGTAGGCAGCCCGACGTACCGCAGGGTCGGGATCGGTCGCGAGGCCCCGCACCGCCGGCATCGGCATCGTCTCGGTGCCGGTCGGGAGCTCGACGTCGGCGGTGAGCTGGGAGGTCACGTCGTTGTGCAGGCGTCCCCAGGCGCTCGACCCGGTGACGCTCAACTCGGCCGCGAGGTGTTCCTCGGCCTCGCTCATCTGGTGCTCGGCGCGGGCCGCCAGGCGGCCGAGTGGGCCCCGGTGTTCAGCCACCTCGGAGCTGACGTCGGCCAAGGCGTCGACACCGAGCGCAGCGACCCAGTCGGCGAGCCGAGCGGTCAACGGCCGTGCGACCGCCTCGATCCGGCGGGTCTCACCCAGGGCCGCCTGGGCCCGGTCGTCGCGAGAATCGGTGGCGACCACGCAGAAGCTGTACGTCCGCAGGGTGGCCAACTCCGCCGACACGCGGTTCATCGCGGCCAGTGCCTCGTCGGCGGCGACCCCGTCGTCGCGTGTCGGGGTGCGGGCTTCGACCGCACGGATGCCGAGTGTGTCGAACAGCGCCACGAGCCGCTCGACGTCCGCTGCCGAGCGTTCCATGGCGTCGTTGAACGAGCGGGCGTCGATCGACTCGTGGACGTCGGCGAGGCTCCAGCGGGGGAGTTCGGTGGAGGTCAGGGGGCCCCCTTCGCAGCGAGATGGGATTCGGCCGGACCGACGTCGGCGACGAACGCGGCGTTCGTCGAGCGGATTGTGAAGCCGAGCTGCTCGTACAGCCCGACGGCGGGAGCGTTGTCGGCGTCGACGTACAGCATCCCGGTCGTGATACCGAGCCCGGCGAGGTGCTCCAGCCCGGCGAGCGTGAGTTGGCGACCGAAGCCGCGGCCGTGGAAGTCGGGGTCGACGGCGATCACGTAGATCTCACCGAGCCGCTCGTCGCCGTTCCCGGTTGGCTCGTGGACCTTGGTCCAGCAGAAACCCGCCATCCGGCCGTCGACGTCGAGGACCCGGAACCCCAGCGGATCGAACCACGGCTCGAGCTGGCGCTGACGGAACGTGTGCAGCGTCCAACCGCCCTGTTCGCCGTGCTCGGCGAAGGCGCGGTTGTTGACCCGCAGCCACTCCTCGTCGTCGTCGCCCGGGACGAACGCACGCGTCTCGATCGTCACGTCGAGCTCGGTCGGCAACGAACGGCGCATCTGGTACAGGCTGCGGCCGGGCTGCATGCCCGCCGCGTCGGCGAGGGCAACGTGGGCCGAGGTCGGCTCGAACACCCACCAGTTGACATGACCGCCGCCGTCGGCCGCAACGACGTCGACCGCCGCGTCGATCAGCTCGGGCCCGATCGTGGCCATCTCGTACCGGTGGTGTGGGTGGATGACGAGCTCGAAGGCGTAGGCGTCGTTGCCGCGCGAGATCTGGGCGTAGGCGACGGGATGGGCGTGTCCCGGCTCGGAGGCGAGGAATCCGGCGAAGCCGTCGAGGCCGCCGTTGACCAGATCGATGTACAGATGGTCCGACAGGGGGCGCCGGCCGTCGGCGCGGGCAGCAGCATCGAGGAGCTCGGTGACGCTGGCGATGTCGTCGCTGCCCATCTGGCGTTTGATCTCGAGGCAGCGCATGGAGCGAGAGTACCGGGCCCGACCCGTCCCCTGCCCGTGGGCCGCCACCATCAGCCCCCCGGCGAACGGCGCGTGTGTATAGTTCTCGTCAACCAGGTTCCCGCCACCTGGTTACCGCGACGGCCGGGATCCGCCTCCTGGCCTCGCAACGTGCGACGGCCCCTTTCGGGGGGCCGTCGCCGCATTTTCGGGCCCTGAGCTGGGACGGAGCACGTCAGTCCAGCACGCGCAAGGCGCGCACGATCGTCCGTTCGGCGTTGCGCAACTGTCGTTCGGCCTCGTGGATTGCTGTGACGACGTCGTCACGCTCCGTGCCGATGAAGCGGTCGGCGAGGTCGGCCACCCGGGTCCGGTACTGCGCCACGTTGTCGCCGATGGCGGCGAGTTCGGCGGCGGTCGACTCCGTGGGTCCGGACATGGCGAAACCCTACCGGGAGCCCGCTGCGGCCTCCCTCTAGACTGCGCCCGGTGATTCCCGTCCGAGACGACCTGCGCGCCCTCGACGGGTATCACTCCGCTCAGGTCGACGTGCGGGTGCGGCTGAACACCAACGAGTCGCCCGAGCCGCCACCCGCAGCGTTCCGCGATGCCGTCGCCGCCGAGGTGTCGCGGGTCGAGTGGCACCGGTATCCCGATCGGGCAGCAACGGAGCTGCGGTCGGCGATCGCCGACATGCACGGGGTCGATCCCGCGCAGGTGTTCGTCGCCAACGGCTCCAACGAGGTGCTGCAGACCGTGCTGCTCGCGTACGCCGGGCCAGGGCGCGTCGTCGCCACGTTCGAGCCGACCTACCAGATGCACGCACAGATCGCCCGCGTCACCGGGGCGACGGTCGTCGAGGGACAGCGCGCCGCCGACTTCACGCTCGACCCCACCGAGGTCGAGCGGGTCCTGTCGGCGCATCGACCCCACGTGGTCTTTCTCACCTCACCCAACAACCCGACCGGACTGGTCGAGCCGGCCGAGCGGGTCGAACAGCTCCTTGCGCTCGCTCCCGGCCTGGTGGTCGTCGACGAGGCGTACGCCCAGTTCGCCGACTGGTCGGCGCTCGATCTCGTGGCGGAGGATCGCCCGCTCGTCGTGACGCGGACCTTCTCGAAGACCTGGTCGATGGCGGGCGCCCGGCTCGGTTACCTCGTCGCGCCGACGTGGCTCGTCGCCGAACTCGACAAGGTCGTGCTGCCGTACCACCTCGATGCGGTCAAGCAGATCGCCGGCCGGCTGGCGTTGAGGTACTCCGACGACATGAACGACCGGGTGGAGCACATCGTCGCGGAACGCGAACGGATCGTGGCCGCCCTGGCCGAGCTTCCCCTCGACGTGTTCCCGAGCGGGGCCAACTTCGTGCTGTTCCGGGTCCACCCCGACGAGCTCGATGGTCGCGCCGTGTGGCAGGGGCTCGTCGATCGCAGTGTCCTGATCCGGGACTGTTCGAGCTGGCCCCGGCTCGACAACTGCCTTCGGGTCACCGTCGGCACCCCGGAGGAGAACACCGCCTTCCTC
>Ga0316197_10003418_pt1 | contig 11294 bp, 7 predicted proteins | sample OudBiesiAoxic_MG_FD_204939 | JGI IMG/M metagenome (GOLD analysis project Ga0316197, IMG submission 204939) | Coastal sediment microbial communities from Oude Bieten Haven, Netherlands - site A oxic | ecosystem: Environmental > Aquatic > Marine > Coastal > Sediment | place: Netherlands...
TTCCTACCTCATTCTTTATATCTCCTTTCATCCGCGCCTCAAACTGCCAGACCTGGGCAAGCACGGGGACTTTTCCTACGGGCTCTATCTTTATGCCTTCCCTGTCACCCAGATCTGGATTCTCTTGCTGGGCCCTGACGACCCCTGGCTGATACTTGTGCTGGTATCGGCAGTCTCCCTGCTGCTGGCCATGTGCTCCTGGTATGCCGTTGAGAAACCCGCGCTGACGCTAAAGGGCCGGCTTCTCAAACACGCCGGGTAAGTGATACCCGGAGGCACCCAGCAGGCTGTGGCCAGCTCTCTAGCCCGTCAGACCCGCCAGCCTGGCAGGGTTCATCAATTCGGCCAGTTCCGTCCGGGACAAGTCCGTATCCTCAGCGGCGACGTCCAGTACAGGCCGCCCCTCTGCGTAGGCACGCTTGGCGATAGCCGCGGCTGCCTCATAACCGATACGCGTATTCAGCGCGGTAACCAGAATCGGGTTGCGGGCAAGGACCCGTTCTACCTGTTCATGATTGACGGTAAATCCGGAGACTACCCGCCCGGTGGCGCGACATGCGCCGACCATCAAGTTCACACTATCCAGCAGCTTGTCCGCCAGTAAAGGAAGCATGACATTCAACTGGAAGTTGCCCGAACGCGCGGCCAGCGCAACGGTGGCATCGTTACCCACGACCTCCGCCGCCGCCATCAGCACCGCCTCCGGCAACACCGGGTTTATTTTGCCGGGCATGATGGAGGAGCCGGGCTGCAGTGCTTCAAGCTGGATTTCAGCCAGGCCCGCGAGTGGCCCCGATGACATCCAGCGCAGGTCATTGTTTATTTTTGACAGCACGTGTGCGATTGAACGCAGGCAGGCGGAACACTCGACCGCCACTTCCTGTCCGGACATGCGGGATGACGGAACCGGGCTTACCGTGAAAGGCAGCTCAAGGAGTTCGCCCAGGCGTCCCACCAGTGCCTCGGCATACCCTTCAGGCACGTTGACGCCCGTGCCAACCGCCGAGCCACCGATGGGTAAAGCGAGCAGGCGCGGCTGCAGGTCTGCGAGGCGTTGCCGACACTCATCCAGCTGGAATGCCCAGCCGGCCAACTCCTGGCCAAACGTTACGGGCATCGCATCCATCAGGTGCGTGCGGCCGGTTTTAACGGTTTGCTCCAGATCGCGGCCGCGCTCAGCCAGGGCCTTTTCAAGAGTGAGTAGCGCTGGCAGCAGGTCACGGTCCATGGCAACGGCAGTTGCAACCTGCAGACACGCAGGTATCACGTCATTACTACTCTGGCTGCAATTGACATGATCGTTGGGATGTATTGCTTGCCCACTACTGCGTGCCCCTAGCGCCGCGAGCACCTCGTTCATGTTCATATTGGTGCTGGTACCTGATCCGGTCTGGAATACACCCACCGGGAACTGTTCATCATATTCCCCTGCGGCAACCAGCGCGGCCGCAGACTCTATCGCTTCGGCAACCTCCACCGACAGACTGCCACAGGTCGAGTTGGCGACAGCGGCAGCGGATTTTATATGGGCAAGACAATGGACAAAACGTGCGGGCATCAACCGGTCGGCGACCTTGAAATTGTCTACTGCACGCTGTGTCTGCGCGCCATACAGGGCACCGGCGGGGACATTAACCTCTCCCATGCTGTCGTGTTCAATGCGGTATTCCATCGTATTTTCCTGCTGCTATAGTGATGCATGTATTTGCCAGCATGCCTGCAACACCTGCAGGCAGCAACCCGGAGACACCCACTATGGATCCAACCCAGGCACACGGCCAGTTATTGCAGGTCGATGACAAGCAGTACACCATTTTTCCGTTCGATGACCTGGCGTCAGCCTCCTCGGCGACCACCCTGCCCTACTGCCTGAAGCTGTTGCTGGAGAACCTGGTAAGGCATCAGCATGAGGACTTTGTCACCGCGGACGACATCGAGGCACTGCTACATTGGGACCCGGAGGCCGAGCCGTCCCAGGAAGTCGCCTTCGTGCCCGCCCGCGTATTGCTACAGGATTTCACTGGTGTGCCAGCGATCGTCGATCTTGCTGTCATGCGCGACGCCATCGTCGACCTGGGCGGCGATCCTGGCAAGATAAATCCACTGTCCCCTGTCGAGCTGGTCATAGATCACTCGGTGATGGTGGATTACTTTGGTTCTGACGACTCGCTGGAGCGCAACACGGAGGCCGAAATCCGGCGCAACCTGGAGCGCTACCGTTTTCTGCGCTGGGGTCAGGAGGCCTTTGATAACTTCAAGGTCGTGCCACCGGGTACAGGAATCGTGCACCAGGTTAATCTTGAGTACCTGGCGCGCACGGTATTCACACAAGAGCGCGACGGCGCACTGCTGGCTTACCCGGACACACTGGTCGGCACCGATTCTCATACCACCATGATCAATGGCCTGGGCGTTCTGGGGTGGGGCGTGGGAGGCATTGAGGCAGAGGCTGCCATGCTGGGACAGCCTGTGACCATGTTGATACCGCAGGTAGTCGGCTTTCGTCTAACAGGAAAAATAGCCGAGGGGGTGACAGCCACTGATCTCGTCCTCACCGTGACTGAGCAACTGCGCAAACATGGTGTAGTGGGCAAGTTTGTTGAGTTTTTTGGTCCCGGTCTGAGTGAACTCAGCCTCGCCGACCGCGCCACCATTGCAAACATGGCGCCGGAATATGGTGCGACCTGTGGCATATTCCCGGTCGATGCTGAAACCATCAACTATCTGAGGCTCACCGGCCGGGATGAGCACCAGCTGGCGCTGGTTGAAGCCTACATGCGCGCGATGGGCATGTGGCACGACGAACACGCCGCGCCGGCACGTTACAGCGCGACACTCGAACTGGATCTTGGCAGTGTCGTGCCCTCGCTGGCCGGCCCCCGGCGGCCGCAGGACCGAATACCATTGAGCGAGGCAAAACAGGCATTCCAACAGGAACTGGCTGAATTCCAGGCATTACGGGTGGCAAGCGACGACGAGGCAGAGTGGGCCGACGAGGGAGGACAGACGGCCACCACTGCACCGGCCGTACAGGGCGTTCAAGTCAAACTGGGCGAGAAACAGTTCCGTCTGGAGCACGGCGCGGTAGTGATAGCAGCTATTACCAGCTGCACCAACACCTCCAATCCTGCTGTGCTGGTTGCAGCGGGGCTGGTGGCGCGCAAAGCCCGCCAACTCGGCCTGACCACCAAACCGTGGGTGAAAACCAGTTTGGCGCCGGGCTCAAAGGTGGTTACCGAATACCTCCAGAAGACGGGATTGATGGAGGACCTGGAGGCGCTGGGTTTCTATCTGGTGGGTTACGGTTGCACTACCTGCATAGGCAACTCCGGACCGCTACCCGAAGAGATCAGCGCAGCGATCCAACACGGCAAACTACTGGTCTCGTCGGTCTTGTCCGGCAATCGGAATTTCGAGGGACGCATTCACCAGGACGTTCGCACCAACTACCTGGCCTCGCCACCGCTGGTGGTTGCCTACGCGCTGGCTGGCAATATGGGCATAGACCTGTACCGGGATGCAATAGGCACCGATTCGGCCGGCCGGCCGGTTACGCTTGCTGAGCTTTGGCCTGACACCAGCGAGATAAATGCCATCGTCTCCGCCAATGTTAATGCCGGGATGTTCAAGGAGCGCTACGCCGATGTCTATAGCGGCAACAAGACCTGGAACGAATTGCCCGTTGACGACAGCCAGCTGTTCGCATGGCCTGAATCCACCTATGTACGCAAGCCGACGTTTTTTGACAACATGCCGTCGACCCCGCCACCGGTCGCTGCCGTGACCGGGGCTCGTTGCCTCGTGAAGGTGGCGGACAGCGTCACAACAGATCACATTTCACCGGCCGGGGAGATTGCGCTGGACAGCCCCGCCGGTGAATACCTGCTTGCTCAGGGCGTTGAGCAGGGTGACTTCAATTCCTATGGTTCACGCCGGGGTAACCACGAGGTCATGATGCGTGGCACCTTTGCCAACGTGCGCCTGCGCAATGAGCTGGCGCCTGGCACTGAGGGCAGCTGGACAACCTGTTTCCTGGACGACAAACGCGTATCCATCTTCGCGGCGTCCAGCGCATACCGCGCGGCCGGTATACCGCTGGTCGTGCTGGCAGGCAAGGAATACGGTACCGGTTCATCGCGGGACTGGGCCGCCAAGGGGCCCTCTCTACTGGGCGTAAAGGTGGTCATTGCTGAAAGCTATGAACGCATCCATCGCTCAAACCTGGTCGGCATGGGTATCCTGCCCCTGCAATACAAGCAAGGCCAGAGTGCGCAGCAACTGGGTCTTGACGGCAGCGAGCACTTCTCTATCGCCCCCATCACAGAGTCCGACCGCGAAACAGAGGTGATCGCCACGGCGGCAGACGGCAGCGAAAACCGCTTTCAGGCAGAAATACGGATCGATACACCCAATGAGTTTTCCTACTTCAGGCACGGCGGCATCCTGCACTATGTGCTGCGCCGGCTAACAGGCTGATAAAAGCGCCGGCCTGTCGTGGCTATGTCCCACGGCCAGGTCGAAAACGGCGGACCGTGCGCTCCAGCTCACGCTCCAGGGTCGCCACGTTGTCGCCGTTGCGACGGTAGGCAATTGTGCCGTAGAGCTGGGTAATCTTCTCGATTTGTGACGCCTCGGGGCGCATATTGCGGGCCGCGCGGGCGCCATACTGTAGCGGCGATTCCCCCACCTCCCGGGTCACGCCAACCCTGGAGAGCTTGTCACAAAATAGCAGATAGGCCTTGTCCGCCGGACTCATCGTGTCGCGTTTGCGTTTGCGCAGCAGGGCAAATGCAATCGGCGTCAGTACCAGCGCCCAGCTGCCAATCAGTACCAGTACAAATTTTCGCGCACTGATGCCGTCGAACACGCTATTCAAGAGATCGAACTGGCGCTCACGGTTGAACCCCGTCACCCAGCTCTGCCAGCGGTAGGTCAATGCATCAAAGCGCAGGCGTATGCTGTTGACCCAGGCCACGCCGCGAAAATGCAGCAGTGACATCGGTGAGTCAGTCAAAAAACTGCCCTCTCCCGCCAGGGCACGCTCCAGACCCCACTCGATGCGATCGGGTGATACTGCCGCCGTCGGATCTACCCTTACCCAGCCCTGCCCCTCCAGCCAGACCTCCGCCCAGGCGTGGGCGTCAAACTGGTGCACGATAACGGTACGATTGACCGGGTTAACTTCCCCGCCCTGGTAGCCCGCAACAACCCTGGCTGGCACACCGGCGGCGCGCATCATGATGACAAAAGCCGCCGCGTAGTGCTCGCAGAATCCGGTTCGGGTATCAAACAGGAAGCTGTCCATGGGGTTATCGCCGGGCAGCAAGGGCGGATTGAGGCTATAGGCATAGGGTTCTTCGGTAAACCTGGCCAGCACGGCCTCAACAAATGCCGCATCGCTGCCCGAGCGGGCACGCAGCTCCCGGGCGAAGCTGGTCGTTTGCGGGTTGCTGCCTCCAGGCAGGCGTAGTTCCACCTCACGTCGCCACGGGGACACATCCATTTCCAGCGCGGCTTCAGGCCAGCTCCGGACGCTATAAAGTCGCTCATCTTCAAGCTTGGTAGGCGAGAACAGCACATAATCTGAACCGCTCATGACACCCGGAGTTTGGGGCTGGGCATAACGCAGGCTGTAAAGCCAGCGCTGTTGTGTGGGCTCCATGATCACCCGGTACGCGATGGACGGCCCCACCGATTCCGCCATCTGCGGTCGCCGCTCGGAGGCTGGAATGTCATAGTAATTGAGACTGCGCCAGGCACCGTCCTCCAGTGCACTGAACACCAGGCCGCGCCAGTACAACTCGGTCGTATCCGGAATATCTCCCGTAAATTCGGCGCGAAAAGCGACCTCGTCGGACTTGCCCAGGCGGGATATATCTCCGGGCTTCATGAAATCACTCATACCCGTTTTTGCGGTATGGCTCTTGATAGGCACCGACCACAGTGGCCCGATACGCGGGAACAGGAAAAACAGGACCAGCATCAGGGGCAGCGCCTGCAACAACATGATGCCCGCCAGTCGAATAGTTTTGCGGTTGAACTGGTGCTCTCCGGGGCGATGCATCGCCACCAGGGCGGTGGTGACCAATGTCACATTGATCAGGGAGTACAGCACGATCATCAAGTCCTGACTGAACAGGAATTCCGTAATACAGATAAAGTAGCCGAGAAATAACAGGACATAGCCGTCTTTGAGCTTGCTCAATTCGATCAACTTCAAGGCAAATGCCGTCAGCAGCAGCGCTACCGTTGGCTCCAGTCCAATCAGCGATCCGTAACTGAAATAGATACCGGTGAAGCTACTGGCGATCAGTGCGGCCTTGACCCAGCGCCCGGGGAATGACCAGCGCCCCTGGTAAACCATGATGCGCCAAATAGCAGCAAATACGTAGACTGCCAGCACCCATACCGGCAGGCGCCCCGCATGCGGCGCAACCAGCGTGAACAGACTGATGATGATCCACACCAGGGCATTGCGCGGTATTTGCTGGTCGGGTTTCACTGTTGACGGCGCTCCCGTCCATGCAGTGCCAGGGCCTGCAACACCTGGTCGCGGTGGCGATCTCCTACACCAGGCGGAATCACCGCGCCCGGTATCCGCAGCCCATATTCCTCGTTGTTTTTTTCGAACTGTAGCACCCAATAGCAAAGGTGGGACAAACGCTGCTCCACGCCCACACCGGGAAACATTTCCCAGTCCAGCCACACACTGCGATCTGCATAGGCGCCGTATTGCTTGGTCTGAACCCCCTGACCGCGAGCCAGTCCCTTCCAGTGAATCTGGCGCAGCGAATCGCCCTGACGGTAATCCCGAAAGCCATGAAAGTCATCGCTGCCGGCCACCGGCACGGCCGCACCATCCGGCTGGTCTGTGGCGAGCCCGGGCAGTTCTGCACAGGCCAGCGGTTGCGGATAAACCATGGCGTAAAGGTCAAGGTCAATCCAGGTCCAGCAACGCAGCAGACCAAGTGGGTAGGTGGATTCGAGCAGTAGTCTTCCGGGGCTGAACCAGCCGCGCTTTCCTACCGGCAAATGCAAATGGACCTGCACTGTGTCCTGGTCGCTCAGGTTTACCAGGCTGGCCGTACTCTCGGGCCACTTCAGGTGAAGCGCAAAATGTTCGCGACTACCGCCCCGCTCCAGCTGGACCGAAAACTCCGTATGCTGACCCGGGAACGTCGGATTGGCCCGCAGTGCGCGAATAGTCAGGCCGGACAGATTGGCGTAGGTGTGCAGTATCCCGATCACGAACAGGGTCGCCAGCAGGAATGTCAGGGCAAAGCTCATATTATTCTGGTAGTTGATTGCAGTAATGAGCATCACCAGCAGGGCGAGCGCAAACAAAAGTCCGACCTTACTGGGGAAAATAAAGATACGCCGCTGGTCCAGGGTAACCGAACGGGCCGGGGGAATTCTGCGATTGACCCACTTGCGAAAGCGCTGTCGCAGCCGATGCATCAGCCGGGCCCTTGCGTTCGTCCGCTCGCGGCGCTGCGTCACAGTCGACTCAGTTTTTGATTACGTCAACATTGCGGCGCATCAATTCAACCAGCGCTGCACCATCACCGGAATAGTCGCCGCTGGGGACCAGGCGATGAGAGGCGACTGCGGGTAACACCGTCTGCAGGTCCTCGGGTACAACATGTGCCCGGTTCTGCATTAACGCCCAGGTTCTGGCGCAATCGAGCAGCGCCAGTGCACCGCGAGGTGAGAGCCCTACCGCGAACTCGGCCGCCGTGCGGCTGTAGGCCACCAGGCGCTGCAGGTAGTCCAGCAAGTTCGCCGATGCGTGCACCGCATCTGCCTCGTCGCGCATGAGCTGCAGCTGCTCCATAGTGATCCGTTGCGCCAGCACTACCCGTTCGCCGCCATTGGATCGGCGGCGCTCAAACATCTCTCGCTCAGCATGCGGATGCGGGTAACCCAGCTCCAGTCGCATCAGGAATCGATCCAGCTGCGATTCGGGCAAGGGATAGGTACCCGACTGGTGAATGGGGTTCTGTGTGGCAATAACAAAAAAGGGCTGTGGCAATGGACGCGTCTCACCTTCCACCGTGACCTGGCTCTCCGCCATGGCCTCCAGCAGCGCACTCTGGGTTCGCGGTGTGGTCCGGTTAATTTCATCGGCCAGCAGCAACTGGGTAAAAATTGGCCCGGGATGAAAGCTGAAGCTGGCATCGTTGCGGTCATAGACTGACACACCCAGGATATCCGCCGGCAGCAGGTCGCTGGTGAACTGCACCCGCTTCCAGGACAAGCCCAGCACATCCGCCAGGGCGTGGGACAGTGTCGTTTTACCCATGCCGGGTAAGTCTTCGAGCAGCAGGTGCCCCCGGGCTATAAGACAGCACAAGGCCAGCCGGACTTGCGTTTCCTTGCCCAGCAGGACCTTGCCCACCTCGGCTACTGCGTCTTCAATCAACGCCTGTGTATGCATGCCCTTCGCCCCGAAAAACTCTGTTGTATTGATGTGTATTGCTGGAGGTAATCAGCGCAGCGCCTCCAGACCACGTTGCAGGTCGGCCCTAAGGTCATCCACGTGTTCGAGTCCAACGGCAACGCGAATGAGGTTGTCGGTGATACCTGCAGATGCGCGCTCCTGCGGTGTAAGCCGGCCGTGCGTGGTCGTCGCCGGATGCACGATCGTGGTCTTGGCATCGCCGAGATTCGCGGTCAGGGACATTATCCGGACCGCGTCTATGACATTCCATGCCTCTTGCCGTCCGCCGTTTACCGAGAACGACAGGACGCCGCCGAAGGCACTTTGCTGTGCGCAGGCGAGGTCGTGACCGGGATGGTCTTCGAGTCCCGCATAAAATACCCGTTCGACACCGCGCTGCTGCTGCAACCAGGCAGCGAGATCCAGAGCTGAACGGCTGTGTGCATCCATACGCAGGCGCAGTGTCTCCAACCCCTTGAGAAATACCCAGGCATTAAAAGCGCTCATGGTGGGACCGCACGTACGCAGGAAAGTTACCACCTCTTCCATATGTTGCTGTGAGCCGACTACGGCACCGCCCACACAACGTCCCTGACCGTCCAGATACTTGGTTGCCGAGTGAATGACGATATCGGCTCCCAAAGCCAGCGGTGTCTGCAATGCCGGCGTACAAAAGCAGTTGTCTACTACAAGCAGGCAGTCATTGGTCCGCGCCATCTCGGACATGGCGGCCAGGTCGGCGACCTCGCACAGCGGGTTGGACGGCGTTTCCAGGAACAACATGGCGGTATTGGGCTTGATTGCAGCTCGCCACTCTTCCAGGGCCAGCAGTGGTACGAAGCTGACTTCCACGCCGAACTTGGCCAGGTACCTGGCGAACAGGTTGACCGTCGTACCGAACACATTGCGAGAGCAGACCACGTGATCGCCACTTTTGAGAAGTGCCATACAGGTGCTGAGGATAGCTGCCATGCCTGAGGCGGTCCCAACCGCCTGTTGGCCACCTTCCAGCGCGGCGATGCGCTGTTCAAAAGCCCGAACCGTAGGGTTGGTATATCGCGAGTAAACATTGCCCTGCGCTTCGCCTGCAAAGCGGGCCGCGGCGTCCCGGGCGCTGTCAAATACGTAGCTCGACGTGAGGAAGATGGGTTCAGCGTGTTCGCCTTCCATGGTACGCACAATCCCCGAGCGCACCGCGAGGGTGTCCAGTTGCGCTCCTGCGAGCGGGTTGTCATCCGATTCGTCTGTCATTGTTACAACACTTGCCTACACGTCGTTGTGAATGCCCACGAGCGCGCCATCGGCATGCTGTGCGGCCCGGCGCTGGTTTTGGGCATCATCATTGCGTAGCCACTCCACCCGATCAAGGTAATTCTGGTCAACATCACCAGTAATATATTCACCGTTAAACACTGAGCAGTCGAAACCGTTGACCGTTTCATTGCCCTCCAGTGAACAGCGGACCAGGTCGTCGAGGTCCTGGTAGACCAGCCAGTCTGCACCAATTAGTTCACACACTTCCTCTACCGTCCTGTCGTGTGCAATCAGCTCTGCCGCCGAAGGCATGTCGATGCCATACACATTCGGGTAACGCACAGGCGGAGCCGCGGAGGCAAAAAACACCTGTTTGGCACCCGCCTCGCGCGCCATCTCGATAATCTGACGGCAGGTGGTGCCGCGTACTATCGAATCGTCCACCAACATGACGTTTTTACCCTCGAACTCCAGCGGTACCGGGTTGAGCTTTTGTCTAACCGATTTCTTGCGCTGATTCTGGCCCGGCATAATAAAGGTGCGCCCGATATAGCGGTTTTTCATCAGGCCTTCACGAAACTTGATACCCAGCTCATAGGCCATTGACTGTGCGGCAATACGGCTGGTGTCCGGGATCGGTATAACCACATCGATTTCCAGGTCCGGGCGCTCCCTGCGGACCTTTTTGCCCAGTGTCTCGCCCTGTCGCATACGGGTTTTGTAGACCGATATTCCATCCATCAGTGTATCGGGTCGGGCAAAGTATACGTGCTCAAAGATACAGGGATACAACTTGGACTGGGGAGCGCACTGGCGCCGATGCAGGACACCCTCCATATCGATAAACACCGCTTCGCCAGGTGCCACGTCACTGATGGCCGAGAACCCCAGGACATCCAGTGCCACACTTTCCGAGGCAAGCATGTATTCAGTGCCAAGTTCGCTGTCGCGCGCGCCAATTATCAGCGGCCTGATACCCAGCGGGTCGCGAAAGCCCACGACGCCGTAGTTCACTACCAGCCCTACCGCCGCATAGCCGCCGCGACAGCGACTGTGCACTGCGGTCACGGCGGTGAAGATGTCCTCCGGCGTGGGGCTTAACTTGCCCAGGGTCTGCAACTCGTGGGCAAAGACATTGAGCAAAACCTCCGAATCCGAGTCGGTATTGAGGTGGCGCAGGTCATCCTGGAACAGCTCTCGCGTCAACTGCTCCGAGTTGGTCAGGTTACCATTGTGGGCCAAAGCGATACCGTAGGGTGAGTTCACGTAAAAAGGCTGGGCCAGCGCGGTACCAGAGCTCCCCGCAGTGGGATAGCGCACATGGCCGATGCCGATGCTGCCTTGCAGCGTCAGCATGTGCTGTTGCCGGAAAACATCACGCACCAGGCCCTCGCTCTTGCGCAGGCTGAAACGCCCACCACTGCATGTCATGATGCCCGCCGCGTCTTGCCCGCGGTGTTGCAGTACGGTCAGCGCATCATAGATGTCAGGAGCAATATCGGTCTTTCCGACAATTCCAACCAGGCCACACATGCTGTATTACCTCTTAAAAAGTGCGGGAGCAAAACCCGCTGTTCAGGTGGATACTGCGGGCCACTGC
>Ga0316197_10003419_pt1 | contig 11293 bp, 4 predicted proteins | sample OudBiesiAoxic_MG_FD_204939 | JGI IMG/M metagenome (GOLD analysis project Ga0316197, IMG submission 204939) | Coastal sediment microbial communities from Oude Bieten Haven, Netherlands - site A oxic | ecosystem: Environmental > Aquatic > Marine > Coastal > Sediment | place: Netherlands...
AGATTCCCAAAGTGCCGCCGGCAGGGCCCAGTTTCTTGGCCGTCGCCAGAAGCACCCTCAATCCAGAACTGGCGATGAAGTTCAATTGAGTGAAGTTGATCAGCAACTTGCTGGCACCTCCATCGATCAGTTCATTGATCCTCGTTTCTGCTTCCGGGGACGTACTCGTATCAAGATTGCCTTCAAAAGCGAGGACGCGTACGTCTCCGGATTCACTGATATCAATTTTCATATAATTTCCTTTACTGGTTGTTCTGATTCAATTCAATGGTCAAGGTGATCACGTTGTGTCCACTTAAACGCTCATAGCCCTGTTTGTCGGTCATTTCTTTAACCAGCATGACACCCAGGCCACCTATCTCTCGCTCATTAATACTTAGGCTGGTGTCCGGTCGGTTCAGGGTGAATGGGTTGAAAGGGATGCCTTCATCGCTCACTTTTAGAGTTAACCGACTCGAGTCCGCATGGATGTGTATATCGATTTCATGGCCCGAGGGATCTTCGAAACCATATGAAATCGAATTATTAAGTAATTCGTCAAGGATCATACCCATTTTTTGGCCGACGCCAGTTGGCAGCTTCGCCTGGTCGGCAAAGGCTTGCGCCTTCTCCAGCACCTCGGCTATTCGGGCAAGGTCGGCATCAATCGTGAGATCCAGCGAATCACGGCTACCGGCTTCACCAGATTGACGGGCACAGTAGGCAAGGATGGTGATGTCATCCGACTGCTCCGCGCCTTGCGCGAAACGCTCAACCGACCCCAGCACAGCTCCTGTCAACGGCTTGGCCCCTGATCTGTCCACTCCCTCAAGCAATTGCTCGAGACGCGCCTCACCATATAACTGGCCTTCCGTATCCATGGCCTCTGTGACGCCATCAGTGAACATAAACAGGGCATCGCCTTCTTGCAGCTTGCCCTCGCTTTCTCCATACGCCAAACCCTCCATCGCCCCCATCACCACGCCGTGGCGCTGGTTCAGACAGATCAGCCCGCCATCAGCATGAACGATGTAGGGCGGGTTGTGCCCGGCATTGCAATAGCTGAAGCAACCGCTATGAAAATCAAGTATGGCAAGAAAGAGCGTGACGAACATGCTCGTCGGGTTGTCTGCGCTCAGTGCATCGTTAACGCGGGTCACGATGCTGGCGGGAGAAGCATCACCCTTTGCGGCAGTTTTGATCATGGTCTGTGAAACGGCCATGAACAGCGCTGCAGGGACGCCCTTGCCCGAAACATCACCCACCACGAGGCAGATGCGGTCATCATCGAGCAGGAAGAAGTCATAAAAATCACCACCGACCTCACGTGCCGGCTTCAGCAGGGCATGCAGGTCGAATTCAGTGCGGTCGGGAAAAGCCGGAAAGGCCTGCGGCAACATGCTCATCTGGATGGTATGACCGACGTTCAATTCCTCCTGCATGCGGTCCTTTTGTTGCTTTATAATTCCAAAGGCCGCCTGCAACTCATCCATGCTTTGCTTCAATGCCAGATGTGTCTTCACCCGCGCTTCGAGAATTGGCGGATTAACCGGTTTGGTGATGTAATCCGCGGCACCCAGCCCAAAGCCTTTGGCCTCGTCAGTGGTCTGCTCCATGGCGGTGAGGAAGATCACCGGGATGTCCCTGGTGGCGGGATTGGCCTTGAGTTGCTCGCACACTTCGTAGCCGCTCAATCCCGGCATCATGATGTCAAGCAGAATGAGATCCGGCGGCGCTTTCTCCACGATCTTCAGCGCCATCTGGCCATTGATGGCGGCCTTCACGGTGTAATCCCGGGCCAATATGCCCTTGACCACATCCAGATTCTCAGGCGTGTCATCTACCGCCAGCACCACCGGCTTTTGTTTTATCTCTGTCATTTCAGGACCTCGCCTTTGCCAGTTCGCCTGCCACCCTGTTTTTAAGGTTAGCACCATCGATAGGCTTGGTAACGAAACCCCTCGCGCCCATTTCGTATGCACGCTGCTTGATCCCGGGATCGGACTCGCCCGTCAGAAAAATAACCGGAATCCTGCATGTCGCCTCCATGGCCTGCAGGCGATTCATCACCTCGAAGCCATCCATGCCCGGCATCTGTATATCCAACAGAATCAGGTCGGGTGGCACTTTTTCCGCTATTTTCAAGGCGATCAGGCCGTTGATGGCCGCCTTGATCAGGTAGTCGCCACCCAACGCGCCCTTTACCACGTCCAGGTTCTCCGGCGTGTCATCCACGGCCAGGACCACGGCTTTACCATCGCGGTCAGTCATACCGACCTGCCTGGCTTCGAATGTCTTCAATTATGGGCTTCAGTGCCCGAGCCGCTACTTCCAGGTCATATTGTCCGATGGGTCTTTTTAACGCCACCAGGTCATTCTCGATTGAGGATCCCTTGACCTGCGCGAGTATCTCGAGAAGCTTCTCTTCCGCAGCGGAATCGTAGTCTTCCAATAGCCCAAGCAAAGCTTCCAGCTGTTGCCCCAGGTCGTCAGGTAAAGTGTTGGCTTCGGCAGGTTCGGGCTGTCCCAGTAGCGGACCAATGGAGCCTATAATGGAATTCAGGGTCTCCGCGGCAGATTCGAAATCATAGGCGCCAATCGGTTTCTTCAGTTTCTCCAGGGAAGCACCCGCCTCGGTGCCACCGACCTGCTGCAGAATTTCAAGCAACTTGTCCTCTGCCGCCGAATCGTACTCTTCCAAAAGCTCCAGCAAGTCCTGAAGCTGTTGGTCAAAATCAGGCGGCAAAGCGGCCAACTGGCTGGGTGAAGCGCCAGCTCCGGCGCTCAAGCCCTTTATCAGATGGACGACACGGGCGAGCTCCACTTCTGCTCGTTCAAACAGTGCTGCTTCCGGGACATCCTCACCGCTTTTCAGAATCGTTTCCAGTTCCTGGCCTGATTCCTGCAGCGCTGTGGCGCCGATGCTGCCGCTGACTCCCTTGAGGGTATGGGCGGTCCTGACCGCCTGTTCGCGATCACCCGCCTCGATTTCTGTCCGGATACGGGTGACAGCATCCGCCTGGTTGTCGGCAAACTTGTTCAATAGTCTCAGGTAGGAACTGACTTTTCCGCCCAGCCTGGCTACCCCCTCTGCCGTGTTGACGCCCTCTAACTCGGGGATATCCAGATCCTCTGTCTGCGTTGACAGGGTTTCAAACCCCTCCGGCAAGTCTCTCTCTGTGTGGGGTATCCAGCGCAGCAGTGCGTCGAACAGCAATTTGGGATTGATGGGCTTGGCAAGGTGCTCGTTCATGCCGGCAGCCAGCGACCTCTCGCGATCCTCGACCGTTGCATTGGCAGTCATGGCCAGCACCGGCAATTCGGCAAAGCATTCCTGTTCACGGATCTTCCCGGTGGCCGTCAAACCGTCCATCACCGGCATCTGGACATCCATCAGTACGCAGTCATAGTCCTCCTCACCCAGCATCAACAGTGCTTCCCCACCGTGGTTTGCGATACTCACGTAAAAACCGGCCTGCTCCAGTATTTCACTGGCGACCTGCTGGTTGATTTCGTTATCTTCAACGAGCAGGATATGCGCACCCTGAACCGGCCGCAGGGTTTCCAGGTCAAACTCGCGTCCGACTTTCCTGCGACCCTCAGCCGCTGTTGCAACACCAAAGGCTGCCATGACGGCATCGAACAGGTGGGACGGGCTGACCGGTTTGGCCAGAAACTGGTCTATGTGTTCGCCACCGGGCTTGTCCATGACATCGCCGGAGCTGTAAGCCGAAACCAGGATAATGTGTGGGTCGGTTTCCGGCTTCAGCTCGGTTTTGATCTTGGTGGCCGCATCAATCCCTTTCATGCCCGGCATCAGATAGTCCAGCACCATCAGATCGTAGGGTTTTTTGGCCTTATTCATCAAGGCAAAAATTTCATCGCCATTGGCCGCGGTATCGACTTCAAATGAGAATGACTTCAGGTATTCTGTAAGAATTTCCCTGGCCGTTGGGTTATCATCCGCAACCAATGCGTGCAAGTGCTGCAGGTCAGGGATGGTCTTGAATATTTTTTCATGCGCGCCTTCACCAACCCCCAGCCTGACAGTGAAGTGGAAGGTGCTGCCCACCCCGGCTTCGCTATCAACGCCGATCTCACCGTGCATCAACTCCACCAGTTGCTTGGAGATGGCCAGGCCAAGGCCGGTACCGCCATATTTTCGTGTGGTTGAGGTGTCAGCCTGTGAGAATGACTGGAACAACCTGGCCTGTTGTTCAGGCGTCATGCCAATGCCGGTATCGCGCACCGTGAAACTCAGAACCACCTCGTCACCCACATGCTCCTTCAGCTCGATACTGACCACGATCTCGCCCTTCTCGGTAAACTTGACCGCGTTGTTGGTCAGGTTAATCAGTATCTGGCCGAGCCGCAGAGGATCGCCGGTGAGCACGGTGGGTACCTGCGGGGCACGACGGAACAGCAGTTCAAGCCCTTTCTCCTGGGTTTTGACGCTGGCCACCGTAGCCAGGTTTTCCAGCACTTCATCAATATCGAAGTCAACCTCCTCGATGTCGAGTTTGCCGGCTTCGATCTTGGAGAAGTCGAGGATATCGTTGATGATGCCAAGCAGTGAGATCGCCGAACCGTGGATCTTGGACAGGTAATCTTGCTGCTTCGGTGTCAGGTCGGTTCGTAAACACAGGTCACTCAGGCCGATGACGGCATTCATCGGAGTACGGATCTCGTGGCTCATATTGGCCAGAAAATCACCTTTGGCCTGGGTAGCAGCCTCGGCTGCCTCCTTCGCCTCGAACAATTCCCGTTCGGCCCTCTTGCGCTCCGTGACATCCTTGATGAATGCAGAATAGAAGTAAGCGCCATCAACCTCGTTCATGGAGATTCCCACTTCTGCTGGGAACACCTCCCCGTTTTTCCTCAATCCGGACAGGCTGAGTCCGCGTTCTTCCATATGGATGCCGCCAATTCGCGAATCACGGAATCGGTGCACGTGGGCCAGGTGGTCGTCCCTGATGTATTCGGGCAGGAGCATCGTGATGCTCTTTCCCAGCACTTCCTCGGCCCTATATCCCCAGGTTGCTTCGCAGGCGGGGTTGAAGCGCACCAGCTTCTGCTCATCATCAATGGTGAGGATGCCGTCGGTGGCGTTCTCGAGAATCAGGTTGGTTTGCTTCACGTACTTTTCGCGCTCGTTTTCAGCGAACGCGGCATTGACCCGGTTCCAGATGAAAATGACCGCGATACCGGAAAGCAGCGCCAGGATGAAAAAAATGGTTGTCACTGCCTGGTTCCGAATCTGGACAGCCGAATCCGTGGCCTCAGACACGTCCATTTCCGTGGCGATGCCGAGACCAAGCGCTTCGATCCAGGTCCAGACGCCGACCACTGGAACACCGCGGTAATCGTTGTAGCCGTCCAGGTCATAGCCCTCATTTCCGGCAATTGCGCTTTCTGCCATACGTGTCAGTGGGAACTCATCTCGGGCAGTGTTGGGCCTGAACCCTTCTACCATGTTTCCACCCGGATCGCGCACCTCAACCTGCAGGATGCCGCGCTGATCCGCAGCGATAAGGCCTATCGCCCGAAGATCATTATCGAAACGACTTTCACTGATCAACTGGCCGGAGCGATTGAACGCGTAGCTCTCACCGGAAACGCCGATTCGTCCACGTTGCAAAATTTCGGTGAATTCTTTCTCCGGATCGATCAGAAGCAGCAAAGCATGATCATCCGGGGCTTCCGGGACCGGTATCGATGCCCCAACCATCATGATGGGCCGCTTACCCGTCGGGCTTTCCCAAAGCTGCGGTAGCATGATGGCCGAATAGTCCGGACCGGTAAAAACCTTGTGCAAAAAGGTTTGGCTGGTAAGGTCATCGGACGAGTTGCTGATAATCGAATCATCACTGCTGCCCACAACCTCGCCATACTCGTGGACGACGAGCCAGCCCAGATATCCCTGCACCTCCAGCAACGGTTGAAGGGTCGCATGCAGACCATCGGTTGGAGACCACCCACCCTCTCGTGAAGCCAATGTTAGACCGCTTCTGCCAAGCAAATTAGCCCAGACCCTGGCTTGACGCTGTTCCTCCGCCGACCACATTTCAATTGCCCGTGCCGTCGAATCGAGTACGGTAGAGAATGCTTCCCGGAGGTCTTCCTGTTCAGCCAATTCCAGGCGCAGCATATTACGCCATATGAAGCCGCTGGACACTACGGCCGCCAGCACGACAGCCAGGACCACAACCCAGGATTTCACCAGCACTTCGCGAACCAGTTGTGCGCGGGCCTTGCTCATCCGTTCGCCGGCTCGGGTCACCCCATCCTTGCGAACCCAGATGAACGCCAGCACCAGTATGACCGCGACTATGGCGAGTACCGTTACGCCCAGGAACACCGCCATGACCCGTAGTTCCCGAAGCTTGAGTTGCAGAACCTCGAGGTCCCTGCGGGTACGGTGATCAACGGCGTTCGTGGCTTGATCGATCAAGCTCATGATCTGCGCCTTGGCCTGGTGATAGGCATCGCCGTGTAGAATCGATACGGCCTGTTGCGGGTCAGGTTCGCCGGGAACGATGTACAGCCCGGCTGGATTGGCGTAAAAGCCCCTGACCATGTTGATGACCTCCGTCTCGAGGACCGCCAGATTGTCCGAGGCCGCTTTGGCGCGTTCCAGCAAGCTCAGTTCTTCACCTGTTAAACCCGCTTCCTTCATTAACTCGTTAATCGAGTGCGGGGCACCAACCGCGCGCGGGTAGTCACCAGTGGCGATTACGTAGTCCCAGTAGATGCGGTGGTATTCCAAAGGGCGCGGCGCGTCACCATCACGAATGGCCTGCACCCGTTCGAAATATTCCAAAAAACGCTCATCACCCGTAGCGGCGAATGTCCTGGCCAATCGGGTCAGATCGTCCGAGGTTTGCCGCAGCATGTCCAGGACCTGCAAAGACTCCATGCGCGTTACCTCGGCTCGGGTAAGTTCCCGGTTGGTATCCTCGATCATTGCGAGCACCCAGAAAAGGCCCCCGATACTGACCACCGATTGAATGATCAACACGGCAAGGATCGACTTTCGCTCACCTTGCTGACGCTTCAATTGGTAAAGGATATAAATAGTAATGAGCAGAAACAGTGCGCCGGTCAGGAACAACGTCACCGTCTTGAAGCCAGCAAAATTGACCTTCCCTGAATCCTCGGTGACTTGACTGGCGGTTACACCGAGCCAACGCTCACGCATCGGCTGCAGGTCCGATTCGCCCAAGGAATCCATGGTCTTCTGCATGATGGAAAGCAGGACGGGCCAGTCCTTCCGCACGCCGATGGCATTCTGCGTGGCTTCCGTGTTTTCCTGGTAAATAAAGGCCAGTTCCAGGCCGGTAAGCACTTGCTCACGGCGAATGTAATCAATCACGGCCAGGACATCGATAGCCGCCTCCACCCTTCCCTCAAGGACTGCGTAAACGCCTTCCTGAGTGTTCTGCACCGGAACCAATTCTATTTCAGGATGGTCGCGATCAAGCTCTTCTTGAGCGAAAACGCCCTGAACGACGGCCAGGCGCCTGCCATGCAAGTCTTCCACCGAATTGATGAATTCCGTACCTTCCCTGGTGAACACGGCGATTGCCGTATCCAGGTAAGGATCGGTGAATCCCATCAATTCTTCCCGGTCGGGAGTCGGCGTGATGTTCAGTATCACGTCAAGGTCACCTTGCTCCATCAATTGCAAAAATTCGCCCCAACTTGGACCGGTGACGTAGTCCACTTCGAACCCGGCCAATTCCGCGACCCGGTTCATATAGTCGATGGAATAACCGTTGGGTTTGCCGTTGTTCACGAAGTTGAAAGGTGGCCAGTCCTTTTCATTGTGAACCCGGATAACGGGATGCGTTTCAAGCCATTCCTTTTCCTTGCTGCTAAATTCAGGCGCGTCGGCAACGGCCTGCGAGCCGTGTAAAAAACAGAGGGCAAACGGCAAAATCCAGCTCAGCAAAGGCCTCCAATTCACCTTGCCAAAAAGACTTAACATGTGCCGATTACTAGTCATACAAGATGCCGCTGGACATTGGGAGTCGGGGACTTCGCCAAATTATTCATTATTAAAGCCATGTTGCAAAAAATCGAATGTATTGATCCTCAATTGACAGAATGCTGCTCGAGCCAGGCTGCCTCATCCGGGGAGAAGCCCATATCCTGTGCATGCACGAACTGCACCAGGAATAACCAGCCGAGGCTTGCCGTCAGGATGTGTCTTGATAGTTTGATAACGGTCCAGAATTCAGTTTTAAGTTCAGTTGGAAATCATCGTATTACTCGCGACCACTCATCGTAGCAAATTGACGAATGTGCTAACCACGCGAAACTGGTTTTTCGTAATACTAATGATCAGGAATTTTGGCATCTGCCGTTTTCTATATATCACTAATTTAATATTCTATTAAAATAATATAAAGTGTGTGCAATTATTTTAAAAATTGTTTTTTCTTTAATTTCAGCTCGCATCTGGCACAGCTGATAGACACAATGGTAACAGCCAATTGCCCGTTGCCGAATTCCGGATGGCCCCGGAAGAAGTGACGAGATTTGCCATGGTTGCAGATGCAGTACAAATCGAATTGCGCCCGGGAGAACCAATGTGCAAAACCTGATACCCATTATCCTGCTGGCGGTTGCCTTGGCCACGGCGCTCAACGTCTTCCTGCGTCGCTTCAACATGCCCACCGTGGTGGGTTATATCATCACTGGTGCAATCATCGGGTCGGTGATGCATTTTGATGCGCATGGTGACGAGACGCTGCACCACGTGGCCGAGTTTGGCATCGTGTTCCTGATGTTCACCATTGGCCTGGAAGTTTCATTTGCTCATTTGAAGGAAATGAAAAAAGAGGTACTGGCATACGGAGTCTCACAGGTGGTGGGCACAGCGATCGTTATGGGCGCCCTGGCCTACTTCCTGTTCGGGATGGAGGTCAAGAGCTCCATCATTATAGGCTCAGCCCTGGCTTTGTCCTCGACCGCTATTGTGTTGAAGATGCTTAACGAGTCGGGCCAGATCAAGACACCGGTCGGACGCAGTGCCCTGGGTATCCTGATTTTTCAGGATATCGCCGTCATCCCCATTTTGCTGATGATCACCATATTCACCAGCACTGACAAGAGTCTCGGGGCGCTTTTGACCCAGACCGCTATTGATGCGGTAATTACAGTGGGTGTACTGGTGTTGGCAGGCAAGTTTCTACTCGGTCACCTGTTCCGGATTGTCTCAGCGACCAATTCAAAAGAGATTTACATGGGGTCCATCTTGCTGACAGTGGTCGGCGCCTCATATTTTGCCCACCATTTCGGGTTTTCCTATTCCCTGGGTGGATTCATTGCCGGCATGATGATCGCGGATACCATCTACAAGTACCAGGTGGAGGCCGACCTGATTCCCTTCCGTGACCTGTTGCTTGGCGTATTCTTTGTGTCGGTGGGCTTGCAAATCGATATTGGTATCGTTTTGCAGAACATCCTGCCGATCATCGGCCTGGTTATTGGTTTGATGGTGGTCAAGACCATCGTGCTGTTCCTGATCGTCGCGATCTCGGCCAAGAAGCAGGACGCCCTGAAGACCGCATTGACCCTGTCACAGGTCGGTGAATTCGCCCTGGTTGTATTGTCAATGGTGTTGGCGAACCAGATGATGGAACCGGAACCCATCCAGGTGCTGATCGTGACCATTGTTTTGTCGATGATCGCAACGCCGTTCCTGATCGATCAGTCCGACAATATCGTGCGACTGGTTTTTCGCACCAAGGTACAGCCCGCTTACCTGGATGCGGCCACGATGTTGAGCGGCCATGTCATCCTGCTGGGTTTCGGCTCATTCGGTGTATTGGTCGCACAGATGCTGGACAAAATCGGTATTGATTATGTTGTAGTCACGGATGATACCGACGACTACGTTAAAGCCAGGGAGATGGGCACGAGCGCTGTCTATGGGGATACTTCTGACCGCGTGATTCTTCAGCAGGTGGGTATTCAAAAAGCCATGAGCACCATCATTGCCCTTGATGAAGTCGATGAAGTCAAGCGCGCCAGCGCTGCGATCTCGATGATCGACCCGAATCTCAAGGTCATCGCCAAGGTACCCACCGAGCAGGAAAAGGGCGAATTGGAGTCCTTCGATCTGCAGTTGGTGCTCGATGGCAACACCCAGACTGCCGGCCTCATCGTCGATCAGATTCGGCGTTCACAGTTGCTGGCAAAAGAAACATCGGAATTACGGCATATGGCTGATCTCGATGCCAAGGACGCTGTGCAGTCCATTGAGGCGGTTGCCTTGGAGCAAAAACGTCTGCTGGAAGTGATTTCACAGTCGTTCAACGCCATACGCGAGGGCAAGGATATCCTGCACCTGAAGGCATTTCACGAATCATTTCATATGTTAAGCGAGATTATCGGAGAGGCCATCCGGAAAATCATGACCGACGGCTCCCTGACCCCGGAATCCTACGAGCGCATCAACGTGTTGCTGGATAACCAGGAGCAGTTGGAGTCTCTTAGTGGCGTGCTCGAAAGCCTGGGTAAGGAGCTGAAGCAGTTGGAAGAGCATGAGCACACCCAGCCGTTGACGCAAATCGCAGTAGAGGGCCTGGACGCCATACTGCTGACCCTGATTGACCTCGCCCATGCCTATAACGATATAGACATGCAATTGCTGGCCAACATGACATCTGAAGACGGCAAGGGCCTGGCCGGTATTCGCCAGACCTATCTTGGCGCTGAAAAGGACCTCGAAGCCGCCAACAAGGCCGTGCTGGTTTCCGCAACCAGTCATATGGACAGGCTGCGGGGATTATTTGGCAAGATTGGGGCCAATTATCAGAAGCTGGCGACCGGTGGTTCCGCTGAGTAAGTTGCTGTTTTATTAGCTTGCAAGAAGGGCTGTTTGGGGCCGTTTACGGTCCTTTGAATCATCAGAATTTATGCCTAATAAACGACTGTTTCTAGGTGTGAAGCGGTCCAATGCTGCATTATCCAGGATAGATACTTCGATAAAACTATAAGTAATTTGATGAATTGGTTTTATACACTGCTACTATGATCTTTATCAATTGATATGGCGGGTAGATACTTACTACATATTACTTTGGGTAAAAGTGCTTTCAATTACTTACTTTTCAAAAAACAATAGCCTGATCTTTACTGACCGAAATGGTGCTGCATAACAGACCAGTAAGTGCTTACACAAAATTGCCAATTTCATAAGGTTTCGCCAGCGCAACTTATAATGTCGATAAAACAATTGAGCATTATTACTTGATGGATAATAGAGCGTTGTCTGGTGGATTATTGAAGTACTTCTGTGCATAAA
>Ga0316197_10003420_pt1 | contig 11291 bp, 12 predicted proteins | sample OudBiesiAoxic_MG_FD_204939 | JGI IMG/M metagenome (GOLD analysis project Ga0316197, IMG submission 204939) | Coastal sediment microbial communities from Oude Bieten Haven, Netherlands - site A oxic | ecosystem: Environmental > Aquatic > Marine > Coastal > Sediment | place: Netherlands...
ATCATGATCACACCGCTTCCGGGTGCCGTACCAACGAAGCCGGGTTCGGCAACGCGCCCGTTCCCCGGCATCGGCATCGGCGTTGTCGACGATGACGGCGTCGAGGTTGGTATCCCGGGCGGCGGATTCCTCGCCATCCCTCACGCGTGGCCGTCGATGCTGCGCACCATCTGGGGAGACGACGAGCGTTATGTCGAGACCTACTGGTCGCGGTTTGACGGGATGTACTTCCCGGGTGACGGCGCCAAGCGCGATGAGGACGGCTACTTCTGGCTGCTCGGTCGTGTCGACGACATCATGCTGATCGCCGGTCACAACATCTCGACCACCGAGGTCGAGTCGGCGCTCGTGTCACACCCGGCCGTGGCCGAAGCGGCCGTTGTCGGTCGAGCGGACCCGGTCACCGGCCAGGCCATTGCCGCGTTCGTCACGGTTCGTGGCGGCGTCGTCGGCGACGAGGCACTGCTGCAGGATCTGCGCAACCACGTTGCGGAGTCGATCGGTCCGATCGCGAAGCCGAAGAGCATCGTGTTCACGGCGGACCTGCCGAAGACGCGGTCCGGCAAGATCATGCGGCGCCTGCTGAAGGACATTTCGGAACAGCGCCAGCTTGGCGATGTGACGACGCTGGCCAACGCAGACATCGTTGCGGAACTGACGGCGGAGGCCGCGGGTTCCGAAGACTGATCGTCCATACCTTCAGGGTGCATCCACGCGGCTCCGGCCGCGTGGATGCTCGCGTTCGGGACGCGGAACACCTCCGAAATCACGTCCACAGGCGTAGCCTGGCGGGATGACGACAACCACTGAACCGCTCCGACGCGAGTACGTAGACGGTGCAACTGCGATTGTTCGCGGAGCGATCGACGCCGGGTGCACGTTCTTCGCCGGATACCCGATCACACCCGCCTCCGGCATCCTCATGGCGATGATGCGCGAACTCCCGAAGGTTGGCGGTGTCGCCATGCAGGGTGAGGACGAGATCGCCTCCATCGGCATGTGCCTCGGCGCAGCCATGACCGGCGCAAAGGCGATGACCGCGACCTCCGGCCCTGGGATCAGCCTCTACTCCGAGAACATCGGCCTTGCCATCATGGGCGAGGTTCCGCTGGTAATCGTCGACGTGCAGCGCCTCGGCCCTGCGACGGGCGGCGCCACGACCGTCGCCCAGGGAGACATCCAATTCGTTCGGTGGGGCACCGCCGGCGGGTACCCGATGATCGTGCTCGCTCCGTCGAGTGTGCCCGAAACCTACGGGCTCACCGCGAAGGCGTTCGAACTCGCCGAACGGTTCCGGTGTCCGGTCTTCCTGCTCACCGACAAGGAGATCGCGATGACCCTTTCGGCCATCGACGTCGACGAGTATCCGGAGGTCGGCGTTGTCGAACGTGTTGAGAAGGACGCCGGCCTTCCCTACGCGTGGGAGCCCTCCGACGCAGTTGAGCCGATGCGACGGTACGGAGAGGGCGATCCGTTCCGGCTTACGGGCTCTACTCACGACGAGGGTGCGTACATCACGAAGAACGCAGAGAAGGTCGGGGCACTCAACCAGCACCTGATCGACAAGATCGAACAGCACAGGGATGAGATCGAGATAGTCGACGCCGACCCCGACCCCGGCGCCGACACCCTTGTCATCTCGTTCGGCGTGACGGCGGGTGCTGCACGGGCGGCGATCGCACGGCTCAGGTCGGAAGGGATCCCGACATCAGGTCTGGTCGTCCAGAGCCTCTGGCCGATCCCGGAGACAGCGCTTGCCACGGCGCTCGAAGGGATCGACCGCGTGATCGTTCCGGAACTCAACATGGGCCTGTATCGCAGAGAGATCGAACGGCTCGCCGGCGATCGGGATGTCGTCGGTGTCAACCGTGTGGACGGCACGTTGATCACCGTCGACGAGATCGCCGAGGCCGTGCGATGAGCACCATCACGATCACCCCAATCGCCACCTTCCGCACCGACGACCCGTACCCGTTCTGCCCGGGGTGCGGCCATGGGCCGATCCTCGACCGCCTGAACGAAGCCATGATCAAGCTCGACCTCGACCCGGCCAAGGTCGTCATCGTTTCGGATATCGGCTGTTCGGGCCTCTCCGATCAGTACTTCACAACGTCGGCGTTCCACGGCCTCCACGGGCGGTCGATCACGTACGCAACCGGCGTCAAGCTTGCCAATCCCGATCTCGAGGTCATCGTCATCATGGGCGACGGTGGCACCGGTATTGGCGGCGCGCACTTGCTCTCAGCGGCGCGGCGGAACATCGGCATCACGGTGATCGTGATGAACAACCTGAACTTCGGCATGACCGGCGGCCAGCACTCCACGACAACACCCGAGGGTGGTGTCACGTCGACGACACCGCACGGCAACCTCGAACACCCGCTCGACATCTGCGCAACGGTGGGTGTGAACGGCGCGGCCTATGTCTACCGAGGCTCATCGTTCGACAAAGACCTCGCAGACCGATTCGTCGCAGCGATGACCACGCCGGGGTTCGCCATGCTCGACGTGTGGGATCTGTGTACCGCCTACTACGTGCGGTCGAACAAGTTCACCCGCGCCGGGATGGAAGAGTCGATGCGGTCCTGGGGCATGAAACCGGGGCTCCTCTACGAACGCCAGGTGACCGAGTACGCCACCGGGTATCGAGCCGCCCACGCGTCGATCGCCGGAACCGCGGTTGCCGGTGTTCGGCCGGTGCCGGTCGAATACGCGCACACCCTTGACCGGCCGATGTCGCTGGTTGTGGCAGGTTCGGCGGGTGGGAAGGTTCGTTCCGCTGCACGGCTGGTCGCTCTCGGCGGGCTTCGCTCCGGGTTGTGGGCGGCGCAACGCGACGACTACCCCGTAACGGTGAAGGCCGGCCACTCGGTCACCGAATTGTGGCTCGCACCAAACGAGATGCCGTTCACCGCGGTGGCGAGTCCGGACGTGTTCGCAGTTATCTCGGCCGATGGTCTTGCCAAGGCTGGCCCGTATCTCTCGGCCATGACGTCGGATGGGCTCGTGTTGACCATCCCCGACTATGCCGACCTGGTGACGGACGCTCGTGTTGTGGTGATCGATCCAAAGTCGGCACCGAAGCGGATCCCGAAGACGTCGCTGGGCCTCGTCTTCTTGTCGGCCGCGTTGACGCTGACCGGGCCGTATCCGATGGACGCGTTGCGCGACGCGGCCGGTGCCGGTTCGTTCTCCGAAGTGAACCTCGGAGCCATTGAGACGGGGATCGGCCTCGCTGCACGGTGATGATGGAGTGGGCCGATGACGACCGGAGTACGATGACTCTCGGTTGGGGGATGCACCTTGCGCCGCATCTTGGCCATCACCTGTCTGGCTTTCATGGCTGCGTCGTGCGGCGGCGGGGAGTTGTCAATGGCAGAGTACACCGAGCAAGTCGGTGTTGTTGTGGCCCGAGCAAGCCAGCAGTACGGAGATCTCGTCGTGAGTCCGCAGGGGGCAGTGCTCATCGCCGAACCCGAACAGATCGCCAGATTCGCGCCAGAAGACTTGCAGGCGGCGCTCGAACAGGTGAGAGAGATCGAGGCTGAGGTCGAAGAGTCAGTTGCTGCCATGGATCCACGACCTGTTCTTCGATTTTGATGACGGCTTCATCTTCGCCCAGGAGGCGCTCGCCGCCAGAGCGGGAATCGCAGTCGACTGGGATGAGCTCTCGGATAGCTCCGCGATGGCCGCCTACAGGACTGCACTTGCTCAGGACAAGCAGAAGTGCTTCGACTTCCGCGCCCATCTGAGCGCTATCGCTGAGCAGCGCGGGGAGCTCGCCGACACGGCCTGGATGCCCGGCGCCCTCAAGGACGTATTCAGAGTGTTTCTCGGTTGCGACGGGTACCCGGCAAACCCCGCCGACCCATACCGCCCGCCACCAACCCCCACTCCCTAGGCTCCCGCGGCGATACTATGGCGGATGGATCGGGTCTCTTCACAGCGCAGGCCGCCGTATCGGTGCTCGGCAGGGCCGGCGATCTCGTTGAGGTCCAGATCCTCGACAACCCGGATCTCACAACCGCGTGGGTTCTCGTGCCTGGGATCACGGGGCTGATCCTCATGTTCATCGGCACGGTCGTGGCCGCAATCGGGCTTGTGCGAGAACGCGACGCTCGAGCAGTGGGGATACTCGTGACATCACAAGAAGCGTCGTACCCGCCGCAGGAAGCTGATAGCTCAGAGGCAGCTAGCTGCCGAGCAGGTCATCGGCGACGCGATGAGGCGAGGCGACCTCGAAGACCGCGTGCGTGCCGACGCCATCGCGAACGATCTGGTAGCTCAGATCATGTTCCGATCCCTGGTCCTCCGTGCGCCGATGGACCGAGGCTGAATCGAGGACCTGGTCGATCGCGTCCGGATGTCGTCCGAGACCGGTTTGGCCGCGACCACTCGACGGGTACCAGACGGGTTTCGGTGAGCCGATTCACGTACGGAGGAGCGCGTGGTAGATGGTGACAACGTACTGGCTGATCGTTGCGCGCCGCGCAGAGCCGTCCTTGGCAGCGGGGTGATGTCGATGTCGGGAACGCTCGAGGGAACCGGCACTGGGGGTGCGATCTCTCACATGGGATGCGGCATAGTCTGGGTTGTTGCTGAACATGGGACCCTCCTTGGACCTTTGGGTCGTATCTCGAACGTATCGCCTGTCGACGGTGCTGTCAGCGGGTGATCGAGGCAACGTTGAGGTAACTAGTCATCATTGCGGCGAGCGGCGAGCGGTTCCGCGGGAAGTGCAGGCGAATCGGCTCGGCGCAGTGAGACGTCCCCGATCGTCCCAATGGATCTTTCGGCTCGTTGTCCGCTTTCAGTGCGTAGGGTCCCGGTGGGGAGGTATGCATGCCGGTAACACTCGGCAAACACGGCGACTACGCGATCCGTGCCGCGCTCGATCTGGCCCGGCACTGGGAAGAAGAGCCTCGCAAGGCTCGCGAGATCGCGGAGTCGATGGACATCCCCCTCGACTTCTTGAAGAGAATCCTCTCCGAGCTCGTTGCCCAGGGATTGCTCACCTCGACCGCCGGGCCGAACGGCGGCTATCGCCTCACCCAACCCCCCGAGAAAATGACCCTGCTCGATATCATCGAACCAACCGAGCAGCTCCGCTCCCCTGACAAGTGCATCCTCCGGGGCGGACCGTGCGACTGGTCCGACGCCTGCCCCATCCACGACACCTGGCTGATAGCCCAGAAGGCCTTTGCAGACACGCTCGATCTCACGAGCCTCGCCGACCTCGCTCGCGTTGACCAGGACATCGAATATGACACCGCACCGTCCAATCCGGTTCACCACACCGCGACGATCCGACGAGGCACCCGTACGTAGCCGTGTCGTGGTGCGGGCGGATCTCCTGCAGGCGGTCGATGCGTCAGTCGACGCGGTACCGCACGGCGTTGCCGACCTTGCCGACGGGGGTGACCACGCCGGCCATTCGCAGGCAGTAGGCCATCTGCTGGGCGATACGGCGGGTTCGGCCGAGGGACGTGGCGAGATCTTCGGTCGTGAATGTCTCGGGCAGGTCGGTGGGCAGCAGGTCGGCGAGATCCTCCGGGCCGGAGATCATCAACGTGTCCACCACGTCGATCAGCCGACGTTCCACGACCATCCATCCCTTTCGCCGCCACGAGCGGTTCGGCGTGTGACGACGGTACTCCTCCTCCTGGGTGAGGATCAGATGGATCTGCAGACCCGGGTGCCCCAGGAGATCCGGGAAGCTCACCAGCTCAGCGAAGAGATCGGTCGGCTCGCCGTGCCGTGGTGAGCGTCTCCTGCTGAGAATCTCCCCGTCGGCGTCGATCTTCACGATCCACCTGTTCAAGGCGATCGGGTGGACAATTCGGACGTGGTGCCCGAGATCCAGGAGATCTGCGAGCTTCTGCTTCATCGACGAGAAACCTCGTGTCTGGACTTCGATCAGCAGATCGTCCCTGACGAGATCGACCACGAACCGGTCAACCGGTACCTCGACGCGATCATCCGACCGGGCGTACCAGCGCTTCAGCGACGCGTGGAGCGGCTTCTCCCTGAGCGTCCCGATGTGAGGTGCGACGTCTTCCACAAGCACGATCGTAGGAAGAAGCGACGTCACATCCTGTGACTGTCCACATCAGTCGCCGATCGACCGATCCCGGCTGATCGCGGACATCGCATGGAGGTCGGCGAACGCCGCGTTAGGAGTCGGAGTCCTGCTTGTTCTGTTCCTCGGCCAGGAACTTCTTGTACTTGCGCTGTTCGATCCCGGTGTCGTCGAGGAAATAGGCCAGCACATGGAACGCCAGGCCGATACCCCAGGGAATCGTGACCCAGTAGGCCCACTCGACACCTCCGCCGCTCACAATGTCGATGAACCATATGAAGGCGTTGACGATGACGTACGTGCCGATGTGCCATATCAGGCCGGTGTATTCCTTGGCCCGTTTGCGCGCCCTCGCTTCCGGCGTGCTCTCGTAGTCCTGAGTCATCCATACCTCCCGTGGAGCTCGGCATCACTTTCGCAGCCAGGGGCACGCGACGCCAGCGCGGGTGGAAACGCCCTTGACCGGCGATGACCGGTACGCCACGATTGGGAGGGAGGGATTGGCAATGCCGAGAGTCTTTCAACCGACCGGGATGTACCTCGCAGATAGCGGCGTATTCGGCGTCTTCGAACCCGCCGATCGTGATGCATACGGCGACCTGATTCCGCCACCGTTTTCGCCGCCACCCTCCGCGAAGGTGTACGTCTACGTGGTGAGCTTCGAGGAAGTGTCGCCGTGGCCGCTGAAGCCGTATCGGGAGGCGAGTGTCTGGATATCGGTCCGGCACGGCCGGATGGAGGGTTGGTATCCGCTCACGATGCCGGTTACGGACCGTGTGGCACTGCAGGGGGGACGTCGCCGCGGCTTCCCGAAAGAGATGGCTGCGGTATCTCTCGCGGAGAGCGGCCAGGGTTGGGTGGGTTCCGCGATCCAGGACAAGCAACTCCTGCTGAGGGTCGAGGTCTCCCGGGCAAGGGAAGTCGGTGACGAATTCGAAGACCCGGGCACACCCTATTCCGGCGTGCCCATCTTCAACCTGGTGCCTCCCTTGACTGGTTCGAAGGTCGTGATGACCACGGTGGAAACACTGGTGCCTCCGGTGGCGACCCGCTACATGGGTGAGGTATCGACGACGGCTGATCCTGGTTACCCCTGGACACCGCTGCTCCAGTCAGGCTCCGTCGGCTACTTCGAGAAGAGTCGCGGGGCGAGAGTGCTGCGACATGGGCGAGTCGCTGCACGGTTCACAACGAACGGCCACGCCTAGGAGCGCTCGGCCGCTCCGTAGCCAGCGTGCCGGCCTTCACGTTGTTCTTCGAGATCGGCCGCGAGTTGTTCGACCGTCGCTCGTGCGTCCGATGGGTCTCGGCCGTGGTCGGCGAACACCGCGTCGATCTGTTCCGCATCAGCCGCCTGCGCAAACGTGGAAAGCACATGCCCGATCGACGTCGCGTCGGCGCCGGCGTCGTTGCGGATCATTGCTGCGACCTCCGAAGGTGCCTGTCCATCGGTCCAGTAGAAGGAGAGGATGTTGGAGAGCTCTGCCGGTCCGAGGAGGCGAAGTGCCTTCCCGAGATGAGGTCCGTCGTAGCCCGGGCTGACCGCCGCGAAGTGGCGTCGCGCATCGAAGAGATCACCACGACGGATCGCGACAAGCGCCAGATCCGCGTGGGCCGAGTCGCGGGGAGAGGCTTCGAGCTCGGGGAGCGCTCGCGAAATCAGTGGGACCGCTTCGTCGTCGCGACCGAGGGCGACCAGGACCGAGCCGCGATTCGCTGCGATCGCCGGAATCGGCCGGAGGCCGTATGCCTCGGCAGACAGTTCGTCCGCTTCGGATAGGAGGTCCGGCCTCTCGGTCATTACGTCGACCGCTGAGAGGTTGTTCGCCATAATGGCCCGACCATCACCCGTGCGGGTGGGATCGGCGAGTCTCTCGAGGAAGTACTGCCGGACGGCCTCCAGTTCGTCGTGGGAGAGCGGGCTTCCCTTTTCGTGTTCATGGAGTCGGCGAACGATCTTTTCGTGCCGAGCGGATTCCTTGGTGATGGCAACCTCGTCGTCGCCCATCGTGAGCAGTTGGATGAGCTGCGAGCTGTCGTTCCCAGTACTCCGCAGGGGTATGAGGAGGTTCAGCACCGCGTTGAACGCGCCCACCAGGAGGATCGAGTTCCGAACAATGAGCATCCACCCATCGGCGTCCCACGACCACGCCAGAGCCACCACAAGCAACTCGGCAACTGGACCTGCCGCGACTGCAACCAAGTGCCTCGTGCGAACAGCGCGAGTCGCAGGGATGAAACGAGTGGCTCCGCCGAGGGGAAGAACGCGGATCTGCAGGCTGAAAAGACCGCGAGTCGCCGAGAACGCAACCGGACCCTCGGCGCCGATTTGGACCGACCGCACGCCGATGCCCATGGTGGCAGCGGCGAGTGCGTGGGCTCCCTCGTGAATTGCCGTCATACTGAACGCAACGACGTAGAACGCGGAGGCTCGTGTGAGGACGTAGCGCACTGCGTACGGCGTGTCCGTGAGCCACGCAAGCCCGGTCATGGCGAACAGCGCCCAGACGAGCCAGGCGGTTCTTCCTGCACGACGTCGCCTCTCGGCTGCACTACACGCGCCACACACGAATCGGCCCTTCTTGCGCGTGAAACCAGCGCCGGTCGGGTGTTCGAGACGGCACACGTCGCACCGGACCATCTGGTCGGTCATGACCGATCTATCGGTCGGCTGGTGCAGCCACCTGAGAACGGAAGTGGTGCCCTCGGCTGTTGCGACCGTGCGAGGGTGTCACAGCTCCTTGCGCATGAATGGGCGGGTCTCCGTGCGGCGGTCGACTTCTTCGAACCCCGCATCCTCGAACATGGAAGCGAAACCCATCCACGCCCAGAACGCGGGCATGCGGTCCTCGCGAGGTTCCACCGGATAACCCTCGATGAGGGTCGCCCCGTGTTCGGCTGCGTACTCGCACGCCGCTTCGAGGAGGGCGGACGCCGCACCTTGGCCGCGGTGCTCCTTCGGTACGACGAAGCACGTCACGGCCCAAGCGGGACGATCATCGAGCGGCTTCGCGACCCGTGATCGGGAGAGGCGGCCGTAGACCTCACGGGGCTGCACGGCGATCCAGCCGATCGGCGTCCCGTCGAGGTACCCGATGAGGCCGGGGACCTCTCCGCTGTCGACGATGTCGTGGATGGCGGCGCGGTTGGGCTCACCTTTGGCGGCGTCGAACTCCCGAGAGGTCTGCCGGTTGTACATACACCAGCAGCCCGCATCACCACCCCGCGGACCCATGACGGCTTCAAAGTCATCCCAGGTGTCTGGGGTCAGAGGCCGGACCTCGAGATTCATCAGATCAGTGTACGCGTGGGGATACGAATCCTGATCTTGCGCAACTATGGGAAGCCGACTTCCACTATCTACGCAAGGACAGGGAAGGCGATCAGCAGATGCGGGGCAACTGCTCGCCGACCTGCATGTCGACGACCCTGGTCGACCCGAGCGGTGTCCGCGCAGCGACCATGCCGCGGTGGGTGCCGGTGACCTCACCGATGATGGTTGCGTTGACGCCCTCCTGGTGAGACCTCATGGTGTCGAGAACCCGGTCTGCGTCGGTGGCAGGCACAAACGCAACGACCTTGCCCTCGTTCGCCACGTACATGGGGTCCATGCCAAGAATCTCGCACGCTGCCGCGACCGTCCGATCGACCGGGATGGCGCGTTCTTCGATCAGGACTCCAACGTCTGCTGCAGTTGCGATCTCGTTGAGCGAGGCGGCGAGGCCACCGCGGGTCGGGTCACGGAGCACGTGCACGTCGGCGCCGGTGTCGAGCACGTCGTTGATCATGTGGTTGAGGGCCGCCGTGTCCGACACGATCGAGGCTTCGAACTCGAGGCCCTCGCGGACGGACATGATGGCCATCCCATGGTCCCCAACGTTGCCGGAGACGATGATCACGTCGCCCGGTTCGGCCCGCTGCGGTCGGATGTCTGCCCCTTCTCGAAGTATCCCGATGCCGGTGGTGTTGATGAAGACCCCGTCGCCGTGCCCGCGATCGACAACCTTCGTATCACCGGTGACGATCGTCACACCGGCATGAGCGGCTGCCGCGGCCATCGACTCGACGATCACGCCCAGCTCAGCCAAAGGAAGGCCCTCTTCCAGGATCAGTCCGACGCTGAGGTAGCGCGGGACCGCACCGCGCATCGCTACGTCGTTCACGGTGCCGTTGACGGCGAGTTCACCGATGTTCCCGCCCGGGAAGAATCGTGGGCGGACGACGAACGTGTCGGTGGAAAAGGAGATCGGACCGCTCGGGTCGAGGACGGCCGCGTCGGCGAGTTCCGCCAACTCCCCGTCACCGAACGCAGGTACGAAGAGATGCTCAATCAGCTCCGCGGAGAGTTGGCCGCCTCCGCCGTGGCCCATCACGATCGACGGGTGGTCTCGCAGAGGCATCGGGCACGACCAGTTCTCTATGGTCACGGGGTCGCCTCCAGCTCCTGGAACCGCCCGTACAGGTAGTAGGCGGCGCAGGCCCCTTCGGCCGACACCATCGTTGCCCCGAGCGGTGTCCGGGGTGTGCACTCCTTGCCGAAGGCCGAGCACTCGTCCGGTTTCAATGTGCCGCGCAGCACTTCGCCGGCGTGGCAGAGCGGTGATTCGACGGTGTTGATATCGGTGACGGTGAATCGTTCGGCGGCGTCGAAGGATCGGTACTCGTCGGCCAGCGCCCAGCCCGACTGGGGGATCATGCCGATGCCGCGCCAATTCCGGTCAATCGTGGTGAACACGTCGTTGACCATCTCCTGGGCGGGAACGTTGCCAACGCGGTTGACCGCCCGTTGGTACGCGTTCTCCACCTCGGCCCGACCCTCTTCGAGTTGCAGAACGGCGGCCTTGATCCCTTGAAGCAGATCGAGTGGCTCGAAGCCGGTGACAACGATCGGCGTCCCGTACTGCTCTGCGATCGGGTCGTATTCCTCATACCCCATCACCGAGCAGACATGGCCGGCGGCGAGGAACGCCTCAACACGGTTGGTCGGAGCGTCGAGGATGGCCCGCATCGCGGGCGGGACGAGGACGTGTGAGACGAGCATCGAGAAGTTCGTGAGTCCCTCCTGTTTCGCCTGGTAGACCGCCATGGCGTTGGCCGGTGCCGTTGTCTCGAAGCCGATCCCGAAGAACACGACCTCACGGTCCGGGTTGTCGCGTGCGATCTGGACGGCGTCGAGGGGGGAGTAGACAATGCGAACATCGCCGCCGGCGCT
>Ga0316197_10003422_pt1 | contig 11288 bp, 11 predicted proteins | sample OudBiesiAoxic_MG_FD_204939 | JGI IMG/M metagenome (GOLD analysis project Ga0316197, IMG submission 204939) | Coastal sediment microbial communities from Oude Bieten Haven, Netherlands - site A oxic | ecosystem: Environmental > Aquatic > Marine > Coastal > Sediment | place: Netherlands...
CATCAGCCCGAACGCGCCCTGGCACAGGCAGACCACCGCGTCGAATTCGCCGTCGAATGGGAGCGATCTGGCATCGAGGCGCTCGAAGGTTGCACCATCTGGCGCCTCGGCTCGAGCGATCTCCACGAAACGGTCGCTGATGTCGATCCCGTGCACCGCGATTCCACGACGCGCCAGTTCGTGCGCATGCCGACCAGGGCCACACCCGACATCGAGCACCCGATCACCCGCCGACAGGCCGAGTGCTTCGACGATGTGGTCGACCTCCTGCACGGTGCCCTTCGTGAACGAGTACCGCAAATACGCCTCGCCCATGTGGTCGGCCAGGTCCTCGAACCAGTGGTCCCGCTCGCTCATCGCCACTCCGCCCGCCCCACCATCGAACGCGTGAGGAGTTTGCGCCCGATCGCCGCAAAGACCTCACGCGAACGCAGGCCGCTGCGGGGCGATCTGGACGCTGAGGGTCGTGGCGGACGGTGCACGATCAGCCCTTGGCCGCTGCCCAGGTATCGCCCCAGGACACGTTGACTTCGAGTGGGACGTCGAGCTCGGCTGCTCCGTGCATGATCTCGATGACCAGGTCGCCGATCTCGTCCCGTTCGGGCGGGGGCACCTCGACGAGCACTTCGTCGTGAACCTGCAGGATCAGTCGACTCTCGACCCCTGGCGCACTCAGCGCCGCGTCGATCCGCACCAAGGCCACCTTGAAGATGTCGGCGGCGAGCCCCTGGATCCCCGCGTTCATCGCCTGGCGCTCCCCTGCCTGGCGGACCCGGAAATTCGGGTTCAACAGCTCGGGGATCGGGCGACGACGGCCGAACAACGTCTCGGTGTATCCGCGCTCGCGCGCCTCCTCCACGGTGCGGTCCATGTAGTCCTTCACGTTCGGGAACGCCACGAAGTACGCGTCGAGGATCAGCGCCGCCTCGTCGACGGGGATGTTGAGCCGCTGGGCCAATCCGTACGCCTCCATGCCGTAGGCGAGGCCGTACGACACCATCTTGGCCTTCGATCGCTGATCGATCGTGACGTCGTCGGGCTCGACCGAGAACACCCGCGATGCCGTCGCGTTGTGGATGTCCTGCCCGCTGTTGAACGCTTCGAGCAGTCCCGAGTCCTGTGCGAGGTGGGCGATACAGCGCAGTTCGATCTGGTTGTAGTCGGCGACCAGCAGCTCGGTCCCCGGAGTCGACACGAATGCCCGACGGAAGAGGCGGCCCTCCTCGGAGCGCACCGGGATGTTGTGCAGGTTCGGCTGGTCCGACGACAGCCGACCGGTTCGAGCCACGGTCTGGTTGAACGTCGCGTGGATCCGACCGTCGGGCGCGACTTCGGCCAGCAGCCCTTTGCCATACGTGCCGCGCAGCTTGTCGACTTCGCGGTGGCGGCGCAGCGGCGCAAGGAACTCGGGCCACTCGTGCTCGAGCTTCTCGAGCGTCGCGGCATCGGTCGACGGGCCGGTCTTCGTCTTCTTGATCGGCGTGAGGCCCTTCTGCTCGTACAGCAACTCACGCAACTGCTTCGGCGAGTTGAGGTTGAGATCGGGCATCCCGGCGACTGTTCGGAGCTCGTCGACGAGCGACTCGACCTCGTCGGTGAGCTTCCGATTCAGGTTCTCGAGTTCCTCGATGTCGACGGCCACACCGACGTGTTCCATCTTGGCCAGCACCATCACCAACGGGTTCTCGATGGTCTCGTACAGCTCGGCCATTCCCTGCGCCTGCAAACTCGCGCGGATCGGCTCGACGAGGTGATGGACTGCGAGTGCGTCCCGACCTGCGAGTTCGGCGTCGGACATCGATGTGCCGTCGAGGTCGAGCTGTCCCGAACCCGCCGCGTCGTCCGACGGACGAGCGAATTCCGTGTACTTCTCGATCAGGTCGGGCAGGTCGTAGCTCGCCTCGGCCGGGTCGATGAGATACGCAGCGATCGCGGTGTCGAGCGCAATCCCATCGAGGGAGACCCCGACGTCGAGCAACGACCGCATCAGTGGCTTGATTCGGTGACCGCGTACATCGGAGTGGGCAGCAAGCGCCGCGTGGACGTCGACGTCGTCGAGCAGATGGCCGGGGATCCAGGCCACCTCGGCGGACTCGGGCTCGGTGACGATTGCGAGCCCGGAGAGCGCCGATCGGCCCGGCTCCCCGATCCAGGTCGCTGCGATGTCGAGGGCCTCGACCGCGGAGATCGCCGCAGCTGCCTCGGCGGAGTTCTCGACTTCGGTCACCTCGGCGACGAGCTCCTGCTCATCGTCCTGTGGCCCGAGGTCGACCACCGCACCCATCCCGTTGATCGCCGCCGTGATTCGACCCGACAGCGCGCGGAACTCGAGGAAGCTGAACAGCCGCTTCATCTCGTCGCCGTTCGGTTTCGGCACGAGATCGTCGAAGTCGACGGACTCGACCGGCGCGTCGTGGCGGAGGAGCATCAGATCGAGGTTCTTGCGCGCCCGCTCCTCGTTCTCGATCAGGTTCGACTTCAGCTTCGGCGTCTGCTCGTCGACGTTGGCGAAGATCCCATCGAGCCCGCCGTACTTGTTGATCAGCTTGGCGGCGGTCTTCTCACCCACGCCAGGGACGCCCGGCAGGTTGTCGGAGTTGTCACCACGGAGCGCGGCGTACTGCACGTAGAGGTCGGGGGTCACCCCGGTCTTCTCCGCGATGCCCGCTTCGTCGTACAGCGCATAGTCGCTGACGCCGCGCTTGTTGTACATCACCTTCACATCGTGTTCGTCGTTGACGAGCTGGTAGCTGTCGCGATCACCGGTGACGATGATGACGTTCTTCCCGCGCGCCACCAGTTCGTCTGCAGCTGTGGCGATGAGGTCGTCGGCTTCCCAGCCGGCCTGATCGATGGTCTGGATCCCAACAGCCTCGAGCACTTCGCGGACGAGGCCCATCTGTTGGCGCAAGATGTCGGGCGCCGCCTCGCGCTGCGCCTTGTATTCAGGCTCGGCCACGTGACGAAACGTCGGCTCCGGACGGTCGAATGCCACGAGGATGCCTTCGGGCTCCTGCTCGTTGAGGACGTAGGCGAGCATCGACGTGAAGCCGAAGACCGCGTTGGTGACCTGACCGCTGGCGGTGGCCATATCGGTGGGCAACGCGAAGAACGCCCGGTAGGTGAGCGAGTTCCCGTCGACGAGGAGGTGGGTACCCACGTGGGCTCCGATCGTGTAGTCGTGGCGTTGAATCGTTGCGGTCAGTCGACCGGCGGGCGCAGTGATCCGTCGAGGATCCGGTCGGCGACGTCGCGCATCCGGCTCCGCTCACTCATCGCCGTCTTCTGGATGAAGGTGAAGGCGTCGCTCTCGGACAATCCGACGTCGTCGATGAGCAGTCCCTTGGCACGATCGATCACCTTGCGCGCCTCGAGCTGATCGCCGAGCGCGTCGACCTCGCCGGACAGCGACGTCAGCTCACGGAATCGACCCATGGCCACTTCGATCGCCGGGATCAGATCGCTCTTCTGGAACGGTTTGACGAGAAACGCCAGCGCCCCGGCGTCGCGCGCCTCCTCGACAACTTCGCGCTGGCTGAAGGCGGTCAGCATCAACACGCCACACAACCGCTCGGCGTTGATCACCCGTGCCGCTTCGAGTCCGTCGGCACCGGGCATCTTGATGTCGAGAATCGCCAGGTCAGGCTTGGTTTCCCGGATCAGGTCGACCACGGTGTCGCCACGACCGGTCTCACCCACGACGTCATAGCCCTCTTCCTGCAGCGTCTCACGGAGATCCATCCGGATGATGGCTTCGTCTTCGGCGATCACGACGCGCAGGGGCATGTCAGTGTTATAGCGGGATTCGAGTGGGCTGGCGTACGGCAAGGACCGATCAGCCCGCGTTAGAGACCCTCGAGCGACCCTCGCGAAGGCGAGCGAACGCATTCGGGATGGATGCCGAGGAGGCCGGAAGTCGTGCCGATTCAGTCGGTGGCGACCAACTCGTCGAGCAGTTCGTCCTGACGACGTGCCAGCTCGTCGATCTCGGCGACCACCCGCGCATGCTGACGCCGGTAGGCCTCCGCATGTTCTCGTGCCTCACGCGCTTCGCGAGTGACCGCCGTGTTGTCGGCGACCATCGCCCGAACCGCCGAGTCGTCGGCATCGTCGGCCAGGAACCGCATCTGCTCCTCCACGGCGGTGCGCTCGGCGCGCAGCGTGGTGAGCCGCGACGACGTCTTGGCGAGCTTGCGCTTGATCGACCGCTTCGACACGACTCGGATCGTATGCGGACGACCGGCGACTCAGCGGGCGAGAAGCCGGTGGCGGGCGCTGGCAGGCGTGTCTGCCCGATATCGTCATCTGCCGCACGCCCCGGTAGCCCAATTGGCAGAGGCAACGGTCTCAAACACCGTCCAGTGTCGGTTCAAGTCCGACCCGGGGTACAACACAGCGACCCGCCGGCGTCGGCTGGAACCCGGCCGCGACGTCAACCGACCATCGAGACCCGCCACCGGGTTACCCATCGGTAAGGTCCGTTCCCCCTCGATGCTCGTCTAGATTCGGCGATCATGCTCGCTTTCACGTTCCCCGGACAGGGGTCGCAACGTCCCGGCATGGGGCGCCCCTGGCAGGAACACGAGAGTTGGGAACTCGTCGACGAGGCAAGCGAGGTGGCCGGCCGCGACGTCGCCGCGCTGCTGTGCGATGCCGACGCCGACGAGCTGAAGGACACCCGCAACGCCCAGCTGACCACCTTCGTCTCGAGCCTTGTCGTGCTCGATGCGGTGAGCCGGATCGGTATCGACGCGAGCTTCTGCGCCGGCCACAGCCTCGGCGAATACACCGCGCTCACGGCGACCGGCTCGCTCGGCTTCGACGACGGAATCCTGCTCGTCTCGGCGCGCGCCGCGGCGATGCACGATGCCGGCCTCGCCCAACCCGGCACGATGGCCGCCGTCCTCGGCCTCGACGACGACCAGGTCGGCGTCGCGTGCAACCTGGCTGACGCCGACGTCTGGGTTGCGAACTACAACGCGCCAGGCCAAGTCGTCATCGCCGGCTCACCCGACGGCGTCGACAAAGCGTCCGCCCACGCGAAGGACCTGGGTGCGAAGCGGGTCATGGCACTCCAGGTGTCCGGCGCGTTCCACACACCGTTCATGGCCGCAGCACGCGACCGCCTCCGCGATGCGATCGGCTCTGCCGACCCCCGCGACAGCGACGTCCCGGTCGTCTCGAACGTGGATGCCAAGCCGCATCACCTCGGGGACGACTGGACGAGCTTGCTCTCGGCGCAGTTGTCGAGCCCCGTGCGCTGGCGCCAGAGCCTGCTCACCCTCGAGGCCGAGGGGGTCACCGACTTCGCCGAACTCGGACCCGGCGGTGTCCTGAGCGGAATGGCCAAGCGAACCACGTCCGGCCGAACGATCTCGATCGCCACGCCGGACGATCTCGACAAGCTGCTCGAGTGGGTCGACGCCTCGGCGACCATGCACGTCGCGCAACTCGAAGGTGAGCATCTGTTCGCCGTCGAACGACTCGTGGTCAGCCCGGCCGCCGGTCTCTTCACTCCGATCGACGGCATCGGTGACGGCTCTCGGATCGACGTCGGCACCGTGATCGGCCACGTCGGCGAGGCCGAGGTCCGCTCCCCGTTCGCCGGACTCCTCCAGAGCTACATCGCCGTCGATACCGAGCGGGTGACACTTCGTCAACCGATCGCCTGGCTCAGAACGGACTGATCTTCATGCCTGCAACTCCCATCGGCGCCAGAGGTGCCGTCATCACCGGCTGGGGCACCGCCCTGCCGGAAAAGATCCTCACCAACATCGATCTCGAATCGATGATGGACACCGACCACGTGTGGATTCGTGATCGAACCGGAATCTCGCAACGTCACGTCGGCGGCACGACTGCGGGCCTGTCGGCCGAATCGGGACGCGCCGCCCTTCAAATGGCCGGCGTCGACGCCGCGGACGTCGACGCGCTGATCCTGGCGACCACCACACCCGACCGCACGGTGCCCGCGTCGTCCTCCACCGTCCAGAACCTGCTCGGCCTGTCATCGTGCGGAGCGTTCGATCTCAACGCCGCCTGTTCGGGCTGGGTGTACGCGCTCGTCAACGCCCATGGCCTGATCGCGATGGGCGCTCAGACGGTGCTCGTCATCGGGACCGACACCCTCGACCGGATCACCGACTACTCCGATCGGAACACCGGCATTCTCTTCGGGAACGGTTCCGGTGCCGCAGTGGTCCAGGCAGTCGACGGGCCGGGCCAGATGCTCGGCTGGGATCTCGACTCACTCGGCGAGGCAGAGAGCGCCCTGTTCGCCGAAGTCGGTGGTTTCCTGCAGATGGAGGGCAAGGAGGTCTTCCGGCGAGCCGTTCGCCTGATGGCCGATTCGGCAACGAATGCGATGGCCAGCGCGGGCGTCACCGCCGACGACATTGCCCTGGTGGTCCCCCACCAGGCCAACATCCGGATCATCTCCGCGTCGCTCGACCGCCTCGCCATCCCGATGGAACGCGCGTCGATCGTGCTCGATCGAACCGGCAACACATCGTCGGCCTCGGTGCCGCTCGCCCTCGCCGAGGCGCTCGACCAGGATCGCGTCACGGATGGCGACTTGATTCTCTTCGTCGGGTTCGGCGCCGGCATGTCCGCCGCCAGCGCCGTCGTCCGCTGGAACCCTCACGCCACCAAGTTCTCCGGAGACGCGACATGAGTGAACCAGACACCAGCGGACGCATCGTCCTCGTCACGGGAGGCTCGCGCGGCATCGGTCTCGCGTGCGCACGTCGTCTGGCTGAGGCCGGGGACCGCGTTGCGGTCACGTACAACTCGTCACCGCCACCCGACGGACTGTTCGGCGTCCAGTGCGATGTCACCGATTCCGGCCAGGTCGACGCCGCGTTCGCTGCGGTCGAGGAACACTTCGGGGGCACCGTCGAGGTGCTCGTCTCGAACGCCGGCGTCACCAAGGACGGGCTGTTGCTGCGGATGAGCGAAGACGACTTCGCTTCCGTGCTGGACGCGAACCTGACAGCGTCCTACCGGGTCACCAAACGCGCCGCGAAGGGCATGCTCAAAGCGCGTCGCGGTCGAATCATCCTGATGTCGTCGGTCGTCGGCCTCCTCGGACAAGCCGGCCAGTCGAACTATGCGGCGTCCAAAGCCGGGCTGGTCGGGTTCGCCCGCTCGCTCGCCCGTGAGCTCGGCTCGCGTTCCATCACCGTCAACGTCGTCGCCCCCGGCCCCGTGGCGACCGACATGACAGCGTCACTGTCCGACGACCAACTCGCCGCGATCACTGCGGTGGTGCCGCTCGCGCGCATGGCCGATCCGGACGAGATCGCCGGCGTCGTCAGTTTCCTGGCCGGGCCGGACGCCGCGTACATCACCGGCGCAGTGATCCCGGTCGACGGTGGACTCGGGATGGGTCATTGATGCCCCGCCCACCCCTACAATCCGACACAACCAACGAATTGGAGAATTCCCGTGAATGAAGAACTGTTCGCACGCTTCCGCAAGTGCGCCGTCGAAGTGCTCTCGGTCGAGGAGAGCGCTGTCGTCCCGGACGCCAAGTTCGGCGACGATCTCGACGCAGACAGCCTCGACTTGGTCGAGCTCGTGATGGCGCTCGAAGAGGAATTCGACATCGAAGTCCCCGAGGAAGACCTCGAAGGCGTCGAGACCGTCCAGTCCGCCTACGACCTCGTCGTCGCCAAGGTCTGAGTCGACGATCATGACGACCGACCCGGCCGGGTTGCGTCGGGTCGCGATCACCGGGCTCGGTGTCGTCGCCCCGGCCGGCATCGGCGCGCAGCACTACTGGTCGGGGCTGCTCGGCCCCGGCGCGACGGGCGGACGCTCGCTCGAGATCGAGGACTGGGACCCGACCCCTTATTTCGAGAACGCGAAGCAGGCTCGACGCGCAGACCGCGTCGAGCAGTTCTCGCTGGCCGCCGCCACCGAGGCGTTCGAGCAGGCCGGCGGATTCGACTCGATCGGTGTCGAAGCCAGCCGGTTTGGCACGATCTTCGCCACGGGTGTCGGCGGGCTGCACACCCTCGAAGAACAGATCCAGGTCCGCCTCGAGAAGGGCGAGCGACGGGTCTCACCGTTCCTCGTCCCGATGATGATGACCAACGCCGCTGGTGCCGCGATTTCGATGCGCTATGGGCTCCAAGGTCCGAACGAGACGATCACGACAGCCTGCGCTGCAGGGAGCCATGCGATCAACTACGCCGCTCGACTGATCAAGTGGGGCGTGGTCGACGCCGTCGCCACCGGCGGCGCCGAGTCGGCCGGCACGATCACGGGGCTCGCCGGGTTCCAGAACATGACGGCGCTCTCGACCTCTGGTGTCAGCCAGCCGTTCGCTGCTGGACGCGACGGATTCGTCATGGGCGAGGGCAGCGCTGTCCTGATCCTCGAAGAATGGTCGAGCGCCGAGGCCCGGGGAGCAAACATTCTCGGTGAGGTGCTCGGCGGCGCCAGCAACGCCGACGCCCACCACATCACCGCTCCGTCACCCGGCGGGGTCGGCGCGATCGCCTGCATGCGTCTCGCGCTCGCTGAGTCCGGCATCGAACCGGGCGACGTCCGCCAGGTGAACGCGCACGGCACATCGACACCGTTGAACGACGCCGCCGAGGCCGCCGCGATCACCGAGGTCTTCGGACCCAACGCAGTCCCGGTCGTCTCGACGAAGGGCGTCACCGGCCACGCACTCGGCGCCGCAGGCGCGCTCGAAGCCGCTGCGCTGCTGCTGTCGATCGAACACGAGTTGATTCCGCCGACAGCGAACACGGACGCACCCGACGACGACATGGAGATCGATCTCGTGACTGGGGACGCCCGACCCTGGACGCCCGGGCCGTCGATCTCGAACAACTTCGGATTCGGTGGGCACAACGGTTCAGTGGTCATCGCACCCGCCTCATAGCGACGGGCCGACGACTGCACCTTCAGCCGGCGCCGAACCCCTGACGCCGAGTCGCTCCGACATCGGCGACGATGCCCGGGACGGCGCCGAGTTCGCTGATCGTGTGCGTCGGCGTGACGCCCTCCGGTCGCTCCTCGTCGAACGGGTTGAACCAAATGGTGTCGACGCCGGCGTTGATCCCGCCCTGGATGTCGCTCGGCAGGCTGTCGCCGATCATCACGGCCGAGCCGCGATCATCGACTCCCAGTGCATCGAGCGTCGCGTCGAAGATCGCACGACCGGGCTTGCTGGTTCCCATCTCTCCGCTGATGCTGATGGCTTCGAAGACATCCGCCAACCCCAGCCGGCCGAGACGCCCGCGTTGCACCTGGCCGATGCCATTCGTGACCAGCGCAAGGCGGCACGAGACGGCGAGGTCGGCCAGGAGTTGAGCCGCGCCGTCGTACAGTTCGCCATGATCGGCGAGCCCACCGACAAACGTGGCACCCATCTCGACTGGATCCGCACGGGCCCCGACCGTCTCGAGGAGTTGCTCGAACCGGAGCACCTTGACATCGTTCGGGCTCAACTCCCCCGCCTCGACCTGTCGCCAGAGTGCCTGGTTGAGGCCGTGGTACGCCGCGAACACCTCGGGCGTCGGGTCGATCCCGACCGAACGCATCGTGACATCGAATGCCGCGGCTTCCGACGCGTGAGAGTCGAGCAGGGTGTGGTCGAGATCGAAGAGGATCGTCGTGTACGGCACCGGGTGGTCAGGCGTCGGCGAGGATGAACATGAGGTCGCAACTGGTGGCGACCTTGCCGCCGACTTTGACCGTTCCCGACCCCTTGCCGGCACGAGCGGACATCCGCCCGAGCTGCACCTCGATGATGAGCTCATCACCGGGCACGACCTGGCGCCGGAAGCGAGCGCCGTCGAGCCCGCCGAAGAGTGGAAGCTTGCCGGCAAATCGCTCGTCGGCGAGCACAGCGCACGCTCCCACCTGAGCAATCGATTCGCACATCAGAACGCCGGGCAAGGTCGGTCGTCCGGGGAAGTGGCCGGCGAAGAAGTACTCGTCGCCCGTCAGCCGCCACACGCCCGTCGCCGAGACACCGGGTTCCATCGCGATCAGTTCGTCGACGAGCAGGAACGGTGGACGGTGCGGCAACAGATCGATGGGGGCAGGCAGCGAACTCATCTGAGCATCTTGCCCGAAAAATGGCGATGCCGCCGGTGACCGGAGCAGATCCGATCATCGACGGCATCGTCGGGGGGAGATTCAGTGCGTCTGAGGGATCAGAGCAGTGTGGAGACGTCGATGCTCGGCGGCACGAGCACGGCGTCGATGACGTGAATGACACCATTGCTGGCCTCGACATCGACGGCGATGACGGTGGCTTCGTTGACCATCACGGCACCATCATCGCCGACGGCGATCGTGATGCTTTCGCCCTGCAGGGTCTCGACGTCACCAGCGGCGACATCGGACGACGGCACCTCGGCGCCGAGCACGTGGTACGTCAGCACCGCCGTGAGGGCGTCCTTGTTCTCCGGGAGGAGCAGTGCGTCAACGAGGCCCTCAGGCAGCGCAGCGAACGCATCGTCGGTCGGCGCGAACACCGTGAACGGGCCTTCGCCCGACAGCGTCTCCGCCAAGTCGGCGGCGGTCACCGCAGCAACGAGCGTGTCGAACGTTCCAGCGCCAACGGCGACATCGACGATCGTGCCCTCTTCTTCCATCGCTTCGTCTTCCATCGCTTCGTCTTCCATGGCATCTTCCTCCATGGCGTCTGCAACGAGGAGCGCCGTGGCGTCGATGCTCGGCGGCACGAGCACGGTGTCGATGACGTGGATGACGCCATTGCTGGCCTCGACGTCGACCGCAGTCACCGTTGCATCGTTGACCATCACGGTGCCGTCCTCGACGGCGATCGTGATGCTCTCGCCCTGCAGGGTCTCGACGTCACCGGCGGCGACATCGGACGACGGCACTTCGGCGCCGAGCACGTGGTACGTGAGGACGGCGGTGAGCGCCGCCTCGTTCTCCGGGAGGAGCAGTGCGTCAACGAGGCCCTCAGGCAGCGCAGCGAACGCATCGTCGGTCGGCGCGAACACCGTGAACGGGCCCTCGCCCGACAGCGTCTCCGCCAGGCCGGCGGCGGTCACCGCAGCAACGAGCGTGTCGAACGTTCCAGCGCCAACGGCGACATCGACGATCGTGCCGGCTTCAGCGGACTCTTCGTCCGACGCTTCACTGGACTCTTCGGCGGCGGCCTCGGTGGTTGCGGTCTCTTCGGCATCGTTGCTGTCTGATCCGCAAGCGGTGAGTGCAAGCGCACCGACGGCGAGGCCGGCGGCCAGGCGACGGGAAGTGCGGCGTGATGTGGTCTTCATGTCTTGTCTCCTTGA
>Ga0316197_10003423_pt1 | contig 11285 bp, 9 predicted proteins | sample OudBiesiAoxic_MG_FD_204939 | JGI IMG/M metagenome (GOLD analysis project Ga0316197, IMG submission 204939) | Coastal sediment microbial communities from Oude Bieten Haven, Netherlands - site A oxic | ecosystem: Environmental > Aquatic > Marine > Coastal > Sediment | place: Netherlands...
TTCTCGCGCCAACAGACCCATCAGCATGATCGACGACAACACCATCAGCAAGGCGTTGAGAATGTTGTTTCCAGCGATCACCCTGGACCGTACGGTGCCAGCCGAGCGCTGCTGGATAAATGTCATCAGTGGCACGGTGTAGAAACCCGAAAAGACCGCGATCATGAACAGATCAATCAGAACGTGCACACCGCCGGGCTGTCGTATGTACTGAGCTACGGTGAGCATCACGCCGTCCGCCGGCGCCACGAACCGCCAACCAGAAAACGCCAAATCGATGGCAAAAATGCTGATTCCAATGGATCCGAGAGGCACCAGTCCGAGCTCCAGGTGGCGCCGCGACAACCGTTCGCAGAGCATGGAACCCGCGCCGATACCGACACAGAACGTCGCGAGACAGAGAGTCACCACCGTCTCGCCACCTGCGAGGACATCTTTGGAGAAGTTAGGTAACAACGAAAGGAACGAGGCGCCGAGGAACCAGAACCACGAGATCGCCAGCACCGACATGAATACCGAGTGCACGCGTCGAGTCAGCCGCAGAATGTCGATGGTCGGTTTCACCGGGTTGAGGCTGACCGGGAGATCGGGGTTTGCGGCCGGTAGCTTCTTGATAAAAATGCTGGTCACAAATCCCAAAATCGCCACCGCGATGACCATCAACCCGAGCTTCGACACCCACCGCTCGCCACCCGCCACAACGAGGCCTCCTGTGATGGTGCCGAGGAGAATCGCGAGGAAGGTCGCCATGGCGACCAGAGCGTTGCCACCGACCAGGGTCTCGTCGTCCAAAAGTTCAGGCAGAATGGCGTACTTGGCGGGGCCGAAGAAGGTCGATTGCATGCCCATCAGAAAGAGGACGGTCAGCAAGAGAGCAAGGTTATTGGTCGCGAACCCAACGCCGGCGAGGACCATGACGCCGATTTCCCAAACCTTGACCCACCTCATCAAAATCCACTTCGGATAGTGATCGGCGAGCTGTCCGGCGGTCGCCGAGAAGAGGAAGAAGGGAAAGATGAAAACGCCGGCGCAGGCCACGACAATCGTCGCCGAGCTGATGCCGAGAAGGGTCATCGACCGATAGGCAATGAGGATAACGAGGGCGTTCTTGAACAGATTGTCGTTGAATGCGCCGAGAAACTGGGTCCAGAAGAGCGGCCAGAAACGACGTTCGGTCAGCAGATGGAGCTGGCTCACATCAATTCCTCTCTGAGCCAGCCGACTGAGACCGGCCACTCCGTTGATGGATTTCGACCGTTACGTGGGCAATTCCGAGCTCATCCGGAATCATGTCCTTGACCTCGGGAGGCGTCAGTGGGCGATCTGATTCGACTGCTAAGATCGCGGCTCGATAGCCGGGTCCGATCTCCCATACATGGAGGTCAACGATTCGCACGGAGTCTCCGTCGATCGCTTTGTGCACAGACTCCAGAATCTCGTCCGGCACCTGGCTATCTACCAGCACCCGACCTGTGCCTCGCAAGAGACCCCACGACCATTTGGCAACCAGGAACCCACCAACGACGCCCATTGCCGGGTCCATCCACTGGAAACCAGCATGCTTTGCTGCAAGCAGGGCTGCGATTGCAAGAATCGACGTCAAGGCATCGGCAAGCACGTGCAGGTAAGCGGCGAAAAGATTGTGATCGTGTTTGTGCGAACTGCCGACGTCGTGATGTTCGTGACTGTCGCGCAAGATGATCACGCTGATACCGTTGACCAGCAGCCCGAGCACCGCGACAACGATGGCCTCGCTGTAGGCGATGTTCACAGGGTTGAAAAAGCGATCGATGCTCTCTACCACCATGAGCAGCGCAAAGAGCGCAAGCACGATAGCACTCGCGAACCCGGCGAGCGGGTTCAACTTGCCGGTACCGAAGCTGAACGAGGGATCGTGGGCTCGCCGCCGGGCAAAAATGTAGGCAAAGACGGAGAGACCGAGCGCCGCTGTGTGAGATGCCATGTGCAGGCCGTCTGCAAGCAGTGCCATCGAGCCGAAGAGAATGCCCGTTGTGATCTCGACTGCCATCATGACGGCAGTTAAAAGAACGACCCACCGAGTGCGAACTTCACCGCTTTTGGGCTGGTGTTGATTGAAGTGGTGTTCGTGCTCCAGAATCCATCCCCTTGACACCGGATCATAGCCCACCGTGATTGATTCTCAGCAACTCCTGACTCGACAGGGCTCGACGTCGTCGCTATTCTCCATTGCCCATGGCGACCAGATGGACCTGATCATACTTGTTGGAATCGCCCTCGGCCTCGCAATGGATGCCTTCTCCGTTGCGATCGGGGTCAGCATCGCTCTCGGCGGCACGTCGAAGCGCCAGACCTTTCGCCTGGCGTGGCACTTCGGACTTTTCCAAGCGCTGATGCCGGTCATCGGCTGGGCAGCCGGCACCTCCGTTCGGCCGTGGATCGAGGGGTGGGACCATTGGCTGGCATTTATCCTTCTCGTCGTGGTAGGAGGGAGAATGATCTTCGAATCGGTGCACAGCGACAGCGGCGAACCCGCTCGAACGGATCCCACCCGTGGATGGTCACTGGTGGTGCTCTCGATCGCGACCAGCATCGACGCCCTGGCCGTCGGCTTGAGCTTTGCCGCCCTGGGTGTTCAGGTGTGGACCCCGGCCGCGGTCATCGGCACCACCGCCGCCGTCATGACATTGTTGGGCGCCCTTGGAGGACGCGCGTTGGGCGCTCGATTCGGCTCGCGGATGGCCGTGGTGGGAGGGATCGTCCTGATCGCCATTGGTGTTTGGATCGTTTTCGAGCATACCTTCCTCGCTTAAAATAACCAGCCGCCCCTCATGGGGACGGCTAGCATTTCGATCGGAGTTCGGGAACTCGGCGATGTGAGTCTTTACTCGATTTGTCTCATTGAGGGTTTAACAGATCCGCCACGAGCCCGTCTCCGATCCCTCTGTCAAGTTCAAATGTTCTCAGTCGTCTCCGCCGCCAGGACCGCTGTTGCCTCCACCGTCGGAGCCACTGCTGCCACCGTCGCCGGAACCACTGTTGCCGCCGTCGTCAGATCCGCTGTTGCCGCCGTCGTCAGATCCGCTGTTGCCGCCGTCGTCGGAGCCGCTGTTGCCACCGTTATCGTCGCCGTCGTCGTCATTCGAGATACCGTTGAAAGCGCCGGCCAAAACAAGAAAGCCTTCTCCGTCGTACCACTCCACCACCCGCAGGTCTTCGACAGGCTGCAGTGCCGACGGCAACGGGTCCTCATCGTCAGGTGACTCGAGCTTGAGTCTCGCCTGTCCAACAGAATCGGCGGTCCTCATACCGGCCGCGAAACCGTCGATCAAAATGCTATACGACGCCGCGGGTATAAGGCCGGTGGCGCGGGTGTCGAACTCCTGGGTTCCGTCCGCCTCGCGCTCGACCTTGGCCACACCAGCCGCTCCGGTCCCCAACACGTCGGAAAGCGATATTTTCTCCTCGTGAATCGTCGTGTCATCCTCGCCGTCTGCAAATCCAACAAAACTGCCTTCGAGCACAAATGCGTCGGATTCATCCCGCACCGAAGCCGACACCAACTCGCCCGCAGGACGCAATTCGGACGGCACAGGAAGATGTGAGTTGTCGTCCGTTTCGAGTTTGAGGGAACCCCAACCCGAAGCGTCGGTCGTGATGAACCCCAGAAACACGCCGTCAGCCTCTATCAGGAATGTGACCATCGGGTCCATGTCGAAAAGGTCGACCTCAACTTCACGCTTCGCAACGCTGTCTCGAAGCTTGTCCTCCACCTTGATGCGACCCCAACCAGCCGCCGCACCGACCGCGGTCAGAGCCGCAGCTGCTTCCTGAGAGCTCTCGATTCTCTGTGCACGGGCCACCCGCCGCATATTCGGGCCTGCCTCCGCGTTCGGCAAGAGAGCCGTCAGGAGAGCCGCCATCGCGCAACCAATCACGAACTGCTTCCACCGATTTGTCCTCATCGTGTCCTCCAGTCGTCGCCGCTTTCGAGGGCGGCATGTTCTTTAGTTATAAGTGCGACTGAGGCTCAGATTCGGACACATCAATATGTGATGCTGCTCACAGCCAAATGGAGGGGAAACAGATGACTTGCAGATGAGCGTCTTGCAGAAATCGGAGATAATCCAGCACCCTTTATTTGTAGGCGGGTCCTTCAGGCCCGCCAACGGGTCGACAATTTTTCTACGGAAGTCGAATCTGCTTTATTCGTCGCGCTCTGGCGGGCCCTGAAGGACCCGCCTACAGATGAACGGACGAGGTTTTTGCAGGAGGCTGAGATGTTACGGCTGGATCGAGACCACGGCCCGCCCGAGGTCGAGCGAGCGGCCGCTCCAGGACCCGTCCGCTACGGGCACTCCCGATTGAACCAGGAGCAGGCGGACGATATCGGCCGACACACCCGGGTCGAGTCCCTTTGCCAGCGCCGCCCCGGCCGCGGCGAATGGCGCCGCCAAAGAGGTGCCAGAGGAAGCTCCGTATTCACCGCCAAAGAGCCCTCCGTAGACCTCTTCGCCGACAGCCGCAACGACCGCCTTGTCTCCGCGGTTGGCGAAGTCAGCGAGGCCCGCGCCATCTGCCTTCAAAGCCGTCACGGCGAGCACGTGGCTGTCGATGGCCGGGAACGGCAGAGTAGAAGCACCGTTGTTGCCAGCGGCGGCTACGACTACAACACCTCTGCGTTCGGCCTCCTCGAGAAGGAGATCTACGACTACTGATCGTTCGTGGTATGCAAGAGAAAGATTGATGACATCAACGCGGCGGTCGATGGCGTCGGCGAGGGCGAGCGCCAAGTTGAAGGCGGTGCCACCTCCATCGTCGTCCAGCACGCGATACGGGAGGATTTTGGCGCCGGGTGCTGCCAGCGCTACCAGTGAAGCGACAAAAGTACCGTGGCCGACCGCCTCGTCCACCTCGCCGTCGTTATCCTCGTCAAGGCCGTTCAGGGTCTCCCACGGTGAAATGTCACCATCCACGAGATCGAGTCCGCCGCCGACCAGGTGTCCAACCAGAAGTGGGTGGCAGCGATCAACGCCCGTATCCATGATCGCGACTACGGCTCCGCTGCCGTCTGCGACAGACTGAGCTTTATCGAACCCATGCATGACCGCCGCCGCCTGTCCCGTGTACTCCTCGCGCGTTGGGGTCCGATCGACGATTATGAACCTTCGTCGCACCGACTCCGGATCGCGAAATCGGAAGTTCGGCTCCACGGCCTCCACATCGGGGTCCGCTTCGAGTGAGGCCAGCAGCTCGTCGTCGATCTCGCGTTCCCAGGAAAAAAGCACGCTTACGGCCGAAACTTGCCCCGAAATGGTCGCTTCATACCGATCGGCGACGGTTGCCGAATCAGCGCCTTCGGCGAGAATGAGTACGGCTTCCATGGGTTCGAACTCCTGGCCGGCCGTAGTGGACGGTCGGAGATCTTCGCAACGTATTGACAATGCAATCAGATCGCCGGCCAGACCGCGAAGGGCAAAAATCTCTGTTTTCCAACCCGGCAAAACGTCCTCATAACGATCTGCATCGCCGTTGAACACCGTTGTTGACGTCAGCAAGACTGTGTTGCCATCGGAAAGAGCAAGATCCGACGCTGAGATCGCATCCACGGTCCCCTCGAGCTTTACGTAACCCTCACCATTAGCTCGGTCGCCCTGGTACTCGATTCTGACTGTTCGATAAACGTTCGCACCTTCGTAAACCGCCTTGACCTCGAGATACTGCCCGACGGTGAGTCCCGCGTAGGAGACAAGTGGATCATCGAACACTGTCAGCCCGTCCACCACATACGATCGCTGGTCGCTGAGAACAAATCGGTCTGGCGGCTGTAGCTCGACCAATACACCTACGGACTCGAAATCCACCCCGCTACCACTGCCGCTGTTCCCGCCGCCACCATCATCTCCACCGCCGTCACCACCGCCACCGCCTGAACCACGCAGCTCGACCCTGGTTGCAGTCAGGACCGTCCCTGTGAGCTCACCGCGGCACCGCACCGTGTCACCCACGACGAGAGCGCCCATCCCTTCGAGTCCTCTGAACTCCGTGCTCTCGACGACGGCAATCGTGTAACGCTCTTCACTTACGGTCTCGACCTCGAACCGATCAGAGGCGAGCGTTACCACCACGCCTTCGACTTCATCCTCGGCCTTGAGCGTCACCGCTGGTCTCGAGAGCAGCAACGAGGCGCCGACGGTCCCCCGGACACCGAGATTCGAATCGAGCGATTTGCCTGAAATAGACGGCAGGCACACGGGCGATCCCTCCGGCACAAGCCGGCGGGCGCCGGAGATGACACGAACGCCGCCCGCTGTGACCACCCGCACATTTGTGTCACCTTTCTGGCGGCCGGCCACCAAAACCTCGTCACCCGGCTGCAGCTCCTCGACACCCGTCAACCCCGACCAATCTGTGTCCGGGTCGACCGAGACCTCGGTGCCGTCGGCAAGTACGAGCCCAAACGGCGGCCGGACAGTTTTGACCGTGCCTCGGACAACGACAGGTGGGTCCACGGTAACGCGGTTCGACGGCGTTGAACGCTCGCGTTCAACGGCCATCAGTGGCCCCGTCACGGCAACCAATACAGCGAACAAAACAGCTCGGCGCAAGATCATGCGAGCCCCCATGGACGTGGATCTCCCCATTGATGAAAGGCGCCCCAGGTGACCGGACGGGGATCGAATTCCCGGACCGCACGAACTGCTTCCGAGAACGCCTCCTGAGGGTCCCCTGTGTCGTGCAAACTGCGATGCAGAGCCATGTCGAAGGTGTAGGCCACATCATCGCGAACCGGAGCCACCGGACCAACAACAGTTCGTGCACCACCGCTCATTAACGCCAGCACGAACCCGGCGTACCGGTCGCCAGCATCACGGCCAAGGCGCAGCCCGGAGCACACACCGAACGAAACATAGCGAACTGCTAGGCGCGTGGCGGCGAGATCATGGACGGTGACGTAGCCGTCTCGCATCCGCAATCCGGACGCAAAAGGAAGCCCATCGAGGAACAGCGCATGACCTGCCAGGTGGACCAGCTCGTTCTCCGCCACCAGTTGAAGAAACTCGTCACGAGTCGTTGTAGCCATCACCGATGCTCCTTGGGTAATCTCAGCCAGCTCCCTCACCTCCCGGTCGACTAGAGGTAAGGCCTCAACGCCGGCCCCGCCGATAGCCACCGACTTCGGTCGACGAACCTGTTGGCCGAGCAACATCGCCGCCGGACCGGCGCCCGGTACGAGGGTGAAGGGTATCCGGTCGATCAACCGGCCGCCGGATGGATGATTTAGCGCCGCCCACGGTATGTGGAAAAGTACTCCGTGGGGCGCAATCCATAGCCGGCGAACGCCATCCATCGGCACCGAATTCAACAACAACTCGCCGAGCCGCGCCAGGCGGGCGTCGAAAGCAACATCTCGCGCCGCGCCCCACCCGGCGCCCAGCCACGTTGCGGCATCGAGATGGAACTGAACCGAGGCCAAGAGATCGCTGATTTCCCCGGCAACAGCGGGTACGACGCGGACAGTCAGCGAGCCGCGTCCAACAAGAAAGACGATCAGGTTTCCCCGATCCAACAGGTATTCGACGAAGAATTCGTGCTCGGGCAGAACCCGCAACAGATCTTCTGCGGCAGAATCCATCGAGCCGTCCGAGACAATTGGCCAACGGCGCGCGAGCTCGGTTTCTGCCTGCCGAACGTCACGCTCGAGGGAGCGGATCCGGCCGTGCAACTTGAGGCCGGCACGGCGAACTCTCGGCTCGCCGGCTCCCTCCACCTCTTGCAGCAACGCAGCAAGCCGGCAGCGTAGGTCCTGCCAGTGCCGCACCTGTTCATCGTCACCACGATCGGCCCTGCGTGCCAGCTCGTCGAGCAACCATCCAACTCTCAGGCGATCGGCAATCCCCAGCGCCCGCCGGCGATCGGCCGGACGGTTGCGTACAAGGAGCGCGCGCAGGAGATCGAGATACACATCGCCCCGCACCGATAGGAACGCCTGCCGGTCGGCAGCCGCCGCGAGACGTCCGTGGACGGAATCGGCGTCCCGAACCGCGGCCAGCAGGTGTCGGATACTCCGGGTTCCCCCCAGGTTCCCGAGAACGTTGTGGGCCAGCATCCGTGCCCACGGTGAGAGCTTGGGCGATGACAGAACCTCCTCGGCCAACCTTCGCGCCCTTTTTGGCCGCCCGCGGTCGAGGCTGCGCCGCGCTGCCCACGCGAGACCGAGCCGACCACGCTGTAGGTGACCCGATCGGATCAGTCGTCGCGCGGCGCGTGACAGACGCCCGGGATCACAGCTCGAGTCGAGCTGAGCGATTTCGACCAACATCAGATCACGCTGGACGGCACGTGCCGGCTTTCGAAGTTCCTTTTCAACACGTTGTAGGGCACCGGCCGCACCATCGATCGCCTCCAGCGCCGCAGCCTGGCAGGCGGCCCGAACGGCCTCTCCATCAAGCCCCGATTGACGTGCTGCCGCAGCTGCTCGCGCAAGCCGAGATCTCGCGCCACCAACGTCGCCGATGCCGGCCTCCGCCCGCGCGAGGTCAATTTCGGCGGCAACGCCAACCGCGCCATCACCGGCCTCCTTTGCATCGGAGATCACCTGTTGCCAACGAGCGAAGCTCCGATCCACGTCGCCAGCCGAAAACTCCACTTCGGCGAGATTGAGCTCCGCCTGACGAGCAAGACCGTCCATGGCGTTGCTACGTGCTTCATCGGAAACCTTCTGCAGCATTTTCGCGGCCTCATGGAATCGCCCTTCGAGCGCCGCCACGTTGGCGAGGTTTGCATCGGTCAGCAGGCGACGCAATGATCCCTCAGCAAGATCGCTGCGAGCTCGACGCCACAGTGCGCGGGCGCGTGCAATCCGGTCGGCAGCATCCTCGGCACCGGCCAGGTTGGCGAGTGCCACCGCCGCACGCTCACGATCACCGCGCTCGGTGAAGCTTCGATGCAGACGAGACGCCAGTCGCCGTGCTCTGTCGAGTGCGGAGCGTTCGCCGTGGAGATCCACCAGGAGCAGGCTCGCGCGGTCGGCAAGCCCGTTTCGGTCAACCTTTTTGAGACGCCGTGCCGCCTCGAGGAGGGCGGGCTCGGCCGACGCCATATCACCTGCGAGATACATGGCAACCCCGGCGGCCCATCTTGCGCAGCCCATGACGATTTCGTCGTCGAAGCTCTGTCCAGCCAGCTCCAGGCCCCAGCGGCGGGCCTCGCCGGGTCGCGAGCGTCCCATGAGCTCGGCAATGCCAACGAGCTGCTCTCCCGCCCGGACAGGGCCTTTTGAGGCCAGCGTTTCCCGCACCTCGGGAGGCAGCATCTCAGCGATCCGCTTCCTCATTTGGCCCACCGACCGCCAGCTCCTCGAGATCGATGCGGGAATCCCCAGCGAACCAGACCATCCGGATCGGCCCCGCAGGCACAGCGGCGAGCTGGAACTCACCGAATCTGTCGAGCTCCGCACGATCGACATGCCCGTCGAGCGAAGTGAGGACCACGTGAGTGCTCTCCGGCACCATTCCGTCCTCGCGCATAACCTGTCCATGGACATCGAATCGCCCTTCGACGGCAGACGGCCGAATCTGGACCACAATCTCGTACGGGCCCGCTTGATAGGCGCCAAGACTGGCCTCGAGCCCTCCCCGGACTGATTCGACGGCGAGCTTGGGGCCGCGGATCAGCCGCGCCACCCAACTCCTGACAATGGAGGCCGGACCCAGCTGCCGGAAAAGCACCCGCAGATTGTGCAACTCCGACGCCTCAACAGCGTTGGACTCGAGGTCGCGGAGATCGGACAGCCGCGGCCGCCACGAATCAAGATCTCGGCGGCAGCTCGCGCACTCCTCCAGGTGGGAGTGGTCAGCCGACGATCCGTTTCCAGTGAGGACGGACAGCACGTGGATAATATCGAGATGGCTCATCTCACCTCTCACCCTCTAGGTGTGCACGAGATGGCCGATGAGACAGTCTTTCCACGATTTTCCCGAGCCGCTTGAGGCACCGCCGACGGATCGGGCCAATTGACGAAGGCGCCAGATCCTCGGCTTCCGCCACCTCGCGATAGCTGTCAGGTGGTTCCTTGAGGTCGAGGCTACCGATCAGGCGGCGGCAGCGGTCGTCGAGCTTCGTCAATGCCCTCCGCAGAGTGATCAAGTCACGGTCCCTCTGTATGCTTTCTTCTGGTTGCGGCGCATAGACTGCGGTCCCCGCAAACAGTTGATGATTCGGCCGCCGCTGCCGGATCACCTCCAAGGCCTGGTATCGGGCGGTCCCCGCCAGCCAACCAGCGAGTTTCTCTGGATCGCGGAGCCGATCGAGGCCTTGAAGTGCGGCAAGGCCTACACGTTGAAGCACGTCCTTCGCTTCCTCGGCGTCGCACCCCGTCCGTCGCGCTACTGCCTTGACGACCGGCCCATATTTCACCCACAGCTCGGCCCACGCCTCCTCATCCCCCTTGAGGCAGGAAGCTACCAGCGCACGGTCGTTCAAACCCGCCGCTGCGGAGTCCGTCACTTTCTGAGACACCGTATTGTTCTAACAAATCGACTCTCCTCTGCATTCTCGAATATTCGCGATTCACGAGCCGGGCGTGAGATAGATCACTCCGACATCACCCGCCACGTTGAATACGCATGCCGCCTGAGGCTGTGAATCTGCGACGCGGCCGAACTGCGAGTGTGTAACGAAATCGATAAATTTGAAAAATATATATGACATTGTGTCTCATTCTTCGAGATTTGCACACTGAACTCTAGGAGGTGAATGATGAAGCTCAATATCGGAAGCATCGACCGCGGCGCTCGTATCGTCCTCGGTCTCGCCATCGGCGCCGCCGGTCTCTATTTCAAGAGCTGGTTCGGCCTCATCGGTCTCGTGCCTTTCGGTACGGCATTGGTGGGCTGGTGTCCGCTTTACGTTTTATTCGGAATCTCGACCTGCAGGCTGCGGTCGGAAGGGAGCTCGACATGAAAGTCGTGAAAAACATTCTCTGCGCGCTGGCGTTCGGTGCGTTGATCATCACCGCCGCACCCGTCGACGCGCAGACGCAGTGGTTCAGTGCCCAGCTGTCGGGCGCCAACGAGGTCGGCAACCCCGGCGACAGCGACGGCTGGGGGATTGGTGTGATTGGCGTCGGTGACTCCACGATTCAATACTACGTATGGGCCACGGATATCGCCGCGCCGACTGCCAGCCACATTCACACCGGCTCGGCCGGGCAGAACGGCGGCATCGCGGTCGACTTCGAGGCCGCGTTTTCGGCAGCCGGCAGCGGCTCGTGGGTTGCCTTCGGCTCTGTGTCTGCTGGCGCC